>Ga0126381_100003994_pt1 | contig 16014 bp, 8 predicted proteins | sample PanSoiMetPlot_28_FD_96465 | JGI IMG/M metagenome (GOLD analysis project Ga0126381, IMG submission 96465) | Tropical forest soil microbial communities from Panama - MetaG Plot_28 | ecosystem: Environmental > Terrestrial > Soil > Tropical forest > Bulk soil | place: Panama | collected 2016-02-17 | reverse complement strand
GGGTCAGAGTACGACGTTCAACGTGACCTTTGCACCTACGAGTGGAGGCGCGGTGAACGGCACCCTGGCGATCGGTAGTAATGCTTCCAATCCGACGCTCAATGTTGGCTTGTCCGGAACGGGTGCCACACCTGGCGCGGTAAGCGCCACCCCCGCGAGCCTAAGCTTTGGCAGCATCCAGACCGGCAGCAGTAATTCCTTGCCCATAACAATCACAAATTCAGGCAGTTCCAGTGTGACGATCTCGCAGGTGGCTTCGAGTAGTGCAAGTTACAGCGTGAGCGGTATTGCTCCACCTGTCACTTTGAATGCCGGCCAAAACTATACCTTCAAGGTTACTTTCGCTCCTACCACGAATGGCAGTTCTACTGGAACGGTCTCTCTCAGTTCCAATGCGTCAAACCCAACACTTTCCATACCGCTCAGCGGAACGGGGACGGCGCCAGGATCGCTCGCGGTGAGTCCAGCCAGCATCAATTTTGGTAACGTGATTGTCGGGACAACTCAAACTCAAACTGCGACGCTCTCGGCGGCCTCGGCACCAGTCACAGTTTCATCTGCAGGGGTAAGCGGCTCCGAGTTCTCTGTTAGTGGCCTATCGTTCCCCCTCACACTGGCGTCCGGAAGTACCGCTTCCTTTAAGGTGACGTTTACGCCGCAGGCGTCGGGCACAGCGTCGGCGAACGTTTCCTTCGCCAGCAATGCCACAAATTCTCCAGTTGTGGAATCCCTGGGCGGTTCGGGAACGCAAGCTCCGCAACACAGTGTGGCGCTCTCCTGGAATGCGAGCACATCGACCGTAAGTGGGTACAACATCTATCGTGGGTCCGTTTCGGGCGGGCCATACGCAAAGATCAACTCGGCCCTTGATGCCTCAGCCGCCTATTCCGATGGGAACGTGCAAGGCGGGCAAACTTATTACTACGTCGTGACTGCCGTGGACGCGACGGGGGGTGAGAGCGCTTACTCCAACCAGGTGCAGGCGGTGATCCCGACTCCGTAACGCGCTGCGGTGAGAGGTAGTGGAGGAGAGCAGGACCTTATACGAGGTGGTATGGAAAAGTGGTTAGAATTAGCCAAAGTGGTGCGAGCGGAGGTAACAAATAGGTTCCGTCACATTAACGGGGTGATCTCACACCGGTAATCAACCGCCCGTGACGAATTACAACCAGCGGACGAAAATACATCTGCGAAGCGCCGGAAACCAGTTCAGTCGTGCCTTCCGTCATCATATGAAAATCCGAACCGCAGCCTGGGCGGAATTGTGCCGTGTTTACGTGGATCTCGCGGTCACACCCAGCACCACGGCGTATTGCGCAATGGCTTGGCCTCTGTCGTGCCGTGCTTTCCGCAGAATATCTTGGGCCGCTCTTCGGTAGTTCTGCACCGCCTCGCGGTAGAACTGCCTCTTTTCTTTCTCCTTGAAGTTGGGTATCGAGTCTTCGATAAGCTGTGCGATTGACTCGAGATCTTCTGCCTTCTTTACTCTGACTTTAGGAGTCGTGTGGCGCGGTGCGGCAGAATGGGTGAGAGCTTGGTCGACATCGCCTCAACCTTCTTGAACTGAAATGGTCTGTGGTGTGTCCATAATGCATCTTTTTTCGTGAAACGCAGTCCGGCTTCGCAGAGCTAAAAACTGTCTTAGAAACGAAGCTGTCGGTGGAGTAATCGGATTACGGGTTCGGGACAAAGTCCTCGACAATCACGGCGATGACTTGATCCCTTTCCTCGGCCCGGATTCCACAAGGGACTGAGAACTGACCGCAAACGGCTGACAAGGCTTCTGTGCCCGATGCACTCCTATGAACTGGTTGATGTGGGCTGACGGCGAGGTTGTAACGACAATGATTCGGAGAGAACCCTTGATCGTTCCTTCCACCACCGCCAGCGGGGTAATCGTGTGGCTGATCCGTCTCTGCTGAGAATGGCCCAGCAGTTGTAGGGAGTTTGCACATCGGTGCTATGTATCAATTCCGTGGAAGTACTATCCTGTCGATGAGCAGTACTCGGGGGAGGGCTGTTCAACAGAGCGTCCCATGACTCGAAAGAGTTTTGGGCATTTTGTTTTTAGGCGAGCATCCTAAAGGGTTTCGTTTGCATCTGTGCGACTGGATCCGGACCCTGACCACGACTCGAAGAAGCGCCCACCACACCATCCACGGCATTTCCCATCTCAACTTTGATGGCTTTGCTCCTGCGAGCCAGTGGGAAGAGCTGTCCTTCGCATCCTCGCCGAAGAAAGGCAAGAACCAGCCTAATTTCCAGAGGGCTTTGGCGGTGCAGTAGGCTCGACCGGAGATCACACGTCTGGCAAATTCCTCAGGTTCGAGCACGCAGAGACGGAGGATGAAAAAAGGTTTCTGCGCATACCAACGATACTGAGCTTTGTCGACACGAACGAGGAACAGTCCGTCTGGCAGGTGGTCCTCGGCGGAGCGGGAGGTATCGCCAAGACCTTGGATTCGGCGCCTCATGCTGCGCCTTCCTTTTCTTGGTTAACGGCACATAACCGTTGAGCCGGCAGAGCAGCGCGTTGCGATCCTTCCCAGCCCAACAAAGGAGCCCATTTCCTCAACCGAGCAGATCCCAATGCCATAGGCTTTGCGCAGGGCACGGTTAACCGCTCGCGTTTCTGCTACGCGCATTTCCGCGCCGCGGGCGAGTGGGAGACGTTGGTGGGATCCGCATCGCCGTAGCCAACAAAGCCTCGACAGGTTTTCGTTTTGTAGACGGTGACCTCGAAAGACCAGCGCTGCATTTGCAGATCACAGAACTCTGGAATAGTTTGCTGTGAATCCCGGCAGAGCGATTTCGGGAAGCCAGTCCTACCAGACCTGTATGTGTGACATACCAGCCGTGCTCTAACTTGTTTGCCGACCATCCAATCATGAACGAACCTTAATACGTCAATTGCAAGCGTGCCGAAACGCTTCGGGGTGGCGCAACTGCTGTTCCCGAAAATACGCTCGCGAAATTGATAACATTCACTCGGTTGTTTAGGTTTTCTGCTTGAATCTGGAACGCAATCGTGCGCCGCTCTTTACGATGGAGCTCTGCACCGGCTGCAATCTCCACAGAAAGATTCGGACGCACGCGCCCGCGCTCCAGGTTCACCTGATCCAATATTGCCGCGCCATACTGGGCCAGCAATAACGCGGGGTCGGCACCGCCGATATCTGCTGGCAATCCGCTTCCATATTCCCCTCCTGCAGCGAGCCAAACTCTACGCGGCGCTTGAAAGCGAACCCGGATGCGCGCCATGTTCCTCTGATCCTGCGACACAGCAAATTCACTGGTGTCATTCAACTGGTTGGCCGCCTCGCTTCCCAGGAACAGTCCGCCGGTGATTGGTCCATGGCCGAGGCCGGACTGATTGGCGTAGCTTAAATACCCCGAGAAGCGGCCCCAACGCGGGACCTCCAGACGCAGCTCTTCACCAATGATCCGTGCGCGAGTAAGGGCGATTGGGAAACTGATGCCCGTGTCAAATAACACGTCGTCATCGGAGTAATTGCGAAAATCACGACGGAAGGCATTCGCGTCGAGCCGCAGGTTTCCACGTACGGCTTTCGTGACCCCAATCTCGTAATAGTTGGCACCCGCGGAGCGAATCGGCAAGCGTACTACCGTGGGATTCAAGGAATCGAGCTGCGGCGAACTCGCGAGCAAAAGATTTTCCACTGCCGGGGTCTGAAAAACACGATCGTACGACGCATGAATCAAGAGATTAAGCGAATGCACGTATCGGGAAATGCCAATTCTCGGACTCCATGCTGACTCGTGAACCACAAAGCCGTAGTGATCGAAGCGTACCCCCGCCGACAAGTTCCAATGACCCAGGCGAATCTGGTCCTGCACATAGGCGGACGGCTCCACATCCCAATGATGATCGGAGAACTGAAATTGCTGCTGAGTGCCAGGATCGAACTGTGTTGGATCAGTGATCCTGTACTGTAGCTCTTCACGCACTGGCTCGAAGATGCTATCCACCCCAACTTTCCAGTCGTGCCGCCCATGATGGCCGGCTAGGTCGCCGCGAACATATCCTTCACGGTAGCCGCGATCCTGTGAAACGATGATTGGAGTCGACGAAGAATTTGAGAACAGCCCCGCAGTGGAATCTCGCACATTCCCTGAAACGCTCAACAAGAGATCGGGAGAAATGAGATGTTGGAAAGAGACTTGCCCGCTCGTTTCCGTGTCTGAAATATTCTGGCGCTGTCCCGCAGTTTGCTGAACCAGATGATTCGGCACCAGGAATCGGCTCAAGTCGTGCGAGACGACGATGCGCAGACGGTCGTGATCGGATAACTCCAGCTCATAAGAACCTGAGATTCCGCCACTGTTTGCCGTATTGGTGAAGTTCTCGAGCACCGGCGGATCCAGATATCGATCGGTATGGAAACCGTGGCCGCTGAATAAAAAGCGGTGTTCGCCGCGGGCGTAGGAAACCGCTCCGGAACCCCCACATGTAAAGAAGCTCCCACCAGCAACATCCAGTCTGCCGTGCAGGCCGGGCGGAACATCCTTCTCGGTTGTTAGCTCGATGACCCCGCCGAGTTTTCTGCCGTACTCGGCTGGATAATTTGCGGTCAACACACGCATCGCCGCCACATCGTCGGCATCCAGCGAGGGCGCGAACGCAGGTGAGCGGTTCTCCGTGAGTGGCACCCCATTTAAAACATATTGCACGTCATACTCCGAACCACGCGGGTGCAAGACGCCGTTCGCCTCAGAGAGCCATCCAGGCAGGTCATCGACGAGGTCGGAAACATCTCTCCCGGGCTGCGGAGCGATGCTCTCTGCCAGAACCTGATGTCCGATTACATACTGAGTGCCGGTGCGGTTCGGATCGATTAACGTCAACGAATCGGTCACTTCAACTTGGGTCAGCGACGGCGCGATACTAAAAGACACGGTGATTCGTATCGGCACTTCCGAGCGGATATCGACTACATTTGTCCATGGAGTAAATCCTTCCGCAATCAAGCTCAGCCGGTAGACACCAAAAGGCAGGTCCTCTGCAATGTATCGGCCATCTTGAGCGATGTGGAAGTTTCGGCGAAATTGATTACCGTCGCTAACCAACTCAGCCGTGGCGGGAAGGGTTGCGCCTTGTGGATCATGCACCTCGATGCGAAGTTCGCCTCGTGCGCGCTGGGCATGAGCGCGTTGCCCGCCGAGTAGAAGCACGAATAGAACAACCCACTCGCACCAACGCTTCATAGACGCCTCGTCCGCGGCTTGAAAAACGGTTTTCTGCTCTAATTCTCGATCTGCTCACGCGTGGCTTCACGCAGACTCTTTAGTCCACCGAAGTCGATGGCATAGGACTTCACCAGGCTGGCATCCCGTTGGTGTCGGCGAGTAATTTGGCAAAGGCGATCACGGACTTTTGGACCACCGTAATTTCTGTTCGCGGTTGCTGTGAGTGATCTTCACGACTCCGCGGAGTCCGGACAAGGCGTTCTCGTCGATCTCCTCGGTCGAGCAATTCCGGATCGTAGAGGAAGTCGCGCAATGTTCACTAAAACCTTCCAGCCAGAGGCTAAGCGGGCTTTTGAATTGGCTATTCGTCATCTACCAATTTACCCATTGCAGCTGCACGGAGTCGCGCTATATACGTCTCCTCCTCTTGTGGAGTGAGTTGCGCTTCCAGCTCTTCGCGATCCTCTCCAACCGAGCGAACTGGTCTCTCGAGCTTGAGTAAATGCTTCGATTTTGGTTTCGTCGATTGTTTCTCAGACTTAATTTTCACGGTCGCTCCTTTCGTTGGCTTTGGATTTGCAGACCGCACACACCCATATACCTAATCTCCAGATGGTCTCGATCGTCAAGGTCGGGGATCCTGCGCTGTACAGGCGTTGATCGCGGGTCAAGGGCGATGACCCCGGGCTTCAGCATGATCCCTGCGAGGAAGTAGCGATTGGACAGTTTCCCTCGGCCGAGTGACGGCTGGTAAGAGCCGAGGGGAGCGCTGCGTATCGGCTCAAAAGGCCCCCTGAGCGCGTACTGCGAAACTGCGTCACGGAGCAAGTGCTGTTCCGGGAAACACTGCCGCAAAATTAATGACGTTCAGCCTATTTCCGACGTTGAACACATCACCCACTGAAGAACTCTGGTTCCAGGGACTCCGGCTGGATGCTTGGCCATATCAAGTCTGCGGCGGTTGTAAGAATCTAGAAGTCCATCACAGAGGAGTTTCGGCCGCACCGGATCAGATACCGAAGGAAATCTGATCACATTATGTAATTCATAACGATCAACAATTCACAGGTGTGTCAATTCTTCCGTTTGAACCGCCAAATTTTGGGTGTGGGCTATAGGTATCCCTTCGGCTGCGATCGATGTAGAAAGATTGCGAGTTGTCAACGCGCCACTCATTCCACGTCTTGCATTCGCTCCAACCGCAGAATCTTGAAGTGGTTCAACGCTTTTGGCCCAGCGATATAGAGGAGAATTTAGTTACTGCTTCTGCTTCGTGTCATGCCCGAATTCATAACAAGCTTAGATGTGCAAGGAGCGAGATTGGTTTTCTACCGACAACCCGTAGTCCGCTGGTGTACTTCTAACTCTCGACTTTCAGCGACTACGTGTAATAGATATTCCGATGGCCCTCGACCAGATTGGCATATCTGCGATGCGCGTCAAAGGAAAGGCAGTAAGGCGTTCTGGGCATAGCGCCACAAACCCCAATTACGGTTCAGGGTCGCGACTTGCCGAGAGAACCACGGACATACTACCCGCGAAAGTGACCAATGGAATCAGCCATAGATTGAATGAGGGGACATTCGGAATTATAGGAAGGAGAAAGAGGAGACCAGCTATGAAGCTGCAAAACACATTCAGCAGCGGGCTGGCTGACGGCCACAGACCGACCCAGACGACGCCTACCAGAATACCTAAGCTCGCCACCGTTAGAGGGATCCAATGATCGCCCGTTTCAGAAATCACTTTGCATTGAGGGTCTTGCTCGGGGCTGCTAGCGGTTTCACTACTTCTAGCAACGCTATCTGCTGGGGCGCCTGTGACGGACTCCCCTCGCATAACAGCCGCGATTTCGTCGCTCGTGAGAGCGAGTGAGTAGATACGCACATCACGAATCAGGCCGTCGAATCCAAAACCTTCGGAATCGCTGCGCCGCCCGATGTAGACTGGCCAGCGAGAACTGTGCTGAGCGCCGGTTACGGGGCCAATCAAGGATCTATTGTCTAATTTCCCATTCAGGTAAACGTCTATTGTGTGCTTCGGGGCGTCATACACTCCGGCGACGTGATACCAGGTGCCGACAACAAGGGGAGTAGCTCCGTATCGCGCCATGAGATCTCCGCAAGAGGTACTGAGTTTGAAACCGATTGTCCGCGGACCCGTGTCGATAGTGGTGTCGAGCTGATAACCAAACTTGGCGTGACGCTGCGATACAATGGCTGCGTCATCATAAGGGAAGGAGGAAGAGTTGATCCAAGCACTGATTGTCATGCTTCCGGCAAGACGAAGTGCCGTCAAGCGGCCGATGTAGATATATTCCTTCTTACCGTCAAAAATAACGGAAGTGCCCTTGTAGCCACGAACCGATTCGGACTCAGTGCTGAATTGTCCGTTAATGCCGTGCCCTGAAGAGTCGATCGCGACTCCATCATAAATCCTGTCAATTTTCCAGCAAGCTTCAAGAGTGCCTTGGGATGTAATTCCACGCGTACTGATGGCCGGGGCCTTCTCTGCCCACACCTTAGCGATTAGCCCGAGCACAGCAGCGGCTGCAACGAATGTCGTCCATTTGTTGACCCTTAAGAGGGGTGAGCGAATCTTCGAATGCCAGCTAACGAGAGCGCCAACCAAAGCACCCGTCACATTGCCCACAAAATCGGCGACTGACGGATCGCGATAGAGCATGACCAACTGTCCGGTTTCGGCAAGGCCAGAAATTAGGACAGCGACCACAAGGGACAACCATATGCCACTTTCCCCCAGCACAAGTCCGAGAGGAACAAATCCCACGACATTCACCAGGAAGTGGAAAGCGCCGAAGCTCAAGTCCACTGCGGAATGATGTCCCGGCGGCACTAACTCTATGGGTATGGCTATGGCAGCGACAACCAGAAATACAACTGGAGCGCGCAGTTTGATTTTAGTCGCCACAGTTGACACCACAGTTCAGGCATTCTTTTCGTGACACCATCTTCTTCCGCAAGGATATTGAGTTCGCAGCGATCGATTTCAGTTGTCACACGCGCGAACTGCCGAAGTCACCCAGCAGGCGTGCCCTTGTGCGCCAGCAAACCACCCACGCAAGAACGAAGATCAGCTTGGATGCAGCGCCCGACTGGAAGCTCGCCAACCTGGACCATCGGAAGGTTTGTGAGCTGCCCAGGAACTGTCTGAGCGGGAGATCGAGAGGAAGGAACGGGAAGGAAAGGCGAACCGTCGAAATTGTGATGGTTGAGGTGGGCAGAGCCAATTATTAGAAACAAAGCTCGAAATCGGGGGCGGGCGAGGAACAAGTGATCGAACTACACTGCAGCACAACTTGCGCTAGTTGGAGGGGTTCACAGCTGGGCGCGCAGCAGACGAAAGAGGGGGTATGCCGACCACGGCTGCCTGCCACCCAATAGCTGAATCATAGCGGAATTTGCCAGCGTAGGAACCGGCACTGATCGGCATCAGAATCTCTGCCCACAAGAAGCTGCTGGAGTGTGAATCCAGGGTGTAGCCATTCAGAGCAGACGCTGTCGCGCTCGATTCATTCTTAACCCACCCGAGCAATAGGCTGTTGCCGGGGACCGTTATTGGCTCCGTTGATACCGTTGTCGACGCTCCTCTATGTCCGGGGTCAGTAATCTCCGACACAATGGGAGCGCCCCCGGGCTCCGAGCCTGAGATCGCGAAAATGTGAAATACTAACGGACCTGGATTACTGAGCCGCACTGACACCATATGGGTCAACGTCGTGGCTGGGTCACTGACATAGTAAACAGCCGACATCATGGTGAGTGAGCTGCCTACAAACTGGGTCGGTCCAGATAGAAGTTGCCAATTGTTACCAACATTATCTCCCACTCCAGTGATGCTAATCGGCAGACCGTTCCACGCCGGGTGTGTCGAGACGAAAGCAACCATTGTCGACGCACCGCTGGAATTGAAAGGCTTGGAAAGGTGCGCAGTCTTGAGAGTGCCATCGAAATATCCCAGTGTATTGACCACTGCGGGCGAGAGCCCGCGAACTGTGATGCCCACTTCGGCAGTGTTGCCGGTTATAGTTCCGTCATTACCACAAAACTTGAGTGTGTCAGTACCCACGTAACCGGTCTCGGGAGTGTAAGTCAGACTGGGTGGAGAGCCAGAGATGCTTCCGTGTGCCGGCCCTGCTAACACCGAATAAGTCAGCTGGCTCCCTTCTGTCGCTGTAACTTTAAGATCGATATTCACGGACTTGTCTTCGTCAGTGATAATCTCCTGGTTCAGAGCCAATGGCACGGTCGGGAGTTCGATTGCGACAATCGCCGCTTGCCAACCTACATCTGCCTCATACTTGAAAGTTCCTCGATAAGCGCCAGCACCACTAACACTTCGCGATTCAGCCCACAGGAAATCCGTCGATCTTGGATCAAGCGCAAACTTATCCCCCGCGGTCGCCTTTGCGCCAGTTTCATTTTTTGCCCAACTAAGCAACAAGCTGTTATTTGGAACTGTGATCTCTGGCGTGCGTACATTGGCTGACGTGACATTTGCGCCAGAATCGGTGATCAGAGACGAAACTGGAGGTCCGCTCGTATTTGAATCCGAAACGGCGAAGACGTGGAAGACTAACGGAGCGGGATTACTCAAATGAACTGCGATCGCGTGCCGCTTACTAGTGCGGGGATTATTGACGAAATACAAAGCAGAGACCAGGTTGAAAGTGCCTCCGAGAAAAACGCCAGGGCGGGACAAAAGACTCCAGTGATTGCCAAGATTATCATCCATGCTACTGATAGTTACTGGCAGCCCACTCCAGGGGCTGTTCGTAGAAACAAACGCCACTAGGGTTGATGCTGTTGTGCTGTTCAGCGCATTGGCGGTGTGGGTAATTAGGGCAGAGCCGTTGATATAGCCTACGCTGCTGATGACATGTGGTCGTGAAGTCTTTGCCGGCACGCCAGCCATGCACAAGACGCTTGTGATTAAAACTATCCCTATGCCCTGAACGAAACCAGTGATTATTCTCATGAGGCAGCTATCATCCCAGCACATAGGAAATACGAAGCAGGCAAGTTTCTTATCTGAGTGACGGTTACCTCGTTTTGCAGTGTGGATGGGCGGTGGGAATCAGTAAAAACGCGTGCCTCTGGCCGTTGAATGTTCCCACTCCTGCAATCTGACCAGATGAGTTGATTGCACGAGCATCTGTCAGGAGCCAGCCGGATCTCGCGGGGATAATCAAGGTGTTTAGATCCCGCATACCTTTCCGCTCGCTCCAAATGAACGCATGGCTGCCGTCGCCTGTCGGCCGACCGTGTCGCCCCCGTTTGAAAGAGTGCCCGGCACTTTCCGCCGAGTCTGAGCTACCGACGATCTCGTTGCAGTTATTAACAGCGGCAGCGCTACTCCAGACTCCCCCGGGTAAAGTGCCCAAATCTCTCATGCCGTCTTGTTGTGTCCACCCAAAGGCAGTAATCTCGGGGCTCTGAGCAGAGTCGGAATCGCCCACCACTACCTCGAAGTCATTAAGCGCCCTGCCGGTACTCTCTGTACCGCCGGGAAGCGTGCCGAGATCTTGCATCGTGCCAGACGTCCAGACAAAAGCATGGTGGCCAGCACAGCCGCCGCAATCGGCGAACCCCGCAGCGAGTCCCACGTCATTGACGGCTTCTCCAACACTGAAGGTGCCATCCGTTAACGTACCTAGATTTTGCATACCAGCAGCTGCCGTCCACAGAAACGCTCGACTGCTACCGCCTCCCGGACACGGCGCAATCGTGGAGGTTCCAACGCCTTGGCCGCCAGCGTTGATCGCCGAGGCGCCAGTGATGTCAGGACAACCTAAAGTGCCCAAATCTTGCATACCTTGCATGCTTGTCCATAAGAAGGCGTGCGTATTTCCCATGAAGGGTTGGGAAAAAGCAGATTCACCTACAACCTGAAGGAGATCATTCAAGCCATTGGCGAATCCGTAGCTACCCCCGTTCGGCAGCGTACCCAGATCTTGAAATCCTTGGGCTGGAGTCCAAAGGAAGGGGTGAATTGTGTTGCAGCCGCTATCAACACAGTAACCCCCAACCACATCTGAAGCATCATTGATACCCTGAGCATCGCCAGCAGCACCGACCACGCCTAGATCAAGAGCTTTGTACCTCTGTGCTTCGGATCCAATTGCTAACAATCCTACGAGTACCAACATCAGTAAAGGCGTTAACAAATACTTCATACAGCTTCTCCCTGGGATCTGCCCGAAAATAGGCCAACACAAGCCATGGGATGCTAGCCATGCTTATGCCGTACTCTGGCGCACCGGCTCTTACCTTAGGGTAAGAGCCCGTACGCCGTTAACTGCGATTGTGAAGAGACAAATACCTTTCCATTTGCGACGAGCGGAATCGTGAACTTGGACGCAACGTCCAGGGTATCGCGATTACCCATCTGACTGCTATCATATAGCTCGTCGGCTAAATTGGTGGCATCGTAAGCAAATAGCACACCCGGCGCAGTTACATCGTTGTTTTGTACTGCCCAGAGAATGCCATTGCCGTTCCCATTCGCCGAAACTGCAAAAGAACCTCCTCGAACCGGGTAAATCGCGGCCGATTGCGAGGTCGGCGACGTGGACAAAGTGCCGCTGATCAGCTGAAATGCTTTAAGGCTGTCATTCACGGCAGCGAAGTACACGTAACCATTGAAATACACGGGCGCACTGAAATTCCCGATCTCCTGGTCCCCATTTGGCAAAGCGCCAACCAACGATTGGACAATCTGGTTGTCATTGCCGGGATTGAAATGTCCCATATTGTCCCGGTTAACAACATAGATCGTTCCGTTCTTGCCCGCCGTGACGAGCAAGTGTGGATATGGGCCACTCGTTTGGTCTACCAGAAGCACTGGTCCAGCAGAACCAAAATCAAGATTGTTCGTGCTCAGGGCTGATTGGTCGTGCGGAGTGAAATAATCCATTACGGTAGCACTAGGGCTGAGTTTAACAATGCTGTCGCCATAGTCTATCCCGCCCGCATCGACGTCGAAATCGCCGTTGCTGGTTGTGAAATATAGCCCACCGCTGGAATCGGTCGCCAGTCCTCCTCCGCTCTGCCAGATGCCCCCTCCGTTGCCGTTCGGGGTGGCGTTATAGATCAATACTTGTTGGAGAGTACTTGCGTTATAACCTAAGACCCAACCGTGCCATGGGCTTTGGTCACCATGGGATCCGAATGCGAAATAAATTACTCCGCCGCTTAACAGCAGGCCAGTGCGCTGGTTTTCCCGGAGAGCGCTAAAAGCCAGGTTCCCACCGGAAGATCCAGTACCGTTACCTGGCACGCTTCCAGACAAAACTACAGGGCCTCCAAATTTTTCTGCGCCGGTAGTTACATCCAAGGCGTGCAAGCGCTGTACGTATTTGGTACCTTCTTTTGTCTTGGCGACCAGATAGATGGTCGAAGTTGTGGGGTCGATCACGGGAGTACTGGTTATCCCGATTTCGTTAGGAATATCGCCACACTCGCCCACATCGCCGCAGGGAACGGTAGTCACTCCAGAACCCAGGAAACTTACGTGCCAGAGGGGATTGGCGGTCAGTCCGTCAGCATCGAATGCATAGAGACTGTCATGCTCGGTGGCAACATACACTACGTTGTGATGGCCTTGTCCCGGGATGTTCACGTTAGCGAGGTAAAGCGGCGAGGCATACGTGATTCCATCAACTGAATAGGAAAACAGCTTGCCAAATTGACTGGGACTGACATTCGCCGGCGTTAATACAGTCTCGCTGTTATTCTGGCCGGTTCGCATGTTGTCGTTGTGGAAAGTGAACGTCCCGGCGTAATTGCTGACATAAACGGTTGCGTTAGCCGTAGAAGTGCTGGTGGTCCCAGTCACTACATGCATCCCTACACTACTTGGTGGTGTATATAGCCCCGCACTGCTGATCGTCCCTATGGAAGCCGAGCCTCCAACAATGCCGTCAACCGACCATGTCACGCCTCCGGCTGTGGCCGTGAACTGCTGGGTCATTGCGAAAGTGACCACCGAGTTGCGCGGCGTCACTGCAAAGCCAGTACCATTCCCTGACAACGGCACCGATTGTGGGCTGCCGGGAGCGTCATCATTTGTTGACAGAGACGAACTTCGCGCACCGGTATTCGTGGGAGTGAAGGTTACATTGATGGTGCAGTTTCCGTTCGGAAGCAATACTGACCCACAGTTGTTGATCTCAGAGAAGTCGCTCGCGTTCCCGCCACTAATTCCTATGTTTTTGATGTTTAAGTTTGCTCCTCCGATATTGGTTAACACTACTGGTTGCGGGCTGCTGGGGACCCCAGTTTGAACGTTGCCGAAATTGATGCTCGAAGGACTAAGGGCTGCCACCGGAATTGACCCCACAATTGCACGAAACGCAACCATCTGCATGATCCACGAGCCAGGCGATAGAGGCGCCGTGGCAGGGTACGAGCCCACTGTGTTCACAACCTCGTCTTCAGCGATATCGGAATCCGGGGATGTGAGGAGACGACTGGTGAAACCACTACCGGCCCCTGATGTGATGGTCGTGACAATGTTCGCGGCAAAAAGGAGATCGACCGGACTGGTTGTCGTCGCAGAACCACTGCTGCTTAGACTACCGTTTCCACTACTCGCGCTTGTGACATCGACCGGTGCACTCGGATCAATTCCTTGATACTCAAGAATGCGAATATCCGGAAATGCGGCTGCGACGGAAAATGTTACTGTTACTGTGTTCGCCCCTGCAGCGGCGGAAACAATATTCTTGGCGTAGTAGATAGACTGAGAGAGTGTGCCAGCAATTGCGTTGGGGCCGATCGCGCGCGTATAAGAGTTGCCGGCAGAGTCCGCGACCGAGCTCACGGTCGCAGTACTATCGTTCCAGCCGACGACGACAACATTGAGATCACCGGCATTCTGGGCAAGGTTGAACTTCACTGCTACCGAGCTCTGTGCACTCTGGGGCGTTGCGTAGTTCCCCTGGATATACGTGATCTTAGGCGTGCTGCTCGTTACGATTAATATGACTGTTGTATTTCTCTGAAGACCACCACCACTGCCTGCGACCGTAATAGTGTAGGTTCCCACGGCGGTACTGGATCCGACCGTGAGCGTCATACTAGACGTGCCCGATCCTGGAGCGGCAATCGTGGTTGGACCGAAGCTCACTGTCGCACCCGTGGGTACGCCAGACGCTGAAAGGCTAATGGAACTGTTAAATCCACCACTGACAGTACTGGTTATCGTTGAAGCACCCTGATTACCGGATACAACAGTGACGGACCCGGGGGATGCACTTAGGGTAAAATCCGGCGTAAGCGTGTACGTATAGCCATTGGGAAGAGTTCCGCTCTGGCTACTCACAGTAACGATGACCGTGACCGCACCGGCGCTTCCGGCCGGCGTCACCGCCGTGATCGTAGTGCTGTTCACCACTACGACGCTCGTTGCCGATGCGCTACCGAAGGTGACCGTCGCTCCAGAAACAAAATTGGTGCCTGTGATGGTAACCGCGGTGCCGCCCGATGTTGTCCCGGTACTGGGATTCACATTGGTAACCGTGGGCATCGCCACATACGTGAATCCGTTCGCGAGACTCCCATTTTGTCCATTGACTGTCACCGTGACTGAGACGACTCCGGCAGTCCCGGCCGGAGTAGTCGCAGAAATCGTAGTGTTGTTCACCACAGATATACTGGTTGCTGCGGCCGATCCAAACGTTACGGATGCGCCCGTGGCAAAATTCGTTCCGGTGATAGTTACCGCGGTTCCGCCTACTGTTGAACCGCTCTTCGGGCTAACGCTGGTTATCGTAGGAGCCGTACTCACAGTTGCCGAAAACGTCGCCATCTGCATCACCCAAGCCCCTGCAGAATTCAGCGACGCGCTGGCGCTGTTGCTTCCGGCTACGCTCACGACCTTATCTTCTGCTATATCCCCGTCAGGGGAGGTAATAATGCGTGAGGTGAATCCAGTTCCAGCCGCCCGGGTTGAGGTCGCTACCGTATTCGCACCGAAGATCAATTCGCTCGCTACCCTCGTCGTCATGGCACCGCTGTTAGCGGTACTGCTGTTCCCACTCGCACCGGCGGTAACATCGAGCGTGCCTACCCCGCTATATTCCAGGATTCGAACATCAGGATAGGCGGCTGCCTGGTTGAAGGTCACAATGACAGTATTCGAACCAGCCACGATGTTTGTTGCATAGTAGACCGACTGTTGCAAAGCTGTGCCGATGGTAGGTCCGACGGCGACCGCATAGCTATTACCCGCTGTGTCCCTTACCGATTGCACGGCAGCAACGTTGTCGTTCCAACCCACAACTACAACGTTCAGATTACCTTTCACTTGAGCCTTTGAGTAAGCTACAGACACGGATGTCGTCATTGATTGGGGGGTGGCGGAGTTGCGCTGCACGAAAGCAGGCGCGGCGAACATCTGCGCGGAAAGCGCGCAGCAGAGAGCCGCTGCGTACACCACGGCCGCAAACTTCCCTGATTGCCGCACGGCTGCAATGTCGCGATAACGCTTCATATCTTTCCTTTCAAAAAGCTCATGGCACTTCTTGTGGAATGGCAGGATGAGAGGGTGGACGTTCAAGTGCCTGCGCATCGAACAGCAAGACTTCCTACTTCCGGATTTGATCGCGCGATACTGCTGCCCCGTTTCGCGGGTGCGATTGGGACACGAGAGCGAAGGCAACTGGCGACTAGAACAGTCAACCCTCTGCCACTGCTGCGAAAGTTCTTAAAATAGGGTCCAGGAGAAGGTGGCGGCTCCACTCAAGTTGCCGGCATTGTCCGCTGCCTTAACAGTAAAAACATG
>Ga0126381_100003992_pt1 | contig 16018 bp, 11 predicted proteins | sample PanSoiMetPlot_28_FD_96465 | JGI IMG/M metagenome (GOLD analysis project Ga0126381, IMG submission 96465) | Tropical forest soil microbial communities from Panama - MetaG Plot_28 | ecosystem: Environmental > Terrestrial > Soil > Tropical forest > Bulk soil | place: Panama | collected 2016-02-17 | reverse complement strand
TCGCGCAGTGGATTCATAGTGATGCTGAGAGGCATCCCGGTCAGCGGATCGCGCTGGTCGGACCGGGCGAGCACCGGCGGCTGGTTGCTGAGCCAGTGCAAGAAACCCAGGAAGACCAGGAGCAGGAAGGCGCCCGTTCCCACGGCTATGCCGAGATGGGTACGTGAAACCGTCATGTATCTAGGAAGTTTGCGAGGAACGACGTGCCGCCGCAAGGTTACGACGGTGTGTCTCCGGGCGTCAGAATATGCTCTCGGCTGGCCGCGGGACTGTACGGCGTGCGACCCGTAAGGCCATTGATTTGAACTAGTTCACCGTGAGCGGAGCCCAAACGCTGCCAAGGCGTCCACTAAGGTTGTCATACGTTCCAGGTGCCAGTTCGAGGGTATTGTTGTAGGACATCCCGCGCGATCGTAATGTCGCAAGATTCTCGGGCTTCAGCTCTCCCTTGACATCTTCCGCCAATCTGTCAACCACGAGAAACTCGTCCTTCCTGTGTGGAGAGGGCTGAGTTGCAACGGCTGCGATACCGACATTCATCGCGCTGTGGGTTCCATCAACAGTGATCTCATTTCCAGCGATCCGAATCGTGAATGGTATTTGCTTTTTTTCATTGCCCGGAACGTCTTTGCTCGCTCCCCACTGCATTACGATTGGAATCGCTGTCGCTTCGAACGGCGCGCTGAGCGCATACTCCATGTCGTTAAGACGCGAAGCGTCGGGATTCAAAGTGGCATTTGTAACGAAAAAGCCTTTTCTTGCCCGAATCTCAACATCTTTCTGGTCGACCTTAACCTTTAGACTCCGCCAACCCGGCTTGTTGTTCTTCGTATCGAGGTGATACGTCAACATGTAGTAGGAGGAGGCATCATCAGTAACACGTTGAAAAGCACCCGCCAAATCGTTTGTGTTGTAGAAAGCCCGCCCACCTGTCATCTCCGCGAAGTCTTTCAAAGTGTCCTGCTTAGTATTGACTAGCCAACTGCGGTTGCTCAGTTGACGCATTGAGGCAGGACCCTTCGGAACCGTGCCCACGTCGGCTCCCGGCGCGATGTTGATAAGCCCGAGTACATCGACCGGGTAGATCGAAACGTTCCCATCGTTCAGCGCCTTCATCGCTCGTTCGTAGAGCAACGACAGACGGCCGCCGGGAACGCTCGAAGGAGAGTCCATCACAAATGGAAATCCACCCGTGGCCCAAAGCAGAGTCTTTCTGCCCGGTATGCCAGAAACCGACCAAGCGATTCCCAAAAATGCCTGCATCGTGGTCTCTATCGCTTGCTCCTGCTTGAACTGCGCGCAATTCACGTCGCTCTGCGTAATGAACTCATTAAGCCTAGTCTCAGTGGTTGCCAATGTGAATGCAGTCATCAAAGTGCTAGTATCCCCGGTCGCGGCTGCAACCTCAGCATCTTTGGACACGTTCTGCATCGCATAACTCTCGCTGCTCACGTTCTTCAAAACTTCCTGCGGTGTTTTCGCCGATGACGTCAGGCCATAGGCTACTTTTAGCCCTTTCTCCGTGATCAACACCAGGGCGAGAGTTTGCCCGGTATCGATGTTGTTCGACAGATACTTGATCAGTTCCCTGCGTGCATAAGATTGATCGAGGATCGGAGTATTTACCATGTCCAACGCAATTATTGTTACCGCACGAGGTTTGTCGCGATCAACGAGGAGGTTCGAGTAGAAACCAGGCCTTGTAACCACGGAAATCGGCGCGCTCGTGTTGATGATTTCTTCAAAACTGCTAATTGTCTGGTCCTTATTGTTTTCTGAGATCTGAAACTTGTCCTTCGTCAAACCGTGGACGTGGTTGCCCGATTTATCCGTGACAACGACCGGCACCTGAACCACGATTGTTTCCGACTTGAATTCGACTCTGGCTTCGTCCTCGGCACGCTTAGACGTGGAATAACCCGGACCGGCAACCGATTCTGGCGGAGGGCCCATCGGTTCGCTGCGGCCGGCAGATCCACCGGCGGAACGGTTACCACCCGGCCTTTGCGCCGTCGCGGTTGTGGTCAAAACACAAATGAGCGCCAGGAACGAAAGAGACAGCCGGTTCACAAATCCTCCACGGTGTTTGCGATTATAGCCTTGCCTTGGTTTGTCTTTTCCGTGATCCAAGCGTATATTCAAGCTTGGAAACTGTTGTGTCGTAGTTCTTAGGAATTGTCGAAGCACACCAGTGGGCGCAAGCCCACTTTTTAGTTTGCGGCCCAAACGACAGGATGTTTCCATTGTAAGTTGCTGAAACAATGGCTTTTGATAAGGAGCGGGTCCGGAACATCGCGGAGCGCGTCGCCTCTTCGAGCGGTCTGGAAGTCGTCGACATCGATTTTCGGGGCGCGGGCAAGCATCGCATGCTGCGGGTCTATATCGACCGTCCGGGTGCTGTGCCGACGCACGATCATCCTGACGGCGTGACACACGAGGATTGCTCGTCCTTCAGCCGGGAGTTCGGAACGATCCTCGACGTCGAGGATGCGGTTCCCGGTGGCTCCTACACGCTCGAGGTTTCATCGCCGGGCCTGGATCGAAAGCTGACGCGGGCTGCCGATTTTGAGCGATTTCGCGGCCATCGGGTGAAGCTGATGACCCGCGAGCCGGTAAACAACAACCGGCACTTTGAGGGTCGGCTCGAGAGTTTCGAGAATGGGAAGTTGCTCATCGACTTAAGCATGGCAAGGCGCAAGATGCGCCCGAAAGAGGGACAGGCGCCAAAGCTCGAGATCGAATTGGCCAACGTGGAAAAGGCCAATTTGGTACCAGAAATTTAGGAGTCGCCAGTCGTTAGGCGCTGGTCGCTAGTCGGCTCCGGATGTCTAAGAGACTAGCAACTAGCTACCAGCGACTAGGAACTACTTATGGCAAGTGAGCTCTACAACATTATCGACGCGGTGAGCCGTGAGAAGGGCATCGACCCGCAGATCGTCGTCAGCGCTGTCGAGGACGCCATTGTTGTTGCTACTCGCAAGTATTACAAGACGCAGGAAAACTTGCGGGCGGTCCTGGACAAGGACTCGGGCAAGATCAGCGCATATGCCGTAAAGGCGATCGTCGAGAGCCCCGAACAGATTGAGGACCCTAACCTTCAGGTCACAGTCGATCAAGCGCGAAAGGTCGATCCCCAAGCTGAAGTGGGCGGCGAACTTTTGATCCCGAAAGCCACTGAGGGAATCCTCGGCCGCATTGCCGCGCAACTTGCCAAGCAGGTCATCTTTCAAAAGGTGCGTGAGGCTGAGCGCGACACTGTCTATAACGAGTACATCGGCCGCGTGGGCGAGATTGTCAACGCAACCGTAAAGCGGATCGAAGGTCCGGATGTGATCTTCGATATCGGCAAGGCCGAAGCGCGCATGGGCCGCAAAGAGCAATCACGCCTTGAGTCGTTCGCCATCGGTGAGCGTGTACGTGTGGTGATTGGGCGAGTTGAGAAAGCTTCAAAGGGGCCTGGAGTCGTTGTTTCGCGCGCCGCTCCGGAACTCGTGCAGCATCTCTTTCAGACGGAAGTGCCGGAGATTTATGACGGAACGGTCGTCATTCGCGCGATTGCCCGTGAAGCCGGAGAGCGCACGAAGATTGCCGTAATGTCGAAGGACAAAGATGTCGATGCGGTGGGCGCCTGTGTCGGAATGAAGGGCATGCGTGTGCAGTCGATCATCCGCGAACTGCGTGGCGAAAAGATCGACATCATTGAGTATCACGAAGATCCGGTTACCTTCGCCGAGAAAGCGCTGCAGCCGGCCAAGGTGAGCCGAGTTACTGTGCTCGATGCCGGCGAAAAACAGCTGGAAGTTGTGGTCGACGATACTCAGCTTTCCTTGGCTATCGGCAAGAAAGGGCAGAACGTCCGCCTGGCGGCCAAACTCCTGGGATGGAAGATCGACATCAAGAGCGAAGAGGAGAAGCGGCAGGAGGTCGAGCAACAGATGTCGGCGCTGGTGACGCAAACCGCCACGCCGCTTGAAAACGTTCCAGGCCTCGGTGAAGGCGTAGTTGAAAGGCTGACGGCCGCGGGAGTTACCACGGTTGAAGCGCTTGCTGATATGACGCCCGAGCAACTTGAGGCCATCGAGGGTATCGGCCCGAAGACGGTGGAAAAAATCAGCATTGCGGTCAATAATTATTTCTCCAGCCTGGAAGGCGGCGAGACAGTAGCAGCCGCGGAATCTGAAGGTACGGAAGAAGCTCCCACCGAAGAGGCGTCGGCAGAGACTTCTGAACCAGCAACTGAAGAAACACCCGAGCCTTCTGCAGAAACTGCGAGCGCCGAGGGAAATGAAGCAGCTGTTGAGGCTGGAACCAGCGACTCGGCAGAGGAAAAGGCCGAGTAACCCGCGGCCGCATTCGGAAATGTATACGTATTTACAGACTGAGTCCGTGAGGTTGACATGAAAGCTTAACGGGACAGAGCGGAGAGGAAACGAGAGCGGATGAGCAAGGTTCGAATTAACGATCTGGCGCGGGAACTGGAAGTCAAGAGCAAGGCGATTCTTGACGTTCTTCCCATTGTAGGTGTAACGGAGAAAAAAACTCACTCCAGCTCTCTCGAAGAGCACGAGGCGGAACTCGTCCGCAAACATCTCCGCTCTCACGCCGAGGAACCGCATTCAGGGTCCAAGTCATCGCGCACCGCTCGCGGCGAAGACGAAATCAAGACCAAGATTGACCTCTCCCACATCTCGCGACCCGGCGACGTTTTGCGGGCGATCACTCAGCAAAAAGAAACACCGCATCCGCCAGCGCCTGAAGTAAAGCGTCCCGTCGCACCTCCGGTGGCGGCCAAACCTGAAATACCCGTCGCTCCGCCGAAACCGACACCGCCCGCTCCTGCAAGGCCCATAGTCGAGCCTCCTGCGCCGAAGTTCGTAACACCCGCATCTGTAGCAGCGTCTCGACCACCGGCGGCTGTCGTAATTCCGCCGAAGCCTCCAGTTGTTCCTCCAGCACCGCCTGCGCCTCCCATTAACGCGAGCGCCGGCACTTCAACTCCGCCAGCTCCGCCGCGGGCGGCGACGGCGGCTCCGCCTGCAGCTGTTACGCCACCCGTGATTCCTCCTCCGGCTGCTGCTCCGCCACAGGTGTCCGCACCGCAAGCCTCCGCTCCGCCGAAGCCTTCGACGCCGATCGTGAGCCAGCCGAAGCCGCGCGTAATCATGCCGCAGACGGGTCCACGCCCTGTCTACAAGGCTCCGGTACCACAACCTGGCGCTACGGCGCGTCCCGCACCCGGGCGTCCCGAGCCTGGTAAGCCTATTTTTCAGCGTCCGCGGCCGCAAATGCCGGGAGCCCGTCCGCCCTTGCGTCCTGGCGAACGTCGTCCCATGCATCCCACGCGGACATCGCCCACGGGCGCGCGTCCGCTTGGAGTAGGGCCTGGGGGAACGCTTCCGCCGCCCGGACCGACCCGTCCTGGAAGCCGTCCAGGAGGGCCTGCACGTCGGCCGGGTCAACGCTACGTCCCCCGTGGAGTAAAAGAAGGTCCAATGAAGGGCTACGTTCCACCACCACGCATGGTGGTGTCGAACGAGCCAATGCCAATTACGCGCAGCATTACGATCACTGAAGGCATCAGCGTCAAGGACCTTGCGGAGAAACTCGGCATCCGTGCCAAGGACTTGATTGCACGTCTGCTCGTTCGTGGTGTTTTTGCCACCATCAACCAGACTCTCGACGCGGAACTAGCCACTGAGATGGCGCGCTTCTTCGGTGCGGAGACCGAAGTCATCACTTTCGAAGAGCAGGCCGCCAAAGATATGACCGAGGCCTCCGAAGGCAGCGAAGAAGCTGCCGAATCGGTTCCTCGCCCGCCTGTGGTCACGATCATGGGCCATGTCGATCACGGCAAGACGACGTTGCTCGACTCGATCCGTTCCACCAACGTCGCTGAGGGCGAAGCCGGTGGAATCACGCAGCACATTGGCGCATACAAGGTTCGCATCCAGGACAAGGAATCGCCGGCCTACGGACGCGAGATCGTCTTCCTCGATACTCCAGGCCACGAAGCTTTCACTCGTATGCGCGCGCGTGGCGCAAAGGCAACCGACATTGTGGTACTTGTTGTCGCCGCCGATGACGGTGTGATGCCGCAGACCCTGGAAGCGATCGATCACGCCCACGCCGCTGAAGTTCCTATCATTGTCGCTGTTAACAAGATCGATAAACCCGAAGCGATGGCCGATCGCGTCAAGAAGCAGTTGGCCGATCGCGGGCTGATGCCCGAAGACTGGGGCGGCAAGACGGTTTTTGTCGACGTTTCCGCAAAAAAGAAAACTAATCTCAACTTGCTCCTCGAAATGATCTGCCTGACAGCCGATCTGCAGGAGCTGAAGGCCGTGCCCGGGCGCGCCGCCAGCGGCGTGGTGCTTGAAGCAAAGCTCGATCGCGGCCGCGGGCCTGTCGCCACAATCCTCGCGCAGAACGGCACTCTGCATACCGGCGATAACTTTGTCGTGGGCAATGTCTACGGCAAGGTTCGTGCCATGTTCGACGATCGCGGTCAACAGTTGCAGGAAGCTCCACCTTCCACACCAGTCGAAATCCTCGGACTTGAAGGCCTGCCGCAAGCAGGAGATCAGTTTGTCGTCGTGACCGATCGCGAGAAGGCACGTGACATTTCCGAGTATCGCGAACAGAAGGCGCGCGAAGCGACTCTGGCCAAGAGCTCACGAGTTTCGCTCGAAGGTCTGGCCGAGCAGATGAAGACAGCGGGCGTAAAAGAGCTGAACGTCATCTTGAAGGCTGACGTGCAAGGCTCTGTCGAAGTGCTGAGCGATCTGCTAGCCAAACTTTCAAACGAGAAGGTGCGCCTCAAAGTTCTGCACGCGAGCGTGGGCGCGATTACCGAGACCGACGTGCTGCTCGCTTCTGCGTCGAACGCCATCATCATCGGCTTCAATGTGCGCCCTGAGCGCAAGGCGCAGGAACTCGCCGAACAGGACAAGGTCGATATCCGCCTGCACTCGATCATTTACGAGCTCCAAGACGAGATCAAGCGCGCCATGACCGGCTTGCTCGAGCCGACATTCAAGGAGAACTACCAGGGACGCGCAGAGGTGCTCGAAACTTTCCGCATTCCGAAGGTCGGAACGGTCGCTGGCTGCCGCGTGATCGATGGGCACATCAAGCGCGACAATGAAGTCCGGCTGCTGCGGGACAATGTGGTCGTCTTCAAAGGCAAGATCGGTTCGTTACGGCGCTTTAAGGATGATGCATCCGAGGTTCGCAATGGCATGGAGTGCGGTATCGCAATTGCGAACTATGGCGACATCAAGATCGGTGACGTCATCGAAGCTTTTGTGACCGAGAAGATCGCAGCCGAGGTGATTGCGTAAGGCAGCAATTGGCCCTTAGGTGTTGGCATTTAGCTCTTTGCGGTCAGTCGATCCTTGCCGCCGAGGTATGAGTGAAAAGGCGCCGGAGTCCATCAGCCCGGCGCCTGTTTCTTTTGAATCGGTTAGACCTTTTCCGATTGCCAATCGCTGATTGCCGCCTTACTGCTGCCCCGTAAAGCTGCCTCCGATGTTCGCGTCTTCCTGCACCATGACGCCCGACGACGGCGAGCTCAGGTACATCACCAGGCTGTTGGTCACGCCGCTTACTGACGCGGCCACACGGCCGTTTGAACTCACCTGGTAGCTTCCGCTCGTAGGGAGCGTGGTAATCACTCCAATTCCGGCATTCGGGTCGAATGCATTCGCTGTCTGGTTCCAGTTGAACTTTCCGGCGCTGGTCGGTGCGAACACTCCAACACGATCCTTCAAGGTCGTATCGAAGCCATCCATGATGAGTGAGGCCTGCCCGCCAATCGCCGTGAAGGGCGCGCCCGTCTGCTGCGTGAACGTGCCATCTTCCACTGCCGAACTGCTGTTCACCAGGAAATACGCGCGCGATCCATTTACCATCCAGAAGATCTGCGGACTGATCGATCCGCCGTTGAGTGTGAAGTTCAGCGTCCCGCGGCCCGAACTGGCAAGCGTGTATGTTCCGCCTGTCACAGGTAGGTTGGCGTTCACCGTTGTGTCTTGCACGAAATCGACCGCCCCAGCAGTAATGTTCCCCGCTCCATCGGGATTGAACACACCCGCGGAGTGAATCCCCGCAATGAGACTCGTCTCTCCTGCGCTGCCGAAAACATATGCGCTGCCCGCCGCTAGCGTGGCCGGCGAAAAATTCCCAGACTGCATTTCAGCTTGCCCAATTTCAAGCGTATTGGCGAGTTTCGTCATGAAATGAAACTTATTCGAATTGACCACGTAGTAGTTGAACGATGTGCCATCATCGAGAACGAAGCTGCCCTTGCCATTCGCGTCGGGCGTATTCAACGGAGTTGTGCTCGCGATCGCGTTGTTGGTTGACAACGCCCCAAAGAGCAGAAGATCTTGATTGCCGCCGACCGCTCCATTCGTGATCGACATTCGGCCAACGCGGGAAACGGAATTTCCCGACGGAGATTCGATATCGTGCGATCGGAATACGAACGTTCCTGATGGTGCCGCCGAAAATGCCGTCGTATCTTGCTTCTCGCCAAATCCTGAAGCGGTGGCAAAAACATCCTGCTCGATGACATTGAAATGGCTGGTATCAATCATCGTGATGGAGTAGTTCGCGCCGTTGCTGAAGGAAAGAAACCCGGTGCCGTCTTGCTTGATCCCATAGCTGCCGCTTATCGGCGAGGTTAGCGAGAACGGCCCGCCGGCCTGGTCGAAGTCATCCACCGTGATGGTGAGGTGCTGATTCCCGTCTGCCTTGAAAACGATCGTTTCCGAGAAAAAGTCCAGACTATTTGATTGGGTGATGCCAAATCCGGTCTGCGTTATGAGGTATTGACCATTCAAACTCGCATTCGAGAAATTCCCATTGAGCGGGGGCACCGGCCCGCTGCCACTGCTTCCGCAGCCAACCGCCATTGCCACCAACGCAATCGCCGTCACCGCTTTGAGCACACGTGCAGAGTTCAGCCCGAAAGACCACACATTCATGAAGCACACTCCTTACTTGATGTCTGATGCCTCAAACCCAAATTTCAGGGTAAAGTTTTCGTTAAATGCCGTGACGCGGCTGGTTACCAGTCACACTTCACTGGTTTTCGCGGAACTGGGTACGGAAGTCATAGAGAATTTCTTGCGGAGTTCGAGCGCCCACAGGATCACGCGATACAACAGCAACACTGACAAAACAACTGCATATTGGAGCGGCTTGCGCAGGTCGGCTTTCACGAGCCAGACGTAGTGAATCACGCCGAGAATCGCGGTCACGTAAATCAGCCGGTGCAGTCGCTGCCAGTTTCTCCCGCCCAGCCGGCGGATCCATCCTGCAGTCGACGTCAGCGCCAGGGGGATCAGCAACACAAATGCCGTGAAACCCACCGTGATGAACGGCCGTTTGGCGATGTCCTTGATCATCTCGTGCCAGTCGAAGAATTTGTCGAGCCAGATGTATGTGGTGAAATGAAGCGTGCCGTAGAAAAAGGCAAAGAGGCCGATTTCGCGCCGGACGCCAATCATCCAGTACTGCTTCGTGATTCGTCGCAGAGGAGTGATCGCGAGCGTTGTCAGGATCAGAATCAGCGTCCAGTCGCCGGTTGAGTGCGTAATAACCTCAATCGGATTTGCACCCAGCCCCCCGTGAAAATACTTCCACACCAGACGCCCGAGTGGCACAAGCGCAGCAAAGAAAATAATGAATTTCGTGATGCGCAGCTTATTCATAGACACGATTGCAGATTGCTGGAAGCACGATTGCAGATGTGTCTCAAATCAGGTTTAGAGACTTGCTACTACTTGCCTGTTCTACTTCTGCAATCTGACCTCGGCAATCTGCAATGACCTGCCTGCAATCTAACCTCTGACCTCAAAAATTTTTCTTCAGATCCATCCCAGAATACAGGCTCGCCACCTGATCGTATCCGTTGAACATGAGTGTGGGGCGCTTGGTGAACTCGCCCAATCGCCGCTCGCGGGCCTGGCTCCATCGCGGATGATCCACATTCGGATTCACGTTCGAATAGAAACCATATTCGTTCGGTGCCGACAACTGCCAGCTGTTCATCGGCTGCTTGTCTGTAAAGCGGATGCGCACGATCGACTTCGCGCTCTTGAAGCCGTACTTCCATGGGATCACAACGCGCAGCGGCGCTCCATCCTGGTTGGGCAGCACCTCGCCATACATACCAAAGCAAAGCAGCGCAAGTGGATGCATGGCTTCGTCCAGTCGCAGTCCCTCGACGTAGGGCCATTGCAACACAGGAATACGCTGCCCCGGCATCTGTTTGGGATCGTACAAAGTCGTGAACTCGACAAACTTCGCCTTGCTTGAGGGTTCAGCTCGCTTGATCAGTTCATTCAATGAAAATCCCACCCACGGCACGACAATCGACCAACCCTCCACGCAGCGATGCCGGTAGATACGTTCCTCGGGCGACGCCATCTTGATGATCGTATCGACGTCGAGCACCTGCTTCTTCTTCACGTCGCCGTCAATCGTCACCGTCCATGGCCGTGTCTTGAAATTCTTCGCAAGTCCCGCGGGCTCGTACTTGTCCGTGGAAAACTCGTAGAAGTTGTTGTAGTTCGTAACATCCTTGTAGGGCGTTTGCGCTTCCGTTGTGCTGAAAGTGCTTTTCTGGATGCCGTCGATCTTGGCATTGGCCGAAGCTACGAGCGAAGGTGCGCCCATATGTTTGAACGCAATCCCAGCGACCGCGGCGGCACCCGCCAACGCAGTTCCGGCCAGGAATTTGCGCCGATTCAGATAAGTTTCTTTGGAAGTGATTTCTGAAGATGGAATTTCAGGTTTCTTGATCAGCATTCTAACCCCAACCGCGGTAGGTCCCCACTAACGTCCGGACGCCTATCCTGATGATACGACTACTTGGAGGACCAAAAAGATACAGACTAGGGCAAGGAGAGAATCAGTTCGAACCAGCACGTAGGACTTCGCGGACTTTCCGGGCTAAGCTCTGAAGAGTAAAGGGCTTCTGAAGGAAGACGCGACCCGGTCCGAGCGCGCCATGATTGACCACCGCATCTTCCGTATAGCCGGAAAGAAATAGCACTCCGATATTGGGCCGCATGAGAAGTAGTTTCTTCGCCAGTTCCCGGCCGCCAATGCCTGGCATCACGACATCTGTAATGAGCAAATCAATCTGACCCTTATAGTTCTCGCCAACCTGCAATCCGCTTTCGCCATTTTCCGCTTCCAGAACTTTGTAGCCGCGTGACACCAGCGTCTCCCGGACAAGTTCCCGCACCGAATCCTCGTCCTCGACAAGCAACACGGTCTCGGTACCCCTATTCTCGCGCTCCGGGGACTTCGCCGGAGACGACACTTCAGTCGTTTCTTCCACCCGGGGAAGATAGATATGGAAGGTCGTCCCGACTCCGATGTCGCTCTGCAGGAAGACGTATCCACCGCTCTGTTTCACGATCCCATACACCGTCGACAGTCCCAGTCCTGTACCTTTGCCTTTTTCCTTCGTAGTAAAAAAGGGCTCGAAAATGCGCGACTGCGTTTCCTTATCCATGCCCTGGCCGGTGTCGCTCAAGGAAATCACCACGTATCGCCCTGGCTGAATGTAACGGTGCTCTCGAAAACTCTGGTGCACGGTGATCCCCGAGCTCTGGATCGATATCCTGCCTCCCTCCGGCATCGCGTCCTTCGCGTTGACGACCAGGTTCATGATGACCTGTTCGAGCTGACCCGCATCGGCGCGCGTGCGTCCTGCCTCAGGTGAGAGACGTGTAACCAGTTCAATGTTTTCTCCGATGAGCGGGCGCAGCAGACGCTCCATGTCGCTGATGACCGCGTTCACATCAACGACCTTCAACTCCAATACCTGCTTCCGGCTGAAAGCCAGCAGCTGTCGCGTCAACGTAGCCGCACGGTCGGCTGCTTGCTGAATGGATTGCACTTTTTGATATAAACCTTCGCGCCAGTCGAGCTGCTCCAGCAGCACCTCGGTGTATCCATTGATGACCATGAGCAGGTTGTTGAAATCGTGAGCCACTCCGCCAGCCAGGCGTCCCACAGCTTCCATCTTCTGCGCTTGTCGAAACTGCTCTTCAAGTTGACGCCGTTCCGTGATGTCTTCCGCGATGATTTCCAATACCTCTTCCGGTTCATCGACGCTGCTCATTGCGCGTCCACTCAAGCGCACGATGATTCCACGACCGTCTTTGCACTTCCATTGCACTTCGACTCCGTTCAAGCTCTTGGTACGGTGATACGCCTCGGTCAGACGCTCAAGCTCTTCGGGGTTCAGGAAAACATCACTGCGCGGGTCTAGCGCGAGAACTTCTTCGACGGACGTGTAACCAAGCATGTTGATAAGGGCCGGGTTCACGTCCAGAAATTTGCCGGCCTGCGTGCAGCGATAGATTCCATAAGCCGCGCTCAGGATTAGGGATCGATAGCGGGCCTCGGAACGCCGCAGGGCCTCTTCGTAGCGTTTGTGCTCAATTGCAGTAGCGAGTTGCTGCGAAACAAACTTCAGGATTTCCAGGTCACGCTCGCCGAAACGCACATTTTGCGTATAGCTCTGCACCACCAATACACCGAAACAATTGCTGCCGCTCTTCAGCGGCACACCTAGCCAGTCGAGTGATGGAGCTCCGATCAGTTCGACTTCACCCTTTCGGACAAGCTCGTCAAATGCGGCAGGTGTCGCCAGCAACGGCGCGCCAGTTCGGAGCACATATTCCGTCAGGCCGCGACCCAACCGCTTCGAAGCGGGCGTCGGATCGACTTCGTCCACGAAGTATGGGAAGCTCAACAACTGAGCCCCAGGATCGTAAAGCGCGATATAGAAATTTCGCGCATACATCAATTGCCCTACGATGTTGTGAATCGCGGCAAAGAACTGCTGTGGATCCTCCGCCGCGTGCGTCCGCGCCGCTATCGCGTACAACGCGGAATTGAGTTCTTCTGTGCGCTTCTGATCAGTGATGTTCCGATATGACGCGTATGTCGCTACCTTCTGGCCGTCCACCACGACGGGGGCTACAGAAACCAGGACGTCCACTAACGAACCGTCCTTTCGGCGGCGTCGGGTCTCCAGCGACAGTTTGTGCCCCTTATTAACGCTTTCCGCGATCCAGGCGGTTTCTGCGTATCGGTCCGGCGGGACAATCAGAGTATCGATCTTGTTTCCGAGTGCTTCGTCCGGTGTGTAGCCGAAGAGCCGCGTGAATTCGGTGTTGATGCGCACCACACGCGCCTCTGAAGCGATCACACTGATCGCTTCGGGAGCGTTCTCGACGATCTGTTCCAGATGGATTTTTTCAATGTCAAATGCGGACTCATTCCCGTTCTTAGGAGAATGCGTTTCTGCGTGGGGATGACTCAGAGTAGGCGGGGAGCCGCGTTCCAGCGATTCGCGCAGAGCTTTCGCCCGCAGCAATTCCGCAGACTCCGCTGCGGGGATAACCTTATCCCCCATGGCTGGTGCCTTCCTGTTGGCTGGAACAGAATGATCGTAACCACGTAGGAGTTGAGCAGAAAGTTACGAGGGTAACGACGCGCGGCTTGGAAAAAACCTTTTTTTCAAGGGGTTAATACGTGCTGGCGAGCATCTCGCAGACTCGGTTCAGAGTCTGGCGCTGCTCCTCGGTCATGATCAGGAATTCGAAACCGCAATGCAGTCCCTGACTGTAGCGCACGATCGCTCGGACTTTCACCAGATAGGGCGAGACCGGAATCGGGAACTCCATCGAGACCACTTCTCCCAGGGTCAGTTCGCCAGTCAAAGTCGCGCCAACGCCATCCTGCCCTAGCTCACTAGTTCGTCCCCAAAGGGTCACATTGCCGCCTTCGCGGAAAGCGGCCACCTGAATGTGGACGTCCATGCGATAGCGTGGAAAGCGTCGCAGACGGCTGTAACCCTTTGCCTGCGCCTGGCCAGATTCGCTCAAGTTCGATCCTTCCAATCTCGTGCGGGGGAGAGCCGATTTCAATTCCCGTGCAGCGGGTATCCCGCTTCCAAAGGAAGCTTCCCGCCGATTTTCACTACCGTCACTGCGCCCGTGATGGAGTATACGTCCACCACTCCGACGGTTCCGGGCACCGATTCCACGCGGTGAATCACTTCGTCATCGGAGCTGACCACAATAATCGCCGGGTGGTTGGCGCGGCCGTGGTTTGCGGCCGCAATTAACTCTCGTACTTCGTCCGGCGTCGCAGCATAAACCTTTTCTTCCAGCATTTTCGAATCCGGCGACCCGGGCTCCCGGATGACGACCGTCACCGGCTTGCCGTCCGGCCAGCGACCCATCTGTCCTTTGCAGGCTTTCACCAGATCAGACATCGTGATTGCGACCACCCCGCCACTCTTATTCGAGATAAGGGCAAGATCTTTTGCGGTTGCAGCCGCACATATCGTTGCTAGCAACCAGGCCAGCACGATTGCTTTTTTCATAAACACTTGCCCCTTCACCGGTCGAATCCGGTCACTGGGCGATTGTGCTTCAACCCTGCCGTTTCCTCAACGGCATGAAAGGCCATGTACTAATGAAGGGAATATTTTGGCGAGAATTCCCATTCCGGATAGAACAAACACAGACTCTTCGAAACCCCTCGGAACTTCTGGCGGCACCTGACGTACACTCTTGTGACAGTAGAGGTGCGCCCATGTTCTGCACAATGCGGAGCTGAGATGCAGCCCGCCTATAACGTCTGCCCGCGCTGCGGCAAACCGGCGATGGCCACGGCCTCGATCATCAGATCGTCGCGGGCTTCAGCAACACCTCCATACCCTCGGCATTCTATGGATGATTGCCGGGGGCCTCTGCCTCATCCCTGCAATCGTTTTGCTGGTGCTCAGCAGCGTCGTGCACCTCGCGTTGCCGTTCACTGAGAATGTCGCGCGCAGTCTCGGGCCGCTCGTACTGATGATCCTTGGAGGCACGATCTTTCTGATCGGCGCGGGAGGCCTGCTTATAGGTTGGGGTTGATGCACCGAGAAGCATGGGCACGAATCGCTGCGATCACCCTTGGAATCCTCGCCCTCTTCCACCCTCCCTTGCTGACCCTACTCGGCATTCACACGCTCTGGGTTCTTCTGGGGGAGAATTCCGACGCTGAATACGGTCGCCTAGCCAGTGCCAGCTGATCACCAAAATTCGATTCGGGTCGCAATGCAAGCTTTCTCGGGGGTACTCTCATGATTCGCCGCTATTTAACGCTTTCTGTAAATGCGCGTAAATTCCCGTGACACATCCGTTCTTGGCCTCTACTATCATGGAAAGCCTTGACCGAGACCCTAAACGGCGTTGCGCCGGATTCCTGGTCTAGGCAATCTAACCCTTTATGTCTTCCCGTTCGAACGCTGCTGAGAAGTGGTATCCCGATCCGGATCAATCCCATACACACTTTGAGCATCAGCTCGACCTACTTCCACCCGAGAGCCTCACCCAGCCCCTATGGCGATCTTTGATCTCGCATCTGCGGGACACGTTCGTGCCGGAAAAGCTGCCACCATTGCAGCTTACCTCGCGGCCAGTCAACGTCGGGATGCCGCTGGGCGAAAAGCTTGCAATGCCATGGTTCCGCACGGTTTTCACGAATATCGGCGACGTGCTCTCTCCTGAGTCACTTCCGGCGCTTGAACTGGAGTCGCAGCCCGTCGATGTCGGCGAACTGATTACCGATCAACTCGCCCACTACTGGTGGAGTTCTCTCCTTCGCAATCTCGCCGACCGGGTCGCTCCCGAACGCATGCCCGCGATCGAACTCACGGCAAAACCCATCGCGGACATTGTTCCCAGATCGTGGCTGCTATTGCCGCTTTGGTCCGAAGTTATCAGCACGCCAAAGGTCTTCTATCCGGACAAACCAAAGACTTCTGAATCCACTCCGCGCCCTGTGGTCCTGCGCCCGGCGCCTACCCCGATGGCGGTCGTGTCCCCAAGTCCCGAAGAAGCGGAGGTACGACGCGATATACGCCGCTCGAAGATTCGCCAGCGTATCTGGATCACTCTCGCCGCTGCGCAGGTTGTCTACTTGGTCGTGATCGCGG
>Ga0126381_100003991_pt1 | contig 16018 bp, 9 predicted proteins | sample PanSoiMetPlot_28_FD_96465 | JGI IMG/M metagenome (GOLD analysis project Ga0126381, IMG submission 96465) | Tropical forest soil microbial communities from Panama - MetaG Plot_28 | ecosystem: Environmental > Terrestrial > Soil > Tropical forest > Bulk soil | place: Panama | collected 2016-02-17 | reverse complement strand
GGGTCATCGAGAGATCTGGTGAGCGAGTGCACTCTGGGAAATCCCAGCCCTTCGCAAAAGAACGCGGGGGAAGAATTCCTTTCTTAGCCAGTGGTGTCGTTAAGGAGCATGAGGTCCCCTTCGACTTCGCTCAGGGCAGGCTTTCGACTGCGTTCAGCTGACGCCTCACTCGCTCAGGATGACAGGAGTTTTGAAGTTGGAGCTTGGGTTAGCTTCCGAACGGCGCACGCGAACCTGGCGACCCGCAAAATCCCCACCCTACGCAAAGAACGCGTAGGATGGGGCACCCTCAAAAGGGCACCCTCCGATTTCTGAATTGCTTTCCGGCACTGCTGCCGGGCGTGCACGACGCACCGGCCGTCGTTTGCCCTCTCCGAACCCACCTCCTATGATGGATGGACCTCACGCGACGAAGGTGGTGCGATGAATGTCCTTGTACTGAACTCAGGAAGCTCGAGTCTGAAGTTTCAGGTGATTGCGACGGATATGGATCGCATCAAGCAATACCAAGACGACCGCATCTGCCGCGGTGAGGTGGAGGGGATCGGCGGGGAAGCGATCATTCATGTGCGATATCGCGACCAGCCGACGAAGACGTTCACGGCGCCGCTACGCGACGTGGCTTCGGCGCTCGAATACCTTGTGCACTATATTGCGTCGGATCGATCGGCGGTTCCGGAGATCGGGAACACGTCGGACATTCACGCTATCGGGCACCGCGTGGTGCATGGCGGCGAGCAATTCAAGGAATCAGCGCTCATCGATGACAAAGTGCTGAAGGGCATTGAGGATTGCATCGACCTTGCGCCGCTGCACAATCCAAATAACATCAAAGGCATTCTAGCGGCGCGCGAAATTTTTGGGCAGAAGACACCGCAGGTCGCGGTTTTCGACACATCGTTTCATCATTCGATTCCAGAGCAGGCCTACTTGTACGCGCTGCCCTATCACCTGTATCGGCGGCACCGCATTCGGCGCTATGGATTTCATGGGACGTCGCATCGCTATGTAGCGTTTCGCTATCGAGCGATTCGGAAGCTGACGCGAGAACAGACCAACATCATCACGCTGCACTTGGGGAATGGCTGTTCGGTGGCTGCGATCAAGGGTGGGTCTTCGATGGATACGTCGATGGGGATGACGCCACTGGAAGGGCTGGTGATGGGCACGCGTTCGGGCGATCTTGATCCTGCGATCGTGAATGTGATTGGCCGGAAGGAAGGCATGAGTTCGCCGGAAGTGGATACGCTGTTGAACACGCAGTCGGGGTTGCTGGGAATTTCTGGCCTGACGAATGACATGCGGGAGCTGCAGGCGGAGTTGAAAGAGCACGATGACCGGCGGGTGCGGCTGGCCATCGAAATCTTTTGCTACCGGGCGCGCAAGTATATCGGCGCGTATATGGCGGCGATGGGCGGGGCCGATGCAGTCGTCTTTACTGGTGGGATCGGCGAGAATTCCGCAGATGTCCGCGCGAGAATTTGCGCCGGAATGGAATGGGTTGGACTTCGGATTGACGAGAAGAAGAATGCAGAGACTGTCGGCCGGGAGGGGCAGATTTCGACGGATGATTCGAAGCTGCTGGCGTACGCGATCCCGACGGATGAGGAGCTGCTCATTGCGCGGGATACGGTGCGGGTGATTGCGGGCGTGCCGCATCCGTCGTAGAAGCAGGTGTTAGGAGGAGAAGATTTCCTCGTGGTTCGCTTGGCTCGCGCGTCGGGATGATCAAGGTTCACCCTGATCGTGGTAAGCGTGGATTCCCACAGAACTTGAATTGAGAGAATTCCTCTCTGAGCCAGTGGAGTCGTTGGGGAGCATGGGGTCCTTCGACTGCGTTCGGCTAGCGCCTCACTTCGCTCAGGATGACAAGGCTTTGAAATTGGCACCGAGCAACAGAGGCCCCGGCGGTAGGCGGCGAGTAAGTTTAAGACTGCGAGGGCAGGATGCCCTCATGACAGCCGGCGAGACGCCGGCGCTACACGGACAAGTAGCATCCGCGGACGGGCGCACGCGCGACACATTGTCACGCCAACATGCGCGAGCGAGGGCGGATGCGAACCGGGGTCACCGAGCTACGGAGCTTCGCTCCGCTGGGGAGACGAGGCGTCTGCCCCCACGTGAGCAGTTCGCGCACAAGAGTGTGCGTACCACACGATCATGCCCCGCCGACAGCGTTACCTCACGAAGATCGCGGCGAGGGCGCCCGCGCCACACGTGCTAGTAGGGCCAGACCCAATCGTTGACGTCGGGTTTGTCAACGCCGTACTGGTGGGCGTAGTTGCGGCACTCGATCTGCTGATTCAAGAATCGTTCTTTTGCGTGGCCGCCGATCTTCTGCAGCCGCGGCACGCGGTCGACAACGTCCATCGCAAGGCTGAAGCGGTCGATGTTGTTTTCGATCGCCAGTTCCAAGGGCGTATTGATACTGCCTTTTTCTTTATATCCACGGACGTGAATGTTGTTGTGGTTGGTGCGCCGGTAGGCGAGGCGGTGAATCAACTGCGGATAGCCGTGAAAGTTGAACATCACCGGCTTGTCCGTGGTAAAGAGCGAATCGAAATCGCGATCTGATAATCCGTGCGGATGCTCGGTACTCGGTTGCAGTTTGAAGAGGTCGATGACGTTGATGAAGCGGATTTTCAAATCGGGGAACTCCGCGCGAAGGAGGGCCGTCGCGGCCAGGGCTTCCTGCGTCGGGATATCGCCGGCGGACGCCATGACGACGTCGGGTTCACCGTTTTCGTCGTTACTGGCCCAATCCCAGATGCCGATGCCTTTCGTGCAGTGAATGATGGCTCTCTCCATGTTCAGGTACTGGAGGTGCTTCTGCTTGTCGCAGACGATTACGTTGACGTAGTTCTGGCTGCGCAAACAGTGATCGGCCACGGACAGGAGGCAATTTACGTCGGGCGGAAGATAAATGCGAGTCACACTTGCGCTCTTGTTCAGAACGACGTCGAGGAAGCCGGGGTCCTGATGGGTGAATCCGTTGTGATCCTGACGCCAGACGGTGGATGTGATCAGCAAATTCAGAGAAGCCACGGCATCGCGCCAGGAGAGGTGATTGCACATCTCGAGCCATTTCGCGTGCTGGTTGAACATCGAATCGATGACGTGCACGAACGATTCGTAGGTCGACAAGAATCCGTGGCGCCCTGTTAGGAGGTAGCCTTCGAGCATGCCTTCCATGGTGTGCTCGCTAAGCATTTCGAGAACGCGGCCATCGGTTGAAAGCTGTCCTCCATCGCTATCCTCGGGGAAATAATCCTCGATCCAGAACTTCTTGCTGACTTCATAAATCGCATTCAGCTTGTTCGAAGTCGTTTCATCCGGGCCAAAGACACGGAAGTTGTTCATGTTTTCTTTCATCACGTCGCGAAGAAAGACGCCTAGCGGATAGGTGTTGGGTGCCAGCGTCGTTCCCGGCTTTTCTACTTTGTCGGCGTAGTCACGGAAATCGGGGAGGCGCAGAGACTTCTTTAGTCGTCCGCCATTCGCATGCGGATTCGCGCTCATGCGGCGGTTGCCGGTCGGCGAGAGGTCGCGGAAGAAAGTCGACAGCTTTCCGTCTTGGTCGAAAAAGTTATCGGGCATTTGCGAGCGCATCCAGCTTTCGAGCGTCTTTAATTGCTCCGGATCTGACTTCACATGGGGGAGTGGTACCTGGTGCGCACGCCAGAATCCCTCAAGGTAATGTCCTTCGACTTTTCGTGGTGCGGTCCATCCTTTCGGCGAGCGCAAGACGATCATGGGCCAACGTGGCCGGACGAGCGCTCCGTTTTCGCGCGCAGCCCGGCGATGTTCGCGGATCTCGCGCACGCAGTGCTCGACGTTGGCGGCCATTGCGTGGTGCATTTTGTCGATGTCGGCACCTTCGACGAAATACGGGGTCCAGCCGTACCCGCGGAGGAGGTTTCCGAGTTCCTCATGCGGGATGCGAGCCAACAACGTCGGATTGTCGATCTTGTATCCGTTGACATGGAGGATCGGCAGGACGGTGCCATCGCGCGCCGGATTCAAGAACTTATTGATGTGCCAGGAGGTCGCGAGTGGTCCTGTTTCTGATTCGCCGTCTCCGATTGCGGCGGCGACGATCAATTCTGGATTGTCGAAAGCCGCGCCACACGCGTGAGAGAGGACGTACCCCAGCTCTCCGCCTTCGTGAATCGAGCCGGGAGTTTCAGGCGTGCAATGGCTGCCGATTCCGCCAGGGAATGAAAACTGCTTGAAAAATTCACGCAGGCCTTCGATGTCCTGACTCTTCTCGGGGTAGATCTCTGAATAAGTGCCTTCGAGGTAGGTTGGGCCGAGAACGCCGGGGGCGCCGTGTCCGGGGCCGGCGAGAAAAATCATGTCGAGGTCGTACTTCTTGATGAGCCGGCTCAGGTGGACATACATGAAAGAGAGGCCGGGGCTCGATCCCCAATGTCCCAGCAGGCGGTTCTTGATGTGTTCGGGCTTGAGCGGCTCGGTGAGAAGTGGGTTGTCGAGGAGATAAATCATTCCAAGGCTTAGATAATTGCAGGCGCGCCAGTAGGTCTCGATATCGCGCAGCTCGCTCGGGCTCAGAACCGTCTTGGTGATCGTGGAATGCGTGGAAGCGTACGGATTGATTTCGGCAATCTCGGCAGGGAGGGTGGTGGCTTCGATGGTGCTCATCATGAACTCCTTCGGGATAGGCTATGCCCGAGGTGCGGGTCCTGACAACCCGACTGGCAGAATTCATAGGATGTTCATGAATCGGGTGATCGGGAGATCGAATGATCTGGGCATCGGGCTATTGCGTGCCGAATGCCGGTTCCCGAGCAAAAGCTTTTAACCGCAGAGGGCGCTGAGAAAACTCGTGCAAGACGCGGAGAAAAGCCGGCAAACGGTGAGAAAAGCCCTTAACCGCAGAGGACGCGGAGAAAGGTCCCGTGGAGAAAGGCCGCGGAGAGCACGGAGAACACCCTTTAGGCGTAAGGACCGCGCAACAAGTGCTGAGTTTTGAGTCGCGAATAGCGAGTGAGACAGATCAGGAGTGCGTCAACACCTGATCGCAGAGTTGTTCGATGGCGCGTTTGGCTTCGAGGATGGAGTAGCGATGGTCCATGGCTCCGGCGAGATCGGTGTTGGCGAAGGCAATGCGACCGAAGGGGGCTTCGCGAAGAACCTGGCGCGGAGCGGATTGGCCGTTCTTGCCGAAGAAAAATCCTGGTTGTGGGTTGAGGTAGGCGTGTCCCCAGCGATTGAGGATGATGCCGGCGATGTCGCGCTTGGCGTCGAAGCCGGCATGAGAGAACATCTCGTCAAATTGTGCGCGGATCCGCGTTTCGTAGTCGCGGAATGAAGTGGTGAGCATTTCGGTGCGACCGCGTTTTCCCTGGGCTTCCGTAGGTTCGCCGGGATATGCATAGAGGACCTTCAAGGTAAGGACGACGGGCGAATCGGGATTGATGGTGGGGCTCTCGAGGCCGGTCAGCGCGAGCTTGCGAACCTCCATGTAGTTGCCGATTCCTTCGAACCAGCGGCAGCCGGTGATGCCCATCTTGTAAAGGAAGCGCCAGTTATTGACGGCGACGTTGGCCATCATGCAAGGGGACCGGTAAAACTGCGCGTATGCGTTGCGACGGCTTTCGGGGAGATCTTTGACGATGTGTTTCGTTGTCCAGCAACCGCCAGCCATCACGGCCGAGCGCGCGTGTACGCGGTAGAGCTTGCCATCTTTTTGGTAGATGCCTGTGAGGGAGTTCGCTTTTGCGGGATCGCCGTCGTGCGCGATGTGAATGGCAGTGCAGGAGAGCCGGATTCGCGCGGGGTTGACGGGTGAATCGAGCGCGGCGAAATTCACGGAGTTTCGGGAGACGCCTTCAACAGAATGCGGGCCGGGGATTGCGGCGGGGATCAGAGTCTTCAGCATGAGGCGGGCGATGGTGGCGTTGCCGCCGGGGAACATCTGATCGGAGCCGCTTTGGTCTTCGGGGAGGGGATGGAGCATTTCGAAGGCGTAGTCCGAGTAGGCGGAGAGCGCGTCGGGACCGAGGCCCGAGCCACCCCCTTCGACGGGAGAGAGGAACGTGCGAACCGTTTCGCGCGAGAGGCCGAAGCGCTCGATGAAGTGCTGTTCGAGAGTGATGGAGTCGAGGTATCGGGAGATCTCGTCGCCTTCGACGCGTGGATGCTCAAACCTTTTCCCTTCGACGGGTTCGCCTTTCAAAAAGCGTAACCACTCGGTGCGAGATGTTTGGGGAATCGGAGCGCTCTCGAGATTCTTACCGATGGGATCGGTGATCCACATGCCGGGCTTGCTGCCGAATTTTGCGCCAAACCAAAAACCGTAGTGTCCGCTGGGAAGGCCGGCGGCTTCGTAGGGAGTGCGGGAGAGGGGAAGTTCAGGATCGGGGCCGGACCATTTCTGATAGGTCAGCTTGGGTGTTTTGAGTCCGATGGAGTCGTAGAAGTTCGCCAGGAAGCTGTGCGGGTATTGAATTTGATAGATGGCCGAGCCTTGATGGGCGACGAGGCGGTGGCCGTCGACGAGGAATTCGTTCTGCTTGGCTTCGCCACCGAAGATTGGGTGATTTTCGAGGACGAGGCACTTCGCGCGGGGGCCGACTTGGCGCCGAAAAAATAGGGCGGCGGCGAGACCGCTGATTCCTCCACCGACGATCACACAGTCATAGGTTTCGTGAAGGTCGACGATGTTGGCGGGAAGAGGATCGTAGGCGCCATCACGAATGGCGTGTCCGGCTTCGAGGATGGAGAGCGTGTTGCCGTTGGAATGGCGGTATTCGCCGACTCCGCCGTAGCCGGTGAAGTCGTCATCTTTAGTAATTGCATGTTGCGTGGTTGGGTTGTTTTGCGTGGCGAGAAGTTCGAGCGGGTTGGCGCCGCCGAGGAGAGTGGCTCCCGAAGCAAGAAGCGTGGAACTGAGGAAGTCGCGGCGGGTGACCGATGTATTTATGCCGGATGACGATCGATTCGGAGAACGAGATTTCCCACCTAGCATTTTGCGGCGTGATCGAATTCTTGTTTTTTGGAAACTAGGCAACAAATTTAGTCGGCGCGATGCGACGAGTCAAATGAAGAGCGGCGAGAGCTTGATATACTGCCGAAACCTCATTTTCAACTGTCTCCGCACTCCTATGAACGTTGGTGTTCGTACGAAGGATCTACGCAAGGTGTACACGTCTGCGCCTCCCCTGGGCGCAGCGGGCGGATTTGTGGCACGCGCAGACGCGCGCGGGTCGAAGCAACCGAAATCAGAAATCATCGCGCTCGATGGACTGTCACTGGAGGTGAATCCCGGCGAAATTTTTGGTCTGCTAGGGCCGAATGGGGCTGGGAAGTCCACAACGGTGGGCGTGCTGACGACGCGGGTTCGTCCGACGAGCGGGCAGGCGTGGGTTGGGGAGCACGAAGTCTGGAACGAGCAGGCTGCCGTGAAGTATCTGATCGGCGTGGTGCCGCAGCGTCCCAATTTGGATTTCTCTTTGACCGCGAGGGAGATTCTGATTTTTCACGCGGCTTACTTCGGGATCGGAGCGAAGCAGAGAAATGAAAGAGCGGATGCACTGCTGGAGAAGTTCAAGCTGACGGACAGGGCGAATCAGATGGTGCGCGGATTTTCGGGTGGGATGATGCAGCGGCTGTCGATTGCGCGGGCGATGATGCATGATCCGCAAGTGTTGTTTCTGGATGAGCCGAGCGCGGGACTCGATCCGCAGACGAGGATCCTGCTGTGGGAAGTCATTCGCGAATACAACCAGTCGGGGAAAACGATTCTGCTGACCACGCATTACATGGAAGAAGCGGATGCGCTGTGCCGTCGGCTCGCAATTATCGATCACGGCCGGATGATTGCGCTGGGCGCTCCTGCCGAGCTAAAAAGCTCGATTCCGGGCGGATTCTTGCTGCGCTTGCGGTTCCGGAGCCTGAGTCCGGCGCTGCTGGAGCGCTTGCAGTCGCTGAGTGGCGTGAGAGAGGTACGGAGTGCGGATAGTCTGGGCGTGGATGTCTATGCGGATCGCGGGGGCTCGCTGATCGGCGAAGTGGCCAGCGCGGCCGCGGGGGAGCGATCGGATCTGTTGGACGTTCGTATCTCGGAACCGAGTCTCGAAAATCTCTTCCTACATCACACAGGAAGGAGCCTGCGCGATTGAACTGGAAGACGTTTGGCGCGATGCTGGCGCGCGATGCCCACGTGGCACGGCGAAACATGATTCAGCTGATTCTGCAGACGTTTTTGCAGCCGTTGCTGTTCGTATTTATCTTCGGCCGCGTGATGGTGGGCAGCGGGTACATGCGAGCGGATTATAAGAGCCTGCTGCTGCCGGGGATTATCGCGATCAGCATGGTGTTTACCGGAATCTGGGCAGTGGCCATGCCGCTGATTGCCGAATTTCAGTGGACGCGCGAGATCGAAGATCGGCTGCTTTCTCCGATCAACATTTCATGGATCGCAATTGAGAAGGTGATCGCGGGCATGATACAGGCGCTGGTGGCGGGGCTGGTTGTGATTCCGATGGCGTGGCTGGTGTTGCGACCGGGGGTGGATATTCGGATTAATCAGCCGGTGTGGTTTATCGCGATCATTGTGCTGGTGGCCGCTTTTTCGGCGGCGGGCGGGTTGGCGCTGGGTTGCAGCATCAACCAGCAGCACATTGGGCTGATGTTCGGCATGGTGATCACACCGATGATTTTCTTCGGGTGTGCGTACTATCCGTGGAGCGCGTTGAACGGGTTCCCCATTCTGAGGTGGGCGGTCCTGATTAATCCGCTGGTGTATGCCAGCGAAGGATTGCGCGGATCGTTGGTCCCGCAATTTTCGCACCTGCCGCTGGTCGCCGTGTTGGCGGCGCTCTTGTTCTTTGATGTGTTGCTGCTGCTCTTTGGGCTGCGACAGTTTGAGCGTAAGGCGGTGAGCTGAAGGAAGAAAATCCACCACAGAGACCCGGAGACATAGAGGATCTGGTGATCGGGTCATTCGGGTGCTCGCGTACCTCAAACTTGAAAATCCCCACCCTACGCAAAGAACGCGCAGGATGGGGCACCCGCAGACAAAGCACTTCAACCTGCAGGTGCTGCTTCCCGCGGAACGGTCACGCAGTTATTTTTGCGCACAGGAATGCGCACGCTAAGAAGAGCGGCGGGTCGATCCTACCAGCTTGAAAATCCCCACCCTACGCAAAGAACGCGCAGGATGGGGCACCCGCAGGAATGGCTTCGGCTTACGGAACTCGCAGAAAAATTCGTGCACAGGAGGATGAGGCGCCACACACTAGCAGAGAATTAAGGCACAGGGGGGTGCGCGCTACACGAGTTCATGCCACCAGGTGTTTTTGCCACACGAATTCGATCCACAGGGGCTCGTTATAGATCGGGGAAATCTTCTTCCCAGTACTCGCCCGGGCGACGCGCCTGGCTGGGGTGGGATTCCAGGTTGCGCAGTTGGGCGCGACGAATTTTTCCTGAGATGGTTTTGGGCAAGTCGGAAAATTCGATGCGGCGGATACGCTTGTAGGGCGCGAGACGGCCGCGGATGAACTTGAAGATGTCGCGCGCGATCTCGGCTGATGGATGGATGTCCGGTTTTAGCACGATGAATGCCTTGGGAACATACCAGCGGATGGAGTCAGGACTGGGCACGACCGCGGCTTCGGCAACACAGTCGTGCTCGATGAGAGCGCTCTCGAGTTCGAACGGGCTCAAGCGATAGTCGGAACTCTTGAAAACATCGTCGGCGCGTCCGATGTAGGTGAAGGAGCCATCGGGGTCGCGGTGGGCGACGTCACCTGTGCGGTAGTAGCCTCCAGCGAAACATCTCTCGGTGCGCTCGGGATCATTCAGGTAACCCGACATCAGGCTGGAGGGCTTCGGGTCGCACTTCACCGCGATTTCGCCATCGTCGCATTCGCTGTTGTCGGGGTCGAGCAAGACGATCTGGTGACCGGGGGACGGGCGTCCCACGGTTCCGGGTGTGACGGTCTGCCCTGGGAAATTTCCCAACAGCAAAACATTTTCGGTTTGGCCGAAGCCATCGCGGATCGTGATGTTCCATGCAGAGCGCACCCGTTCGATGACTTCGGGATTGAGTGGCTCGCCGGCGCTTACTAATTCACGCAGTTTCACGCGGAATGACTTGAGATTCTCGAGGATGAACAGGCGCCAGACGGTAGGCGGCGCGCACAAGGTGGTGACGCCACAACGGGCGACAACGTCGAGAGTACGCCTGGCGTTGAAACGCTCGTAGCTGTGGACAAAGATGGTGGCGCCCGCGTTCCACGGTGCGAAGAAGCTGCTCCATGCATGCTTGGCCCAGCCCGGAGTGCTGATGTTGAAGTGAATGTCGCCGGGACGGATGCCGATCCAGAACAGGGTAGCAAGGTGGCCGACGGGATAGCTCTGGTGCGTGTGCAAAACCAGCTTGGGAAGCGCAGTTGTGCCAGAGGTGAAATACAGCATCAGAGGGTCAGTTGCGTTGGTATCGCCCTCAGGAGTGAAGATCGAGCTGTGATCGTATGCGCGCGAGTAGGGCGTCCAGCCTGTTTCTTCGCTCTCTTTTTCTTCGGCAACGACGATACGGAGGTAATCGCCAGTCAGGCTTGAGAATTTTTCAATCAGGCTGAGCTGGGTGACGATGCAGTGGGCATTGCCGCGCTCGAGGCGGTCGCGCAAGTCGTCGACGGTGAGCATGGTGGCGGCGGGGATGACGACTACGCCGAGTTTGATCGTGGCGAGCATGACTTCCCACATTGCAACCTGGTTGGAGAGCTGGACGACGATGCGGTCACCGCGACCAAGGCCCTGTGCGCGAAGGAAGTTGGCGACCTGATTGGAGCGCGAGGACATTTCCGCGAAGGTCAGCTTTGTTTCGGAGCCGCTTTCGTCGACGATCCAAAGCGCGGGTTTAGCGTTGCCGCGAGCGTACGTGTCGAAATAATCCAGGGCCCAGTTGAATTTGTGGAGATGGGGCCAGCGGAAGTCGCGATAGGCGATTTCGTAGTCTTCACGATGAGCGAGCAAGAAATCGCGCGCGGACAAGAATGCGTTCAGGCCCTGGTCCGCAACGGTTTCATGATGGCTTTCTGCCACTGATGCGCTCCTGAAGTCGATAAATTAGGCGGAGCATAGAGCGTTCTGCACGAGAAACGTTGTGTTTCGAACTACGCCGACGTCAGAGCGCCACCGATGCCCGACGATTGTACGGCGTGTTTATTCCTCATGAAAACCGGCAATGCAGCCGACGAAATGTTTGGCCGGCGTGTGATTGAACATTTGAGCGCGGCTTGGTAGCGTTTACGGCGCGGAGCGAGCGGAAAATGCGATCGCAAAAGCGGGCGTGGGTGGCGGCCACACTGGACACGAAGCTGGACGAGGCGCTGTACGTTTGCGATTTGCTCGAGGCCGCCGGACTGCCCGTCACGCTGGCAGATCTGTCGACCAAGGAAACTTCTACCCGCTTGGATCGAAAGTCATCATCCCAGCGCATTTTGATCCCGGCGGCAGAGGTTGCTGCACATCATCCGCAAGGAGACAGTGCGGTTATTTGCGGCGACCGGGGCGCTGCTGTGGCGGCGATGACGGATGCGTTTGAGCGCTTTGTTAAGACACGGGAAGACCTTGGAGGTTTGATCGGCATCGGTGGCTCGGGAGGCACGGCGATGATCACGCGTGCGATGCGTGCATTGCCGATCGGCGTTCCCAAGGTGATGGTGTCGACGATGGCGTCGGGCAATATGGGGGCATATGTCGGCGCGTGCGATATCACGATGATGTATTCGGTTACGGATGTAGCCGGCCTGAACCGGATTTCGCGTCGCGTACTGGGCAATGCCGCACACGCGCTTGCGGGGATGATGCTGCACTCGCTGCCGCAAGATGATTACGAGCGGCCGGCGCTGGGGCTCACCATGTTCGGCGTAACGACTCCTTGCGTTCAACAGGTGGTGCGACTTCTTGATTCCCGGTTTGATTGCCTGGTGTTTCACGCCACTGGGACTGGCGGACAGTCGATGGAGAAACTGGTGGACGACGGCTTGATTGGAAGCGTGATTGACATCACGACCACGGAAGTCTGTGACCATCTATTCGGCGGCGTTCTCGCATGCACGGATGACCGGTTTGGCGCGGTGGCTCGCAGCAAGGTTCCGTACGTGGCATCTTGTGGGGCGCTCGATATGGTGAATTTCGGCGCGATGGATACGGTGCCGCAGCATTATCGGGGGCGGAAACTGTATCCTCATAACCCGCAGGTGACGCTGATGCGAACGACGGCTGAGGAAAATGTTGAACAAGCCCGCTGGATCGCCAGCCGTCTCAATGAATGTGAGGGCGAGGTGCGCATGCTGCTCCCGTTGGGTGGAGTTTCGGCGCTGGATACGCCGGGGCAGGCGTTCTGGGATCCGGATGCGGATGCTGCGCTGTTTGAGACGCTGGCGAAGGAGTTTCGGCAAACGGAGCGCCGGAAGTTGGTGCGAGTGCCGCATCACATCAACGATCCCAAGTTTGCGCAGGCTGCAGTCGAGGGGTTCTTAGCAATCGCAGGCCAGTGACAGTTGCTATTAAAGAGGAAGTGATCGATGCCGCGATTTTCGCGTGAGGAGTTGCGGTCGAAATTTCATCAGTTGGTGCGCGAGCGCCAACCCATCGTCGGCGGCGGAGCGGGAACGGGACTTTCGGCAAAATGCGAAGAAGCGGGTGGAATCGACCTGATTGTCATCTACAACTCAGGGCGATACAGGATGGCGGGCCGCGGTTCGCTGTCGGGGTTGCTGGCTTATGGGAACGCGAACGACGTCGTGATGGAGATGGCGAAGGAAGTTTTGCCGGTGGTGCGCAAGACACCTGTGCTCGCCGGGGTCAATGGCACGGATCCCTTTTGCGGCTTTGATAGTTTTTTGGATGAGGTTGCGGCGGCGGGTTTTTCGGGTGTCCAGAATTTTCCGACGGTGGGTTTGATTGACGGAGTGTTTCGGCAGAACCTCGAAGAGACGGGGATGAGCTACGCACAGGAAGTGGAGATGATCCGGTTAGCGCATCAGAAGGATCTCTTCACGACACCGTACGTCTTTGACCCGCAACAAGCCGAGACGATGGCGCGAGCGGGTGCGGATATCATCGTCGCGCACATGGGCCTGACGACGGGTGGTGCGATCGGTGCGGAGACCGCTCTTACGCTCGAGAAATGCGTGCCGCGTATCGATGCCATTGCGGAAGCAGCATTCGCCGTGCGATCGGACATGATCGTGCTCTGCCACGGCGGGCCGATGGCTGAACCCGCGGATGCAGCTTGGGTGCTGAGGCAGACGCGGCACTGTCACGGATTCTACGGGGCAAGTTCGATGGAGCGGTTGCCCACGGAAAAAGCGATCACGCGCCAAACGCAAGAGTTCAAGCAGATCCGTTTCTAGCGGAGAAAAGAATGGCAAACACCGTATACATCAGTGATGTAATCGATGCACCGATTGAAAAAGTGTGGGGCGTGATGCGCGACTTCAACGACATGCCGTCGTATCACCCGGGGATTAAGAAGAGCATTATCGAGGGGGAGGAGCGCAGTGACCGCGTTGGCTGCGTGCGTCGTTTGACACTGGGAGAAGGGTTCGTGCGGGAACGCCTGCTTTGCCTGGATGACGGGAACTATGTGTTCACCTACGAAATTATTGAAGGTACATTGCCGGTTCGCGGCTATGTGGCGGGCGTCAGGCTGCATCGAGTTACCGAAGGAAACCGGACCTTTGCGGAATGGTGGGCTGATTTCGAAGTCGTCGGTGCCGACCGCGACGCGACGCTGGCGCAGATCGGCAAGAACGTCTTCGCGGCCGGGTTTCGGGGTGTCGCGGCAAAGCTCGCGTGAAGGCTATCGGGGGTGTGGGTGTGCGGACTAGAACTGAAGCTTGAGTGCGAGCTGCCCAACACGTGGATTCACCGCCGTACTGGTGATAGCACCGAACGTCGGTGATGCGAAGTTGGTGTCTGGATTCGCAAACTGCGGATGATTGAAGGCATTGTAGAACTCGGCGCGGAAGATGAGGCTGGTGTGCTCATGGGGCCAATCGAAAGTAAGCGCTTTCGAGATGGCGATGTCTAAGTTGACTTGATCGGGACCATCCACCAGGCCCGTGGCACTGTCTCCGAAGCCGGTGCCGATGCCATCCGCCCCAATTACAGGGGGAGTCGTGAAGCAGGATGCATTGAAATAAGAATTCAGTTTCGATTGGATTGATCCGCTTTTTACGAACTGGGCCTGTGTACATTTGCCACTCAGTTGGGCCCGATCTTCACTAATACCAAAAACGTTGGTCGAGTTTGTATTCGCGATTGTCAGTGCGCTCCCGGACTGCATGGTTGCGATGGCATCCAACGACCAACCGCCCAAGATCGCTCGTTCCCATCCAGTATGTGGTCCGGGAATCAACCAGTTTGTGCTCAAGATAAAGCGAAGTGTGCGGTCGAAACTGGCGCGTCCCCATCGCTGGGCCGGCGAGTATTGGTCCCCAAGGGTTAGCGCGTTTCCTGACGACGTCGAGTTAATGTCAGCGCCATCGGTGTCGAGCGTTTTGGAAAACGTGGAAGACGCGAGGAATTGAAGGCCACGGCGCAGCCGTTTCGTGAGGCTCACCTCCATGGCGTTGTACCAAGAGCTGCCTTCGGATTCCATCTCGACGAGGGAATCCGCAGGTATTCCGAGTATCGGAACCCGCAACGGAATATTCGCGACGGTATTCTCGGTAGTTCCCCTGATTGAATTACTCGGCGAAGCTGACAGCCCCTGATTCAGTGAGCGCTGCCGAACCAAGCGTGTTCCACGCGTGCCGACGTATCCGGTTTCCAATAGCCACCCATCGTGGATTTCATCCTGAAGATTCAACGAATACTGCTGAATTGCAGCGGGCCGGAAATTGGGCGCGACAGAGTAGATGGTTGTGTTGGTCGTGGGGGAGTAAGCGGGGAACATCGGAAAGGAGCCGGGGGTAGGGAACGGCTGGGCGAAGGGCGCTTGAAAGGTAGCATTCGCATTGGCAATCCCAGCATTCAAGCGAAAAACAGAGAATGGCGCACCCAAGATGTTTTGGTAGAAGGCTTGACCGGTGGGTCGTGAGTAATACAGGCCATATCCTCCTCTGAGGACCAATCGATTTGTGTTCGGTAAGAAGCGCCAAGCGAAGCCGATCCTCGGGCTGATCGTGTTTTGGCCGTCGCCAAAGTTCCCGAAGGTATTGTTCGCTCGCGATACGCCGGATGGAGGCACACCCGGAAAGTTAGAGGCCACCAAGTAGCCGGCAACGCTTCCACCCGGTGGAGCGTTGGGATCTGCTTTTGAAATGTCGAAGCTGGCGTTTCTACCCAACTTGTCTGCGAACTGCCCGAGGCGTTCGTACCGCATCCCAATATTTAACGTAAGGGAGTTGCGGATGCTGTAGTCATCCTGGACAAAGGCGCTGCCCTCCCACACCCTGAATTCGCGGTTGGATAGGCCGAAGTCGTCGAAGGATGCGAAGACATTGCTGAATGCAGTACCGTTTCCGGCCGCACTTAGACCGAGGAGAAAGTCTGGCCAACTCAGAAATTCCACAAATGATCCGAGCCCGACCAAGTTGACGTTGTCCTGCAGCCTCGTCAGAGAGCCTCCTAGTCGAATGGAGTGGCCCTTATGTAGGAGGCTGAGATCGTCGGCGAGAACGAAACTGTTCTGAGCGATCGTGCGTGGAAATCCTGCAGCAACACTTACAGAACCGAGAATTGCCAAGCTGGGGAGTTCATTGTTGTGGCTCATCTCGCCTTCGGCTACACCGATGTCTGACCACTTGAACGGGGTCGTGGCCTTCGTCGTAGTCCTTATTCGCACGAATCCAAATCGGGCTTCGTTGAGCAACGAGCTATTGAAGGTGTAAGTGTGAGCGAGGGAGAGAGTCCTGAAACCAGAATCACTGGGACTGAGGAAGCCGCGGATATTTCCTGACGGATTCACACCATTGCCAGGAAAAGTGACTGTTTCGTTATCGTCGGCAAAGAAGAAGCGAGCCGCAATCTT
>Ga0126381_100003990_pt1 | contig 16020 bp, 8 predicted proteins | sample PanSoiMetPlot_28_FD_96465 | JGI IMG/M metagenome (GOLD analysis project Ga0126381, IMG submission 96465) | Tropical forest soil microbial communities from Panama - MetaG Plot_28 | ecosystem: Environmental > Terrestrial > Soil > Tropical forest > Bulk soil | place: Panama | collected 2016-02-17 | reverse complement strand
GCCTTAGGTTCGCCGTTGATTTCCGAGCAAGTACGTGCCTGGACGTCGGCTACGTGTGCAATGATTTGGCCGAACGTGCGGGTTTCCGCCGTCGGCTTGAAGCTGTAGTTTTCTTGCGGCATTTTCTCTGCGGTTTTGGTCAGGTTATTCTTGACGCGGTCGTACATTTGTCTGATTTCGCCACTGAGCGGGTCTGCCTTCTGGGCTTGGATCGCACCGCCGCCCGCCAACGCCGCAGCCAGGATCACGATCGAATTACGCTTCATATTGGTCTCCTAATGTTTCTGCTGGCTCGCTGTCTTGGTGTGCATCTGGCTCGAAGTCTCGGCAGGCTCCACCACGTAATGCGTGTACATCCCGCTGGCTAAATGCGGTTCGATATGACAGTGGAACATCCACATGCCCGGATTGTCCGCCACCATATCTACGGTGTGCATCTCAGCTGGCATCAAAGGCACAACATCCGTCGCTCGCTCATCCAGCATGACGGTGTTGGCATGCCAATGGGCCGTATGGAGGCTCCCCATGGCGGCGGTGTACCAGCGGACCCGCTCCCCCTGCTTCATCGTAAAACCCGGGGCATTCCCAAAAATGAATCCGTTGATGGTCTCCCGCAGGTTCGACCCGGCGAAGCTCATATTGACCCGCTCTCCGTCGATGTCGCGGAAGAGGAATTGCGCGTTCTTTTCGAGGCCCTTCGGGTCTTTGATGTATTTGGAAATATTCTCCGTCAGGTACCAGCTTTGGTTTTCGTCGGCCGTATAGAACATGGCGATGAACTCACGATCGACGTCCTTCGGTGTGCCATCGGTCTTGACCGTTCCTTTCGCGCTCACGATGATGGCTCCTACCAAGCCGGTCGCGAGATCCCGCCGTTCGTTTGCATGCGAGTGGTATAGCCACAGCTTCGAGGTCGGCTCCCCAGCCTTGGGCGCGGCCCGCGGATCGAGAATCCAGGTATAAGTGAAGCGCTGGCCCGGAGGTATCCCCTTGACTCCGTCCGACTCCTGGTCGTACAGCACGCCATGAGGATGCATGCTGAACGGATAATGAGCGTTGTTCTTGAAAACGATTTTGAGGGTGTCACCAGCCTCACCCCGCAGTACCGGGCCTACAATGCCAAGGTGCTCCCACTTTGGTTCACGCGGTTTTAGGTTAGTGAATGACTCGTCGGTGTACTCCCTGTACGCCGCTTTTTTGAACATCCTGCCAATGTGCCCGGCATCGTTCTCCACGAACAGGCGCGCCCGCTCGTCATAGGGCTTGCCGGTCATATGGTCTATCTCGGCCGGTGCATAATTCCAATCCACTTCATCGGCCGCAATGAAGTAAGTGTGGATCGCACCTGTAGTTCCAGGCGAGGGGACTCGTCCCGCTCCGTCTTGTCCGGCCATAATCGGAAGCAGCCACCCCGCAGTCATCGCAAAAGCTGCTGTTTGTCGAAATATTTTCATATACTCTCCTAAGTTCAAGTTGCTTTCCATCCCCGTTTGCTCCGCGTGACTTCTGTTTGTCTTGTGCAAGTCTTGCGGCCAGCGGGGCTCACGTTTACAGATCTTGAAAGCTCACGGTGTTCCGCATGGTGCCACAGCCGTTTAGCACATCGATTTGACTGGCGAGGCTGGCCCGTTTCCCAGCTTCAGCTTTCCTATGAGTCCTGTGAAGCAATTCTGCGTAGTTAAGCAGCGTCGCCCCTCGTCCGGATGCACTCCCCAGCGTCTTCTCCTGGAAAGCCAATGCATGACGATAGACGATTCCGCCTCCAATTCCGGCCCTCTGCAAAATACGCTTTCGCAAGGATATTTATTCCACGTCCCGGCAGCTTCGAAGTGTTCCGGTCCTTTCTTGAATTACCAGGACTCGCTTATAAATGTTCTCGGCTTGGGATTTTCATTCACCTAGCGGATCAACCTTCAGTTTGAAGCGGTCCTCCAGCAGACGCGAAAGCGCTTCTTTCATTTCCGCTCTTCCAGGTGGCCCGGGTGCGATCCGTTTCTAGTGGACCGCGATTCTCTCGGGCGTTGCCAACGCGAGAGCGGCGGTCGCCCAAGCCGTGCCCCAATGTGAGATCCACTGGTCTTCACCATACGGGAATCCGCTTTCGAAGTACGGCTGGATTCGGGGCGCGCGGGTAGTCACCCTCCAGGATCCATCCGCTGCCTCGGAGTCGAGCAGAAACCGGACGCCCCGCTGGCAGGCTGGGGTCGATGTCGGCAGGCCGCCGCCCTCCTGGAGCGCATAAAGGGCCTTTCCGGTTGCGTACGCGTCGGGATGAAGTTGCGGCAACTGGCCCCACCCGCCGCCGTCGCGCTGCAGCCGGATGAGGTTCTGAGTGAAGCGCTGCAGCGAGGCGGAATCGGCCCCTCCCCACTTCGCGCCCAGCAGTTGCATCGTGGCATCTTCGGTTGTGGTCGCGATCGCGTGAATGAGCCAATCCGTCGCGCGGGCGATGCGGCGATCCATCTCATCCCTCAAGGCGGGAGCGGCGTATTGGCGGAGCACGCGAATGGTGCTTGCCGTGAGGGTGAATGAACCGTCCGCAGTAGGCGGGCGCACGATTCCGATCAGCTTCCAACTCCCGTCCGGCGATTGCTGGCTCGCGACGTTACGGACCATAGCGTCGATCATTCGGTTCGCCGGCACGCCCTGCGCCCCGAGCGCAGCCACCGCGTTCGTCAGGATCGTATCAGCCGGACCATCGATCCGTTCTAGGAATTGATCGGCGCGGCTGGCAAACTCCAGGCGAGTCTGCTGAAGGACATCGTTTGCCGCGGCTTCATCCACGGGAATCCCCTTCGATCGGGCGACCGCCACCGCGACGCCGGTGACGTGCTGCGCGTGGCAGCTCACGCATCCGCCTTCGCGGAAGAAGCTTGCGGTCGTCTTCTGCACTAGAGCGAGCCCTTTTTCCGCGGCCTGGCGAACGTCGCGCGGGCCCGAAGTCACGGCAGCCGTTTGGGCGATCCGGGGAGCTGCGGATGCTGATGACACCGTGTGGATCTGCGAGAGGACCGCCCGATCCTGGAACTTCTGCGCCCACCGCAGCGCTGTTTCACCCGACTTCGAGGTAAGGCTCAGCTCCGGTTTCTTGGCCAGGATCATCCGCACGATGTCAGGATTGGCGTGATCGCTGGCGACGGACAGCATGAGCGGCGTCATACCGCGAACGTCGCTGGCGTTTACGTCTCCCCCGGCGTCGAGCAGCAGCTTGACGGTAGCAGGACTCCCGCTGACTACCGCCACCATCAGGGGTGTGAGGCGGCCGATCTCGACAAACCCATGCTTGACGGGCTGACCAAACTGCGGCGTGGATTGCGCGTTTACGTCGGCGCCCTTGGACAGCAGGAGTTGCGCAATTTCCACGGCGCCGTGGGCCGAAGCCCGCAACAGAGGCGTGCGCCCCCCGGCGTCCACCGCTTTCGGATCGTCCCCTTTCTCGATCAGCAGTTTGACCATGCCGAGATCGCCGGTGGCCGCGGCGCGCAGCAGCGGCGTCTCTCCGATCTCGTTGCGCGCCTGCTCGATCGCGGCGCCGTGATCGAACAGATAGCGAAGGATCTCCAGATTGCCCGCCTGGGCGGAGGCGATCAACAGCACGGTATTTCCCGCCTTCGACTGCGCATTGACCTCGGCACCTTTCTCCACTAGCAGCCGCACCTTGGTGAGATCTGCCGTGCTCCACATCAGGGGCGTGGCGCCGAATGTGGTTCGCGCATTCACGTCCGCACCCGCGGCGATCAGGATCCGCATGGCTTCGGGAGTTCCGACGGAGGCGGCATAGAACAGTGGCGTAGCCCCGCGAGGATCTTTCCCATCGACGTCGGCGCCGGACCTTAGAAGTTCGCGCATTCCAGCCGTATCTCCGGCGCGAATGACATCATAAAACCTGTCGTTGATGTCTCCGGCCGAAGCGAGGATCGCAGCCATGCACAGAAGCGGCGCAACGTACTTCATAGTCCCCTCCGACAGCGTCCTTAGACGTTATCCGTACTATAAGCAGAAACCGAACCGGCGTAAACCCGCATACTTAGGCGGGTAAGACCGCATACTTAGGCGGGTAGAAATCCGTCCATCGCGGCCGATGCAAGCTTCTCGACTTATTCAATTCTCCGCCGTAGCCGCTGTGATGCGAACGCCAAGTAATTGACTGGATAGCGCTTACCTTCGTCGGGGCTAACGAATCAAGCCTTCACGGAGAGCCTTGGCGACGGCTTCGGATTTGGAGTGCACCTGGAGCTTGTCGTAGATTGACCTCAGATGAAAGGCAACCGTATGAACGCTAATGTCCAACTCCGCAGCCGCTGTCTTGTAATGGTGGCCGGAGGCGAGCAGCTTGAGAAGCTTTATCTCCTGCTGGGTGAGCCGATACGAGGCCTGCTCTACCGGGCGGAACCGGCGGAACAGCTCCATCACCCTGCGTGCCACCTCCGGCGACATGGGAGCGCCGCCTCCAGCCACTTCCCGCAAGCTTTCGATGAGCCTCTCCGGCGGGGTCTTCTTGAGGAGGTAACCGCAAGCCCCAGCGCAGATCGCAGCGAAAATCCGATCGTCATCGCCGTACACGGTGAGGATCAGCAGTTGCAACTTCGGATAGCGCTGCTTCAGTAGCTGGACGCCCTCGATCCCGGACATCCCGGGGAGCCCGATATCTACCAGAGCGACGTGTGGATGCGCTCCATCCATGGCTGCCAGTCCCTCTTCCATAGAGCGCCACGCTCCCACGCAACTCAGTCCGGCACTGTCGTTGATCAACAAAGCCAGTCCTTCCCGGACTTCAGCCTGGTCCTCAATTATGCCGACGCGAATAGTCATCGCTTCTGCCGGGGCGCTCATAGATCTCTCCGAGTATAGATCCGGAGACCCGTCGCGGGAACCCGGGCATTTATGCGGGTGATTGCTGCTCAGGCGCCGAAGAGCGGCACCACAAGCTTCATGATGGCCCCTTCGCCTTCGACCGAGTGAAACTCCAGCTGGCCCTGGATGGCATCCGCGCGGCGCCGCATGTTACAGACGCCGTTGCCCTCCCCCGGGCGCCCGGCGAAGCCACAGCCGTTGTCCCGGACTTCCAGTAAGAGGTGGCCCTCCCGGTACTCCAGAAGGACGCGGGTGCGGGTGCATCCGGAATGCCGCACCACGTTGTGGATCGCCTCTTTGAAGATGAGCAGGATCTCGCGGCGCGCCTCGATACCCACCGGCGTTTTGGAATCGGCGGGCGCGGTTTCGAAATCCAAACCGATATTCCGCGGCAGCAGCATCTCGCCGGCAAATTCCCGCATTCGCTGTTCGAGATCGGCGAGCGTCTCCTTCCCGGGATTGATCGTCCAGACAATATCGCTCATGGAATCGATCAACTCTCGTGCGATGGCGGCGATCTTGGTGGCGTAATTCTGCACGAGGGTGGAATCGCTGCCACCCGCCCGCCGTGCGATGACCTCACTTAGAATCGCCATCTGGGACAGGCTGGCGCCGATATCGTCGTGAAGGTCGGTGGCGATACGGGTTCGGACACGCTCGAGTTGCAGAAGGTGCTCGGTGCGGAGCCGATGCAGCGCGAGCGCCGCCAGCAATGCCGCGACGAGGATGGCCGCTTGAAACCATCCCCGCTGCCATACCGGCGCCAGCAGGCGGAACGAAACGGAAGCCGTCTGCGAGCTTGCTAGTTGGCCATCATTGACAGCGCGAACCTCGAAGCGATATCGCCCGGGAGCCAGGCGGGCGTAGTGCGCACTCTGGCTCTCCACCGGTTGGTTCCAGTCGCGATCGACAGCGGTGAGGCGGTATTGATACCTCAGCTTCTCGCCTAGACGAAAGTGGAGAGCGAAGAAATCGATCTCCACGTTGCCCTGGCCGGGCCGTAATTCAAGACCGGGGAAATCCCGCTGCCCCAATTCCGCGGTAAGCAGCGGAACGCCGTCCGCCCGGAGGGACCGTAACAGTGGCGGCGGAGGGTTGGTAATATCGTCCGCTTGCGGGATCAGGCGGGCCAGACCAAAGTTGGAAGCGAACCATATCGCACCTTGACGGTCGCATAATAGCCGCTCGATTTCGGCCGGCGGCAGCCCGTTCGCCGTGGTGAAGTGCTGGAACCGCCCCGTCGATGGATCTAGCCGGTCCACGCCGAAAGCGGTCGCGACGTAGATGCGGCCCAGGTGATCTTCGGTAATACAGTGAGTGGAATCGCTGGAAAGGCCCCTTTGGCGATTGTAGACGCGGATGGCGGGCAGTGAGTCTTCCGGATGTTCCATCACGGCCAGGCCGCCCTGCGTTGTCGCAATCCACAACCAGCCACGACGGTCTGTGAACAGGAAGTTGATCGAGCCCGGCGGAACTCCCGCGCGGACTGGCTGGAAGCGCCCATCGCGCAAGCGGTACAGGCCCGAGGGATAAACTCCAGCCCAGATCGTGCCCGAGCGGTCTTCGGCGATCGCGTGCACCGGAGCCACGTCGCCACCATTTCCTAGGAGAACGGAGCCGGGATAGCCGGTCCACCGTCCGTCGCGGCGGTTAAAGCGGCCAAGCCCGCGGTACGTACCCGCCCAGATATCTCCGCGCGAGTCTTCGAAGAGCCTTAGGACGACCGGATCGGGCAGTCCTTCCCCGGTGGAGTAAAGCCGCGGGATTCGAGATGCAAGTCCGCGCATGTCCTCGACCCCTGTGTATCGGACCACGCCGTTCCCGGTGGCCATCCACCAGTCGCCGGTCCGATCCTGGAGGGCGATCGGACCGTGACCCCAACCTAGATAGACGACGCTTTTAGGAAGAGCCGGGGTGATGTGCTCGAACATCGTATCGTTGAAGCGATTCAGCGTAAGGTGAAACCCGCTCACGGCCACGACTTCGGAGCGCCGCGTCAGGAAAAGGCCCTGTACTTTTCGCGACTCAAGACCATCTGCTTCAGTGTAGAAATATAAGCGTTCGCGAGGGATACGCGCTGCACCCAGCGGTTGGACCGCGATCCAGAGGTTCCCCTCGACGTCTTCCGCAATCGATGAAATGCTTTGTGTCCCAAGAACCTCGGAGGAAGGATACGATTCGAAGGATCCCGAGTCGGGGTAGAAGTGAATCAATCCGAACGAACCGAGCCACAGGGTGCCATCCGCGGCTCGATGAATGGCATCTACGATGAGGGCCCGGTCCGCAATTTTCCGATAAGCGATTCGAAGCCGCGGAGGCTCCGTATCGATCCCCAAAGCCGCCAGCCCGTGGGGACCACCGAGCCAAAGCGTTCCGTTTCCATCGAACAGGATCGCGTGTGGTGTGTCCACGCCGGGCATCAGCCGAGCGATCGCTTGCACTGATCCCGATGGTATGCGCCGGAACAGCCCGGCTGAAGTCGCAATCCACAGCCGCCCTTGAAAATCCTCGGCTATTCCCTCGATTTCAGGACGGTCGGATGTGCCGAGAGGCACCAACTCGGGTGCGAGCCTGGATTGGTCCGGCTGCACGCGATACAGGCCGGACTGAGTCCCGATCCAGAGTGCTCCGCTGTGGTCTTGCAGCAGATTCAGTACGCTAACAGCCTCGCCATTCTGTCCCAGCAGTACCGGCTCAAAATGCGGGCGAGTGGTTCTCCGGGGCGAAGCACTACGCGAAGGCCATCGGCAGAGGCCACCCATGGTAGCGATCCAATAGTCCCCACTGCGGGTCTCAAGAATATTAGTGACATTTGGGTGAGGCAGGCCTTCGGCGATGGCGTAGTTGGTGAACTGGAGACCGTCGAACATGGACAGCCCTCCGCGCGTGCCGAACCAGAGGTACCCCTTCGAATCGCGATAGATCTGGTTGATCCAGTTTCGCGCCAGGCCATCATCCGTGGTGAAGACGCGAACAGCCGGCTGTTCGGCACCCAGAACGGCACAAAACGCTACCAACCACGGACAGAGATCTCCAATTCGGCCCATCGCGGCGTTCCCGGTGCGTCTGATCTTCCCACAAAACGGCAGCGAGGTCCAGGGCTCTTATCCACACAATTGCAGACGCAGTTACTGCTACCGCTCATTCAATCTGACGGCACTCGAACGGTCCGATTCGCCTCAGCCCGTTTCAGCTCGTTGCAAGAAACAGCCGGGAAGTCCGTATGCCCCAAGTTGTTCTTGTACGTGTCCCAGGTGACCTTCAGGTCCGGAAACACGTTTTGACTGTAAACCTTCACGCAAGGAGGCGTCGAGCCCGGGAACCCAGAACGCTAGCTGCACTCGAATTCGATGGTGTGATCGAAGGGCGTGAATCCGGTCAAGTAAACGCTGGGACCCGGTTGCCTGGGCAAGGCGCCGCGAATCTCTACATATCTGTGTTCGTGCAGTGCGGGACCGAAGCGGATCTGCCGATCTCCAACGCGCCAACTGGCGAAACCGCTTGTAAGAAAAGATATTCCGCCGGCCGAGGGCTCACATCCGGCGAGGTTCCCTCCTTCGCGCAGGTGAATTTCGAGCGCGCCGGGTACGCCGGCGGTACCGTCCGAACGCATTCGAAGTTTAAACCCGGTGCGGGTTTCGGAGATCTCGCAGCGTTGTTCAAGTTGGCAGACCTGGCTGGTGGCGCGCTCGGCGCGTAATGCGTTCCAATTCTCCGGTGTGACTCTACGCGGGGGGGCGAGCGGCTGGTAATAAGGCGCCTCGAGGTGCTGTTCGAGCAGCCATCTTCCTTCGGAATTAGAATGCTTCCCCGAAATGAACTGGCCTTTGCCGAAGAATGCCGTGGCGAACCGGACCGCCTCGATCATCGAGTTGCCATTCCGGACAGAGAAAAACGAGGCGTCATTGTTCATGATGGTCGCGCTGACAGCGCCGCGGCGGTAGCGAACGACGCCCAGGGCCCGCATCTCCTTTTCGAAGTCGGAGGGCGGCTCGGCAACGGCGGGCAACGGGCCGCTCAATTCCGGATATTCCATCAGATCCGCAAGGCTGGCGTATGCCGGCGTGAAATGGTTGGCAACGGCGAGGTATTGGCCCTGCTGGTCTTTGGTGGCCAGATAGCGGAGGGGAAACCAGTACCGGTTCATGGTGGCAATCTGCGCCCGGTCCTGCCGATGAGAAATCTCGGTGACCACCTCGTAGTTCGGATGGAGCAGGTACATCATCGACTGGAGGTTCCTGCGCACGGGATCGAGAAGGTGCGGACGGCTCAGTTTCACCGCCGCCACCACCAATGCGCGGTCCACGACGGCGTTGTACACGGAGGTCGATCGCTCGGTGTACTGGCCATCGACATCGATATCGATCCCTTCGGCCAGCCATTGGTCGATCCGTCGCACATAGCGCGAGTCCGGGAAGATCTCATTGATTTGCGCCAGCGCAGATGAAACGACCCAGCGATGATTAGGGGTGTGAATGCCGCCGACAGTCAGTATCCCCGCGGCTCGCTTGAGAAACGGCGCCAGCAGTCCGACCAAAACATGCTGTTGAGCGCGGTCGGCCAGGCACGCCGCCGAACAGACGGGTTGCACGACGAAGGCGGTGTCGGGCGTCGAGTCGAAATTGGTTTCCAGGAGATCGATACTGCCATCCGGATGCTGGATGTGTTCCAGAAATTGTGCCGCGAGCCGGATGCGCTCCACGAGCAATGCATTTTGGTGAAAGCGCGACAAGGGCTGAAGATACGCCGCAGTATAGGCCTGAATCGCTCCGGCCGCGGCTCCGGCGGTGAATAGACCGACCGGACTCGCAAAGCCCCCGTAGCCAGGCGAGGCGCGCTCGATTTGCTGCGCCGCCAACGTGGACTCAACGCGTCCGTCATGGTTGGCGACAATCGCGTCAAGGCCGGAAGCGCTTTGACGGGTGCTTTGTTCTGCAGGCGCGGCTGCTCCAGTCACGGCGGATATCATGCCGAGCAACTCACGACGGTTGAGCGGGCTCACCGAGTGGGAACGCACTAAAAATCGAGCCTCAATGCCATCTGGCCTTGTCTCGGCGTATTGCCTTGAGAACTGATGATCCCGAAATTCGACGCACTGACATTGGATGCCGGCGACCCGAATACGACACGATTGAACACGTCAAAAAACTCCACGCGGTAAGTTAAGGAGATCCTTTCGGTGAACGCGATCCGCTTCAGGAGCCCAAAGTTTTCGTTTAAAGACGTCGGATTTCGCAATCCCGTAAAGGACCGCGGCGCGGTGCCGAACGTGTAGGGAGGCGGAACAGTGAACGCCGCCAGGTTGATGTAATGGTTGCTTGCCTTGTTGTTAGGGTCGAAGTTCGATAGATTGTTTTCCAACGGGACTCCCGAGACGACATTCGGGCGCTGAGCCTGGTTGAAGATCGGCAGACTGTTCGTGGCACTGAGCACAATGGGAGTGCCGACCGAATACTGCTGAATTCCGGTGAAGATCCATCCGCCGATCACCTTCCCGGCCACCCCCGAATGATTCAGGAATCGCTTGCCGGGACCAAACGGTAATTCGTATACGTAGCTCAACGAGAAGGCCTGCGGCACGTCGTCCTGGTTAATCGCTTTTTCATTGTTGCGGTTATAAAAATTCTCACCCGTCGGTCCGCCGCCCGCTGCAATCTCGCCGTCGGTGAGACTCTTCGCCCACGTGTACGCCGCAATCATCGAGAGTCCGAATGATAGGCGTTTCTGTACTTTCACCTGCAATGCGTTGTAAGTCGAATTTCCGTTTGGATTAGCCAGGTCCTGAACGTTCAGATACTGCGGGTAAGGACGAAGAGCCTGGGCGACGCTGCCCGTAAATCCGGGATAAGGCACCGCAATACCCGCGGCCTGAGCTTGGGATGAACTGACGGACTGGGTCAGCAATGATCCGAGGCTCAGATAGGACGAGTTTACCTGGTTCAAATTGATCAGGTTCGTGCCGAGCCTAGTGCCCTTAACGCTTACGTATGCCGCATCCAGAAGAATGTTCCCAGGCAGCTCGCGCTGCACATCTAAATTCCAGTTCTGGAAGTAAGGCGGCCGCCCGTCGCCCGGGTACATCGTGAGCACATTCGACCCGTTGGCCACCGTGGGACTCACCTGCGGCGGTGCGGCGAAATTGGTGGGGAAGCCATTGGTCCAATTGAACGCGGGCGTAAAGCCGGCGCTCGTCGACGCGTATGCGGGCGAAGCGCTGAACCCATAGTTGTAGCTCTGCGACTCGCGCAGATCGGTATCCGCATTGCCCGGGGCAAAATAGATTCCGTAACCGGCGTGGAGCACGGTTTTGGCCGTGACCGCGTAGGCCAGCCCGATCCGCGGTCCGAAGTTGTGATAGTCGGTATTGGCGAAGCTGTGCAAACCGCTGCGGCCGGGACCGGAGCCGAGGAACTCGATCGCGCCCGGAATATTGCCGGCTCCCGGATTGGGGACGGTTGCCGAGAAGGCGGACAGGTTTTCGTGAGCCTCATAGCGAGGCGTGTAAATCTCGTAGCGCACGCCGTAGTTGAGGGTCAGCTTTCGCGTCACCTTCCAATCGTCCTGTGCATACACCGCGAAGTACCGATAACGGTTGCTGGGGACGTAAGCCAGGACGTTGCGGCTGGCCGAATCGACGGCTCCTAGCAAAAAGCTCGCAAACGAATTTCCGGATACGCCGGAGCCGCCCGGCAGCCCTGTCTCAAGCGTGCTGAAGTTGAAGGTCCCCTCGCCATTGAAAAAATCCGCTCCATTGGTCATCAGCCAGCGGTAGTCCACGCCGAACTTGAGATTATGGCTTCCCTTTATCCAGCTGAACGAGTCCGTCGCCTGATATACCTGGTTGACCTGCTCGCCGATGTTTTTGCCGCCGTTGGTATTGTCGAAAGCGTAGTAACCGTCAGAGAAATTCACTAAAGGGAAGGAATTTCCGTAACCCGTGTTCACACCGGTCAGGCCGATCTGCTGCGGCCAATTCTGGTTGGAGCTGAGCGAATACCAGTATTGTCCTTCGCGCGTGAATCCGAGACCGATGTGGTTCACCTTGGTCGGCGAAATAATCAAATCGTGGTTGATGCGCAACCAGTATGAATTGTAGGCGCTCACCCACGCCGCCGTGAGCGGGCCTGGCAACTCCGCCGGATTGGTGGTTGGATATCGGCCCTCATAGAAAAACACGCTCAGCCGGTTCGTATCGGAGAAATTATGGTCGAATTTCAGATCTCCCTGGTCGCGGTTGACCGATGTCAGTCCGAGGGCCAGGAAATTGCCGAGCAGCGCCGAATTCGTCGGAGCCGGCAATAGCGGCAGGATATTCTTTGAAACCGGGCTGAATTCGCTTTGGGGAATCTGGTTGCCGGGGAAGGGGCTGCGAGTATTCGCCCCGCTGACGACTGCATTTGTGGAAGGGTCGTAGATGATTACCGGCTGTCCCGCCGAGTTGGTGAGACTGGAAAAATCGCCCGTCCGGAAGGCCACCGGAGGTACGCTGATCAGCGTGTTTGACGCGCTCTGGCGATAGCGGAAGCCGCTATATACCAAGTGAAAAAACGTCCGGTTCCTGCCATTGTAGACTTTCGGGATTATGACCGGGCCGCTAAACACGGCGCCAAACTCGTTCTGCCGATTGACGGGCGCTATCGTGGAAAAGAAGCCGCGCGCATCAAAGACATTGTTTCGTAGATAGTCGAACGCCGAACCGTGAAACTCGTTGGTACCGGATTTGGTGGAGAAAACCTCGAACCCGCCGCCGGTGCGGCCATACTCGGCGTTGAAATTCGATCCCAGAAGCTGGAATTCGGAGACCGCTTCCACCGATGGGTAGGAGAACAGGATACCACCGCTTTCGGGGCTGGTCGTGCCGATGCCATCGAACAGAACTTCCTTGGATCGCGATTGCGATCCTTCTATTTGCGTATTCGAAGTGCCCCCCGTCACCCCAGGGGTGAGAAGTACAAACTGTTCGGGATTGCGCATATTGCCCGATACGGAAAGGGGCAGATCCTGGACCATGCGTTGAGAGACAGTCGTCGCATTTTCCGAGGTCGACGTCTCCACTTTGCCTCCGGTTCCCTCCACACTGACGTTTTGCGTGACCTCGCCGACCTCAAGAGAAAGATTGAGCGTCAGAGTCTGAGACACTACGAGCTCAACTTCCGGAACGGAGGCTGTTTTGAATCCCTGCTTTTCCACGGTGACATGGTAATGGCCTTCGGGCAATTCGGGAATGGCGTAATTCCCGAGTCCATTGGTGGTGGAGGAGTAGGGAACCAGTGTGGCTTGATTCACTGCTTTTACCGTAGCCCCTGGCACCGCGGCCTCACTCGCATCGGTGATAGTTCCTGAAATGGTCGAGCGGTTGGATTGGGCGAGCAGGTATGGCGACCATAAGAACAAAACGCTCGAAAGGCACACCTGCCAAAGGTGCTTGGAAAAGCGACTGGTTATCATCGTGGACCCCCTCTTTTTAAGTGCCGCACTCAGTATATTTACGCAATACAGATGGTCTTTAACCCAGCGAATCCGCCGAGGTGAGTTTCGGCACTGCATGCACGAGTGTCTCCCACAGGTGGCTCGTATTATACCCCGAAGCGCATAAAGCGGCGTTGAAGACTATTGACTCTGAGCAAACGAAGTACTCGTCGCGCTTCGCTCGGGTTTCGAGGCTCCCGAACGAGAGCTTTGCTGGGTAGAGGAAACTTCGACAATCTCGTCCTCAACGTTCGACTCGACAGGAAGCAAAGGGCGCTCCAGCACCCTCTGCTCGTACCGTGGCGGCAATTGGAAGCAAGCGCAGACGAGTACGTCGAATGGCAGACTTTCGTCCTGTGGGTTCGAACGATCGTGGAAACGGCTGGCGGCGTTCCGGACGGCATATGCTCTGAATTGCGGTCACGATTCCCGGGTTTCCTCGACAGCGGCTGATCGTGCCTTCGGCGAGCCACAATCTGAAGGCGGTAGCCGATGAAAATGCCGATCCGAACTTTTCCGGCCCCGTCGTCCCAGCGGCGCTCGGTACGATCGCGGAGTGGCTGAAGAAGGTGGCTGCGGCGAAGTGAGTTACGCTCCGTGCACCAATGGACACCGTCGGGCGCATCCCACCACACTCCGACGCCATCGCCGACATCGACTACCTGGGCCAGGCGCTGTAGCGGGACGGTTAACTCAATAGTACGGATATTGCCATCGCCCGCAACTCGCTGGGAGCGTCTCGCAAAGGGGCCCCTCGTGAGCCGGACTTCGCGTCCCTTTCTGAGCAGCCGGGCCCGTGCCTTGTTGCCGGAGCAGTGATAAAGTTGACGTGAAATCGAACGCCAATGCCCATTCGTTTGCTATGACTGGCGCTGCCGCTTCAGGATCAGGCCGTCTTCCGAAGCGATGTCGCGCTCGTGCGTGTCGACGCCGAGCTTCGCATCGCCGGTGGTCCGGTGAGCGATCTGCGCCGCGACAGCTTTCGCGTCACCGACAACGGACTCAACCAAGCCATCGTTTACTGCGCTCACGACGAGCAGCCGCTCGACGTGATCCTGCTTTTCGACACCAGCCACAGCATGCGCCCCGTGGGAGCGCGCGTCGCCGAAGCGGTCCATATGGCGATGGGAGCACTCCGCACGAGCGACCGCGGCTTCGGCGGCTTACTCAAACACTACAGGCACGCCGCATGATTTTCTCTAAACAGGTTATTGAAGTACTACAAGTTGTGCCGCATGAGTTTTTTGACCAAACGGGTGAGGTCCGGGCGATCGTTCGTCAGCACACAAGCCTCCCTCCGATCGAGGTTTTGTCTTAGTAGCTGACGAAAAGTCTCACCCCGTCAGCGCCTCACCCGTTGTTGACAGCATACGCCTATGAAGGCGAGCGGCCAAGACGGAAAGGTCCTGTATTGTTTGCAGATACGCCCGGCCGCTGTTCCGACAAAGTTATCGTTTCCGCTGACGTCCTGGGCCTGCTGATCCGAGACGAATGACTCAACTGACAGCGTGTAATAGACTCGGCAGCGAAAGGATAAGCCGCCCCTTTCGACAGCGCAGACGGCTCGCGGCTTCCTCTACTCCGGTAACCCCAGCTTCTTACGGATCGTGTTCAGCCGGGGATCGCCGTGGAGGACGGCGAATTCCGGAGCGATGAGATCCCGCCCGATCCGGGTCGGCCCCATGGGAATCATTCGATCCAGGGTCTCGAACGCGCGGTCCTTGTCGCCGAGCGCCGCGAAGATCAAGGCCTTGCTGGAGGGCCGGGGTACGATGGCGGCAATTCGCTCCGCATCTTCGCGGCGGCCGGCGCGCGCATACGCCACCCCGAGAGATTCCGCACCCATCTTCAGGAGATTGTCATTCCACGCCGTTTCCAAGATCCGAAGCGCTTCATCCGCTCTTCCCTGGCGCAGGAACCTCTCCGCCCAGCATTCACTCCTCTGGAGGTCGTTCTGTGCGAGACGATGGCAATGTAAGTCCGCGTCATCAAAACGCCCGGCGGCCCGGAATGCAAGACCCAAAACATAGTGAGGATCGAGGAACTGGGCGTCGAGCTGCTCCGCACTTAGCTCCTGTTGAATCGCCTCGTCGATGCGGCCGAGCGGCAACAGCAGGAACGTCGCATAATGATTGCGCCACAAAGCATCGCGCGGAGAAAGCTGGATGGCGTGGCGAAAGCTGGCTTCGGCCGGTCGCCACTGCGCCACGCGGGCCTGCATCATGGCCAATCCCTCCTGCACGTCGGGCAGCAGCGGGTCTAATTGAATGGCCTTTCGCGCCGCAGTCCAACCCTTCGCGATCATGGCCGCGCGCTCCGGCGGAGTGAATCGATCGAAACCGGATCGAGCAGCCTCCATTGCGGCCACACCCGCGTACGCAGGAGCAAACGAGGGATCCTTCGCGATCGCCTGTTCGAAAAGCTCCAGAGCCAGCTCTACGCCGCTGGTCGAGGGCCGCATTTCAGCGGCGCGGGCCTGGAGGTAAATGTCATATACAGGGGAGTTGGCGAACGGCTGAGCGCGGTGGGCGGCTCCCAGTCGGAAGCCCATCAGCGGCACTACCACGGCTATGATGGCCAGCAGACCCGCTGCCAAAGACCATTTCCCGAGCCGCAAGCGCGGCGATCTTTCGCCGGCCGCGGCCGCTTGCGAAACGTGCTCCGCCGGTCGCACGGCGGGCACGTATCCGCCCTTCG
>Ga0126381_100003989_pt1 | contig 16020 bp, 16 predicted proteins | sample PanSoiMetPlot_28_FD_96465 | JGI IMG/M metagenome (GOLD analysis project Ga0126381, IMG submission 96465) | Tropical forest soil microbial communities from Panama - MetaG Plot_28 | ecosystem: Environmental > Terrestrial > Soil > Tropical forest > Bulk soil | place: Panama | collected 2016-02-17 | reverse complement strand
GTCGTTTCATCAGGATCGGCTCCGCGAGGCGCCGGTCGGACATTTCTTCGACGTGATCAGCGAGGGTTTCGGCGCGATGCCCGACTACGCCGCGCAGATCACGGTCCAGGATCGGTGGGCCATCATCGCGTACGTGCGCGCATTGCAACTGAGCGAGCACGCGACCGCCGCCGACGTGCCGGCCGATCACCGCGGAGATCTGGAGAGGTAATGACGCCGTTTCAGCAGACCGCCGACGTCGCGATCCCCGAGCTGGCGGGCGTGCAGCGCCGCGCGCTCCTCGTCGGCGGCGCGTTTTCGATCGTCGCTGTGGTCGGCGCGCTCATCAACATCGATCAGTTCCTGCCGTCGTACCTGATCGCGTACATGTTCTGCCTGGGCGTCACGCTCGGCTGTATGGCGCTCGGAATGGTGCATCAGCTGTCGGGCGGCGCGTGGGGCGTCGTGCTGCGCCGGCCGATCGGCGCGGCGTCGCGCGTGCTGCCGATCCTGACAGTCCTGTTCGTGCCGATCGTGCTCGGCATGCACCACCTCTACATCTGGACGCACGCCGACGTCGTCGCGCACGACGAGGCGCTGCGGCACAAAGCGGCCTACCTGAACACGCCGTTCTGGATCGCGCGCGCGGTCCTGTATTTCGCCGTCTGGAACGCGCTGGTGTTCTTCCTGAACCGCTGGTCGCTGCAACAGGACGAAACGGGCGACCCGGCGATCGCGCGCCGGATGCAGCGCATGAGCGCCGGCGGACTCGTGGTCTACGGCATCACGATCACGTTCGCCTCGTTCGACTGGCTGATGTCGCTCGAACCGCACTGGTACTCGACGATCTTCGGCGCCATCATCATGGGCGGCCAGGGCCTCTCGGCGCTCGCGTTCCTGCTCGTCGTCATCGTCTGGCTCAGCCGGCGTCCGCCGCTCGACACGATCATCGTCAAGGATCACTTCCACGACGTCTCGAACCTGATGCTCGCGTTCGTGATGCTCTGGGCGTACTTCTCGTTCTCGCAGTACCTGATCATCTGGGCGGGCAACCTGCCGGCGGAAATCGCGTGGTACCAGCATCGGCTCGATACCGGCTGGCGCCTGCTCGGCGCGGCGCTGATGCTGTTCCACTTCGGCGTGCCTTTCGTGCTGCTGCTGCTGCGCGTCGTCAAGCGGACGCCGGACTACATCCTGAAACTCGCCGTCGGCGTGCTGATCGTGCGCGTCGTCGACCTGTTGTGGCTGGTCGAGCCCGAGTTCCACAGCGGACTCTCGGTGGGCTGGATGGACGTCGTGCTGCCGATCGCCATGTTCGGCCTGTGGACCGCCGCCTTCGTGTGGCAGCTGCGCGGCCGCGCGATTCTGCCGGTCCACGATCCGCAGTTCGACGAAGCACTCGGCAGGATCATCGAACGCGGCACCTCGCCGCACACGGCACATTAGGTAGACGCACTGGATCATGACTAACGTGCATCAGGACGCGATTCATCACGAAGAACGTGACGTCGACATCCGGCCGATCTTCGGCTTCGCCGCCGGCCTGACGTTCGTGGTGGCGTTCGTCTGCTTCGTGGTGTGGGTGTTGTTCCAGTTCTACGCTTCGCGCGCGGCCGTGAAGACGACGCCGCAGTATCCGCTGGCGTCGACGCAGGAAAACCGGCTGCCGCCCGAACCGCGGCTGCAGACGAATCCCCGTCAGGACCTGAGCGATCTGCGCACGCAGGAAGATCGTGTCCTCGACTCGTACGGCTGGGTCGACAAGAACGCGGGCGTCGTCCGCATTCCGATCGACCAGGCAATGAAATTGACGCTCGAACGCGGGTTACCGAGCAGACAGGCAAAGCAATGAGAAGCCACGAAACACACAAACACACGAAAGCCACGAAAGATCGCTTTGTACGAAACACATTTTGTGTGTTTCGTGGTTTCGTGTGTTTCGTCAGCTTCGTGGTGCTCGGCATTGCAACGCCGGCCAGCGCCCAAATGAACGGCGCGCCCACCGCGGGCTACAAGCTCGAGCCGGGCGCCTCGTCGACCGGCGTCCCGAAGGCGCTGCGCGATATCGGCTTCGATCAGCACATCGACCAGCGGCTGCCGCTCGACGTGCCGTTCCGGGACGAGTCCGGCCGCACGGTGATGATCGGCGACTACTTTGGCAAGCGGCCCGTCGTGCTGCTGTTCGCGTACTACGACTGCCCAATGCTCTGCACGATGGTGATCAACGGCCTGTCATCCGCGCTCGGCGTGTTGTCGCTCGATCCGGGCAAGGATTTCGAGATCGTCACCGTCAGCTTCAACCCGCACGACACGCCGCAGACGGCGCAGGCGAAGAAAACCTTCTACATCGAGCGCTACAAGAAGCCGGGCGCATCCGAGGCGTGGCACTTCCTCACCGGCGATCAGCCGTCGATCGATCGGCTGACGAAGGCGGCCGGCTTCAGGTACGCGTGGGACGCCGAGACGAAACAGTACGCGCACCCGACCGGCGTCATCGTCGCGACGCCTGACGGCCGGCTCGCGCGATATCTCTTCGGCATCGAGTACGGGCCGCGCGATCTGCGGTACGCGATCGTCGAAGCGTCGGCGGGCCGCGTCGGCAACGCCGTTGATTCGTTGTTGCTCTACTGCTATCACTACGACCCGGAGACCGGACGCTACGGGCTGGCGATCATGCGATCGGTTCGCGTCGCCGCCGCCGGCACCGTCCTGCTACTTGCCGGATTCATCGTCGTCATGGTGCGCCGCGAGAAGTCTTAATGCCGCCTCTCTTTCCTGAAGAAGCGTCGACGATGGCAGGGCGCGTGGATGCGCTCTACTTCTTCCTCGTCGGCCTCGCTGTGTTCTTTGCGCTCCTGATCGCAGGCCTGATCGTCTTTTTCGCTGTCAGATACCACCGCCAGGACTCGAATGCGACCGGCACGAAGGTCCATGGCCTGATCGCGCTCGAGGTCGCCTGGACCGTGATCCCGTTCCTCATCACGATGGTGATCTTCGTCTGGGGATCGAGCGTCTACTTCGCGATGGCGCATCCGCCGGACGAGACGCTGAACATCTACGTCGTCGGCAAGCAATGGATGTGGAAATTCCAGCACCTCGACGGCCAGCGCGAGATCAACGAGCTGCACGTGCCGGTCGGTCGCCCGGTGAAGATCATCGCGACGTCCGAGGACGTCATCCACGACTTCTTCGTGCCGGCGTTCCGCGTCAAGGCCGACGTGCTGCCGGGACGCTACGTGAGCGTCTGGTTCCAGCCGACGAAGCCCGGCCGCTACCACCTGTTCTGCGCCGAATACTGCGGCACGCGCCATTCCGGGATGATTGGCGAGATTGTCGTCATGGATCCGAACGAGTACGAGGCGTGGCTGACCGGCGGCGCCGCGGAAGGATCGCTCGCGTCGGCGGGCGGCAAGCTGTTTGCCGATCTGGCGTGCAACACCTGCCACCGCGCCGACGCGCAGGGACGCGGACCGGTGCTCGACGGACTGTTCGGCCGTCAGGTCGCGCTACAGGGCGGCGGAACCGTGACGGCGGACGAAGCGTACATCCGTGAGTCGATCCTGACGCCCTCGGCGAAGATCGTGGACGGTTTCCAGCCGATCATGCCGACGTTCCAGGGGCTGGTCAGCGAGGAGCAGCTGCTCCAGCTGATCGAGTACGTGAAATCGCTGAAGTCGCAGACCGAGCAACCGACGGCGCGTCCAAATCCGCCCAACGGTCCGGCGCAAAACGAAACGACGCCGGTGAAGAAGTAGGCCCATGTCCAGCACTGTTCTCACACCACCGCATCACTACCTGAACGACGGCTTCGGCGTGAAGTCGTGGCTGCTGACCCGCGACCACAAGCGGATCGCGCTGCTCTACCTCTGCGGCGTCACGTTCTTCTTCTTCATCGGCGGCGCGATGGCGACCGTGATTCGCCTCGAGCTGGCGACTCCGGTCGGCGATCTGGTCAGCGACGAGACCTACAACAAGCTCTTCACGATGCACGGCGTGATGATGGTGTTCTTCTTCCTCATCCCGGCGATTCCGGCCGTGCTCGGCAACTTCCTCGTCCCGATCATGATCGGCGCGAAGGATCTCGCCTTCCCGAAGCTGAATCTCGCCAGCTGGTACATCTACATGATCGGCGGCCTGTTCACGCTGTACGCGATCATCGCTGGCGGCCTGGACACCGGCTGGACGTTCTACACGCCGTTCAGCACGGTTTCGTCGACATCGAACGTCATCCCGGCGGCGCTGGGCATCTTCATCACCGGGTTTTCGTCGATTCTCACCGGGCTCAACTTCATCGTCACGATCCATCGCATGCGCGCGCCGGGCATGACCTGGTTCCGCATGCCGCTGTTCCTCTGGTCGACGTATGCGACGAGCCTGATCAACGTGCTCGGCACGCCGGTCATCGCGATTACGCTGCTGCTGGTCGCGGCCGAACGCATCTTCCACTTCGGCTTCTTCGATCCGCGCGTGGGCGGCGACCCGGTGCTCTTCCAGCACCTCTTCTGGTTCTACTCGCACCCCGCCGTCTACATCATGGTGCTGCCGGCAATGGGCGTCGTCAGCGAGCTCGTCGCCGCAGGCTGCAGAAAGCCGGTGTTCGGCTACAGCTTCGTCGCGTTCTCGAGTCTCGCGATCGCCGTGCTCGGCTTTCTCGTCTGGGGCCACCACCTGTTCGTCGCCGGCGAGTCGGTCTACTCGGCGATGATCTTCTCGATCCTCAGCTTCCTCGTCGCGATTCCGTCCGCGGTGAAAGTGTTCAACTGGACGGCGACGATGTACAAGGGCTCGGTGTCGTGGGAGACGCCGATGCTCTACGCGTACGGCTTCATCGGCCTCTTCACGATCGGCGGATTGACGGGCCTCTTTGTCGCGGCGATCGGCGTCGATGTGCACGTCACCGACACCTACTTCGTGATCGCGCACTTCCACTACATCATGGTCGGCGGCACGATCATGGGGTACCTCGGCGGCCTGCACTTCTGGTGGCCGAAAATCAGCGGGCGGCTCTACAACGAGGGCCTCGCGAAGATCGCCGCGGGCATCGTGTTCATCGGGTTCAACCTGACGTTCTTCCCGCAGTTCATTCTTGGTTACCTCGGGATGCCGCGCCGGTATCACGCGTATCCTCCGGAGTTCCAGGTGTTGAACGTGCTGTCGTCAGCGGGCGCGTCGATTCTTGCCGTTGGCTATCTGCTGCCGATGGCCTATCTGATGTGGTCGCTCCGGTACGGGAAGCTGGCGGGATCGAACCCGTGGGGCGCCGTCGGCCTCGAGTGGACGACGACGTCGCCGCCGCCGACTGAGAACTTCGCGGAGACGCCGGTCGTGACATGGGATGCGTACGACTACCCTGAGCGTATGGAGACCAATGTTGCCTGAAGCGGTTCATCAACATCACCCGCCGGCGCTCGCGCATCACTTCGACGACCTCGAACAGCAGCGCGAGGCCGCGACGCTGGGGATGTGGACGTTCCTCGTCACCGAAATGCTGTTCTTCGGCGGCCTGTTCACCGTCTACATGGTCTATCGCTCGTGGTATCCGGATGCGTTTGCCGCCGCCAGCCACGAACTCATCATCTGGGCCGGTACGACGAACACGGCCGTCCTCATCACGAGCAGCCTGACGATGGCGATGGCGGTGTATGCGGCGCAGACGGGCAATCGGCGCCTCCTCATCACGCTGCTGATCGTCACCATCTCGCTCGGCTGCGTGTTCCTCGGCATCAAGGCGTTCGAGTATTACTCGGAGTGGGTCGAGCACCACGTGCCAGGGCTCAACTACGATTTCGAACCGGCGTATTTCAGGAACGCGCAGATTTTCTTCTCGCTCTACTTCCTGATGACGGGCCTGCATGCCCTGCACATGATCATCGGCATCGGGATCATGCTGTTCATGTTGTGGTGGGCCGTCCGCGGCATCATCACGCCCGAGTACCACAACCCGATCGAGATCGCCGGCCTGTACTGGCATTTCGTCGACATCGTCTGGATCTTCCTGTTTCCGCTCCTCTACTTGATCGGCCGCCACACGCATGTCTGACCACATCGTCCAACCGCGCGTCTACTACATCATCTTCGCGATACTGATGGTGTGTACGGGATTGACCGTGTCGGTGGCGTACCTCGACCTTGGGCCAATGAACACCGTCGTCGCGCTCGCAATCGCGGCATTCAAAGCGGTGCTCGTCGTGCTCTTCTTCATGCACATGAAGTACAGTGCGCGGCTCACGTGGGCGGTCATCGCGAGTGGTCTCTTCTGGCTGTTGATCCTCTTCACGATCATGGGCGACTACCTGACACGGGCGTGGCAGCCGTTCGGTTCCGTCTAGCAGTACCTGCGAAAGCAGGCGTCGAGTAGCACGATAGAATGGCGCAACGTGCACGAACGTTCGACGCCAGCAGACACGATAGCTCTACTCAAAGCCACGCTCGAAGCCACTCGCGACGGAATCGTCGTCTTCGACCTTCATGGGCGTGTCGTCCTGTGGAATGCCAGCCTGCTGCGGTTGTTCCGCCTGACCGCTGATACGCTCGCGACCGGCGGCCTCGACGCCGTCACCGCCGCGCTGCTGCCCCAGCTCGAGGACGTCGACAATCTGGACGAGGCCTTCGGGCGGCTCTGGGGCCATCCCGATCGCGAAATGCTCGATACGATCCGCTTCAGGGACGGCCGTGTGTACGAGCGGTTCGTTGCACCACATCGCGTCGGTGATCAGGTCATCGGCCACGTCGCCAGCATTCACGACGTCACCCGCACTGCGGCGATCCAGCGGGAGCTCGAGCAGCACCGCGCCTTTCTCGAACAGGCGCAGGAGGTGGCGCACATCGGCAGCTGGGCGGCCGAGCTCGACGGGTCCGGGCGTGTCGGCTGGTCGCTCGAGACGCACCGGATCTTCGGCATCGAGCCGAAGGAGTTCCCCGGCACGCGTACGGCCTTTTACGAGTTCGTGCACCCGGACGACCGCGAGGCCGTGGCCGCTGCCGCCCAGAGCGCCCGCGAACGCCGCGGACGCAGCGAAATCGACCACCGCATCATCCAGCACGACGGTACTCTGCGCTGGGTGCATCTCGAGGCCGAAGTCGTCCGCGATGCCGCCGGCCGGCCGATCCGGATGATCGGCACCGTGCAGGACGTCACCGAGCGGCGGCAGCTCGAGGAACAGCTGCGGCAGTCGCAGAAGATGGAAGCGATCGGCCGGCTCGCCGGCGGGATCGCGCACGACATCAACAACGCGCTGACGGCGATCGCCGGCTATTCCGAGCTTGCGCTCGCCGGGGTGGCGCCCGATCATCCGGCGCGGCCTGACGTCGAGGAAATCCGCCGCGCGGCCGAGCGCGCCGGCGCCGTCACGAGACAATTGCTCGCCTTCAGCCGAAAGCAGCTAATCGAGCCGCGCCCGTTCGATCTGAACGACACAGTGGCAGCCATCGGCCGGCTGCTCTCACGGCTCGTCGGCACCGACATCCTCATCCGCATGCAGTTCACCGACGACCTGCCGCCGATCATCGGCGACCCCGGGCAGGTCGAGCAGGCCATCGTGAACCTCGCGGTGAATGCGCGCGACGCGATGCCCAACGGCGGCGTGATCACGCTCGCGACGTCGCTCGACCGCGTCGACGAGCATCAGGCCCGAGCGCACGTGCCGATGCCACCCGGCGAGTACGTGCGGCTTGCGGTCAGCGACACCGGGCACGGCATGTCGGAAGAGACGCAAGCGCGGATCTTCGAACCGTTCTTCACCACGAAGCCCGTGGGCAAAGGCACGGGCCTTGGGCTGTCGATGGTGTACGGGACGCTCAAACAGATCGGCGGCTTCGTCTTCGCGTCGAGCGAGCTGGGACGGGGCACGACGTTCACGCTGTACTTCCGGCCGGCGCCCAGGCCGGCAGAGCCGGCGATCACCGTGCCGGAGTCGAAGGCCGACAACGGCATTCGGCCCACTATCTTGATCGCCGAAGATGAAGACGCCGTGCGCAATCTCGTCGCGTCGGCGTTACGGGACGAGTACGCCGTGCTGCTCGCGCGGTCCGCGGAAGAAGCGCTCGCGATCGCCGAGACGCGCAGCGAGCCGGTCGACTTGCTCCTGACCGACGCGATCATGCCGGGCAAGAGCGGCGTGGAACTGGCGTCGACGCTCGCGCGGCGCTGGCCGTCGATGCGCGTCGTCGTCATGTCGGGTTATACGGAGGAGGACCTGGCCAACGCAATTTCCGGCTGCATGACCGTCGTCCAGAAGCCGTTCACGCCTCGCGATCTGCGGAAGCGGATTCGCGAAGTCCTGGAAGCGCCATAATCAGCGCGGGAACGGCGCCAGCGCCGGCTTCGCACCGTCGGGTAGCGGCGTTCGGGCCGTGTTCATCACCATTGCCAGCAACGTGTAGTAGCCGGTGATGCCAACGGCATCGATCACGCCGGCCTCCCCAAACTTCTCCATCGCGCGCGCGTACGTCGCGTCGCTGACGCTCTGGTTGCGCTGCAGTTCGTCGCACAACGCGTAGAGGATCTCTTCCTCGGCTGTCATCCCGGCGGGCCTGCGGCCTTCCGCGATCGCGGCGATGATGTCGGGTTTGATTCCCGCGCGGCGCGCGAGCGGCTCGTGTGCGTTCCACTCGTAGTTCTGCGTCCACCGCCGCGACGTCATGAGGATGACGAACTCGCTGAGCCGAGGCGGCAGTGTGCTCCTGAATCGCAGGTAGTCGCCCATGGCTCTGGCGCGGGTCATCACTTCTGGGCTGCGCAGCAGCGGCACGAACGGCCCGGAGATGTCGGCCGATCGCGCCGCCTTGAACTCGTCGATCGCTTTCTTCTGTGCGTCGGTGAGCTGCTCCGCCGGAATCGGCGGCATCCGATCCTGTGCCTGCATCGCTCCTCCGCCAACGACACAAAGGACACCACAAGCAAACAAGGTCTTGAGCTGCATAACGAAACTATTGACGTTTGCCGGTGACGTCGCGACCGGCCTGATGCAAGACGAGGCTCGTCACCGCGCCGGAGGCATTTTTATGGAATTCGAGCTGCGCGTCGACGACTTTCAGAAAGAACTTCGTGTCGGATTCCGGATAGATGGGAATCTTCACCTGATTCGACGCCTGCTCGAACAGCTGGTCGCCGTCGAGCGTGATGGCAATCGAAAACGTCGGCGCGAATTGATAGACGCCGACGTACGAGGCCAGAGCCTCCCTTGGAAGCGAGATCGCCGTCCGCTGGCTCGGCGCCAGGAGCTTCTCGCCATTCGCGACTCGCCCAAGTTTGTCGACCAGTTCGTCCGGCGCGGTGCCGTTCATGTTGCCGAGGACGATGACCGCGACCATGCTATCCGGATAGTACGCCATCGCGGTGTTGAAGCCTTCGATGCCGCCGTTGTGGAAAATCGCCGTCCGACCGTCGTTCGACTTGATCAGCAGACCGAACGCGTATCCGCCCTTGAACGGCGTCGTCATTTTCTTCAGCGACGCCGGCGATACGACCTTGCCGCCGAAAATCCCCTGCTCCCAGCGAAGCAGATCCTCGGTCGTCGAATACAGCGCACCAGCCGAGAACGGGATCGTCATGTTGATGAAACCGGCGTTCGTGAATCCCTTCGGCGTGAGCGTGTAGCCAGCCGCGCGATGCTCGATAATCGCGCTGTTCGAGTCGTAGCCTGAATCCTTCATCCCGAGCGGCGTGAAGATGTTCTGCTGCACGAACGACTCGTAGCTCTGCCCGGCGATCTTCTCGATCAGGTAACCGAGCAGAACATATCCCGAGTTGCTGTACACGTACTTCTCGCCTGGCGCGAAGTCGAGCGGCTTGTCGCGAAAGAGCGCGACGAGCTGCTCCGGCGTGGTCGCGAACGGCTCGATCGACCGGTAATTCGGAAAGCTCGTGAAGTTCGGAATGCCCGACGAATGGGTCAGCAGATTGAAGATCGTGATCTGATCCCACGCTGCCGGCGCGTCCGGCAGGTACGTTTTCACCGGATCGTCGATCTTCAGTTTCCCGCGTTCCTCCAGCAGCAGGATCGACGCGGCCGTAAACTGCTTCGTGATCGACCCGAGTCGGAACTTGGTCGTCGGCGAATTCGGGATGTTCCACTCGAGATTCGCGGACCCGAAGCTCTTTTCGAAGACGACCTCGCGGCCCCGCGCGACGAGCACCGATCCCATGAAACGATGCGCATCAACGTAGGGCTTGATGACCTCGTCGAAGCGGGCGGCCTCCTGTGCGACGCAGGTGGCCGCCGCCGTCAGAACGAACGCGAGAACGAGCTTCTTCACTTCTTCAGCGTCAGTTTTTGCACTCGCCAGTTGAGCAGCTCGCCGACGTACAGATCGTTCTCGCTGCGGCAATCGATCGCGTTCACCGTACCGAACTCCTTCGGGAGCTTGCCGGCGCGGCCGAACTTGCCGACGATCTTGCCGTCGAGTTCGGCTTTGTAGATCTCGCCGTTGTCGAGCGTCTCGGGATCGTTCGAGTTCGAGCTGTAGAGATACTGGTGCGATCCCGGTGTGATGCAGATCGCGTAGGGCGTGCCCACCGTCGTGATCGACGACTTGTAGCCGCCCTCGCCGTCGAACACCTGAATGCGTTTGTTGCCGGCGTCCGCGACGTAGACGTTGCCCTGCGCATCGAGGGCGATGCCATGGAGCGAGTTGAACTGGCCGTTCTCGGTGCCGCGCGCGCCCCACGACTTGATGAAGTGTCCGTCCTTGTCGAACTTCGCCACGCGCGCGTTGCCGCCGTTCATCGTCACGCCGTCAGCAACGTAGATGTTTCCCGTCTTGTCCCACGCGACGTCGGCGGTGCGCACGAAACTGTCGCCCGGAATGCCGGTGCCAGGCGGTCCCGGGACGCCGGGACGTCCGCCGGCCGGCGCCGCCGCAGGCGCCGCGCCTCGTCCTTCCGGAGCGCCGCCGCGACCTTCCGCCGCACCGCGCCCCTCGGCGCCGCGGCCCGCGATTGGCGCGCCGCCCCGCACGACCGCGCGGACGTTGATCGCTTCCGGCTTGCGGCTCAACACGAGGAGAATGCGACCCTCCGGATCGAACTTGATCACGTTGGTCGATCCCTGGTCGACGACCCAGATGTTGTCCTGCGGATCGATGTGCACCGCCTGGGCGAAGTTGAGGCCGTAGACGCCGACGCCGATCTCGCGCACGAACTTGCCCGACTGATCGAACTCGAAGAGCCGCGACCCTGCCTTGTAGAACGTCCTCGACGCGCCGAGCGTGGCGTTCGCGGGCCCGGTGCGTGTGTACACGAAGACGTGGCCCTTCGAGTTGGTCGCGACGCCGGCGACCTCGCCGAAGAAGTTGCCGTCAGGCAGCTTCAGGAAATCAGGATTCGAATCGAACGCGATGTCCGGCGACGACTGGGCGGACGGCCGCTGCGCGGCCGCCACCAAGGACACAACGGACACGAGGGAAACAACAAAAAGGCGTGGTGTCATGCCTACTTCCCACCCTTCCCCGTCGAAGCCGTCGACGTCGTCGGGTGAAGCACAACCTTCTGCACGCGCCAATCGGTGATCTCCGCGACGAACAGCTCGTTCGGGTTGCGGCAGTCGATCTCGTGAACGGTGCTGAATTCCTTCAACGCTTTGCCCGCGTGTCCGAACTTGCCGACGATCGTGCCGTCGAGCTCCATCTTGTAGATCTCGCCGGTCTGCGCCGCGAGGCGCGAGTCGCCGTTGTCCGGCACCGAGTTCGACACGTAGAGATACTGATGCGGTCCCGGCGAGACGCACACGGCCCAGGGGCTTCCGACCGTGTCGTAGATCGCTTTCGGGTTCAGGTCGTTGTCCCACACCTGCACGCGGTTGTTGCTGCGGTCGCCGATGTAGATGTTGCCCTGCGCGTCGGCGGCCATCGTGTGCGGAAGATTCAGCTGGCCGGGTCCGTTGCCGCGCGTGCCGGCGCTCTTGATGAAGCGGCCGTTCTTGTCGTACTTCACGACTCGCGAGTCGCCGTAACCGTCCGACACGAAGATGTTGCCGTCCTTGTCCCACGCGACGTCCGTCTGACGATTGAACGAGTACGGCTTGTTCGCGCCGGAATAGCCGCCCTGCCCCGGCATGTCGGCGAGCTGCTCGACGGTTTCAGGACGCCGTCCCAGCGTCATGACGACGCGGCCGAGCGGGTTGAACTTGACGATCATGTTCGTGCCCTCGTCGACCGCCCAGATGTTGTCCTGGCTGTCGACGCGGACCGCGTGCGCGAACGCGAAGCCGTAGTTGCCGGCCCCGACCTCGCGGACGAAATTGCCGTTCTGATCGAACTCGAACAGCCGCGTCTCGCCGCTGCGCGTGTAGACGAAGACGTGACCCTTCGAATTGGTCGCGACGCCGATGCCTTCGCCGAAGTAGATGTTCGGCGGCATTTTGAAGAAGTTCGGCACGGATTCGTACGGAATCTCTGGCACGTTCTGCGCTTTCGCCTTCGCCTGCGCAAAGGCCGGCGCGGCGGTAACGAGGAGCGCGAGAATGCCGAGTGCGATGCGCTTCATATAGCCCTCCGGTGGCGAAGGAACTGTAAGGCAGTCGGTCCGTCAGCGCAACCACGCCGCCAGATCTTCATGACCGACGACGATGCGCGAACGGTTGGCGTCAACGTGTTGCCAGCGGCGCGCCAGCCAGTCGCGGACGGCAGGCGCCTGCTCGGGCGCCATCTCCAGCGCCGCCTCGGCCCACCCCTCGATGAGCGTTCGCTGCATCGGCGCCATGGCCGGGTCGAGTACCCAGTCGCTGGTCGCGCGCCTGACGAAATAGCCCGCGGACGTGAACGCGCGATCCGCCGCATCGGTCGCATCCGGACCCGCGGCGCGTCCGAATCCCTTGTCGTTCTGACGCTGATGGCGGTTCATGAGCGACCGGACCCACTCGTCCTCGGGCTCGACCGGATCGCATCGCGAGTCGCCGTTGTAGGTGAGCGCGAACAATGCGGCGGCGCCTGCTTCGCGGGACGCGCGCGCGAGCCGCTGCAGCCACGACTCGGACACGAGATCCAGCAGCGCCGATGCGGTGACCAGGTCTCGACCGCTGAACAGATCGTCGGTCAGCGACCCGAGGTTCGTCGCTCTCGTCGTCAACGGCACGTCGACGCACGCGGTGAGACGGTCGAGCAGCGAGGGATCGCGATCTACGACCAACCACTCCTGCGGCTGCGGCAGGCGCGACGACAGGTATCGCACGTTCGACCCGGTGCCCGTTCCGAGATCGACGATGCGCAGCGGACGCCGGGCGGGCAGCGCGGCGACGAGCTCCGCGAGCAGCGTCTGCGAACGCGCGGCGGCGTCAGCCGCTTCGCGCAACGACAGCCAGTCAGCGAGCGAGTCGGTCATCCTTTTCCATGCGCGTCAGCGCCGTAGCCATCGAGCGGCTCGCTTCGTCCCACGTATGAAGTCGTTCGCGAGCGGCGCGCGCACCGGCGGCGAGTTGCTGCCGCGCCGCCGGATCCTCGATGACGCGCGTCAACGCAGTCTCCAAGCCTCCGGCGTCGTCTAGGCCGACGAGGATGCCGCCGGCGCCGACGATCTCGGGAACCGCGCCGACCGATGTGCTGACGACCGGCAGCCCGCGCGCGATCGCTTCGGCGACCACCATGCCGTAGGTCTCTCGGATCGTGGCGAGCACGAAGGCATCGCTTCGATCGTACTGATCGGCGAGCTGCGCCTCGTCCAGCTCGCCGGCAAACGTCACGCGATCGGACAGTTGCAGTTGCTGCGCGACCGCACTGACCCTCGCGAACGCCGCGGGATCGCGATCGATGCTGCCGACACACGTCAGCGTCCAGTCCCGCGACGGCACTGTGGACAGCGCGCGCAGAAGTCGCTCGTGACCTTTCCCGGGCGTCATCGCCGCGACGCATAGCAGCGAGACCGACGCGCGCCGTGAACCGCGCGCGATGGGTGCGCGATCGGTGCCCGGTTCGATCAGGGCAATCCGCTCGTGCGCGACACCGCGCTCCGCGAGCGAGTCGGCGGTGGCACGTCCGGTAGCGATGACCAGTCGCGCAGTGGTCAATGCGCGCTGTTCGATCTCATGCCGGCGCGCGGCTTCTGCCGGATCGAGTCCGACTTCGAGCGCGAGCGGCAGATGCACCAGCAGAACGATCGCCAGGCGTTCGGCGTGCGGCTCCAGGTTGCCGCACGTCAATAGCGCGAGGCCGTCGACCAGCGCGATGCAGCCATCAGAGAGCGTCGCGAGCGATGGTCCGCAGACGTCGACGTGCCAGCCGAGCACACGCAGCCCCTGCACTATCCGCTTGTCGTAGATGTATCCGCCCGTGCGTGTCTCGGGATCGCCGGGAACGATCAGCGCGACGTGCCGCATCGATCAACGGGCGTCGGCAAGCGCCGCGTCGTACGCGGCGAGGGCCAGGTGCGACTCGTGGAGCGTCACGCGCAGGCTGGTGACGCCTCGCGCGCCGTCACCGAGATCGCCTTGGCGAATGGCGGCCGCCAACCGGTCGAAGATCGCTTTCGCCAGCATCTCGGTCGTGCTGTTCTTGCCGTGAAACGCCGGCTCCTCGTCCAGATTGCGATAGTTGAACGCCTGCAGCGTCTCGTGCAACACCGTCGTGGCGCGGCCGATGTCGACGACGATGCCGTCGCTATCGAGCTCGGGACGCCGGAACTCGACGTCGACGATGAAGGTGGCGCCGTGCAGACGCTGCGCGGGCCCGAAGACCGCTCCGCGCAGGCTGTGGGCGATCATGATGTGGTCACGAACGGTGACGCTATACATAGCGAATCCTGTGGCACAGCGCGTCGCCGTCCGCGAGCGACGGCATGACCTCCGGCAACGCGTCGAACTCGCTCTCGCCGCTGATCAGCGCGTCGAGCGACGGATCGGCGGCGAGCGCCAGTGCAAACGCCATGCGCCGGCGGTGATCCCAGCGTGCCCGCTTCAACGGCGACACGGCGCCGACCTGCGACGACTTCAGGGTCAGCCGGCGTGAATGAAACGCCTCGCCGAGCGGCAGCGACACGCATCGATCGCCGTACCAGCTCAGCTCGACAATGGTGGCCTCGAATGCGGCCAGGGTCAGTGCCTGGCGGAGCCCCGATTCCGTTGCGCTCGCGTGAAACACGATGTCGCGATCGCCGCGCGCCGTATCCGGCCACGCGATCGCCACGCCGAGCGCATGCGCCGTCGCTGCGCGCTGCGGGTTGACGTCGACGAGCTCCACGTCAACGCCAGGCGTTCGTGACGCAATCCACGCAACGAGACAGCCGACTACGCCGCCTCCCACGACGGTGACACGGTCGCCGGCCCGCACGTCGGCGTCCCACACGCCATTGATGGCCGTCTCGAGATTCGCCGCCAGAATCGCGCGCGCTGGCGGAACGGCCGGCGGCACGACATGCGCGGCTGCCGCGGGGACGAGGAATCGCGTTTGATGCGGATGCAGGACGAAGACGGTCTGACCGGCGAGCTCCGGCGGTCCGCTCTCGACGAGGCCGACGCAGGCATAGCCGTACTTGACCGGCGCCGGAAAGTCGCCTGCCTGAAACGGCGCGCGCATCCGCTGACGCTCGCTCGCCGGCACGCGCCCGTGAAAAACGACCGACTCGGTGCCGCGGCTCACGCCGCTGAAGAGCGTGCGCACGGCGACCTCGTCAGGAGCCGCATCGCGCAGCGGCTCAGCGCGGATCTCGCCGCGTCCAGGGGCGGCGATCCAGAACGCGCGCGCGTCGCTCGAAGGCATCCGCTCATTCTGGTGCTTTTCGCGCGCACGTTACAATCCTGCGTTGGCGTTTGCGCTCACTTTCCTTGCGGTCTACGCGGCGATCATGTCCGTCGCGCTCTCACGACTGAGCACCTATCATCCGTTTCCGTCTTTCGGTCCCGCGAATGCGACGACGACGCTGCGAGCGGCGCTGACCGCGATCGTGTGGGGTTGCATCGCCGAAAGCCACTCGACCATGGCCGCCGCGTGGGTGGTCACCGCATCGACCATCGCCACGCTGCTCGACGGCGTCGATGGCTGGCTCGCGCGCCGCACGAAGATGGTCAGCGCATTCGGCGCGCGTTTCGACATGGAGGTCGACGCGCTGCTGAT
>Ga0126381_100003988_pt1 | contig 16020 bp, 12 predicted proteins | sample PanSoiMetPlot_28_FD_96465 | JGI IMG/M metagenome (GOLD analysis project Ga0126381, IMG submission 96465) | Tropical forest soil microbial communities from Panama - MetaG Plot_28 | ecosystem: Environmental > Terrestrial > Soil > Tropical forest > Bulk soil | place: Panama | collected 2016-02-17 | reverse complement strand
GCGTGTGCGCTCGCCGTTATCGGCGTTGGAACGTTTTGACATAGCCAACATCCAACTCGCTGTCGGCCGCGGCACGTCTGCCGGGGCGCTCCCGGATTCGGGGTGACAATGATGCACATCCAACGCGGCGGCCACCTGGGACTTCGAGTGTGCATTCTGGGGCTCTTCGCGCTGGCTGGCAGCAGCGCCGCGACCGCGCAGGTCGCCGTCCCGCCGGAGCTGCACGGCTGGGAGGCGTGGGTGCTGCACGACCATCCGACGCACCGCTGCCCCTGGCTCGTGACCGGCAGTCCCGCCGACGACGAACGAATCTGTGCGTGGCCGGGGAACCTCGAGCTGCAGGTCGATGCGCAGGGCGGCCGCTTCAGTCAGCGCTGGCAGGCCGCCGCCGACACCTGGCTGCCGCTGCCCGGCAACCGCGAGTACTGGCCCGAGGCCGTGACCGTCGACGGCAAGCCGGCCGCGCCCGTGATGCAGGACGGCGCGCCCGCGGTGCGCGTCGCGGCGGGTACGGCCACGATCGCCGGCATCTTCCACTGGGCGCGCCGCCCGGAAGTGTTGCCGCTTGGCGCCGCCGTCTCCCTGATCGATCTGACGATCGATGGAGCGCGTATCCCGGCGCCGCAACGTACGGCGGCCGGCGTGATGCTCGGGGCACAGACGGTCGCGCGCCAGGACGATCACCTCGAGCTGCGGGTGTTTCGGAAGCTCGATGATGCACTCCCCGCGCGTCTCACGACGGAGCTGCACCTCACGGTCGCAGGCGAGGCGCGCGAGATCCGTCTGCCCGGAGCATTGCCGGCCGGCTTCGTGCCGATTGCGGTCGACGGCGGACTCCCGGCGCGGCTCGATCCGGACGACACGCTGCGCGTCCAGGCGCGGCCCGGCAATTTCACCCTCGTGATCGAGGCGCGCGGGCCGAGCCCGGTGACCGAGGTGCGTCTCGGGCCGCGGGCCGCCCCGTGGCCGGCACAGGAGGTGTGGAGCTTCCGCTCGGAGGAGCAACTGCGGACTGCGTCGGTGGAAGGCGTCGCTCCCACCGATCCCGCACAAGCCGACGTGCCGGGTGAGTGGCGTACGCTACCCGCCTATCACCTCGACGCCCGCTCGACGTTCCGCCTCGTCGAGCGCACCCGCGGCATCCCGACACAGAACGACAACACGCTGCAGCTGCGGCGAACAGCATGGCTCGATTTGGCCGGCAAGAGCTACACGCTCGTGGACACGGTAAGCGGCCACATGCGGCAGGGCTGGCGGCTCGACATGGTGGCTCCGTACGTCCTGCAAAGCGCCTCGATCACGTCACCGGGCGAAGAGCCGCTCCTTATCACCGCGGGTGTGACACCGGGTCTCACGGGTGTCGAGCTGCGCAGCTCACAGGTCAACCTGAAGACGATCTCGCAGGTGCGCCGGGTGAGCGTGGCGCTGCCTGCGAGTGGCTGGCACACGCGTTTCGCGCAGGTCTCCGGACAGCTGATCGTTGGGCCGGGGTACCGCCTGCTGGCAGCGCTCGGCCCGGATTCGGCGCCGCAGGCGTGGCTCGAGCGCTGGCGGCTCCTCGACATCTTCGGGGTGCTGCTCGTCGCGGTCGTGGCGTGGCGCCTGCTCGGGCTGCGTACCGCGCTCATCGCGCTCGCGGCACTGGTGCTCACTTACCAGGAGAGCGGTGCTCCCACCTGGCTGTGGCTGAACATACTCGTCGCACTCGCGCTGCTGCACGCGGCGCCTGAAGGGCCCCTCAAGCGCGGGGCCGCGGTATACCGGTTGCTCGCGCTGGGGGCTCTGCTGGTGGCGCTCGTTCCGTTTGCGATCACGCAGGCGCGGCTCGCGCTCTATCCGCAGCTCGAGGCCCTGGAGCTGTTGCCATCTACTGCGGCCAGTGAGGTCCGTGCGGCGCCGTCGGTCGAGGAGCTCAAGCGGGCTCGCGAGGCGGACCTGATATCTCGCCGGTTCAACTTGCCTGCGGGCAGCATCGCAGCGCCCGCAGCAGCCCCCCCTGCCAGCGTCGCCGCCTCCAGCGCGTTGAACAACTACGCGAGCGCGGGCTTTCCAGTCCAGGAAGCCGTCGTCACGGGCTCGCTCGGGAGCAGCGTGGAGCCGACGCGCAACTTGCCGCGTGCGGAGATGCGCTACGAGCCCGGGGCGCTGGTCCAGGCCGGTCCCGGCGTGCCGGCGTGGAGCTATCACGTCTATCCCTACAGCTGGAGCGGACCGGTCGAAGCGAATGCCGTGGCGCGGTTCATCATCAGCCCGCCGTGGCTGACACGTTTGTGGCGCGTGTCGGGACTCGTCCTGTCGGTGCTGCTGCTCTACGATCTGACACGCAGCGCACTGCCCCGCTTGCCCGCCGTGTGGCTCGGCAGGGCGCCGACGGGCGCTGCGGTAGTGCTGCTCGCGGTGGGAGTCTCGATCGGCACACCGCATTCCGCAGAGGCGGCGTCAACGCCCGACCCGCGCCTGTTGAGCGATCTTCAGACGCGACTCCTCGAACCGCCCAAATGCCTGCCAACGTGCGCCGAGATCTTGTCCGCTGCAGTCACGGTCGATGGCGCGCGGCTCAGCATCCTGCTGGAGGTCGGCGCCCTCGACAGCCTCGGTGTTCCGTTGCCGGGCGCCGAGCCGAGCTGGAGTCCCGACCTCGTGCAGATCGACGGTGCAGCCGCAGGCGGGGTCTATCGCAACGCCTCCGGTACCCGCTACGTGATGCTTAGCGCCGGGCATCACCTGGTCCGGGTCGGAGGAGCGCTCGGCGCGGCGGAAGCGCTCAGTCTCGCCTTCCCCCTGCCGCCACGGGTGATCGAAGTGCATGCACCAGGATGGGACAGCGGCGGCGTCTCCGAGCGGCATCTCGTGAGCGGCGCGCTCGAGCTTGCCCGCAGGCGCGTCGTGTCCGACGGCGGTGCGAGCGCCGCGCGGCAGGAAGAGTTTCCGCCGTTCGTGAGTGTCGACCGGCTGTTTCATCTCGCGCACGACTGGACGATCGTCACGACGGTGGGTCGCGTGGCGCCGCGGTCGGCGGCGTTCACGGTCACCCTGCCGCTGCTGCCGAACGAGGCGGTCACGACCCCCGGTCTCACGACCCGCGACGGCGCCGTGACGCTCGGTCTCGGCGTGGGCGAGCCGTCACACGCGTTCACTTCCAGCCTGCCGCCGAGCGAGACGCTGGAGTTGGTGGCGCCTCCGCAGGGGGCACGCGGCGAGCGCTGGCGCTTCAATGTCGGGGCGAACTGGCACGTCGAATTCAGCGGAACGCCGGCGGTGGTTCCCGGCGAAGGCGCGCCCGTCTGGCTGTCCGAATACTACCCGCGTCCCGGCGAGCACCTGACGCTCCATGCAACGCGGCCGGCGGCCACCCAAGGCGGCACGCTCGCCTTCGATCAGGTGCAGCTGCAAAGCAGTATCGGCAAGCGCTCGAGCGACCACACTCTGATCCTCTCCTACCGGAGCACCCAGGGCGGCCCGCACACGCTTCGCCTGCCGGCCGACGCGCGTGTCACGCGCGTGCTGAGCGATGGAGAGCCCATCGCGATGCGTCCCGAGCACGGCGTGCTATCACTGAGCGCCCTGCCCGGCTCCCACACCTGGACCGTCGACTGGGAAACCTCCGAGGGCGTGCGGGTCATGACCCACTCGCCCGTCGTCACACTCGCGGCGCCGGCGAGCAACCTGCAGCTGTCCCTGAGCGTGCCGCAGGACCGCTGGGTGCTGTATGCGTTCGGCCGTGGTGTCGGGCCAACCATCCTCTACTGGGGCGAGCTCCTGCTATTCATTGTGTTCGCGGGGCTGATCGGCCGGAGCGGACTGACACCGATTGCAACACGTGACTGGTTGCTGCTCGGTCTCGGACTGTCAACCTTCTCGTGGGGAGTCTTTGCCCTCTTCCTGGTATTCGTCGCGGCCTTCCAATGGCGCGCTCGCAACGCAGCCCCCGCAAAGTGGAGAAGCTACAACCTCATGCAAGTTGCCCTCGCACTGCTCGCAGTCGCGGCGATCCTGGCGGTGGCCGGCGCCGTGCCGCAAGGGCTGCTCGCACAGCCGGACATGCGCATCCTTCCGGCGTCACCTTCCGGTGAGCTCACCTGGTTCGTCGATCAGACCGCCGACTGGCTCCCTTCGCCAGGCGTCCTCACGGTGTCCCTGTGGTGGTACAAGATCGCCATGTTGGCGTGGGCGTTGTGGCTGTCGTTTGCACTCACCCGCTGGGTGGGCTGGGCGTGGCGGGTGTTCAACCGCGACGGGGTGTGGCGGCGCCCACCCGTGCTTACCCCGCCGTTGCAGCGGCCGGACGGCGCTGCCCCGGTGCCAGGGGCAGGCACTACCTGAGTGCAGGCACTACCTGAGTGCAGGCCTACGTGAGTGCACGCACTACGTGCGTGCACGCACTCTCTCAGTGCGGGGCGAGACCCGCGGCGCGCTGCTCCGCCTGCGCTGCCTCGCCGTTTCGGCCGCTGGCGCGCAGCGAGTCGGCGATGAGGTGCCACGCAGAGGACTGCGCGGCCGGATCGCCGGTCGCCAGCGCCAGTGCCTTATGGCCCATGGCATCCGCCTGCACGGCCTCGTTCGCGGCGAGATGCACGCGACCGAGCTCGATCCACACCAGCGGGTTGTCGGGCTCGATGCGCAGCGCGCGCTCGAGCGTTGCGGCTGCCTGCCCGTAGTCACCGCCGCCGGCCTGAGTGTGTGCCTGTGCGACCAGCGCACTCGATGCCGGCCCCAGATGAAACTGACGTGCCGGCGGCGGGGGCGGACGTTCCGGAGTCGGTACGGGGGTCGGTTGGGAAGGAATGAGCGGCGCCGGTTGAGGGGTACCCGGGGACGGCGCGCCCTCCGGTGGCGGAGCCGGGCGTGGGATGGGAGTGCCGCACGCGGCGAGCAAGGCGATAGTGATCAGGGCACAAAGACGGGCGGGCGTGCGCATGACGCTCATGATATCGCCGCGGGTCACCGTCCCGGCACGCCGGACCCGCGCGTGCCCAGCGTGCATCAATGCACCAGTCCCTTCAGCCACTGCTGTGCGCGTTGGAATGCGTTGCCGGTCGCAGGTGCACTGCCCGACGCGCTCGCCGCCTCGGGGAAGCCGCAGCCAGGGTGCGCCGGCAGCACGGCATCACCGGGCACGGCGACCGCGACGATGTCCTGTGCGCAGCCAGGCACGGCGCGCAGACCGGTCGGATATTCGATGTGCACTTCGGCGAGCGATTCGGGCATGGGCGCGTTCCAGGAGGTGGTGCCGAGCCCCGCCATGATGTGCGCCCACACCGGCAACGCGCCGACCGAGCCGGTGAAGCCCGTCGGCGCATCGTCGTCGTAACCGACCCATACCACAGCGAGATGGCTGCCGGAGAACCCGGCGAACCAGCTGTCGCGATAGTCGGAGGAGGTTCCGGACTTACCTGCCACGACCAGGTCCGGCGGCAACAGCGCACGCGCAGACCGGCCGGTGCCGTGATCCATGACCAGTACCAGCATGCGCTCGAGCTGATACATCACCTCGGGCGAGGCGACCGGTGTGACCTGCAGCGGGAAGGCCTTGAGTGGCTTGCCATCGGTGCTGATGACGGCGCGCACCGCGCGCAGCGGATTGCGGAAGCCGCCGTTGGCGAGACCGTTGAAGAGCTGCGCCGCCTCGAGCGGGGTGACGTCGACTGCCCCGAGCAACATTGCCGGCACCTGCGCCGGAGGCTCCGGCAGTCCGAAGCGCTCGAGAGTCTGTGCCACCTTGGGCAGTCCCACGTCCATTCCGACGCCGACGGTTGCGAGGTTGATCGACTCGGCGAGCGCGCGCACCACCGGCACCGGTCCGTACAGCTGGTGGGTGAAATTCTCGGGCTGCCAGTGCTTGCCGTTCGCGAGCTTGATGTCCACCGGCGCGTCCTGCACCACCGTGGCGGCGTTGTAGCGCCCGCTCTCGAGCGCGGTGAGATAGATGAACGGCTTCACCAGCGAGCCCATTGAGCGGCGCGCATCGAGCGCGCGATCGAAACCGTCGTAACCCACGTCGCGTCCGCCAACGATGGCGATGACATCCCCGCTCTGCGGCGAGGTCACGACGACCGCGCCTTCGAGCGCGCCCGCGGGGTGCTTGTGCAACTTGTCGAGGCGCGCGAGCTCACGCTCCAGCGCGTGCTCCGCCTCATCCTGCGCCCGCGGGTCGAGACTGGAGTAGATGCGCAGCCCCGCCTCGGTGAGGTCCTGCTCGTGATAGTCACGCCGCAGCGTGCGGCGCACGAAATCCAGGTAGGCGGGGTAATAGGCCCCCGCCGGGCGCGGGGTGACCCCGAGGGGCTTGCGCATGGCCGCCGCCGCCTCCTCCGCCTTGATCACGCCCTGCTCGCTCATCTCGCGCAGCACCAGGTTGCGCCGCGCCAGCGCGCGGTCGTGATGCCGGCGCGGATCGTAGTAGGAAGGTCCGCGCACGATGGCGACGAGCAGTGAGATCTCCGAGAGATCGAGCTCGGCGAGCGGCTTGCCGAAATAGAACTGGCTGGCGAGCCCGAAGCCGTGAATGGCGCGGTCGCCGTCCTGACCGAGGAAGATCTCATTGATGTAGGCATTCATGAGATCGTCCTTGGTGAAGTGCGCATCGAGTGCCATCGCCATGATTGCTTCCCGCAGCTTGCGCGATAGCGTCTGGCGGGAACTGAGGAAGTAGCTTCGGACCAGCTGCTGGGTGAGAGTACTGCCGCCCTGCTCGATCTGACGGGCGCGCAGGTTCACCCAGGCCGCGCGCAGCATCGCGATCGGGTCGACACCGTGGTGGGTGTCGAACTTGCGGTCTTCGACCGCCTTCAGCGCGGCCGGCAGCAGCGGCGGTACCTCCTGCGGGCTCACCACGATGCGATCCTCGCCGTGGATCGGAAAGATGCTGCCGATCAGCAGCGGCTCGAGTCTCAGCACCGGCACATCGTGGCCGGCACTGTCGCGCAGCCCTGCAATGCTCTTCGTGCCCTCGAGGGTGATGGTGAGCGCCTGCGCCGGCCGTTGCTCGTCGGCAAAGCGCGCCGGACGCAGCGCGAGATCGATCTGATCGCCCGACAGATGGTAGGTGCCGGGATTGTCGGCGCGGTCCAGACGGCGGTAGTGCAGCCGCTGCAATTCGTGCTCGAGCTCCGGCAATGTCAGCGGCGCCCCCGCATACAGCTCGAGCGGTGCGGCATACACCTGCGCCGGCAACGTCCAGCGGCGGCCCTCGAACTGCGTCACCACCAGGTGATCCAGATAGAGCACGTAGCCCGCGGCAGCGAGCACCGCGAGGCCGACGATGAGTAGGAGGATGCGCTTCAGATGAACAACTCCGCGGCGGGCGGGCGCAGGTTGTACTCCGAGCTCATGGCGCGCCCGTAGGCGCCGGCGTTCGCGATCAACAGCACGTCACCCTCGCACGTCGCCGGCAGCAGGCGATCGTGGCCCAGCACGTCGGCGCTTTCGCAGATCGGACCGACGACGCTCACGAGCTCACTCGCCGGATCATCGGGACGGCTGAGATTGACGATCTCATGATACGACCCATAGAGCGCCGGACGGATGAGTGAGTTCATGCCGGTGGCGACACCCACGAAGCGCCGGCCCGCTTTATTTTTCAGTTGCGTCACGCGGGCCAGCAGCACCCCGGCCGGGGCCACCAGGTAGCGTCCAGGCTCGAGCCAGACCTCGAGCTGTGGATGCTCCGCGCGCACTGCCGTGAGCAGCGTGTCGAGCTTGCCGAGATCGACCCCCGACTGGTCGGGACGCTCGGGCACCCCGAGGCCGCCGCCCACATCGATGATGCGCAGCCCCTCGAAGCCCTGCGCCGCCTGCGCGAGCAGCCGCGCCGTGTGCTCCCAGCTGGTGACGTCGAAAATGCCGCTGCCAACGTGCGCCTGCAGTCCGATGACCCGCACGCCGTGGCCGCGCGCCTGCTGCGCAAGCTCACGCAGCTCCGCGATCGGTACCCCGAACTTCGAGTGGCTGCCGGCGGTGCGCACGTGGGTGTGGTGCCCGCGCCCGACCCCGGTATCGACACGCACGAAGATCTCATGACCGCGGAACAGTTCCGGCCAGCTGGTGAGGGCATAGCCGTTGTCGACTGTTACCCGCACGCCGCGTGCGAGCGCCCACGCATACTCCGCGCGCGGTGCGAAGTTGGGCGTGTAGAGCACGCGTTCCGGCGGCAGGTCCGGGAAGAGCCCGAGCACGCGCTCGACCTCTCCGCGCGAGACGCACTCGAACTCCACGCCTTCAGCCCGCAACGTCTCGAGCACCTGCGGGTGCGGGTTGGCTTTCATGGAATAGTGCACGCGCCCCAGTGAGCCGAGTGCGCGCAGGGCGCGCGCGGCACTGCGCACCACTTCAAGGTCGTAGACGAAGGCCGCGTCCTCCGCGCCGAGCGCGGTGAGGAGCGCCGCGCGCCGGGCGCGCCACCACGGCACGCTGTATGCGGCGCGTTGCTGCGGGCGCGAGAACAGTTGCTGCCAGGTGGGCCCCAGCACCTTGTCGCCCGGTACCGGACGGATGAGCAGCTCGTGCAGCTGGCCGACGAGCCGGTCGCCCTGGTTCTCATCGACTACGAAAGTGAAGTTGAGATCGTTGGCGGCCTGGCTCACCAGGTGGATCTTCTGCTCCTCGAAGAATTCGAACGCGCCTCCGAGCTGGTGCAGGATCGCGCGGATATTGCGGCCGACCAGGCTCACCGAGGCACAGGGGCCGATGACCTGCACGCGGCACAGTCGCGACAGGTCGGCGACCAGCTCTGCGACCTGTGTGTTGTCGAGTGTGTTGGCGGCGGGATCGAGCGACACGGTCACGTTGGTCTCGGAGGTCGACACCAGGTCGACCGACAGGCCGTGCTGTTTGAAGATCTGGAAGGCGTCGGCGAGAAAGCCGACCTGATGCCACATGCCGGGGCTTTCGAGCGAAACGAGCGTGATGCCTTTCTTGGTGCAAACCGCCTTTACCTGAGCTCCGCCGTCGCCGCCGTCGGAGCTCAGCACCGTGCCTTCGAGGTCCGGAGCCTGGGTGGCATACACGTGGAGCGGAATGCCGTGCTGGCGCACCGGCAGGATGCAACGCGGGTGCAGCACCTTGGCGCCGCTGGTGGCGATCTCCTGTGCCTCGTCGTAGTGCAGTGTGCGCAGCAGCCGCGCAGTCGGAGTCGAGTGTGGGTTGGCGCTGAACATTCCGGGAACGTCGGTCCAGATTTCCAGCCGGCGCGCCTGCAGCTTCGCGGCAAGATACGCCGCGGATGTATCCGAGCCGCCACGTCCCAGCAGCACCGTGTTGCCGTCCTCATCGCCGGCGATGAAGCCCTGGGTAATGACCACGGGAGCAGCGGCCGCCCCGAGGCGCTCCTGCAGCGCTGCATCCGGCGCAAACCCGCACACCGCCGACAGCACGCTCGCTTTCGGCGAGGCCCCGTGACGCTCGGCGCGCAGCATCGTGCGCGCATCCACCCAGGCAACGTTGAGGCCGCGCGCCGCGAGAAAGCGCGCCCCGATCTCGCTCGCCATCAGCTCCCCGCTCGCCAGGACCCGCGCACGGGTGCGATCGCTCACCTCGCGCACCAGTGCCACGCCGGCGGCGATCTCACGCAGCTCTGCGAGGCGCCGCTCGACGTCCTCGCCGAGGGGCACTGAGAGCTCGGCGGCCAGTATCCGGTGGCGGTCCTCGATCGCCCGCAGCTCCTCCTCCGGCGCCTGGCCGATCGCCGCATCGAGCAGGCGCTCGAGACGGTCGGTTATTCCGGAGATCGCCGAGTGCACGATCAGCACCCGCGCCCCTCCCGTCTGACGCTCGGCCGCGACGCGCGCGATGTTGGACCAGTTCGGCAGGCTCGAAACGCTCGTGCCACCGAACTTCAGGACGATCCAGGCCGAGGGCGTGGGGATCACTGACGGGTCCTCCGGAGGCGCAAGCTCAGGTCCGCGGGAGGTGCGGGAATGCCTGCGCCTTCGCTTGAGATTTGAGCTTCCCGGTGCCGGCCGCTCATCCCGCGTTGCAAGCGAAACTTGCGGGGGTGCCTTACAGCTCGTCGTCGAAGTCTTTCAGGTCTTTCTCGAGCTTACGGTCGGCGAGTACTTCCTCGAGTCGACTCCAGGCCGCCTTGCCGCGCTTGCCCTGATTGCGGGCGCGCTTGTCTACCCGGTCGAGTATCCGGTCATAATCCGTGCCGTCCTCACTGGGACCGGTCAGAAATTCATCATCGAGATCGAAGCTCTCGTTGTCCCGTTCCGACATTTCGCGGCCTAAATCCTGATGTAATTCAATGGTTAACGTGACAAATGTGGCACGCGCAAGGCTGCGAACTATAGCCGATTCGCGCCAGCGATCAACTTTTGCGCCGCCACGACCCCGTTTCAAGGCCACGGCGGCCCGTTTCAGTGTCTGAAAGCGCTGACGCAGGCCCTCGCGTTGACGGCTCTACGGTCTCGCCGGCCCCTCTCGCGTGATGGGCGCTTGCTCCTGGAGACAGTGCGGTGCCGGGGGGCCTTTTGGGGATACTTAGGTAGTCACCTAACTATTCCTGGGATACTTAGGTGGTCACCTAACTAACGCCAAAGGGGCCTCGCACCAGTGCATTGATCCGCAGGCGCACCGGCAAAAGCCCGCGCGCCCGCCTTTCCGCAGAGTGCTCGGCTGCTGCGGTGATTGCAGCCGATCGGTGTCGAGCCCCGCCTTTTGCCGGCGGCAACGCAGGTGTTGTCCGAAAAACGGCCGCAGGCCAGTTTCTCCAATCAATTAAGGCTGGTCGGCACGGTCGCGCACCACGACGGGCGCGCCGCGGCTCAAGCCGAGTCCCTCGGCCGCGCTGTTCTCGGAGCGCGCGATCTCCACCACGCCAAACGAGTTGACCAGCGCCAGATACTCCCCGGGACGAGTGTCGCCGTAGGTGCGCAGCAGCGGGAACGAATGGTTGCCCGCGTGCACCAGCGGCAGCCGGAAGCGCTCGATCAGCGTGCCGTCGATGTTGGTAATGAGGTTGCCGAAGTGATCGATCGTGATCACGACGCCGGAGACGCTGCGCGCATCGACCGCTGGATCCTCCACCCAGGACGGCACGATCTTGCTCACGGTCTCGCCGAGCTCCTGCAAACGACAGCGCCCCGCGGCGAGCTCGGCGGCGACCGGCGCGAAGATGTCCCGCCCGTGGAAGGTCGCACTCGGCCGCAGCACCCCCAGGCGCGCAAGCTGCGGGGCTCCGAGCCGCACGATGAGTGCATCGGACGCACGGCTCACCACCGGTGCCAGGAGGCCGTTGTCCGGCGCAACGAAGTAGTGGCCGCCGGCGCGCACGGCGATGATGTTGCGCGAGGTGCCGACCCCGGGATCCACGACCGCCATGTGCACGGTGCCGGACGGGAAATAGCCGAATGCGCGCGCCAGCCAGAACCCGGCCTCCGCTGGCCAGTGCACGACGATCTCGTGGGTGAGGTCGACCAGGCGCGCCTCCGGGAAGCGCTTGAGAATGCAGCCCTTGATGACACCGACAAACGGCCCCTGGTGGCCGAAGTCGGTCGTGATGGTGATGACTCCGCAGGCCCCGGAATCTGCGGCGCTGCCGCTCATGCGGCTCGGGGCGCGCTGGCCCCCGCGGCCTCAGCTCCGCGCATCGCGTCCGACGCGGCGGCGACCGCGCTCGGCGCAGGTACGGCAGCGGTCCGTGTACGGCACCGCGCCCAGGCGCTCAGGCTCGATGTCCTCGCCACACACCGCGCAGGTGGTGTAGCGGCCCTGGGCCAGGCGGCGGAGCGCCGCGTCGACCTGTTGCAGCTCAGCCTGCGCGGAGCTGGAGATCGCGCCCAACACGTCGTCGTTCTCACGCTGCGTCACCTGCTCTGCGAAGTCCGCAGACAGCGGGTCCGCCTCGTGACGCAGGTCGGCGCTGGCGTCGCTGGCGCGCTGGCGCAACTCGTCCCGGCGCCTGAGCAGTCGCTCCCGTACCGCATTGGTGTCCACGTCAGTCCCCCGGGGAAGAAGTGGCTGCCTCAGGACGGTCGCTGTGAGCGACGCTTGTCCTCGAGCCATTGTTGCAGCTTGTCGAAGGGTTCGATGAACTTAGCGACCCCCTCGCGCTCGAGCTGCTGGGCAACCGATTCCATGTCGACGTCCAGCCGCTCCAGTCCTTCGCGCACGTCGGCCGCCTCGGCAATATGCCGCTCCAGCCGCAACTCCGGCCGGCCGAGCCGGCGGTACGCATTGATCGTCTCGAGCGGCATGGTGTTGACCGTATCCGGCACCACCAGCTCCTCGACATATTTGATGGGGCTGTAACTTGGGTCCTTGGTCGAGGTCGACGCCCACAGCAGCCGCTGCGACCGCGCGCCGCGAGCGGCGAGCCCCTGCCACTCGGATGTAGCGATCGTCTCCTCGAAGATCTCGTACGCACGGCAGGCATTGGCGATGGCTGCCTTGCCGCGCAAGGCGCGCGCAGCTGGCTGCCCACGCCCGGCGAGAGCATCGAGCTGCTTGTCGACCGCGGTATCGATGCGGCTGAGGAAGAAACTCGCCACCGAGGCGAGCCGCTCGATGGGCTGACCGGCCGCGACCCGTTTACGCAGCCCCTCCATCCACGCTGCCGCCACCGCTCGATAGCGCTCGGGGGAGAACAACAGTGTTACGTTGACGTTGACGCCCGCGGCGATCAGATCACGGATCGCCGGCAGCCCGGCCTCCGTGCCCGGAATCTTGATGAACGCGTTGGGCAGATCGAGACGCCCCCACAGGCGCTGCGCTTCCCGGATGCTCCCGGCGGTGTCGTCGGCGAGGTGCGGCGACACCTCCAGGCTCACAAACCCGTCGCCGCCCGAGGTTGAGTCGTAGCGGGGCCGCAGCAGCCGAGCCGCATCACGTAAATCCTCGAGCGCGAGCTCCTCGTAGAGCGCCGTGGCCGAGGACACCGTGGGCAGAAGCTGCGCGATGCGCTGCGCGTAGGTCGCATCCTTCATCATGGCGTGCGCGAAGATCGAGGGATTTGAGGTGAGTCCGGCAATCCCGTCGTCGTGAATCAGCCGCGCCAAGCTGCCGTCGTCGAGCATGCCGCGGCCGATGTCATCGAGCCACGCGCTCACGCCAAGCTTGCGGAGCTCGAGCATTGGATTAGGCAATGGGGCGTTCATAGCCGTCGCGCTCTCTGCCGAGGGTAGCGCAGCTTGGGGCGCGAGTCTCGCGGTTTCGGTACGGATATGCGTAAATCAGGGCTTCCCAGAGCGAAGGAGAACGGACATGAACGAAACTTACGAAGGCGGAAGAAGAATAGCCGACGAGCTGCGTTCGCTCGTGAGCGAGGCCGAGGTGCTGCTGCGGTCCACCGGCAACGGCGGTACCCCCGAACTGAAGGAGCGCGCTCAGATGACGCTGCAGGAGATGCGGGTGCGGCTGAATGCACTCGAGACCAACCTGCGCGCGCGTGCGCAGGATGTCGACACCTACGTGCACGACAATCCGTGGCAGGCGGTCGGCATCGCCGGCGGCGTTGCGCTGCTGCTCGGATTGCTCATGGGTCTGGGCCGCAGGTGATGGACGCCCCCGCGCCGCCGCCTGATCTGGAAGCCTCGCAGGATCCGCGGCGCGCGCTACGGGGCTTGTTGGGCGCCGTACTGGAGGCGCTGCGCACGCGACTCGATCTCGCCGCGGTCGAGTTGGAAATTCACCTGCGCGCATTGTTGCGTATGTTGGTGTGCGCGGCGGGGGCGGTAGTGTGCGCGCTGCTGGGGCTCGCCTTCGGCGTCACGGCCATCGTCATGGCAATGTGGAATACGCACCGCATGCTGGCCCTGCTCGGCGGCTTCGTGGTGTTCGTCGGCCTGGCGGTGTTGTTCGGATATCTCGGCATGCGTACGCTGCGCCTGCAGCCGGGCGTGCTCGAAGGCTCGCTCGAGCAACTCCAGGAAGACACACGCCGCGCCCAGGGGCCGGCGCCATGATGCGCGCCGCCGAGCTCGCGGCACGGCGGCGCGTGTTGTTGGCGCGCTGCGACGCACAGCGCGCCGAGCTCGAGTACCGCTTCGCACAGCTGAATCCCCGGCGCTGGGCGCGCGCCGTCGCCGCCGGCATCGCTGGCGGGGGCGTGCGTCGCGTGGGACGCCATCCGCTCGCGTGGCTGGCGCTCATCGGCAGCTTCCTGATTCTGGGGCGTACCCGCGAAGCGCTCACGTTCCTCGTCTGGGCGCGCTCGGCGCTCACTCTCGCCTCGCGCGCCACGCAGATTCTCAGCCTCGTCGGATTGCTGCGCAGAAGGAGCGCGTGAACGCCGCGGCAGCTCGCGGGCACGCGGCCGCTGTCGTGCGTCGCCGGTGTCGCCGCTAACGAACCGGCGGTGTGGTGCTCGCCGCCTGCTTCAGTGACACGGGTTTATCGAGTGCCGCGGCTTCGTCGGGCTGATCCGCCGCAACTCCCACGAGTGTCGGCATGCCGCTCGCCGCCCTGAGGGTGGCGCGCGCCAGATCCCAGTGAATCGCGGCCGTGTTGCTGCCGAGCACGCGCTGCAAATGCTGCGACAGCTGTTTCAGGTCGGGTTGGATACTCTGACCCTCGGAGTCCACCGGCGGGTGCGCCTCGAGAAACAGCTCGCCATCGACCCAGGCGACCTTCACCGGCTCGTTGACGAGGCGCACCTTGGTGCCGACCGGGATCAGTGCGAACAGTGCGGCGACGTCCTCCGGGTACATGCGGATGCAGCCGTGGGTCACGGCCATACCCACCGCGGTGGGGTTGTTGGTGCCGTGGATCATGTACTCGCCTTTGCCGGCGGCGAGCCGCAGCGCATAGTCTCCGAGTGGATTGTCGGGACCGGGCGGCACGACGGTCGGCAGCGGGTCGTCGTGCTCGGCGTGCTCCTTGCGGATCGAGGCCGGCGGGTACCAGGCGGGATGCACGATCTTGGCGATGACGCGCGTCTCCCCGAGTGGCGTGCGCCAGTCCATCTTGCCGATGCTCACCGGGTAGGTGATGACGATCGGTTTGTCGTGGCCCTGCGGCTTCGGGAAATAGTACAGCCGGTGCTCGGGCAGATTGACGACGATGCCTTCGCGCGGACCGGCTGGCAGGATGTGCCGCCCCGGCAAGGTGATCCGCTTGCCCGACCCCGGCAGCCAGACGTCGACGCCCGGGTTCGCGCGGATGATCTCGTAGTAGCCGAGACTGTAACGATGCGCGAGGTCGGGAAGCGTGTCCTCGTAGACCGTGGTCATGGAAGCGTCGCTGCCGACGACCGCGGAGCCATCGGTGGGCAGCGGATACAGACTCGCCCGGGCTGGCGCGCTCGCGATCGTCAGGGCGGCGAGAGTTCCGAGGAGGCCCTGCAGGTACCTCGCAGGTCGTGCACGCATTCTCGGAATGACCGGCATGTCCCTTGATACTAAAGCGGGCCGACGCGGCCGGCATCGTCCTTTGGTTCTATTGTGTCCCTCACCCTCACCTTTATTGTAAAGCATCCCAAGGCGGGTGCACGCGCTGTTACCATCGCGCGCCGTGAGCCGCAGCCGCAAACCCGCACGCGCCTTCTTCGAACAACGCACGCTCACCGTGGCCCGCGCCCTGATCGGCATGCATCTGGTGCACGATGACGGCAGCGAGCGCCGCGCGGGACGGATCGTCGAGACCGAGGCGTATCAGGGACCGCGGGATCTCGCCGCCCACTCCTCGCGCGGCCGCACGCCGCGGACTGCTGTCCTGTACGGTCCGGCGGGACATGCGTATGTGTATTTCATCTACGGCTTCTGGAACTGCCTCAACGTGGTCACCGGTGCCGCGGGCGTACCGCACGCGGTGCTGCTGCGGGCGCTCGAGCCGCTCGGCGGACTCGACGAACGGACCTGGGGCCCGGGTCTGCTGTGCCGTGCCCTGCACATCGATCGCCGCCTGAACGGTATCGACCTGCTGGGCGATGAGCTGTGGCTCGAGGAGCCGCCGCGTGGTGCGCCGCGGCCGCGCATCGCGCGCGCGACACGCATCGGTGTTGATTACGCGGGTGACTGGGCACGGCGCCCGTGGCGCTTCTACGATCGCGACTCGCCGTACGTTTCGACCGCTCCGGCGCGCGGCCGG
>Ga0126381_100003986_pt1 | contig 16022 bp, 14 predicted proteins | sample PanSoiMetPlot_28_FD_96465 | JGI IMG/M metagenome (GOLD analysis project Ga0126381, IMG submission 96465) | Tropical forest soil microbial communities from Panama - MetaG Plot_28 | ecosystem: Environmental > Terrestrial > Soil > Tropical forest > Bulk soil | place: Panama | collected 2016-02-17 | reverse complement strand
GGCGCGTTCGACAAGGACTGCGACAACGAGGTCCTCACCTACATCCCCTTCGCCGACCACAACGCGATGATCGATCCGAGCTGCGAGGACATCACCGGCCGCGCGCTCGAAGCGTTCCACTCGATCGGTGTCCCCGCGGGCCATCCGGCGGTGCGCCGCGCCGCCGCGTTCCTCGATGCGAAGCAGCTGCCCGACGGCACCTGGTACGGCCGCTGGGGCTGCAACTATCTCTACGGTTCGTTCCTCGCGCTGCGCGGGCTCCTCCACGCCGGCGAGGACCTGCGGCAGCCGCGCTTCCAGCAGACGGCCGACTGGATCCGCTCCTGCCAGAACCCCGACGGCGGCTGGGGCGAGCTGCCACTTTCGTACGACGATCCGAAGACCAAGGGCCAGGGCCCGTCGACGCCGTCCCAGACCGCGTGGGCGTTGACCGCCCTCTTCGCCACCGGCGACCGCGACTCCGAAGCGGTGCGCCGCGGGGTCGACTACCTGCTGGCGAACCAGCTGTACGACGGATCCTGGAAAGACGACCACTGGACCGCCACGGGATTCCCGAAGGTTTTCTACCTGCGATACCACCTGTACGCCACGGTGTTTCCGCTGCGGGCGCTCGCGCTCTACACGCGCGAGGCTTCGGTGAATCCCCGCGGCCGGATGGAGACGGGCGCGGACGCTCTGGTTCCGCGCCGCACGGAGCACGGAGTGAACTGATGCGATTCCCCGTTCACATGATGACCGACACGATCCAGCACCAGGTCAAGAACGCGATCCGGGGCAACAGGCGCTACCCGTTCGTCCTGATGCTCGAGCCCCTCTACACCTGCAACCTCGCGTGCATCGGCTGCGCAATCGAGCGCCACACCGGCAAGCTCAAGGACCGTCTGCCGCTCGAGAAGTGCCTCGAGGCCGTGGACGTGTCGCAGGCGCCGATCGTCTCGATCTGCGGTGGCGAGCCCACCATCTACCCAGAGCTCAAGGAGCTCGTCGACGAGATCATCCAGCGCAAGCGGCAGATCATCCTCTGCACGAACGGCCTCCTCCTCGACGAGAACCTCTACGGCAAGATCGCGCCGCACAAGCGGCTGACGATCAACGTCCACCTCGACGGCATGCGGGAGACTCACGACTACGTCTGCGCCCGCGACGGGGTCTTCGACAAGGCGATCGCCATGATCGAGGAGGGCGTCAAGCTCGGCCACCACATGATGGCCAACACGACGATCTTCAAGGAGACGTCGATGGACGAGGTCGAGGAGCTCTGCAAGCTCCTGACCGACCTCGGCGTGGACGGCATGCTCGTCTCGCCCGGCTACCAGTACGAGTCGGTCGAAAGCGACATCTTCCTGTCCCGCTCCGAGATGCAGCTGAAGTTCCGGCGCGTTCTCGAGATCTCCAAGAAGTACAAGCTGACCTCGACGCCGATGTTCCTCGAGTTCGCCGCCGGCCTGCGCGAGTACAAGTGCTCGCCGTGGTCCACGGTCACGTACACGCCAAACGGCTGGAAGGGACCCTGTTACCTGATCGGCAAGACCTGGTCGCCGACGTTCGAGGAGTTCTGGAACGGGACGGACTGGGAGTACTGGGAGTCGCGCCAGGACCCGCTCTGCCGGAACTGCGCGATGCACTCCGGGTTCGAGGCGTCGGTCGTGCGCGAGCTGCCCAAGCACCCGGGCGACATGGTGCGCATGATCGCCTGGAATTTGGCCGCATAGCGGCTCCAGGCAGGACACCCCTCACCCCAGCCCTCTCCCGCCGGGAGAGAGAGTAGATTCGGCTCTTCGAGGCGGAGAGGCGTCTATATGGACCTCGTCACCGGCGGCACGGGTTTCGTCGGTTCCCACGTCGTCCGGGCTCTGCTCGAGAAGGGCCGCCGCGTCCGGTGCCTCGTCCGGGCCCGGAGCCGCCGCGAGAACCTCGAGGGCCTCCCGGTCGAGCTCGCGACCGGCGACCTGACCGACCCGCCGTCGCTGGCGGCGGCGCTCTCCGGAATCGAAACCCTCTACCACGTCGCGGCCGACTATCGCCTCTGGGCCGCCGATCCGGGCGAGATCTATCGCGCCAACGCCGGCGGCACGGATCACCTGCTCGCGGCCGCCGCGAAAGCCGGAGTCTCGCGCGTCGTCTACACGAGCTCGGTCGCGGCGCTCGGCCTGACGGCCGACGGCTCGCCGGCAGACGAGACGACGCCGGTCGAGCGCTCGAAGATCATCGGCCACTACAAGAAGTCGAAGTACGACGCCGAGCGCGTGGCCGAATCCTGGGCGAGCCGCGGCCTTCCGGTCGTCATCGTCAACCCCTCGACCCCGATCGGCGAGCGCGACATCAAGCCCACCCCGACGGGCCAGATGATCGTGGACTTCCTGAACCGCCGCCTGCCCGCCTACGTCGACACCGGGCTGAACCTGATCGACGTGCGCGACGTCGCCGCCGGCCATCTCGCCGCGGCCGAGCGCGGCCGCTCGGGCGAGCGATATATCCTCGGTCACCGCAACATGACGCTGAAGGAGATCCTCGATCTGCTGGGATCGCTCACGGGACTTCCCGCTCCGACCGTCCGCCTGCCCCACTGGATCCCGCTGACGGTGGCCGCGGTGACGACGGGAATCGCGCAGGTGACGCGGCGCCCGCCGCGCGTGTCACTCGAGAGCGTGCGGATGTCCACCCACCGGATGTTCTTCGACCCGTCCCGCGCCGTGCACGAGCTCGGCCTGCCCCAGACCCCGGTCGAGCAACCGCTGTCCCGCGCGGTCGCCTGGTTCCGCGAGCACGGGTATGTCCGCCCCTGAGCGCGGCCCCATCGCAATCGTCGCCGCGATGCGCGAGGAGCTTCAGCCCCTCCTCGCTCGGGCTCGCGAGCCGCGCCGGGACGCGCACGGTTTCCACCTCGCCCGCCTGGGCAACGTTCACGTCGTGCTCGCGGCGACCGGGGACGGCGCCCGCCGGGCCCGCAGGGGTCTCGCGGCGCTGTGCGAAGCCCACCGGCCCGGGACGATCGTCGGCGTGGGCGTGGCCGGAGCCCTCACGCACGAGCTGTCGGTCTTCGACGTCCTGGTGGCGCGCCGGGTCCTCGGCGACGGTTCCGACGCCCCGCCCCCGGACGCGGGGATGGCGTCCAGTGCCCTGGCGATTCCGGGAGCGCGCGAGGCGACGTTCCTGACCGTCCCGGCGCCGGTCCTCACGCGCGCCGCGCGCGGAGCGCTCGCCGCCTCCGTGGACGCGGACGGGGCTCCGGTCGCCGTGGACATGGAATCCGCCGCGTGGGCGCGGGAGGCCGGGGAACGCCGGATCCCGTACGCCCTGCTCCGGGTCGTCAACGACGGCGCCGACGACGAGCTCCCCGGATATCTTTCTCGATGCATGGATGGCGAAGGCGGCATCCGCCGTTCCCGCGTCGCCCTCGCCGCGCTCGGAAATCCGGCGACCATCCCGACGCTGCTGATGCTGCGGCGGCGCGTCCGCGAGGCGAGCGGGCGGCTGGCCGCGTTCGTCGAGCACTTCCTGAACACGAGTCTGTAAGTGACGACGCGATCGACGGCGAACCTCGAAGACCTGCTGGAGAAGACGAGCCGCACCTTTGCCCTTTCGATCCCGGTGTTGCCGGAACCGACGCGGCGCGAGGTCATGATCGCGTACCTTCTCTTTCGCATCGCGGACACCTTCGAGGACGCGTCGCACTGGCCACCCGAGGACCGCATCGCCGCCCTCGCCGATTTCAAGGCGCTGCTCCGGAACGACGACCGCCCGCGCGCGGAGGCGCTCGCGCGGAGCTGGGTTGACCGCAACGTCGCGTCCCACGCGGGATACCGGGAGCTCATGGCCGAAACGCCGTTCGTCCTCGACGCGTTCTTCGCGCTCTCTCCGGGCGCGGTGCCCCCGATCCGCGAGCACGTCGGGCGCTCGGCGGACGGGATGGCCTCGATCGTCGCACGAACCCGCGACGGTTCCCTGACGCTGCACTCCGTCGGCGAGCTGCAGGACTACTGTTATCTCGTCGCCGGCATCGTCGGCGAAATGCTCTCCGAGCTCTTCCTATTGGACCGGCCGGCGCTCTCGGGCATCGCGGCCTACCTGAGGGAGCGCGCCGCGACGTTCGGCGAGGCGCTGCAGCTGGTCAACATCCTGAAGGACTCGGACGACGATGCGGAAGAGGGGCGCCGGTACCTGCCGGAGGAAGTCCCGAAAACCGAGGTTTTCGCGCTCGCCCGTCGCGACCTCGGAGTCGCCGGCGAGTACATCCGCGCGCTCCAGTCCGTGGACGCGCCCCGGGGCATCATCGAGTTCACGGCGCTGCCCGTGCTGCTCGCATGGGCGGCGCTCGAGCGCGTCGAGAAACACGGTCCGGGATCGAAGGTCTCGCGGCCCGAGGTCTTCCTGATCACGCAGCGCCTCAAGCGCGCGCTGGATCGCCGCGAGCCTGCGGTCTAGTTCACGAGAGAACGCCCCTCACCCCAACCCTCTCCCGCCGGGAGAGGGAGTTCTCTAGGGACGCCCTCCAATAAGAAAAACCCTCTCCCCCCAGCGGGGGGAGAGGGCGAGGGTGAGGGGGGAGAAACCCTACGCGGCTTTCGCGTCGGCCTGCGGCTTGCTCGCGCCCTTCTTTCTCGGTAGCACCTTGATCATGGCCTTCACCACCGAGGGCACGAGCATCGGACGCAGCAGCCGCTCGTCGTAGGCCGAGAGGCGCCGATCGTTTTCGGCCAGGCACGTCTGAAGGAACGAGCGCAGCGAGAAGTCGCCGAAGATCGAGTGTGACTTGAGGGTGAACCCGTCCTGACTCTCGTCGCGCCCGGACCCGTCCTTTTTCTCGTCGTCGCCGCCGCCGGCCATCGCGAGCGCACCCTTCAAGCGGTCGAAGGCCTGCGCGACGATGTTCCAGCCCCGCCACAGATCGAATCCCGGGCGCAACAGAACCGGACGCCGGGCGCGCAGGTACGCGGCCCAGTTGACGATGAAGAGGATGTGACGCGCCTCCTCCTGCATGATCTGCTCGAAGACGTCCGTCAGCGCCTTCGGAAAGATCTCGGCGTTCACCCCGAGGCGGAAGAGGCCGAAGGCGAAGAAGGAGTCGAGACACTCCCCGTAGCCGGTCCGCAGGAAGGCGAGTGTCGGATCTTTGGGCACCTCGGGCGGCGGGTACGGAGCCACCGGGATCCCGTAATGCTTCGTCAGGAGCTGCAACACCTCGGCGTGGCGCCCCTCCTCGTAGCCCTGGAGGGAGATCGCCTCGGCCAGGAGCGGGTCCTTTTCGGTGTCCCCGAGCGACTGCACCTTAACGGCGGTGGCCGCCTCGGTCCGCGTGGCCTCGTTCCAGACCGGCATGGCCTTGAGCCGGGCCAGCCCCTCGGCGTCGAGGTCGGGCCAGCGGATCTCCTCCGGCTTGAAGGGGTCGTGGGTGTCGATGAAGGTCCGGCAGAGCAGAGTCTTGTGCTCCTCAGACCCCAGAATCAGCCTCTTTGACATATAAAAAGGTAGAGTATCATGCGCGTTTTTCGCGATTTGGGGGTCGCAAGACAAGCATGCCCATTCTGAGCCGGGTCGACGGTCCTCAGGACCTCAAAGCACTCTCGCACGAGCAGTTGGCGGAGCTCGCGCAGGATTGCCGCGACGTCATCATCCAGACGATCACGAAGACGGGCGGCCACCTCGCCTCCAACCTCGGCGTCGTGGAGCTGACCCTCGCCCTTCACCGTGCTTTCGACAGTCCCAAGGACCGGCTGGTCTGGGACACGTCCAACCAGTGCTACACCCACAAGCTCGTCACGGGACGCCGGGACCAGTTTGCGACGATCCGCACCCCGGGCGGCCTTTCCGGCTTCGCCGAGCCGTCCGAGAGCGTGCACGACACCCTGGCGGCCGGCCACGCCGGCACCGGGCTCTCCTACGGCCTGGGCATGTCGATCGCGACCCAGAACGAGCCGGGGGACCCGTACGTCGTCGTCATCGTCGGCGACGGCTCCCTGACCTCGGGCCCGAGCTACGAGGCACTCAACAACATCGTCCACGTCAAACCGAAGCGCCTCATCGTCATCTTCAACGACAACGGCTGGTCCATCTCCGAGAACGTCGGCTGGCTGGCTCACTGGCGCAACCGGTTCGAGCTTCATCCGACGTACCAGAAGTTCATCGGGGCCGGCCACAGCTTCTTCAAGCGCCTGCCGCACGGCGACAAGGCCTGGGACCTCGCGCGCAAGGTCAAGAGCTCGGTCGAAGGACTCTTCTTCCCGAACCTGATCTGGGACGAGCTCGGGTTCCACTACGTCGGCCCCGTCAACGGGCACGACTACCGGGAGCTCGAGGAAGCCCTCACGCGCGCCAGGGACGTGTCGAAGGACGGCACTCCGGTCGTCATCCACGCCCTGACGCACAAGGGCCGGGGATTCCAACAGGCCGAGCAGAATCCTTCCAAGTTCCACCAGCCGGGCACGCCGACCGGCATGGGCGGCGCCGGCGTCCGTCTGACGTATTCCCAGGTCTTCGCGAAGACGATCATCGCGATGATGGCGAAGGACCCGAAGATCGTGGCCATCTCCGCCGCGATGCTCGAAGGGACCGGCCTGACCGAGGTGAAGAAGAAGTTCCCCGATCGCGTCTACGACGTCGGCATCGCCGAGGAGCACGCCGTGATCATGGCCGGCGGCCTCGCCAAAGCGGGCTGGAAGCCGGTGGTGTCCATCTATTCGACTTTTCTCCAGAGGGCGTTCGACCAGCTCATCCACGACGTCGCTCTCCAGAACTTCGGCGTCACGGTCTGCATCGACCGCGCCGGTCTCGTCGGCGACGACGGCAAGACCCACCAGGGCGTGTTCGACATCTCGTACACGCGGGTCATCCCGAACATGACGGTGGCCGCGCCCAAGGACGAAAACGAGCTGCAGCACATGCTCGCGACCGCGATCGGATCGGGCCGGCCGTTCGCCGTCCGCTACCCGCGCGGGCTCGCCCTCGGCGTCGAGCTCGACACGGCCTTGAAGACGGTTCCGATCGGCCGCGGCGAGGTTCTGCGCGAGGGCCGCGACTTGAACCTCTTCGCCTACGGCTCGATGGTCTCGGTCGCGATGCCGGCGGCCGAGGAGCTCGCGAAGCGCGGCGTCTCGTGCGGCGTCGTCAATGCCCGCTTCGCCAAGCCGCTCGACCTGGATCTGCTCCGCCGCCTCGTGTCGGAGACCCCGAGGCTCCTCACTCTCGAAGAGCATCTGGAGATCGGTGGCTTCGGCGCCGGCGTCCTCGAGGCGTTCCACGACGCGGGCCTGCCGACCGAGGGCGTGAAGGTCCACGCCATCGCCGATCAATTCATCGACCACAGCCCCCAGGGCCAGCAGCGGCACAACCTGAAGCTCGACGTCGACGGCGTCGTCGAAAAGGTCTTCGCGACCTACCCGGAGCTCGGCCGCTCCACCCAGGGAGCGCCGGGCGGCGAGCGCCCGCAGAAGAAGTTCGCGGAGACCGTGACCTGGTGATCGAGCAGGACTTCTCCGGAATCCGCGTCGACAAGCTCCTGGTCGCCGGTCTGCGGGGCTTCTGCGCCGGCGTGGTGCGGGCCATCGACGTCGTCGAGAAGGCGCTCGAGGTCGTCGACGGGCCCGTCTACGTGCGCAAGGAGATCATCCACAACCGTTACGTCGTCGACGAGCTGCGGGACAAAGGCGCCCGGTTCGTCGAGGAAGTCGACGAGGTGCCCGACGACGCGGCCTTGATCTTCTCGGCGCATGGCATCGCCCCGGCGGTTCGAGCGATGGCGCAGCGGAAGAAACTGCGCACGATCGACGCGACCTGCCCGCTCGTGACGAAGGTGCACCTCGAGGCGATCCACTACGCGCGGCAGGGCTATACCATCATCCTCGTCGGCCACCACGATCACGACGAAACGGTCGGGACCCTCGGCGAGGCGCCCGAGGCGATCCGCCTCGTCGAAACGCGCGAGGACGCCGAGACGGTCACGGTCCCCGATCCGGACCGCGTCGCGTACCTCACGCAGACCACGCTTTCGATCGACGACACGCGCGAGATCCTCGCGGTCCTGAAGCAGCGGTTCCCGAACCTGAAGGCCCCGTCCAAGCAGGACATCTGCTACGCGACCCAGAACCGCCAGGACGCGGTCAAGGCGATGGCGCCCCATGTCGACCTCCTGCTGGTGCTCGGCGCCCCCAATTCCTCGAATTCGCTCCGGATGTGCGAGGTGGCGCGGGCCAACGGCGTCGCATCGCATCTGATCGAGCGGGCCCGCGACATCCAGGCAGAGTGGCTGCGGGGCGTCCGCGTGCTCGGACTGACGGCGAGCGCGTCGGCCCCGGAGATCCTCGTCCAGGAGGTCGTCTCCTTCGCTCGCGAGCAGCTCGGGGTCGAGACCGTGGAAGAGTTCGAAACGGTCAAGGAGGACGTCTCCTTCCCGTTGCCCCAGGAGCTCAAGGCGCTTCTTCCCGTCCGGGTTTCGTCGTAACGGCCATTCCTCGTTGAGGCTTCGGAGTCCCGCATGAACCTGCCGGGCGCGCCCGCCGCGACCGCAACGCACGAGCAGACTTCCCCGCGCGCCGGCGCCGGGCGCGGGCATCGCCGCGGCCTGCGGATCGCCCTCTTCGCCGTCGGGCTCGCCGTGATCGCGGGCCTGGTCGCGGCGGTCGGGTGGGGGCCGGTCGCTGAGAATCTCTCCCGCATCGGAGCCTGGTTCCTAGTTCTGACCGTTCTCTACACGCTCTCCCAGGCGGCGTTCGCCGCCGGCTGGTGGGTTCTGACGGGTCCCCGGCCGCGGCCCGTCGGGTTCGGGGAGCTCTTCGCGGCGTACCTCGCCGGGGACTCGATCAACTACTTCACCAGCGTGGCCGGCGAGCCCGTCAAGGCCGACCTCCTCAAAGGAAAGCTCGGCTTCTCGCGCGCCCTCGCCACCGTGACCGTCCATCGCCACGCCGACGTGCTCGCCCAGTGGCTGTTCCTGACGGCTGGCGTCGGGATCGCGTTGTGGCATTTCCGGCTCCCGCCGGTCGCGCGGGTCGCCGTCATCGCGAGCCTGCTCGTCCTCGGAATCGCCGTCTTCGCGATGACCTGGGGTCTGAGGCGCGGGGCGTTCCGGCCGATCATCGCGGGACTCAGTCGAATTCCGTTCCTCGCGCGGCGCCTCGGCCGCCTCGAGGAATCCGCCGGCCGGTTCGACGCGACGGTCGGCGAGTTCTACACGGAGCGGAGGCGGTCCTTCGGCGCCGCCGTGGCCTGGTGCTTCGCCGGCTGGTGCGGCGGGCTGCTCGAGACCTGGATCATCCTGAAGCTCCTGTCGCCGTCCGGCGGCTGGGCGACCGCTGTGGCGATCGAATCGCTCGCAATGGTCCTGAACAACATCCTGCTCTTCATCCCGGGACGGGTCGGAAGCGCCGAGGGCGTGCGGATCGCCGTGTACGCGCTCGTGGGCCTGACGGCCGCGCAGGGCGCCGCCTACGCCCTCGTCCGCCGGGGTCGCGAGCTGCTCTGGCTCGTTCCGGGCTTCGTCGTCCTGTTGCGCCGCCACGTTCTCGGCGCCGGCCACTGGCGGCTGCCCGAAGGCGAGCTGCCGGAGGGAGCGGCCCGATGAAAGCGCCGCGGGCCATCCTGTTCGACTTCGGCGGAACGCTCGACGCCGACGGCGTTACCTGGAAGGACCGATTCCGCTCGATTGCGGGAGTCGGAGGACCCAGCGAACGGTTCGACCGCGCCTACTACGCGGCCGACGACGCGCTCGTCGGGACGATCCCCCGCGATCTGTCGTTCCGCGAAACGGTCGATCGCCTCTCTCGCAACCTCGTGCGCGAGCTCGGCTGGGAGGAGAACCGGGCCGAGCCGATGGCCGAGGCTTTTTTCCAGTCCTCGCGCTCGAGCGCGGAAGCCAGCCGTGAGATCCTCGGCAAGCTGTCCCGGCGCTTCCGGCTCGGCGTCGTTTCGAACTTCTACGGAAACCTCGAGCGGGTCTGCGACGACTTCGGCATCTCGCGGCACGTCGGCGTCATGGTCGACTCGGCCGTCGTGGGTTTCGACAAGCCCGACCCCCGGATCTTTTGGGCGGCGCTCGACGCCCTCGCGGTCGCACCGGAGCAAACGGTCTTCGTCGGCGACTCGCTCCCGCGGGACATGGAGGGCGCGCGCGGACTCGGGATGGCGCACGTCTACGTCAGCACCGCCGAGGGCGCCGCGTCCTGCTGCCCCGCCGACCCCGTGATTCGCGGCGTGTCCCGGCTCCTGGAGATGTACGCGTGAGCGCCATACGGTCGGGCGGCGTGATCGCGGCCGGCGAGGGCTCGCGTCTGAAGGCGCTCGGCGTCCCGAAGCCTCTGATCCCGGTCGCGGGCGAGCCCCTGATCGCCCACGTGCTCGGCAACTTCGAGGCGTCCGGAATCGCCTCGGCGGCCGTGATCTTCAACGACGCCGGGAAAGACGCCGCGAAGCTCGTCCGCGAACGGTTCGGACGCCTCGTCTCGAAAATCGTCGTGAAGTCGACGCGCTCCTCGCTCGAGAGCTTCCGCGAGATCCTCGACGCGGCGCCGCCGGGGCGCCTCCTCGTCTCGACCGTGGACGCCTATTGCCGCCGCGACGACTTCATTCGTTTCGTCCGGCGCGCCGAGGAAAAGCCGGGCGCGGCGACCGTTCTCGCCGTGACCCACCACGTCAACGACGAAAAACCGCTCTGGGTCACGACGGCCCGCTCGGGTCGCGTCACCGTCGTCGGCGGCGCAGCGGGGGACGCCGTGACGGCCGGGATCTACGTCTTCCCGGAGAAGGTGCGGTCTCTCGGGATCCCGTCCGGCCTCGGGCGCCTGCGCGAGTTTCTCGCCTGGCTCGCGAAGTCGGACGAGCCGGTCGAGGCGGTCGAGATCCCGAAGGTGGTGGACGTGGACCGCGCCGAAGACCTCGCGGAGGCCGAAGAGATGGCCGCTGCCGGAGCAGGAAGGACGCCATGACGCCGAAGACTCAGTGCTGGGGCATCTACCGCGAGCTCGCCCACTCGCCCGGGCGCGAGACCGACGACGCCGAGATCCTGCGGGCGACGGCCCGCGCGCTCGAAGGCCTGGGTCTGAGCGTGGCCCTGAAGTCGACCGACGAGCTCCCCGAGGCCGGCGACGTCGAAGCCGTGCCGCCGTACCTCTTCGTCATGTGCGAGCGCATCGCGGTCGTCGAGAAGCTCGCCGCATGGGAGCGGCGCGGAGCGCGGGTCGTCAACCGGCCGTCGGGCATCCGCAATACGGATCGCGAACGGACGATCGCGCTCTTTTCGAAGCACTCGGTCCCCTATCCGCACAGCGTCCTCGTCGACACGGCGGCGTCCGCGGCGTTCCGCGGAGCCTGCTGGGTCAAACGGGGCGACGTGCACGCGACCGAGGCGGGAGACGTGTCATTCGCGGGAGATACCGCGGCCCTGGCCGCGAACCTCGCGCGCCTGTCCGAGCGCGGGATCGCGCACGCCGTGGTGCAGGATCACGTACCGGGCGACCTGATCAAGTTCTATGGAGTGGCCGGCGTCAACGGCGAACGGGACCGTCCCTCCTGGTTCCAGTGGTTCTACCACCGCGACCAGAAGCTCGAGAACCACGCCTTCGATCCCGAGGATCTCGCCGGCGCGACGGCCCTCGCCGCTCATGCTCTCGGCCTCGACGTCTACGGCGGCGACGCGATCGTGTCTCCCGGCGGCCGCATCTCGGTCATCGACTTGAACGCGTGGCCGAGCTTCGCCCTGTTCCGCCCGGTCGCCGCCACCCACATCGCCGCGCTGCTCGCCGCGCGGTTTTCCCCGACCGGAGTCGCACGATGACGGAAACCACCAAGAAACGGATCGACGTCGGGCCGCGCTCGAAGGAGATCGTCTCGCTCGAGGCGCGGCACATGGCGCCGGGCCTCCAGTCCTTCGCCCTCTACTCCGGCCTCGCCATGGCCCGAGGCCAGGGCAGCCGGATCTACGACGAGGACGGCAACGGCTACATCGACTTCATCGCGGGCATCGCCGTCGGGAGCGTCGGCCACTGCCACCCTCACTACGTGAAGGCGCTGCAGGACCAGGCGGCCCGGCTGACCTTCGGCAGCTTCACGACGGAGGTGCGGGCGAAGTTCCTGAACCTCCTCGGGAGCGTGACCCCGAAGGGCCTCTCGCGCATCCAGCTCTTTTCCGGGGGAGCCGAGGCGGTCGAGGCGGCGTTCCGGCTCGCAAAATCGGTTACGAAGAAGTTCGAGTTCGTCGGCTACTCCGGGGCGTTCCACGGCAAGACCGGCGGCGTCCTGCCGCTCCTCTGGGGAGACTTCAAGGACGGCCTCGGACCGTTCGTTCCCGGCACGTACTCGGCACCGTACGCCTACTGCTACCGCTGCCCGCTGAACCTCACGTACCCCGACTGCGGCATCGCCTGCGCCGAGAAGACGCGGGACGTCATCAAGAACCAGAGCGGCGGACAGGTGGCCGCGATCATCGTGGAGCCGATGCAGGGCACCGCCGGCAACGTCATCCCGCCGCCCGGATTCGCGCCGGCGGTGAAGGCGATCGCCGAGGAGCACGGCGCCCTCTTCATCGCCGACGAGATGATCACCGGCTTCGGACGCACCGGGAAGTTCTGGGGCGTCGACCACGACGGCGTCGTTCCCGACGTGATGACGTGCGGCAAGGGCATCGGCGGCGGTTTCCCGCTCGCCGCCGTCGTCTCGACCGAGGAGCTGACGAAAGCGAAGCCGTTCGCGAACCCGTCAGGGAGCTCGTCCTCCTATGGCGGCAACCCGCTCGCTTCGGCGGCCGGCCTGGCGGCGCTCGAGATCATCGTCTCCGAGAATCTGGTCGAGAACTCGCGCAAGGTCGGCGCCGCGATGCTCGCGAGGCTCCAGGGGATGCAGGAGAAGCACCGCATCATCGGCGACGTGCGGGGCAAGGGCCTGCTCCTCGGAATCGAGCTCGTGAAGGACCGCCGCACGAAGGAGCTCGTCTCGAAGGACTTCACGAAGGCGCTCTTCCAGGAATGCCTGCGCCGAGGCCTCGTGGCGATGGTGTACTCGCCCGTGATCCGCTTGAATCCTCCGCTCAACATCTCCGAAGACACGGCCCTCGAAGGGTTGGACATCCTCGACGAGGCCCTCGGCGCGGTGACGAAGGAATGGAAGCTCTGACAGACTGCGCGCGATGCTGAAGGGAGCGATCCTCGGGGTCGGCAACGTCGCGCTCCACGGCCATCTCCCTGGCTGGAAGGAGCGCGGAGACGTCGAGATCGTCGCCGCGGCCGACGCCCGACCGGACCGGCTCGACCTTCTGGCCGAGACGCTCCCCTCCGCACGGCGGTACGACTCCGCCGAGGAGCTGCTCTCCCGCGAGACGCTCGACTTCGTGGACGTCTGCACGCCGCCCGCGACGCACGCCACGCTCGCCCGCGCGGCCCTCGAGCGGGCCCTCCACGTCCTGTGCGAGAAGCCGCTGATTCTTTCGCCCGAGGAGCTCCGAGGACTGCCGGCGCTCGCCGCGGAAAAGGAACGGACGCTCTTCACGGTCCACAATTGGAAACACGCCCCCGTCCTCGAGCGGGTCAGCGATCTCGTCCGCTCGGGCACCATCGGAGAAGTTCGGCACTGCCGCTGGGAAACCTTGCGCGACCGTCCGGCGGTGGCGGTCGGCGACACCGGCAACTGGCGCGTCGACCCGGCACAGTCGGGCGGTGGTGTCCTCGTCGACCACGGCTGGCACGCGCTCTACGTGGTGCAAGCGTGGATGCCGACGACGCCGCGGACGGTGGCCGCGCGGCTCTCGACCCGAAAGCATCACGACTACCCGATCGAGGACACCGCGGAGCTGATGCTCTTCCACCCCGCGGCGTCGGCGGAGATCTTCCTGACGTGGGCGGCCGACGAGCGCGCGAATCGGGTGGAGCTCTCGGGAACGCGCGGCAAGCTCCGTCTCGACGGCGGCCGCCTCTCGCTCCTCGACGTAGACGGCGCGCGCACGCTCGAGGTGTGGACCTTTCCTTCGTTGACCGAAGGCTCGCACCACGCGGACTGGTTCGCCGGCGTCATCACGGAGTTTTTCGCCGAGGCTGAGAGCCCGCGCGTGCGCGGCCACAATCTCGCCGAAGCGGCCCTGTGCGCCAACGTCCTCGCCCTCGCGAAGGAGTCGCATCGCCGCGGCGGCGAACCGTTGTCCGCCGAGAGGGCGGTCGGCCCCGGGGCGAGGACGAGGCGATGACGTCGGGACCGATCCTCGCCCTCGTTCCACCCGCGGCTTCCGGGATTCCGCCGGAGACGCCGCTCCTCGGCCTGCCGCTCGCCCGCCGCACGGTGCTCTCGGCGGCGCGCGCGGGCTTCTCGCGGGTAGAGGTCGTTCGCGCCCCCGAGGCGCTCCAGGCCGCTCTTGCGGGAACCGGGGCGCAGCTCGTCGACGCCGCGACGTCCGCCGCGGTGCGCCTTCCTTGGAACGTCGTCGTCCACATCAAGGACTTGAAGAAGCTCGCGGCGCGTGAATCGCCGGTCGGCGTCCCCGCGGCGACGCCCGTGGACCTCCCGCGCGCCGAGCGCCACCTGCTCCGCGGCCTCATCAAGGACGAAGAAGGCTTCATGTCGAAGCACTTCGACCGGACGATCTCGCTCGCCGTCACGCGGCGGCTCGCCGGGACCAGCATCACTCCCAATCAGATGACGCTGATCGCCGTCGGGATCGGCGTCGCCGGCGCGCCGTTCTTCCTCTCCACACGGCCGTCCGTCCAGGTCTGGGGCGGAATCCTGTTCCTGCTCCACTCGATCGTCGACGGATGCGACGGCGAGCTCGCCCGGCTGAAGTTCCAGGAGTCGCGCTACGGCGGCGTCCTCGACTTCTGGGGCGACAACGTCGTCCACGTCGCGGTCTTCGCGTGCATGGCGCTCGGCCTCTGGTTCAGGACCGGCCGCCTCTGGACGCTCTGGTGCGGCGTCTCCGCCGTCGTCTTCACCGGCATCTCGGCCTGGTACGTCTATCGCCGGACGATGATGGGACCGAAGCAAGGTCCGCTCTACACGTCGGTCGCGATGCAGGCCGAGACGAAGCTCTCGAAGGTCGCCGACGCCGTCTCCCGCCGCGATTTCATCTACCTCATTCTGATAATGTCCGCCTTCGGCATCGCCGACTGGTTCGTCGTTTCGTCGGCGGTCATCATCCCCATCTACTTCCTCGTGCTTCTCGTCGTCGCGTGGAACGACCGCCGAGTCGCAAGGAGCCATTCATGAGTGACCGGACATCCTTCTATCCGGAGCTGGCGAAGAAGATCGCGCCCGCCGACGGCCGGCTCGCGGTGCTGCTGCCCGGACTCGGCGCCGTCTCGACGACGCTCATCGCCGGCGTCCATCTGATCCGCAAGGGGCTCGCGCGCCCGTTCGGCTCGGTGACGCAGATGCAGAAGATGCGTCTCGGCAAGCGCACCCATCCGCGGTTCACGCTCGTCAAGGACCTCGTGCCTCTGGCGGACCTCGACGCGCTCGCCTTCGGCGGTTGGGACATCTTCACGGACAACGCCTACGAGGCCGCCGTCAAGGCCGGGGTGCTGACGACGGAGGCGCTCGCGCCCGTCCGCGCCGAGCTCGAGGCGGTCCGGCCGATGCCGGCGGTCTTCGAGCGCGCGTGGGTCAAGAACCTCGACGGTCCGAACGTCAAGAAGGCGCCGACCAAGATGCACCTCGCCGAGGCGCTCGTCGAGGACATCGCCGCGTTCCGAAAGGCATCCGGCGCCTCGCGCGCCGTCATGGTCTGGTGCGGCTCGACCGAGGTCTACGCGCAGCAGAAGCCGGTGCACGAGAGCATCGCCGCCTTCGAGAAGGGCCTGAAGGAGAACTCTCCCGACATCCCGCCGTCGATGATCTACGCGTACGCGGCGATCGCGAGCGGCACGCCCTATGCCAACGGCGCGCCCAACCTCTCGGTCGACGTTCCGGCGCTGGCGGAGATGGCGAAGGCGAAGGGAGTGCCGATCGCCGGCAAGGACTTCAAGACCGGCCAGACGCTCATGAAGACGATCATCGCGCCGGGGCTGAAGGCGCGGATGCTCGGGCTCCAGGGCTGGTTCTCGACGAACATCCTG
>Ga0126381_100003985_pt1 | contig 16024 bp, 9 predicted proteins | sample PanSoiMetPlot_28_FD_96465 | JGI IMG/M metagenome (GOLD analysis project Ga0126381, IMG submission 96465) | Tropical forest soil microbial communities from Panama - MetaG Plot_28 | ecosystem: Environmental > Terrestrial > Soil > Tropical forest > Bulk soil | place: Panama | collected 2016-02-17 | reverse complement strand
GCAGCCGTGTCCGTCAGGGCAGGCGCATCCGTCTCGACAGGCGCATCCGTCTCGGCAGCCGTGTCCGTGACGGCAGGCGCATCCGTGACGGCAGGCGCATCCGTGGCCGGAGCGCTGTCAGTGACGGGGGCCGGAGCATCCGTGGCCGGAGCGCTGTCAGTGACGGGGGCGGGCGCATCCGCTGGCACGGTCACTACTAGGGCCGCGGGCGCGGCTTCCTCGGTGGTGACTGCCAGCCGGGCCATCGCCGAACCGGCGCGCGTCCGCCGTGCGGGGACCCCGGGGTCCGTCGTCGCGGCGGGGTCGACCGTGGGCGGGGTGATGACCGGGGGAACGTCGTTCACGACGACGACGCTGACCGGGCTCGTGGCCGGAGTCGGCTCGGTGACCTGGACCAGGGACGCGGAGGCGGTACCGCCGTTCGTCCTCCCGTCGCGGCGGCCTCGCCTGCCGCGCTGTCCCTCCTCGTCCGGGGCGGGGCGGTCCTGAGCCTGGGCGTCTTGCCCGGCCCGGTCCGATCCCGTGCGGTCGGATTCGGGCCGATCCTCCTGCAAGGCTCGGTCCTGGCCAGTGCGTCCGCCTTGTCCGTTGCCCGCACCATGCCCGTTGCCGGACCCGGGACGGCGTGCATGCCCGGCGGACGAGCGATGGCCACCCTCGGGCTGGTCCAGGGTGATGATCACGCCACGCCCGTTGCAGCACTCGCAGGGCTGCGAGAAGGCCTCGAGCAATCCAGCGCCGACCCGCTTGCGGGTCATCTGCACCAGGCCCAGCGAGGTGACCTCAGCGACCTGGTGCTTCGTCCGGTCCCTGGCCAGGCACTCGAGCAGCCGGCGAAGCACGAGTTCCCTGTTCGACTCGAGAACCATGTCGATGAAGTCGATGACTACGATGCCGCCGACGTCACGCAGCCGGAGCTGACGGACGATCTCCTCGGCCGCCTCAAGGTTGTTCCTGGTGACGGTCTCCTCCAGGTTCCCGCCCTGGCCGGTGAACTTGCCGGTGTTCACGTCGATGACCGTCATCGCCTCGGTGCGGTCGATGACAAGCGAGCCCCCGCTCGGCAGCCACACCTTACGTTCGAGCGCCTTTGCGAGTTGCTCGTCGATGCGGTAAGCGGTGAACACGTCGTCGCCGTCAGATGTGTCCTCCCAGCGGTCGAGCCGGTCGGCCAGGTGCGGCGCGACGTACCGCACATACTCGTCGATCGTGTCCCAGCCGTCGTCGCCTGAGACGATCAGCTTGCTGAAGTCTTCGTTGAAGACATCTCTGACGACCCGTATGGTCAGGTCGGGCTCACCGTAGAGCAGCGCCGGCGCCGTGGCGGTCTTAGCCTTCTTCTCGATGTTCTCCCACTGGGCGGCGAGCCGCGTGACGTCGCGGTCGAGTTCCTCCTCCGCAGCGCCCTCGGCGGCGGTGCGCACGATCACCCCGGCGTTCTCCGGGGTCACCTTCTTGAGTATGTGCTTGAGCCGGTTCCGTTCGGTGTCCGGCAGCTTGCGGCTGATCCCGGTCATCGACGCGCCCGGCACGTAGACCAGGTACCGGCCGGGCAGGCTCACCTGGCTGGTCAGCCGCGCGCCCTTGTGCCCCACCGGATCCTTGGTGACCTGCACGATCACCGACTGGCCCGGCTTGAGCGCGGACTCGATGCGCTTGGGCTGCCCCTCGAGCCCGCTGGCGTCGAAGTTGACCTCGCCGGCGTAGAGCACGGCGTTCCTGCCCTTGCCGATGTCGACGAAGGCGGCCTCCATTGACGGCAGCACGTTCTGCACCTTGCCCAGGTACACGTTGCCGACATACGACTGGTGCGTCGTGCGGTTCACGTAGTGCTCGACGAGCACGCCGTCCTCGAGCACCGCGATCTGGGTGCGATCGCCCCGTTGCCGCACGACCATCGTCCGCTCGACGGATTCCCTGCGGGCCAGGAATTCCGACTCGGTGATCACTGGCGGGCGGCGCCGGCCGGACTCGCGGCCCTCGCGCCTGCGCTGCTTCTTCGCTTCCAGGCGGGTGGAGCCCTTGATGGCCCGGACGTCGTCCGCGGGGCTGTGCGCTTCGCGCACGTGCACCACGGTGTCCGGCGGGTCGTCTGGCGAACTCACGTCCGCGTCGGCCGAACCGCGCCGCCGCTTGCGCCGACGCCGCCGGCCTGCGGCCGTTACCTCACCCGATCCGGCGTCCGCGCCGTCGGCCGCCTCGTCGTCGTCTTCGCCGGACGCGTCCGTCGCGGTCGCCCCGGTCACCGCCTGCTCGGCGCCGTCAGCGGATTCGGTGGCATCGGGCCGCCCACGGCCGCGGGCGCTGCGGCGCCTGCGGCGCCTGGTGGCTGGTCCCTCGTCGCCTTCGCCTTGGGGCGCGGCGCCGTTGTCATGGCCGGTATCTACCGCGTCGCCGTGCTGGTCAGCCTCCGCGGTATCAATCCCGCCGGCGCTGAAAAGGTCGTCGGCGGGGGCGGCCGCGCCGCCTGTTCCTTCGCCGCCACGCGCGGCCCGAGAACTCCGCGTACCGCGCCCGCCCCTTGAGGTCCGGCGGCTAACGCGGCCACCTTCTGATTCGGCGTCGCTGCCCGGGCCGTCGCCCTGGTCACGGGCGCCTGTGTCACGGGCGCCTGTGTCACGGCCGCCTGTGTCACGGCCACCGCTGTCGCGGCCGCCAGCAGGCGGAACCGCTACCGGCGCGGGCGGCTGGAACAGGACCTGCGGTGCCTGGAAGACCGCGGCCGGCACGGCCGGCGCAGCGGGGACCGAAGTGGGCTCCGGCCCGGTGTTGCCGCGGCCATTGGCCGCCTCACCTTCCTGTTGGCTAACACCAGCCGGGTTATTGTCTGAATCGTGGCTGTTCAGCTCGCTGTCGAGCATACGGGCAATCTCCAGTCAGGCTTCCGGGCGCGACCGAACGCGCTGGAACGGCGCGCCACACGGAAGCTCGTAGTGTTCGTTCGCCTGGGACACCGACGCCGTTGACGTTGCCGCCGCGCGGGAAACGGGCACGCGCGGGGCCGCACAAGCGGGGCCCAGACATGTTTGTATTCCTGATCTCCGTGGCGGTCATGGCGCGACCACCCCGGATTCGCCGAGTGACCCCTGGGCAAGCCGCGTCATGAGCGGCGGCGCTGAGGGGGTCACGCCGGAAACCTCGCGTAGCGCTGTGAGCACGTCATCCGGCCGCACGGCCGGGACTGTGTGCCTGACGATCATTCGCAATGCCGTGCCGCCGTCAGGACCGTCAACTCGGTGCACGCCGAGTGTGACAACGGCCGACCTGGCATCCATACGTCGCATGCCCTTGCTGGTGAGACGCTCAACCGGAGCGTGTTCAAGATCGAGGAAACGCTGCACCGCCGGAGCTACGCTGTCCGGCGTCAGACCAGGAAGGATTACCTGCCACTCGGACGCGGTGAGCCGGCTGGCCGGCAACCCCCCGGCATCCTCGGTGACATCGATCACGTCTATCCCATCAGGCAGCGCCGCGTTCAGCCTCTCCCGCACGGTTTCGGCCTCGTTCCGGCTGGTCAGTCCGAGGCTCAGGTACTCCGCCTCGCTCGCGACCCCGGTCGGGGCACCTCCTGCATAGGAGATCTTCGGGTGTGGCGTGAACCCTGCCGAGTGCGCTACAGGCAACCCCGCCCGCCGCACGCCCCGCTCGAAGGCACGCGCCACATCCAAATGGCTGGCAAAACGCATCTTTCCCCGCTTAGCATACCGGACCAGCATGTGCTGTACCGCTCGCAACGGCGTGTCGCCCTGAGGTACTGCAGAGCTGGGCCTGGGCACGCTTATCTCCCGCCACTCGTAAGCACGGGAAGCAAGCGTCTGCCGTCGTTCCCTGTTGGCACAGACCCGCTGGCCAGCCGCTGTCCGGTCGGACCCGTCTGGATCTCTGTACCCATGGCCGGGCACACCCCACACTCATAACAAGGCGTCCAGCGGCAATCTTCCACCTCATCGGCGCCGTCGGGAGCAATTGAGGCAAGCCAGTCCTGCCAGAGCCAGTCACGGTCCAGGCCTGAGTCTAGGTGATCCCACGGGAGCACCTCACCATAGTCGCGCTCCCGGGTGGCGTACCAGTCAAGGTCCACTGGATCGCCGGCCAGCCCCTCGCTGGCCGCCGCCACCCACCTGTCGAACGAGAAGTACTCGCTCCACCCGTCGAAACGGGCCCCGTCTTGCCACGCCGCCAGGATCACCCGGCCGACGCGGCGGTCACCGCGGGACAGCAGACCTTCGATCAGCGACGGCGGCCCGTCGTGATAGCGGTACCCGATTGACTTTCCGTACGCCCGGTCCGAGCGCAGCGCCGCGCCCAGCTTGGCAAGCCGCGCGTCGACCACGTCCGGTGGGCATTGCGCGGCCCACTGGAACGGGGTATGCGGCTTGGGCACGAATCCGCCGATTGACACTGTGCACCGGATGTCCCGCCGCCCGGTGGCCTGCCGCCCGGCGGCGATCACCTTCTTCGCCAGGTCGGCGATGGCTAGCACGTCGGAATCGTCCTCGGTCGGCAGACCGCACATGAAGTACAGCTTGACCTGCCGCCAGCCGCTCGAATACGCGGTGGTCACGGTGCGGATCAGGTCCTCCTCCGTGACCATCTTGTTGATCACCTTGCGCATCCGCTCCGAGCCACCCTCGGGGGCGAACGTAAGCCCGGATCGGCGCCCGTTCCTGCTCAGCTCGTCGGCGAGCGTCACGTTGAACGCGTCCACCCGGGTGGACGGCAGCGACAGGCCGGTGTGAGTGCCCTCATAGCAGTCCGCCAGGTCGACCGCGATCTCGTTGATCTCGCTGTGATCGGCGCTGGACAGCGACAGCAGGCCGACCTCGTTGAAACCGGTCGCCGCGACGCCGGTCTCCACCATTTTCCCGATCGTGGTGATCGACCGCTCCCGCACCGGCCGGGTGATCATCCCTGCCTGGCAGAACCGGCAGCCGCGCGTGCAGCCGCGGAAGATCTCCACGCTGAACCGCTCGTGCACGGTCTCCGCCACGGGCACCACCGGCGCCTTCGGGTACGGCCAGGCGTCCAGGTCGAGCAGTGTGTGCTTGCGCACCGACGCGGGCACGCCCGGCCGGTTCGGCACCACCGCGTCGATCCGGCCGTCTGGCAGGTACCGCACGTCGAAGAACCGAGGGACGTACACGGCGCCGGTCGCGGCGAGTGAGGCGAGCAGCCCGTCCCTGCCGCCCGGGCGGCCAGCCTGCTTCCACGCGCGTATCAGGTCGGTGACGGCGAGGACGGCTTCCTCGCCGTCGCCGAGCACTACGGCGTCGAGGAAGTCCGCGATCGGCTCTGGGTTGAACGCGGCATGGCCTCCGGCTATGACCAGGGGATGCGCCGCGCTCCGCTGCGAAGAAAAAACGGGGATGCCGGCCAGATCGAGCGCGGTGAGCAGGTTGGTGTAGCCAAGCTCGGTCGCGAAGCTCACGCCCAGCACGTCGAAGGCGGCAACCGGGCGGTGCGCGTCGACCGTGAACTGCGGGACGCCATTGTCACGCATCAGCCGTTCCATGTCCGGCCACACGCTGTAGGTACGCTCGGCGAGCACGCCTGGCTGCTCGTTCAGCACCTCGTAGAGGATGGCGATGCCCTGGTTGGGCAGCCCGACCTCGTACGCGTCCGGGTACAGCAGTGCCCACCGGACGTCGGTCTCGTCCCACTCCTTGACAACGGAGTTCACCTCGCCCCCCACGTACTGCACCGGCTTGCGGACAAGCGGCAGCAGGGGCTCCAGCTTCGGGTAGACGGATTCGACAGGCATGTCAAGAGGATACCTAGGCTCCTGAACGGAGCAGGGCGTCTGCGTGCCCGTCGCTAACGGCTAGTCGAAGACGGAGTGGTGGCGCCTTACGGACTGGAGGAGTCCGATGGCGATCATGTCGGCGAAGATCGCGGAGCCGCCATAGGAGACGAACGGGAGGGGCAGGCCGGTGATCGGCATGATGCCGATGGTCATGCCGACGTTGACGAAGGACTGAAACAGGAACCAGGTGGCGACGCCGGCCGCTACCAGCATGCCGAACAGGTCGTCGGTCCGTCCTGCGATGCGGATCGCGCGGAAGACCACGATGCCAAGCAGGCCGACGATCACCGCGCAGCCAACGAAGCCGAGTTCTTCGCCCGCGACCGTGAAGATGAAGTCCGTCTGCACGGACGGTACGAAGTTCCCGCCGGTGAACGTGCCGTGGAACAGGCCCTTGCCGAACATCCCGCCGGAACCGACGGCGATCTTCGCCTGCAGCGCGTTGTACCCGACTCCGGCCAGGTCATTGCCCGGGTGCAAGAACGAGGTGAGCCGGGTGACTTGGTAGTTCCTGAGCAGGTGCGACCGGGCGATCGCGTAGATCGCCGCGGCCGCGGCCACCGTGAGGCTGCCTACCCAGTACAGCCTGATGCCGGAGATGCCGATCATGACCGCGAGGACGACAACTAGCACCAGCATGACGCCCAGGGCGGGCTCGCGCTCGACAAGCAGGATGAGCGGCGCCGCGGCGAGCACGGCGAAGAACACATCGCGCATACCCGGCCGCCCGGTCGTCTCCGGATTCAGCTCGTCGAACTTGCGCCGGGACAGCAGGTAGGCGGTGGACAGGATCAGGCCCAGCTTGGCGAATTCGGACGGCTCGATCTGGAACCCGCCGGGCAGCGCGATCCACGCCTTGGCCCCGTTCACGGTCGTGCCGACCGGGCTGAGTACCGCGAGTAGCAGCAGCAGCGACGCGACGTAGATGGCCGGCGTCCACCTGCGGTACTTGCGGTGGTCGATGCTCGCCACCACGAACATCAAGATGAGCCCGAGCACCCCCCACAGCGCCTGCTTCTTCAGGTAGGTGTGCGGGTCAAGGCCAGCCGCGCGCAGCCCCGGCTCGGTCGCCGCCCAGATGAGCAGCGCGCCGAGCCCGGTCAGGCCGGCGGCGACGAGGATCAGCAGCCAGTCCCAGGACCGGGCCAGCCCGCCCTTGGCGAACCCGCGCACGAGCAGCGCGCGCTTTTTCGGCGCGAACGTGCCCCAGCGCGGCCCGGCGTACCGGCGGGACGGGATCCCGACGCCGCTCACCGGGCCACCGTCGTGGGTATGGGAGGGAGCTTGCCACCGGGCAGTGCGGCCTTGTGCCCCTCAAGGCCGTAGATACCATCCCAGATTTGCCGAACGGCGGGAGCCGCGGCGTCTGCCCCAAATCCGCTGTCTGGCAGCATCACGACGACCACGAACTTGGGATTCTGGCACGGGGCGAAGGAGGCGAACACCGACGTCGCGACCCTGCCCATGATCTGCGCGGTGCCCGTCTTGCCTGCGACGCAGACCTTGTTCAGCGGGAACCCGCCGAACGCGCCCGCCGCGGTGCCCTGGGTGACCACGCCGGCCAGGGCGTGCCTGATGTAGGAGAGCGTGTAGGAGGACACCGGCAGGTGCCGGATGACTGTCGGGTTGATCCGCTGCACGATCTTCCCCGTGGGTGAGAGCAGCGCCTCGCCGATCTTCGGGCTGTACAGCGTCCCGCCGTTGGCGAGCGCGGTATAGGCGTTAGCGAGTTGCAGCGGCGTGGCGGTCACATAGCCCTGGCCGATCGCGGCGATCGCTGCCTGGCCCGGCTCCCACACGTACCCGGACTGGCAGTCCTCGTACTCGATCCGCTGCACGTAGGTGCCGTTGGCCTTCCCGTACTTGCACCAGTTCTGGCCGGTGTGCGCGTTGTCCTTCCACAGGTAGTACAGCCACTGCCTGGTCGGGATCGTGCCGGTGGCCTCCTCGGGCAGGTCGATGCCGGTGTACTTGCCGAATCCCCAGGAGAGTTCCATCTTCTGCATCTTCTGGACGGGCGCGTGCGGGTTGGCCTGGGAGTCGGCCTTCACGTTGTCGGAGGCCCACATCTGGTAGCCGATGTTGTAGTACACGGTGTCGCAGGACTGGATCAGCGCCTGGGCGAACGTCATGTCGCCCAGGCCCGGGTTGCCGTCGTTGATGAAGGTGCGGCCGTTGATGTTCACCGACGCCGGGCAGGCGTAGAGCCCGTTGAGGCTGTAGCCGTTGGCGACGGCGGCCGCCGTCGAGGTGACCTTGAACGTGGAGCCTGGCGCGTACTGTCCCTGGGTGACCCAGTTCATGATCGGCTCACCCGATGCGGTGCCGAACAGGTACTTGAACTGTTTCTCGGTTATCCCGTTAGTCCAGATCGAGGGGTTGTAGTCCGGGTAGCTGGCCATGGCCACGATCCGCCCGTCCGTGGTCTCCACGATCGCGGCGCCCTGGTTCACGTCGTTGCCTTGCGCCCTCGATCGGGCGATGGCGGCGTTAAGCGCGTTCTGCGCGACTGTTTGCACGCCAGAGTTCAGGCTGGTCACCAGCGTGTCACCGGTCTGCGGCGCGACCTGGGATATGGTGTTCCGCACGTCGCCTGCGGCGTTCACAGAGACGACCTTGGTGCCAGGCCTGCCAGTCAGCGCCGAGTTGTACTGCGCCTCGAGGCCAGCCTGGCCGACCAGGTCGTCGCTGGCGAACCCGGTTACCTGCAGGTGCTCCTTGGCCATCTCCTGCTGGGTGATGGGCTGCAGGTAGCCGAGCACCTGCGCCGGGTTGGCGCCGCCCGGCATCGGGTACTGCACTACCGGCTGGACCTGCGCGGTCACGCCTGGGAACTGGTCCGGCTGCTCCATGATCTGCAGCGCGGTCTGCATGCTGACCCGCTGGTCCACCGGGATCGGCTGGTACGGCGAGCCTGGCCAGCAGGGCGGGTGGACACCCCTGGTGCACAGCCGGACCTTCTCGCTCAGCGTCTTGTAGGGCATGCCGAGCAGCGGCGCGAGGCGGTGCAGCACGCTTTGCCCGTTGTCCCTGGTGGTCTGCGACAGCTGCATCATGTCCACCGAGACCACCATCGACGTCTGGTTGCGGACCAGTGGCTGCCCGGCGTCGTCGATGATCTCGCCGCGGGTCGCGGGCACGACGACCGTGCGCGTCTGGTTCGCCACCGCGAGCGCCTTGTAGTGTTTGCCGTCCATCACCTGCAGGTACCAAAGCCGCCCGCCCAGGGCGACCATCGCCGCCGCCACGAGCACGTACAGCACGGCAAGCCGCCGGCGCGACGCGGGGATCATCTGCGACCTCCCAACAGCAGCCGCTTGCGGCGGCCGCGCCTCAGCCATCTGGTGCTCGGGCCCTTGGTGTACCAGTTCTGCCGTGGCGGCCTGGCGGGGCGCAGCCAGCCCCGGCCGGGCGACTTGAGCCGCGGCGCCGGCGGGGGCTTGGCCGGCCGCAGCCAGCCCTTGCCAGGCGAGCTTGGCCGCCAGCTTGGTGCGGCCAGGGCGCCCGGGGCCGCTGAGCGCAGCCATCCCCTGCCAGGCGACTTGATGCGGGGAGCCGGCGGGGGCGCGGCGGGGCGCAGCCAGCCCTTGCCAGGCGAGCTTCGACGGAAGGCCGGGGCGGCCAGGGCGCCTGACGCGGCCGGGCGGATCCAGCCCCTGCCTGGCGACTTCCTCTTTGGTGCGGCCTGCGGCTTGGGTGAGCGGGCCCAGCCCTTGCCTGGCGACCTTGGCTGCCAGTTCACCGGCGTGGCCGGCCGGCCGGCCACGATCCAGCCCTTGCCCGGCGACCTCCGGCGCCAGGTAGTCATGCCAGGCGGCCGTGGCGGCCGCACCCAGCCCTTACCCGGCGTCTTGGGCTGCCAGCTGCCCGCCGCGGCTGGTTTGCCCGCGACGATCCAGCCCTTGCCTGGTGACCTGCGCTGGCGGACGGTCCTGCTGGCCTGCCTGGGCGGGCGCAGCCAGCCCTTGCCCGGGGTCTTGCCCTGCAGCCTCGCGGGAGCGCGCAGCGCGGAGGCGCCGCCCAGCTGGTTGCCCCGACCGGCGGAGGCCAAGTTGAGCCGCGGCGTCGGGCGGCCAGACAGAGCAGACCCGGGCGCTGACGAGAATGCGGCATTCGTTCGGGGAGACAACGAAGACCGGCCCCCTGCGAGCCGCAGCCTTGGCTCGGTGCGGACAGGGGGCGGGACAGGTGGCGGCGTGGTTCCGGCGAGCCGCAGCCTGGGCGCGGCGCCGGCCGATGCCAGCCGGAACGCAGGGGCAAGCCGCAGCGATGGCGGAAACTGCGGCTCCGGCGCGCGCTCGGACGCGGGGGTGCCAACGGTCAGCGACACGAACCACAGCACGAACGGGCAGAGCAGCAGGTCGTAGATGATCGCGGCGGGCAGCACATGCTTGACCACAGGTCCCGTCACGTTCGGGTCGCTCAGCATCATGCCAAGGCCGGCCTTGCCTGCCTCCCCGGCCGCCACACCGACCGCCATCACGGTCAGCGAAGCCATCGCGGATCGTTCGGCCGAGCTGCCCTGCGCAAGGTCGCGGATCCGGCCGCACCCGTAGCCCACCAGGCAGTACACGAGCGCGTACTCCCCCGCCAGGTGGCCGCCCGGCGGCGCGACGTCTATCGCGAGGCCGCCGGCGAACCCGGCGAGCAGGCCAGTCGCCGGCCCGGCGGCGATGCCGATCGCCGCCACCACGAGCAGCACGATGTCGGGCTTGCCGACGCCCGGCAGCGGCAGCCTGTTGACCACGGCGAGCTGTCCGATCACCGCGAGGAAGACGATGATCGGGCAAACCAGGGCCCGCCGGGCGATCACCTGTGCGCCGTCGCTTTCGCCTTCGCGGGCGGCGGGATGACCACGCCGACCACGCCGAGCCCGCTGAAGTCGGCGTACGGCCGCACCAGGGCGCTTTGGGTGAGCGCGCACTGCTGGCTGGTGACGGTGACTACTTCGCCGACGGGCACGCCGGGAGCGTAGGGACGGCCGCCGACCGAGCCGAACGTGACGATCTCCTCGCCCGGGTGCAGTGTCGCGGTCGCGCTGAACAGCGTCAACCGCAGGTCGTTCGTGCCCGCCATCGTCTGGCCGGTGCCGGAGACCGCGCCGATCTGTCGGGTACCCGCCATCCGCACGCCTACCGTGGCGTTGGCGTCGGTGGCTAGCTGCACGGTCGCGGTGTCGCTTGTCACCACGGTGACGACGCCCACCAGGCCGTCACCGTTGAGCACCGTCTCATTCGGCGCCACGCCGTTCCGGCTGCCCGCGTTGATGGTTACCGTGTCGGAGTACTCGCCGCCTGCTGCGATCACGCTCGCCGCGACGACCCGGTATCCGCCGCTGCCGCTTAGCCTGAGCAGCTGCTCGAGCTGCACCTGGGCGGCCTTGCTTACCTGTGCCTGCGCGAGCTCGGCCCTGAGCTGGTCGTTCTGCTTCTGCAGGGCGGATATCTCGGAGCTGTCGTTGCCGCTCGCGGCGTGGAAGAAACCGACAAAGGGGCTGGCGATGTCGCCGGCCACGCGCTCGACGGGGCCGAAGACGTCCGCGCCAATGGTGTGTACGGGCGACGCGCCGCTGTCGCGGAAGTCGAACGTGATCAGCGCGACCGCGACGACAAGCAACACTATGAGAACCGGGCGTATTCTTCTCGCTTCGTGCAAAGCGCAGCTCCCGTCCCTCGGGCCCCCCTGTTTCAAGAGCCTGGGGTGATCCAGGCTAGTAGCGGTGCGCCTGCCCGCTTCGCGCCGGGCCGGCTATCTCATCTAGCGTCTGCGTTCAGGAACCAGGACCTGCTGCAGTGTGTCGAAGTCTTCCACGCACTTGCCGGTGCCCATCACCACCGATTCAAGCGGGCTGTCCGCGAGAAGTACCGGCATGCCGGTCTCCTCGCGGATCCGTTGGTCCAGGCCGCGCAGCAGGGCGCCGCCGCCGGTAAGTGCGATGCCGCGATCCATCACGTCTCCGGCCAGCTCGGGCGGGCACTTGTCCAGCGTCGACTTAACCGCGTCGATGATGAGGTTCAGCGGATCCTCGATCGCTCGCCGTACCTCGGCCGCGGAAATGACCACGGTCTTCGGCAGGCCGCTGACCAGGTCCCTGCCGCGGATTTCGGCGTGCGGCTCGTCGGCGGCGGGGAACGCCGAGCCGAGCGCGACCTTGATCTCCTCGGCGGTCCGCTCGCCCAGCATGAGCGAGTGCTCCTTCTTGCCAAAGGTGATGATCGCCTGGTCGAGTTCGTCGCCGCCGATCCGGATGGACTGGCTCGTGACGATGCCGCCGAGCGAGATCACCGCGACCTCGGTGGTGCCGCCGCCGATGTCGACGACCATGTTCCCTGTCGGCTCGTTGACCGGCAGGCCGGCGCCGATCGCCGCCGCCATCGGCTCCTCGATGATGTACACCTTGCGCGCCCCGGCCTGGTGGCCCGCCTCTTTGACGGCGCTCTGCTCGACGCCTGTGATGCCGCTCGGCACCGCGACGACAATTCGCGGCTTGGCCATCCGGGTGCGCCGGTGCACTTTCTGAATGAAGTACCTGAGCATGCGCTCGGTGACATCGAAGTCCGCGATCACGCCGTCCTTCAGCGGCCGCACCGCCACGATGTTGCCCGGGGTACGGCCGATCATCCGTTTAGCCTCGACCCCGACGGCGACGATTTGCCCGTTATTGGTATTGAGCGCTACCACTGACGGTTCGTTGAGAACAATCCCCCGGCCGCGCACGTAAACCAGCGTGTTGGCGGTTCCGAGGTCGACCGCCATGTCGCGGCCGAGAAACGTCAGCACATTGCTCATCGGGAACGGGCCACCCTTCCGATCAGAGCCGGTCCGGGCGTCCCGGGCGCGGGAACGCCTAGACAATTCTTCATAAATTGTTCAGTGGGCCGGGCGCGGTTGCCGGCGCGCTTTGCACGTGCGCATGCAAAAACAGTCGCACGTGCGCGTCGCTCCTGGTTGCCATCGCGGGGCTTTGCCCGCTTTTGCACCGTCCCGCATGCGGCCCAGTACCCTACTACCTTGGCTTACGAGCCACTGGCTAAACGAGTTCCGGGAAGAAGATCTTGATTTCACGGCCGGCCGCCTCGGGTGAGTCGGAGCCATGAACCATGTTCTCTCCCACCTCGAGAGCGTAGTCGCCGCGGATGGTGCCCGGCAGCGCCTTTACCGGGTCGGTCGCCCCGGCTAGAGCGCGGAAAGCTTCGATGGCCCGCTCGCCCTCGGCGACGAGCGCCACAGCCGGCCCGCCGGTGATGAAGTCGACGACCGAGCCGAAAAACGGCTTTTCCGCATGTTCGGCATAGTGCGCCTCGGCGGTCTCACGGTCGATTGTCCGCAGGTCCATCGCGATCACCCGGAGCCCTTTGCGCTCGATTCGGGAGATTACCTCGCCGATAAGGTTACGCCGGACCGCGTCGGGTTTGACCAAGATAAGGGTGCGCTCGGGCACTAGTGCTCCTTGCATTGATTACGCAGACAGGTGTTACGCGAGAGCGCGCGGCCAGGTGCCGGCTGTCGCGTCAGGAACTACCACTGCGCGCAAGCTTACCCATGCGCCGGGTGGGTCCGGCGGCCGCCTCGCTCACCGTTCGCGGCGCGGCCTCCGGCCGCGCCTGCCGGCCCTGTCGTCTTTCTGAGCTGGCCGGGCAGGCCAGGACGCGCGCCGTCGGCGCCTTGGTCCGTACCGTCGGCGCCCTCGTCCGCGCCCCAGCCAGTGGTGGCGTCGATACCGCTGCCGGTGCCTGGGTCACCGCGGCCGGTGCCTTGATTCGCGCGCCAGACCGCGTTGCGCCGGTCATGCCGGGGGTGCCAGCGAAGAGCCGCTTCCGCGGCGGCGCCGCGGGCGCACCAGACAAAGACCACGAGGACGGCCACGGTCGCGGCCGCGAGTTCCCACCAGCCGACCGCCGCAACCAGCCCATGCGGAACGCGGTCCGGCCCGGCCGCGGCGCCAGTCCGCGTCGGGCGCCCGGCCGGGTTGGCGATCGGGCCCGCGAGCGCTATACCAGCGAGCTCGACCCTGACCGCTGCGGCCGCCAGGTAGCCGGCGAGCGCGCCCGCGGCCAGGATGACCGCGCCGGTCATCGCGGCCCCGGTGCTCACCTGGCGGGCCTCGCGGGCAAGCGCCGCCGTCAGCCCGCCGGTAACCGCGGCGACGAGCACCGCGAGCATGGCTGTCCCGGCGAACGGTCCGGTCATGCTCGCCGCCACCAACGCCCCGGCCGCGAGCAGCAGGCCGAACACGGCGCCCGGGCTGACCAGCGATATGCCGGCCCGCGACAGCAGGCCGGCCCGCGCCCCCAAAATGGCCGTGACAGGCCGGCCGGCGAGCGCGGTAGCGGCCCCGGCCAGCGCGCCGGCCACCGCGGCGGCGGCCAGCAGGGTGCCAGAGGCGACCGTTCCGGCCGGAGCCCCGGCGCCGGCCATGGCGCGCAGGCCGGCCAGGGCAGCCGAGGCGGGCGCGAGGAAGAAGCCGGCCAGCGCGCATGTCAGGGCGAACCCGTCGCCCCGCGCGCCGCGAACCGCGATGAACGCCATGACCAGCAGGCCGGCCACGCCGCACACCGCTACCACGACGATCGCCCCGGACGGCCGGTACGTCACGGCGGCGGCGATCACGCCGAGTGCCGCGGCGGCGGGCACGAGCACGGCAAGCCGCGTGGGTCCGGCATAAGGGCGGGCGACCCTGGCGTCCGGGGCGACCCGTGCGCCCTGGGCGCGTCGGCCGACGGCGCCCTCCCCGCGCCGCCTGGCCGACAACGGGCCGCCCGCCAGCTTTGTGTACAGCACCGCGGCGACGAGCGCGGCGATCGTCAGCCAGGGCACGGGTCCGAGCGCCGCCCGCCAGCCGGCTGGCTGATTCGTGCCGAGCGCGGGCAGCACGGCGAGCGCGGCGACCACGACCGCCGCCCAGCACGCGGCGAGCAGCCGCCGTGCCAGGCCGACGTGATCGGTCACCACGGCCACGGTGGCCGGGATCGCCAGCCCGGCCCCGATCCCGCGCAGCGCGCCGACCATGGCCGCGAGCGCGCCGCTCTGCCCGGCGTGCGCCCCCGACAGGCCGGAGAGCCAGCCGGCGGCCACGATGATCAGCAGCCCGGCGAGCAGCACCGGCCACGAACGCAGGCGCCGCACGGCGAGCGCGGCAAGCGGGGCGGCGGCCACCGCGAACGGCAGCGCCAGGCTGGCCGCCCGCAGCAGGCCCGCCGGCCCGCCCGCCTGGGCGGCCCTCGCTCCGGCGCCCGCGAACAGCGGCAACGGAGCGTACGGTACCTGCAGCAGGCACAGCGGAATCACGGTTGCCAGCAGGGCACCCGCGATGGTGCCGCCGGCTACCGGCCGCCACGCCCAGCCGCGGCCCGCGGGCCGCCGCGAGGCGGCTAGCCGCCGGGGATCGGCCAGCCGCCGGGAAGTGTAGAACCTGTCGGATTCGGCGGGCCGCAGCGCGTCGGGCCGTTCCGGAATGACATCAGGCAGGGTACTGGCTACGTGCCCCGCGTACGGGTCGCCGAGAGCCAGCCGACGGCGAGGGGCGGCGGGGGCGCGAGTGGCGGGGGCTGTGGCGGGGCGCTCGGTCGCGGCGCGCTCTGGCGTACCGCCGCGCACTCGGCTAGCGGGACCGCCGGGTCCGGCGGGGACGTCGCGCACCGGAGCCAGGTCGAACGCGGTGTCCGTGATGTCACGGGCCGGGTCGCCCCGCGCCGGAGCCAGGTCGACTGACCTCTCCTCGGATGCGCCGGCCACCGGCGCGTCATGCACGTCACGCGGCGGAGTACGGCCAGGCGCTATGTAGACCACGTCGGCCGCCGGGTCCTCGCGCACGGGAATCAGGTCAACCGCCGTGTCGGTGACGGCAGCCGAGGGCTCGTCCGGCACCGCAACTCGGTCAAGCGCCGTGTCCGGCACGCGCGTCGCATGCTTGCCTCGCGCGGGAAGCTCAAGCGCCGTGCCGGGCGGACGCGTAGCGTGCTTGCCTCGTGCGGGAAGCTCAAGCGACGTCGGGGGCGCGCTAGCCGCCTGTTCGTCCCGCTCTGGAGCCGGGTCGCTCTCCGTCGGTGTGACGGTATCCGCGGACCCGTCCTGCGCGGGATCCAGGTCCAGCGACGTGTCGGTCAGTGCGGCCCGGGCTGGCCGCTTCCTCGGGTCACCACTGCCTCCCGGCCAGGGCAGGCTCGGCGCGGCCGGCTCTGTGCGTCCAATGACTTCGGTCACTTACCGCTCACTTCCGGT
>Ga0126381_100003984_pt1 | contig 16026 bp, 18 predicted proteins | sample PanSoiMetPlot_28_FD_96465 | JGI IMG/M metagenome (GOLD analysis project Ga0126381, IMG submission 96465) | Tropical forest soil microbial communities from Panama - MetaG Plot_28 | ecosystem: Environmental > Terrestrial > Soil > Tropical forest > Bulk soil | place: Panama | collected 2016-02-17 | reverse complement strand
TCTTGTTCGGCGCCGTTCTGGCCTGCTCGGCCGCCCTGGCAGATGAGGCGCCACCGCCCAATCCCAGCCCGGCGATGATGCGCCTGATCGGCCAATATGGCCCGGGGTCCGATTTGCTGGAGATCTATGAATCCGGGGGCCATCTTTATGCCGATGGCGCCGGCTTCCACCAGGCGCAATTGACGGCCAAAAGTCATGACACGTTCGAGGCCGCGCCCGCAGGCAAAGCGCCGGAGAAATTCGTCTTCGCCAAGACCGGAGCCGAGGCGCCGTCAGTGTCGCTCGACGGCATGTCGCTTCCGCGCCGCGATATCGGCGCTGAGGTAATCAAGATGATCCGCGCGGGCGAACACGCCGATCCCGCAACCTTGCGCGCGGAAGCGCTAAAGGCGGCGCCGCCCGCCGAGCCGCCGCCCAAGCGGACAATGGATCTGGTCGCGCTTACCAGCATCGATCCCAGCATCAAGCTGGATATCCGCTACGCCACCTCCAACAATTTCATGGGCTTTCCGCTTTATGAAAAGCCGGGCGCCTATATGCAGCGGCCGGCGGCCGAAGCGCTGGGCCGGGTGGCGAAGGCGCTGAAGGAAAAGGGCTATGGGCTCTTGATCCATGACGGCTACCGCCCCTGGTTCGTCACCAAGATGTTCTGGGACGCGACGCCAGTGCCGGACCATATGTTCGTAGGCGATCCCGCGCATGGCTCGCGCCACAATCGCGGCTGCGCGGTGGATCTCACGCTCTACGATCTCAAGACCGGCAAGCCCGTACCCATGACGGGGCGTTATGACGAAATGTCCAAGCGCTCCTATTCCGATTATATCGGCGGCACGTCCCGCCAGCGTTTCGACCGCGCCGTCTTGCGCGAAGCGATGGAGAAGGAGGGCTTCCAGGTCCTCAATGAGGAATGGTGGCACTTCGACTATAAGGACTGGGCCGATTATCCAATCGGCAATGTCTCATTCAGCCAACTGATGCGATAACCTGCGATCCCGTATCTATTCGATCTATCGGTCGATAAGCGGACGGATTTGCTTCCACGCCCCGGATTGGGCAAAGTTGATCCGCGGTTCAGCCAGCCCCGGGCACGGTTATGCCGATGGAACCAGGGTTCGTCGCGTTTGTAACGGTTTTGGCGCTTTCGGCCCCGGGTCCTTCCTCGCCGCCCGCCGAATTGACTGCGCCGCCGCCCGTCATGCCGCCATTGCACTGCCAGGCCGAAAGCGCGCAATTCGATCAAGAGGCCGAAGCACTGATCGCGATCCGCATCGAAGCCCTCAGGTCGAAGTTCGCGCCGGGTGCGCCGGCGATCGCACCGGATCCCGAACTCACCCGCATTGCCCAGGCCCGCGCCTGCGCCATCGCCAGTGGCGCGCAGGATTTTTCTCACACCGACGACAAGGGCGTTTTCATTGCCGGGCGCTTGGTGCACGAACATCTGGGCCCCCATGGCACGGTGGGCGAGAACATCATGGAGGCGGACGGCACCATGGAATTCGGGGCCGAAGCCTTCGCCAAGGCCGCGGTCGAGGGCTGGATGAATAGCCCGGGCCATCGCCACAACATCCTCAATCCCCGCTACAGTCTTAGCGGGGTCGGCGTGGCCAAGATGGGCGGCCAAGCCGTGGCCGCACAGATATTCTTCGGCCTGCCAGTCGAGCGCGACAGCGACAGCCATTGAAGCGCGCCGTTCTGGTAAGCAAGTGTGAGGCTTCCTGTCATAAACCGATCGCCAAGCGGGTTCTGCGCAATGACGCGATGGCGAAGTTTGAATCCCTGACCAATAAAGCTAAGAGCCGTTGGTATTACCCACCGGCTCTCCCATTGCCTGATCTTTAAATCGCCGATCAGCTCTTCCAGAGCGGACGACCAAGATCAACTGTGCGCGGGCTTGTCACCATACCAGCGCCAGCGCCCACTGCTGCTCCAATAACCATGCCGGGAGGACCGCCAATGATGCCTATCGCGGCGCCCATCCCAGCGCCGGATAATCCTCTATCCCCCGGAGTTGTTCCGCAGGCGGACAAAACTGCGGCCACCAAGAACAAAGGCGCAATTTTCAATGCCATTTTCATGGTAATAACCTCTCTGTTATTCAAATAAACGGATCCCGGCGAGCGGGGTTCCAGTATACGAAATTCCACCACGCCTTAGCTCGTCGCGGGTCGCCCGTAACAGAGAGCGTGATTACGGCTTTTTGGTGATGCGCTTTCTCGTGCGCTTCGCCGCCTTCAGTTGCTCACACATTTCCGCTGCTTTCGCCCGCGCGCCTTCCCTCACGGCTGGGAAAATTCAGCCACGGCACTGCCGCACGACTTAGATGCCGCTGGAGAGGGATGACAAATGGAGAAGCCGCTCAGCGACGGCGGCCATTTAACGGTCACAGTCCTCCAGTAGCTCCCATCCATGTACAAGACGTTCACCTTGGGTGGTGGTCAGCTCATCCGGCTCGAGATGCTCACCGTAAAGCACCTCGATGGCTTGGTGGCTGCCGCTGCCAACGGCAAGGAGCTCTATCGCTGGAGCGCCGTGCCTCAAACTCGTGAACATGCAGAACAATATGTTCGCGCGCGACGAACTGCATGAAAAAGGGCGCCGCGGTTCCTTTCGCGATATTGAGCGCTCGGGATGGAAGGGTGATTGGCTCGACGCGCTTCTGGCAGCTTGAACATTGGTCATGGCCGGCGTCGCATTTGCGCCACGGCCGCATCGATCCGGATGTCTGTGAAATCGGTTATACTTGGCTTTCACCTTCCACCATCCGCACCGGCGCGAACATCGAAACTAAGCTTCTGATGCTTGCCCACGCTTTTGAACTATGGCGGGTGTTGCGGGTGTGCTTCCACCCTGATCATCGTAATGAACTCGCGATCCGGTCATTGGCAAAATTAGGGGCGACCCGCGAGGGAGTTTTGCGCGAACATCGCTTGGGTGCCGATGATCGTCCCAGCAACTCCGTCCGCTTTTCGATCTTGGCTGAAGATTGGCCCGCGATAAAGGACCGCCTCATTTATCGCCTTACGCATCATCCTGACGCACATTCGGCTGCGCCCTGATAAGAACGGGCTCCATCCCAGCTGGCTAAACGGCTTTACTCCATTTGCCTGTCTTGATGTCGAACTTAACCTTCCCGGCGGCTCGCATTCGCATCAATAAATCCTGGAGCGCATCGGTACTTTTGCTGCTTGGATCTATAAGCTGTTTTAAAGGATACAAGGCGAGCGGTTTATCAAGGACAGCCAGCACCCGTTCTTCATTCAACATTATATGACTCCTTTCCATCTGCACGGGGGAGCGGCCCGGAGAACGCCACCACCTCGGCCCATTTCGCCATAGCTGTGAATCTTCTGCACATGCGCTACTATTAGCAAGGACCGATAGAGGGACGCCGGATGAGACGGCTTAGCGGTATGCGGACTGGCCATCTCGCTCTGTTGGCGCTGATCGCCATTCTGCTGATAACCCTGTTCAGCATGTATCGTGGCTGACAATTCGAACCGCTTTTCGCCTCAACTTTCCCAGAAGCTCATCGTGCGCATCAATGAGATCATTGACTGGCCCGGGGCCGTCGCCCGCGCCGAGGCCTATGCCGGTCCCAACCGGCGTCGCGAATCCTCCGGGCCCGACGCCGCGCCGACGATCCGGCGGCAAATAGCCGGGCAGCACCCCCGGCTCCTTGCCGGTCGCGGGCCGCCCCAGTACAAACCGCCCGCGAGTTTCACGGGCGTATATAAAGTATGAGCGATTCCCGTCCCACCCGGCCTGAGCCCCAGTCCCAAGGCCAGTCCCAAGGCCAGTCCCAAGGCAAGTCCCAAGGCAAGCCCCAAGGCAAGCCTAAGGCCCGGCTGCCGCGCGGCTTCCGTGACCGCGGGCCGGCCGAAATCGCGGCCGAGCGCAAGGTGCTGGAGACCATCCGGGGCGTCTATGAGTCTTACGGTTTCCAGCCGCTGGAGACCCCGGCCTTCGAATATACCGACGCGCTGGGCAAGTTCCTGCCCGACGTGGACCGGCCCAATGCCGGCGTCTTTTCGCTCAAGGATGATGACGAGCAATGGCTGTCGCTGCGCTACGACCTGACCGCACCGCTCGCCCGTCATGTCGCGGCCAATTTCCAGAGCCTGGCCAAGCCCTATCGCCGCTATCAGCTGGGACCGGTATGGCGCAACGAAAAGCCGGGGCCCGGGCGCTACCGCGAATTCCTGCAATTCGACGCCGACACGGTGGGAAGCGCCTCGCCCTCTGCCGATGCCGAATTGCTGATGATGCTGTCGGATACGCTGGAGGCGTTGGGCCTTCGGCGCGGGGAGTACATCGTCAAGCTCAACAGCCGCAAATTGCTCGACGCGGTGATGAACGATGCCGGGATCGATCCGTCGCGGCGCGGCACGGTGCTGCGCGCCATGGATAAGTTCGACCGGTTGGGCGAGGGGGGCGTGCGCCTTCTGTTGGGCGAGGGTCGCAAGGATGAATCGGGCGATTTTACCAAGGGCGCGGGACTCGATGGGGCCCAGGCCGATCTGGTGATGGATTTGCTCTTGGGCAAGATCGGCCGCTATGGGGCCAGCACCGCGATGCAGGATTTGCTGGCGATCAAGACGCTCACCGATGCGTGCGGCTATGGCGATGACCGTATCGAGGTGGACACCGGCACCATCCGCGGCCTCGACTATTACACAGGCGCGGTGTTCGAAGCGCAGCTCACGTTCCCCGTGCAGAATGAGGCGGGCGAGAGCGTGGTGTTCGGCTCGGTGGCGGGCGGCGGTCGTTATGACGATCTGGTGGCGCGCTTCACGGGTCAGACGGTTCCGGCCACCGGAGTCTCCATCGGCGTGTCGCGGCTGATCTCGGCGCTGTCGCAGCGCGGCCTGTCGAGCGAGCTTGCGCCGCTGGTGGTCGTCACCGTGATGGACAAGGCCGAAGCCGCGCGCAGCTTTCAAATGGTGGCGGAATTGCGCAAGGCGGGCATTCGCGCCGAGGCCTATGTGGGCACGGGCAAATTCGGCGACCAGATGAAATATGCCGACAAGCGCGGCGCCGCCATCGCCGTGATCGAAGGTGGCGACGAGCGGGCAAAAGGCGAAGTCACGTTGAAGGATCTGGCGCTGGGCGCCGAATTGGCGAAATCGACGGAAAGCCGGGCCCAATGGGTGGCCAATCGCCAGGCGCAGGTGAGCGTGAAGCGTGAAAGCCTCGTCGCGGAAGTCAAAACGATGCTGAGCAAGAGCTGATGGCCGCTTTTCCCTACTACGACAGCGCCGAACTCAAGACTCTTGAGATGCAGGCCGACGCGATCCTGGCCGCGTTCCGCTCGCGCGGCTATGTGCGCGAGGACCCCTCGGTGCTTCAGCCCGCCGATATTTTCCTGGACCGTTCGGGCGAAGAGATAAGGCGGCGCACCTTCACGCTCACCGATCCGTCGGGGCGGGACCTGTGCCTGCGCCCCGATCTCACCATTCCCATCTGCCATCACGCGGTGAAGGCCAAGACCAAACTTCCGGCCCGCATCTGCTACAATGGCTTGGTCTTCCGCCATCAGCCGTCCGAGCCCCACCGTCCCACCCAGTTCTTCCAGGCGGGCGTTGAGTTGCTGGGGTTGAACGACCGCGCGGCGGGCGAGACGGAAATCATGACGCTTGCGGTCGAAGCCCTGCGCGCGGCGGGCCTCAAGCACTTCACGGTCAAGATCGGCGACCTGGCGCTGTTCGGCGCGCTGGTGGATGCGCTGGACGTGCCCAGCCAATGGGGCGCGCGGCTGAAGCGGCATTTCTGGCGCGCCGGATATTTCGAGGCGCTCCTGGCCCGCATGACGCAAGGCGCGGCCAGCGACGCCCAGCGTTTGCTGGGTTCGCTGGGCGGCCTTTCGCAATGCGAATCCCGCGCCGCAATCGAAGGACTGATGGACCTTGTGGCCGATGCGCCGCAGGGCGCGCGCGTGCGCGAAGAGATCGTCGAGCGCCTGCTGGAACAGGCGGCGGATGCGGCGGCGCTGCGGCTCGATCCCAAGATTGCCGATGTGATCACGCGCCTTTTATCGGTGTCGGGCGTCGCGTCGCAGGCGCTGAAAGACATTCGCGCGCTGACCAGGGATGCGGGCGTCGCGCTGGACGCGCCATTGGCTGCGATGGAAGCAAGGCTGGCCGCGCTTCGTTCGCTGGGCATCGAGGCCGATCATGTGAGCTTCGCCGCCCGCTTCGGCCGCAACATGGAATACTATACCGGCTTCGTGTTCGAGCTTTGGGCCCGCGACAAGGAAGGCCCAGTGCAGCTGGCGGGCGGCGGGCGTTACGACACGCTGCTCGAGATGCTGGGCGCGGACCGTCCGGTGCGCGCCGTGGGCTGCTCGATCCGGACCGAGCGCGTCCTGGCCGCGCGCCGCCAGGAAGGGACCGTGTGATGCCGGCGTTGACTCTCGCCATTCCCTCGAAGGGCCGTCTCAAGGACGATTGCCACGCCTATTTCGCCGACGCGGGCGCGGTGTTGAAACAGGCGGCGGGCGGGCGCGGCTATCGCGCCACGCTGGGAGGCTTTCCGGATATCGAGGTGCTGCTACTTTCGGCGGGCGAGATCGCGGCCTCGCTGATCGCGGGCGACGTGCATCTTGGCATTACCGGCGAGGATTTGCTGCGCGAGGCCGCGCCCGAACTTTCCAGCCGCATCCATCTGGTGCGCCCGCTGGGCTTCGGCTTCGCCAATGTGGTGGTGGCTGTGCCGCAATATTGGATCGACGTTTCGACCATGGCGGATTTGGACGATGTCTGCGCCGCCTTCGCTCATCGCCATCGCAGGCGCTTGCGCATCGCCACCAAATACACGCAGTTGACGCGGAGCTTCTTCGCCGGCACCGGGATCAGCGATTACCGCATCGTGGAAAGTGCGGGCGCCACGGAAGGCGCGCCGGCCGCCGGCACCGCCGAGGCGATCGTGGACATCACCACCACCGGCACCACGCTGGCCGCCAACGGGCTCAAGACGCTGGAAGACGGCACCATTCTGGAAAGCCAGGCGCAGCTCGCCGCCTCGCTGTTCGCCGAGTGGGACGCGCCAGCCCGCGCGGCCTGCGAGAATTTATTGGCACGGCTGACGGCCCGCGCGAGGGCCAAGACCTCGCAGATTCTGCGCGTGCGCCTGGACGGAAAGGCCGAGAAGCTGCTGGAGAGTGTGGCCAAGAAAGCCAACGCCACGATCCTGTCGCGCCCGACCGATCAGGGCGGGGAATATTCGCTGCTGGTGCCGCGCGGCCAGTTGATGGATGCGGTGGCGAGTTTGCGTGCCGAAGGCTGCAACGCCCCCGCCACGACGCAAGACGCGGACTATGTCTTCGACACCGCGAATCCCCTCTACGCGGCCCTGGCGCAACAGTTGGGGTGAGGCGGCGCGGAATCGCGTGCGCAGGCCCTGAGGGCCTGCGCAGGGAATTAGTAGTCCATTCGGTACAGCGCCCCGTTTGTCGTCCGACATGCGCCGTAGCCATCACCGATTATTTTATTATCTAGGAATTCGCAATGAAGCGATGCACCACGATTCCCGGTTAGCGTCGCCGACCCTTCCCTATGTGGTCCAACGGAGCCGGATACGCTGGGACCATAGATCAAGCCAAAAATGCTTCCGAACTTAGCGGACCCATCCGTCGCAATCGTATATTCACCGTGGAATGTCTCACCGTCCGGGGCGGTGACTTCCATCGTTCCTACCATTCCACTGTCTTCAGACAACTGACCATGAACGACAATCGTCCCCGCAGAGGCATTGGCAGGATGGAGTGTAATGTCTCTCGTAGTGCACCCAGCAAGCGGGACCAGCAGTCCAAGGACAATCGGTACGATTTGATCAATTCGCATTGGTACCCCGAACGAGTAAAAACAATTCGTAATTCCGCGGCCCTTCTGGCAGCCAAATGGTACACAATTAGCGTTCGACCCGAAAACAGGTCAGAGGCGAAGCCCGAGCTGGGAAAGCACTCCCCTCACACGGGACGGGTTACAGGCTCAGCGCGACTTCCTGGCGATGCCCATCACCTCGAAACGCGCCCCGCCCAGCAAGCTGCCTGCGCCGATGAAGGCGCGGGCGGGCAGGGGCCCCTTGAAATAGGTGCGGTACACGGCGTTGAAGTCGCCATAGTATTTTAGGTCCGAGGTGAATACCTGCACCCACACAAGGTCGTCCATTGTATAGCCGGCCTTCTCCAGCGTCTGCTTGACGTTATTCAGCACCACTTTCGCTCCGGCGGTGGCGTCCACCGGCGGTTTGCCGGTTTCCGGGTCGGTGCCGTCGGTCGTGCCCGACACATAGAGCGTATCGCCCGCCTCCACGGCGGCGGAGAATGCCGGCGCGGGTGCGCCGGGCGTGCCCGCCGGAAAATGCTCGAACGGAGCGGCGAACGCGAACGCAGGCAGGGCGCAAAGGCCGATGGCAGCAGCGACAATTGATTTCATGGGATTCCCCTACGGTAGCGAGCGATAGACGAGGACGGGGAATCGCGACGCCATCGCGCTACCCTGCGGCAACCATTTCTTGTTCAGATCGGCCAGGAGGTTTGCGTTCTGAACCTGGTCCTCGGTCATGCCTTTTGCCTTGGCCTTGGCGATGAGATCGCGGGCCGTCTTGAGCATGCCCCGATAGGCGATGACGCCCTTCTTGTCGGTCACTGGACCGTGGCCGGGCACGATTTTCGTATTGGCATCGGAGTGGGCGATGATGAAATCGGTTCCCGTGATCATGCCGTCGATCCCACCGCCGACCGCCACGTCGATATTGGGATAGGATGCAGAGCTCACGATATCGCCGGTCGAGATGACGTTGGCATCCGGCCAGAACACGATCGTGTCGCCGTCGGTATGGACGTTCGGCAGATGCACCAATTCGGCACGCTGGCCCGGGATTTTCACCTCGGTGCCTTGGCCGCTATACGTTTGAACCGGAAGCGCGTCCTTGGGCGCCGGCGTGCCCGGCTGGCCGTTCGCGCCGGGCGGCGGATCGGCCATCCGCTTTGCGACATTCTCATGGGCGACGATGATGGCGCCGTCCTTGGCGAAAGCTTCGTTCCCGCCCGTATGATCGCCGTGATAATGGGTGTCGATGACGTACCTGATCGGAAGCGGCGAAAGCTCCGCGACCTTTGCCTTGATCTTGTCGTGAAGCGGCGCGTACTCCGTATCCACCATGATGATCGCGTCACTGCCCACCGCGACGGTGATGTTGCCGCCCGTTCCGGCCAATGCCGTCAGCCCGTGACCGAGATCCGTGGCCTGGATCACCGTCTTCGAGAAATCAGGGCCTTGTTGGGCGGAGGCCGGAACCACGGCCAGAAGGGTCAGCGAAGTCAAAAGAGATGCGGAAAGGCCAAGGACCGTTTTGAACTTCGACATGTCTTGCTCCCGACTCAATTCGAATGCGGCACGTGCAAGGAAACCAGAAGCTTTTCCACCACCGGGTTTATCAGGGCGTAGCCTTTGTCATTGAAATGCTCGCCATCCTGGAACAGATCAGGTTGAACTTTGCCATTGGCGTCGAGCACCGGCGCATCCATATCGAAATACCCGAAGGTGCGATCTTTTTTGGCAACCGCCTTGGCAAGGTCATTGAACCGGTCGATGGCGGCCGACTCGCCTAAATTCGCGAAGGCAGAGTTGGGCGCATGTTTCATGCTCAAGAAAACAAACGGCACCTTGGGAAAGTCCGCTCGAACCTGGTGGTAAATCTGCATGACCTTCTCGAAGGCCTGATCGGGATTACCGCCGCCCGTAACGTCATTGTCGCAATAGAGCAGGATGGCGGAAGGGTGATACTTCCCGATCACGTCCTTGTAGTAATATTGCACATCCTCGAGGACCGACCCGCCGAACCCCCGGTTGATCACGCTGAAGCCGGGAAAGGCTTCCGCGGTTTTCCACTTCATGACGGTGGAACTGCCGACGAACAAAGCCGGGTTTTTCGGGAGCGCGTTCTTGGAATCGAATTCCTTGAATAGCTCGATGTCTTTCCTGTACCGCTCGGGATCCGGTACTACAAAGGGGCGCGGATAAAGCGCCTGGTCCGCCCGGTAGAGCGCCATCACATCCGCGTAATTTTCGGGATGGTGCGAATAATCCAGCCAGTGATCGCGCCAATACGCCCCGGTGGTTTTGTAGAAGGCCGCCACCTTTTCCTTGTCGGCGCTGCCGTTGCTTTTTGCTTGAACCAGGAAGTCGTGGAACGCCTGCCGGTCGCTCGTGTCGTCGGCCTTGCTCCCTTGAGGGTTCGCCAACAGCAAAAGAGGTGCAAGGGCCAGGCCCGCAAGAAATTGCCGCATCATTGTTCTCCCCTGAGATGCCCTCACTATAGATATATGGCGGCCTGAATCCATGGCGCGCAAGTGCGCTCACTTACTTCGCAAACTGCCCCAGCCATGCCTTGGAGGCGCCTTCGTCCTTTAACGGCGTCACCTTATCCGGATCGATCCTCACCATGAGATAGTCGATATGGTCGTCGATGTGGGTGAAGAGGTGGCCGGTCCCGGCCGGGATGACCACCACGTCGCCCGGCTTCAAGTGATAGGTCACGCCGTCCGTGATGGCGTCGGCATTGTTGCCGGGGCCGTTGAACAGGCGCACGGTTTCCTCGTCTGCGGGCCGGCGCTTCTTGCCCACCAGCATTGGGCCCAGCTCAAGCGTCGCCGTGCCGTCGATGATGTGATAGACCTCGCTCACCAGATCGTGCTCGGCCACCGCCTGGGGGCCCGGCTTCTCCAGCTTCCCGCGATGCACCACGCCAAGGCCGATATGCGCCTTGCCGATGTCGATGTCGCGCGCCTGCTGGTCGATGCGATGCTCGGCAATCGCTTTTTTCGTGTAGGCGGCGATTTCCTCGGCGGGCACATAGACGCCCTGGCACATGGTGCAGCTGGGCTCGGGACCCGTGTCCTGTGCCAGCGCCGGACGCATCAAGCCGATCGCCACCACGCCAACCGCCATCAACCCCGCAAATGCCGCTCTCATGAAAAGCCTCCCGCATCGCCCTCGCGAGAGTGGACCAGTGCTTGACCGGCGGCAATTCCAGGCGTATCTATATCTTACTGGTCAGTAAGATAATGATAAGGTCCGTCCATGCCCCAGGTGATCCGCACCCTCGAAATCCGCGCCACGCCCAGCAAAGTCTGGCGTTTCGTGTCTTCGCAGGAGGCGCTCCGCCGCTGGATCAGCCCCAATCTGGAAATCGACCTCAAGGTGGGCGGCGCCTACCGCTTTCTGGGTCCCGACGACAAGACCTGGGTCTCGGGCCATGTGATGGAGCTGGTGCCGGAAGGCTGGCTGATCCTGTCCTGGCTGGAAGAGGGCCAGGGATGGGCGCATCCCGCCCGCTTCGTCGTGGCGCTCGAGGCATCGGAAGTGGGTACCAAGGTCACCGTGATCCATGACGGCTTCACCGAAGCCAGCCCGAACTGGGCCGAGATGGTCGCGGACTATGAGCGCGGCGCCGACGCGCACAAGATTCTGGACAAGCTGGCCGCATTGGTGGGCGAAAAGTGAGAGCTGATCATCAAAAAGAGGGCGCGACCGACACGCTGTTCAAGATACTGGCCGATCCCACGCGGCGGCGCATTCTCGATCTTCTGGCCGAACAGGGCCCGTTGAACGTGACGGAGCTGGCGGACGAATTTCCCGATCTGGTCGCGTCGGGAATCTCCAAGCATCTGATGGGCTTGCGGTCCGCTGGCCTGGTTCACGCCAACCGCGAAGGCCGGCAGCAAATCTATTCCCTGGAGCCGGAAGCCATTACCGGCACGCTTGCTGACTGGCTCAAGAAATATGACCGCTTCTGGCAAGACGCACTGGAACGGCTGCGCGATTTGGCCGAGGACGAGGCGGAAGAAGAAAGCACGAGAGCCAAACCCAAAACATGATGTCCAGGCGCTATGCAGCGATACAGAGGAGGCAGAAATGAAAATTCTAGGCTGTGGTCTTGTTTTCGCTTTGTGCTGTTTGAGTTCGATGAGCGGCGCGCAAACCGTGAAGACCGCCTATCCCATCATGGCCCCGATTGCGCAATACCTGATACCCCGCGATTTGGAGATCTCTCTCGCGCGAAGTTCGGCACCGAAGTCCATCGCCCAGGATGCGGAGATACTGGTCTTTACGGCGACTGGCTATCAGAGGGCGGTGAAGGGAACAAATGGTTTCGTGTGCATGGTCGCTCGCTCCTGGTCGGCCGGTTTTGGTGATCCAAACTTTTGGAATCCCCAGGTGCGTGCTCCGATCTGCTATAATGCTCTCGCGGCGCAATCTCAGGTGCCGGAAACGATCAAGCGGACACAGGTTGCGCTGGCAGGCGGTTCGGAATCCCAAATTCGCGAAGCGCTCAAGGCGGCTATCGACAGCGGCGAGCTGCCTGTCGCTAAAGCCGGGTCCTTGTCGTACATGTTGTCCAAAGGGACCTATTTCAATCGCAGCGAGGGACATTGGCTTCCGCACCTCATGTTTTATGTGCCTGAAACGGACCCCAAATCGTGGGGAGCCGGGCTGCCGAAATCACCGATTATCGGAAACAATTTTCCAGATGAGCATTTGACGATCTTTTTGATTCCGGTCGGCCGATGGTCGGACGGTTCGCTTTCGGCGGGAGGCACGGATTGAGTATGGCCGTATCCGGGATATCGCGGCGCAATCTGGTCCGGGGCGGAATGGGCTTGGCGGTTCTGGCATCCTCGGATCGGGCAGGGGCCCAGGCCGCCGTCTTCCGCGCCCCGCAGGTCAATCTTTATTCGCGCGATCTTCCGCGCGCCGTTTCGTTCTATAAGCAATTCGGTTTCGTCGAGACGTTCCGCACGCCCGACAAAGGACCCATCGAGCATATCGAACTGAAGCTCGATGGTTTTACGCTCGGCATCGCCACATTCGACGCCGCCCGGAACACGCACGGGCTGAGCCCCGGGGGAGAGGGTCACTGGGCCGAGATCGCCATCGAAACCGATGACGTTGACAAAAGCGTGAAGGAGCTGGTCGCGAAGGGCGCCAGGCTGATCACGCCGCCGCATGATTTTGCGGGCGGGCGGGTCCGCGCGGGCTGGATCGCCGATCCAGACGGCAATCCCGTGCAGATCTATCATCAAAAAGCGTGACGCTGCGAACTACGGGCCCGCATTGCGCGCCGGCTCGTGGTAAATCCCCGGCCATTGTTCCATAAATAGGCGCCAACGCTTTCGGAAGGTGAGCGGATTGGACACAGCGGGGAAGGCATGTCGCGCATCGCAGCAATCACGGCACTCATTCTAGCCGGGTCGGCCGGCGCAGCGTTCGCCCTGGACACCAAATGCTTCGATGATGTCGCGGCCACGCGCGGCTACAGTCTCGGGATTGCCCAAGGCGCGCAGCCGACACCGGACGGAACGGCGGTTCTCTATCTCCGCAGCGGCCCGCGCGACACGGTGCAGCACCTTTACGAATACGATGTCGCCGCGCACAAAGAGCGCGAACTCACCGCGCCCCAAACCCTTCTGGGCGGCAAGCCGGAGCAATTGAGCGCGGAAGAAAAAGCGCGGCGCGAGCGCGCGCGCGTCAGCGTCCAGGGCTTCACCCATTTCGAATTGTCGCGCGATGGCAGCCGCGTTCTCTTGCCGTTGAATGGCCGCCTCTTCGTGATTGCCCGGCCGGGCGGAAAGATCACCCCATTGCCCGGCGAAGGCTGGATCGCGCCGCAATTCTCGCCCGACGGAAGGAAAGTGGCGGCGCTCAAGAACGACGATCTTCATGTGATCGATATCGACGCCGGCACCGACACCGCGCTCACGAAAGGTGCCGGCGAAACGCTGCAGCATGGCGAAGCCGAATTCGTGGCGCAGGAAGAGATGGATCGGCGCGAAGGCTTCTGGTGGTCGCCGGATTCGCGTTTCATCGCGTATGAGGAAGCCGATCTTGCGCCCGTCCAGCCCAGCTATATCGGCGATCCGATGGACCCGTGGACAAAGCCGGTGGAATTCCGTTATCCGCGCGCCGGCACGGCGAACGCGGCCGTGCGTCTGGGCGTGATTTCCGCGACGGGCGGCCCCACGGTCTGGATTCCCTGGGACAACAAATCCTATCCCTATCTCGTGCGCGCCGGCTGGCAGAAGGGCGGGCCGCTTGCCTTCTTCGTCGAGAACCGCGCCCAAACCGAAGGGGAATATTTCGCCGCCGATGCCCGAACGGGGGCCACGCGCCTTCTCTGGACCGAGCGCGATCCCGCCTGGATCACGCCGCCGCCTCTCGAGCCCAAGAAAATGCCCTATTGGTTCTCCGACGGCAGCGGATTTCTCTGGATGACCGAGCGCAACGGCCAGGCGCAACTCGAACGTCATGGCGCGAACGGCAAGCTCGTAAATGCCGTGACGCCGGCCGATTTCCGGCTCGAAGCGCTTCTCGATGTCGATGAGGCCAAAGGCACGGCGATCGTCGAAGGCGGACGTGATCGTCTGTCGCAAGAGATTTTCGAAATCCCTCTTGCCGGCGGCGCGCCGAAACCTGTCGCGGCAACGCCGGGATTCAATAGCGGCGTCTTTGGGGAACAGCATGTGGTGTTCGCGCGGGCCTATGATCTCGCCGACGGTTCCGAAGGCGTCGATCTTCTGTCACGCGACGGCAAAGAGATCGCGCGCCTGCCATCCAAAGCCGAAACACCTTCCTTCTTGCCGAAGCCGGACCATTTCAACGTCGGCAGCCGCAATTTCGACGCCCTGGTGCTCAAGCCCCGCGACTTCGAAGCCAACAAGAAATATCCGGTCATCCTGTCGGTTTATGGCGGTCCCGCATCGAAGACGGTGTGGGCCGCCCCGCGCCAGTATTTCCAGCAGCAATGCATGGCCGATCAGGGCTACATCGTCGCCGTTTCCGACAATCGCGGCACGCCGGGGCGCGACGCGGCCTGGATGCGCGCGATCAAGAACAACGCCATCGACATTCCGCTCGCGGATCAGGTCGAAGCGTTGCAAGAGTTGGGCAAGCGCGTCCCGCAGATGGATATGGCGCGCGTCGGCGTGTTCGGCTGGTCGTTCGGCGGTTATTTCTCGGCCATGGCGACCATCAGGCGACCGGATGTGTTCGCCGCCGGCGTCGCCGGCGCGCCCGTTGTCGACTGGCAGGATTACGACACGTTTTACACGGAACGCTATATGGGCCTGCCGGACCACAATGCGGAAGGCTATCGCAAGAGCGAAGTCCTGACCTATGCCGCAAATCTCAGGCGGCCGCTTCTGGTCGTGCATGGCGTCACCGACGACAATGTCCATTTCCAGAACACGATGCAGCTGACGCTCGCGCTTCTGAAAGCGGGCAAGCCTTATCAACTGCTCTTGCTGCCCGGCACGCACATGCTCGCCGACGACCGCATCCGCGCGCGCGAAACCGAGGCGCAGATGGAGTTTCTGGCGAAGCATCTGGGAGTGGCGCAGTAACGAAACATGAGGAATGCTTCGGTGCAGGCCTGGTGCTTCGACAGGCTCGGCGCCCGGACTCCTCATCCTGAGCCCGTCGAAGGATGAGGACGGAAAAATCCATCACCGCGCGCCTCATGCTTCGACAGGCTCAGCATGAGGAAGACTTCAGTGCACTCCTCATGCTTCGACACCGCGGCGGCGCGAAACCGTAAATCATCGCCGCCCCCACGCCCCCGGCCAGCGCACCCCCGATCACGCGTCCCCCTGATTCGCGAGCACCAGGCGGTTCGCGGTTACCGCGCGGCAGATGCATGCAGGCTCTTTACGTTCGCGTGTCAACAAAGTATACGAGGGAAGTTTACGATAGCTACACCATCAAGCGTTGGGAAGCGGGGGAACCCCGCCCGCCTCCCAAAGTCGGGGGGCGTTCTTAATGAGTACAGTGCGGCGCCGCCGCGCACGCGAGGCGTTTCTCTGCTCAACAGCGATCGCCGCCATCGCGCTGATGTCGCGCACCGCGCAAGCGGGCGCGCCCGTCCTGCCGACCGGCGGTCAGGTGCAATGGTCTAGCGGCGCAGTCCGCGATGTCGGCGTGGTCGGCGGGTCGGTGAGCGCGACCGGGGGATATTGGGTTGGCGGCCTGG
>Ga0126381_100003983_pt1 | contig 16026 bp, 12 predicted proteins | sample PanSoiMetPlot_28_FD_96465 | JGI IMG/M metagenome (GOLD analysis project Ga0126381, IMG submission 96465) | Tropical forest soil microbial communities from Panama - MetaG Plot_28 | ecosystem: Environmental > Terrestrial > Soil > Tropical forest > Bulk soil | place: Panama | collected 2016-02-17 | reverse complement strand
TTGGTGCGGATGAAGGGACTTGAACCCCCACGGGCTTTCGCCCAATAGATCCTAAGTCTATCGCGTCTGCCAATTTCGCCACATCCGCGCTGATGAAATTATAGCGTGACAAACCCGGCCGCACCTCGGGTCGGGCTGCATGCCTACTAGAACGACAGCTTCTCGATGTGATCCACGATAAGCAGCTCGACCGTCCGACGTGGCTGGGGAGTCTCCCGAATCTAGGGCAGGTTGGCAACCGGCGCGCAGGATGCCATGCTGCCCCACAGCCTGTTACTGCCCGAACATCAACTTGGTCGTACTGCCGCCCAGGTCGATTTCGGAAATAACGTTGCCGCTGCTTTCAGTCTGGTACGTGATCACGGTGACATCGAATTTGGTTGGTGCGCTTACGATTTTGACGGGAGCTTCCATCGCGTTCCCGCCTTCTTTGGGCGTCAGGATGACTTTCGCATCACCCACCACGAGCTTGTAATCGCCCGGCTTGAGGGCGACGCCGTTCAAGACAGCCGGCTTAACCAAAGTCAATTGGTGAACGGGGAGCTTGGTGACGCTTCCCGCGACTGCGAACGAAGCGAGCGCGGCCACGAGCACGAAACTCTTTAACATGTTCGTATCTCCTACATTGAGACGAATTTGATCTAAAAAGAGTTTAAAATCTTTTTAAGACCATGTCAAGAATTTCTACATTGGGGCCTCTCGATGCCCCGCCCGCGCTACAATCGAAAACATTATGAAAAGTAGGGTTTGGCTCGCGAAGGCCACTCTGGTCCTCGCCGTCGCTTCAGCCGCGGTTGCGTTTCAGGGGAGCAAGGATTCGGATGCCGACCGGTGGCAGCGGGAGTCGGGGAACGTGACCATCGTGCGCGACGATTGGGGCATCGCCCACGTCCACGGCAAGACCGATGCCGACGCGGTTTTCGGCATGACCTACGCCCAGTCCGAAGACGACTTCAACCGCGTGGAGACGAACTTCATCAATGCCATGGGGCGTCTGGCGGAAGCCGAAGGCGAGTCGCGGATCTACCAGGATCTGCGGATGAAGATGTACATCCAGCCGGCCACGTTAAAGAAGCAGTATGAAGCCAGCCCGGCATGGCTGCGCAAGCTCATGGGCGCCTGGGCGGACGGCCTGAACTACTACCTTGCGAAACACCCGGATGCGAAGCCGCGCGTCATTCAACACTTCGAGCCCTGGATGGCGCTCAGCTTCTCAGAAGGAAGCATCGGCGGCGATATCGAGAAAATCAATCTGACGCAGCTCCAGGCATTCTATGGAAAGACCGCCGAAGCGCCGACCGCTCTGCCGCCGCAGGAGCCGGAGCCCGGAGGGTCGAACGGGGCAGCCATCGCGCCGTCGAACACTGCCGATCACCACGCCCTGCTGCTGATCAATCCGCACACCTCATTTTTCTTCCGCTCGGAGCTGCAGATGGCGAGCGACGAAGGATTGAATGCCTACGGTGCCGTCACCTGGGGGCAGTTTTTTATCTATCAGGGCTTCAACGATCGCACCGGCTGGATGCACACCTCCAGCAACGTGGATGCGATCGACGAATACCTCGAGACCGTCGAGAAGAAAGACGGCCGATTCTATTACAAGTACGGAAGCGAGTTGCGTCCGGTGGAAGCCGAGGAGATCACTGTCCCTTACCGGACCGCGCAGAACAACCTGGCGGAGCGCAAATTTACCGTCTACCGCACCATGCACGGACCGGTGATTCGCGAGCAGAACGGCAAGTGGGTGACGATCCGCATGATGCAGGAGCCGATGAAGGCGCTGATTCAGTCGTACACCCGCACCAAAGCACGGAACTACAAAGAGTTTCGCGAAACCATGGAACTGCACACCAACTCGTCGAACAACACGATCTTCGCGGATGCCGACGGAGACATCGCGTACTTCCACGGCAATTTCATTCCTCGACGCGATCCCGCGTTTGACTGGACGAAGCCTGTGGATGGCAGCAAACCGGCTACCGACTGGAAGGGTCTGCTTTCCGTAGACGAGACGCCCAAACTCCTGAACCCAGCCAGCGGCTGGCTGTACAACACCAATAACTGGCCATGGTCGGCGGCCGGTCCCAGCAGTCCGAAGAAGGAGGACTATCCCAAGTACGTGGAGAACGGCGGCGAATCCGCCCGCGGACTGCACGCCATACGGGTACTGGAAAATAAGAAGGATTTCACGCTCGATTCTCTGATCGCGGCCGCTTTCGACAGCTATCTCACATGGTTCGAAAAACCCATCCCGGCGTTGATCAAGGCGTGGGACAGCGCGCCTGCCGGCGACCCGCTCAAAACAAAGACCGCTGAGCAAATCGCAGTGTTGCGCAAGTGGGACCTGCGATGGGGCATCGATTCCATCCCGACGTCCCTCGCAGTCTTCTGGGGAGAAGATGTCCGGCGTCGCGTGGGCGGCGGCGGCCGAAGAACTGGCATAGCGCTCGAGGAGCAGGTCATACCGAATGCGCCCGGGCAGCAGTTGCTGGAATCGTTGGTGGCGGCCTCCGATCGGCTAACGGCCGATTTCGGCACATGGAAAACGCCATGGGGCGACATCAACCGCTTCCAGCGGCTCACCGGCGAAATTGTCCAGCCGTTCGACGATGCCGGCCCCAGCATTCCCGTCCCCTTCACGTACTCACAGTGGGGTTCGCTAGCATCATTTTCGGCTCGCGCATATCCCGGCACGAAAAAGTGGTACGGCACGAGTGGAAACAGCTTCGTGGCCGTCGTGGAGTTCGGACCGCGCGTGCGGGCGAAGGCCGTGACAGCCGGTGGAGAAAGCGGGCATCCTTCTTCGCCGCACTTCAACGACGAAGCCAAGCGCTATGCCGCCGGCGCGCTGCGTGACGTGTACTTTTACCCCGAGCAGCTCAAAGGCCACACGGAGCGTACTTATCACCCCGGCGAGTGAGCGATGACCGATAAACGAGTTGCCGTCGTAACCGGCGCGGCCCAGGGAATCGGGCGCCGCACCGCCGAGGTGCTGGCGTCAAGAGGTTATGCGCTGGTTCTGTTCGACCGGCAGCCCGCTCGCGCGGCCTACGCCACGGATGTTCTGGAAATCCGCGGCGATGTCTCCCAAGAGGCCGACGTCGAACGGGCGGCGCGCGAGGTCGAAGACCACTACGGGCGCGCTAACGTGCTGGTGAACAACGCCGGCATCAGCTTCATCCGGCCAGCCGAAGAAACCGGACCGGCGGAGTGGCGTCGCGTTCTGGAAGTGAATCTAACCGGTCCGTTTCTGCTGTGCCGCGCGTTCGGCCGCTCGATGCTGCGCCGTGGCGAAGGCGCCATTGTGAACGTCGCCTCCATCGCGGGCCTGGCAGGCATCGGGGATCGCGTCGCGTACAACGCCAGCAAGCACGGCCTGATCGGGCTCACCCGCACGCTAGCCGCCGAATGGGGCGGGCGCGGCGTTCGCGTTAATGCGGTCTGCCCAGGTTGGGTGAAAACCGAGATGGATTCGGCCGACCAGGCTGGCGGCAGCTACAGCGATGCCGATATCGAGAACCGCGTGCCCATGGGCCGCTTCGCCCGGCCTGACGATATCGCCCAAGCCATCGCTTTCCTAGCGGACCCGTCAGTAAGCGGCTTCGTGAACGGAGAAACCTTGCGGGTCGATGGCGGCTGGCTGTCGGATGGCAGTTGGGAAAGTTTAAGGCTGCGTAAAAGGTAGGGCAGACTAGAAATCTGCGGCGATGCGCAATCGCCCCGCAGTTTACCGAGCTGCCCCAGTGTCAGAACCCCGTGGGCTGAATCCAGAAGCTCTCGCGCCACGTGCCGCCCGGCGCAACGCTCTGCAGTTCAGAATACGCGCCGTCATGCGCCAAGTTAAACGCATTGGTCACGGCGGCCATCGGTTCGAAACACAGATAGTCGCGGCCGGGAGGCGCATAGACCACGGCAACAGTGTACTTGGGCCCGTATGCCACCGTCACCCGCTCCCGCCGTCCTTCGAACCAGAAACGCGCGCGGCCGTCCGCATCGCGAATCAGGTCCGTGAAAACGTCGTCGAACTGCATCCCGGCGAGTGGCTGCGGATCCGCGTATTTGGCCGGCTGACGGGCGCCGGTTGGGACCAGGCGCTCGTCGAGCACCACGTGCTGGCGCGCGGGCAGGTGTACGCGCCACTGGTCGCGGGGCGCATCGTGTAGCTGGAAATACGGATGAAATCCAATGGCAACCGGCATCGGATCGGCGCCCAGATTTTCCAATGCCGTTTCGACTTCCAGCACGCCGTCCGCCAGCCGGTACGTCATGGTGATGTTGTGTGCAAACGGGAACTGCGCCATCAGCTCGGCATGGCGCCAAAACTCCAACCGGCTGGTGGCGACGGCAGCGTGGCCGTCGGCTTCCGCCGGAGCCGGTTTCCACAAAGGCGAGAAATTCAGCAAGCCGTGAATCGGCTGTCCGATTCTGTCGCGGCGCAGGTTTCCGAGTGCCGGATTCAACAGGTATCGCCGCCCGTTGGCCCAGTAAGCTTCGCTGTCGATCCGGTTCGCCCACGGCGCAAGAAATGGAATCGCGCAGAAGGTGCGGTTCTCCCGTAAGCGGGCCGGGGTGCTGTCGGGACACCACAGAATGTTTCGCCCGCCTGCTGCGATCTCATACGCAATGTTGCCCAGCGGGGGCGCAATACGAACCTGCAGAGCGTGAGCATCGTCACGCAACTCCACCACGTCGATGCCCCCCACGGCCCCCGTACGAGCCGAATAGTTGTCGCTCATTGTTGTTCTTGGCTGGGATCGCGCAGCTCCAGAGTGGTCTCCTTCTGGCAGCAGGCGCAGGGGCCGGGTACGTAGGTGCGGATGTTGCAGACGTCGCAGTAGTAGGTGATCACTCTGACTTTGCCTTTGTCCACTGCTACCAGACCGCGTTCGTGAAACGGGTCGATCGCGAACCGGGCCGGTGCGGTGAAATGGCCGCGCGCTTCCACGTCGAAGCCATTGAGCCGTTTGTCGGCCAACACCTTCTTTGTGGATTCGTCGCCATCGAGTTCCACCACCTTGTGGTCCGCCGTTTCCAGGGCCGCCGGTTTGCCGTCCCGCACCATCAGCTTGCCGTGCAGAACTTCGTGTGAGGGCATGTCCGCTGCCCAAGCCGCACCGAGAGCCAGCACAATCCACAGACAGTACCGCATGAACTCATTGTAGCCCTGACAACGGCGCTCCAAATTAAAGGTGTATCAGTCCGAAATTGGGTTTGCCGGACCAGAGCGGCAACCGTCAGTCCGCAACCGCCCCTGTCCAAACGGGGCAGGCATTCGTCGGCCGCACCGTTGAGGCGCCTGCGACTCACTTTCGTTGCGAAATTCACCGAGTAAGTCAACCTACCAGGGGACTCATTGACGAGGAAGTCCACACATCTACAGTTTCCCTGTAGATCAGTTGACAAATGCTTCAAAATTAACATAATAAGGCCTTAAATACTGATACAATCGAGTCCGGGAGTCGAATGCATGCTTCGCATCAGTTTCATTCCGAACCTTCATAGAACACTATCTGGCCTGCTGGCAGTAGTGTTGATGTTGATGATCGTTGCTGGCATGGCGAGCGCTCAGACAACTACGCTGCCCGCGCTCAACACGCGTCTTATTCCGCGTCCGCTGACCACCGGCGATATCAGCACGTACAAGCTCCCTTCCACGACCGAAACCTCGCTCGGCCTGATCAATGCCACGCTCGGTCAGGCAATCTACCTGGAAGCGGATATCAATATTGCGATTCCGCCGGCCGACATTACCGGCGTCACATGGGCCCTACTGAGCCAGCCGTCGGGATCCAAAGCGGCAATTCTCAACAACACCCTGCCTGCGAGCCTACCGCTCTATGAGCCGTCCGACCGGTCGCTGTACCAGGTCGCGGGCCGCGCGCTCCTGCGTCCCGATGTCGCCGGCGAGTACGTCGCCGCCGTCACCGTCGCCACCAAGAGCGAAGGCACAGCTACCGTGCAGCAGACTTTCATTGGCGCCACCTATGTCGGTATCTCGGCGTGCGCCCAGTGCCACAGCGGCAATCTGGCAGAAGCCATGGTACCGTCGTGGTCCAAGACTCTGCACTCGCAGATTTTCACCCAAGGCATCACAGGCGTGAACGGTACCAGCTACGGCACCAGTTGCTACACCTGCCATACCGTCGGCTACGATCTCAATGCCACCTCGAGCAACGGCGGATTCAGCCAGACGATGGCCGCCCTCGGATGGACTGCCCCCAACACCCTAGTGCCGGCGAATTGGACCAATCTTCCCGCCTCGCTGCAGAACCTCGCCAATATTCAATGCGAGAACTGTCACGGACCGGGATCGGTGCACGCCAACTCCGGCGGCACGCCGTACGAAATCTCCGTGCCGCAAGGTTCGGGAGCCTGCAACTCCTGCCACGATGCACCCACTCACCACGTGAAGGGCACCGAGTGGTTCACCTCCATGCATGCCGTGACCACCACCGATCCCGCGGGCAATGCGAGCTGCGTCGGCTGCCACACCCAGAACGGCTTCATCGCCAAGATGGCGGGCACGACTCCGACCGATCTGAGCTATGGCGCCATCGGCTGCCAAACCTGCCATGAGCCCCACGGGCAGACGACGCCGGCCAGCGACAGCCACATCATTCGCAACATGGCGCAGGTAACCCTGGCCGACGGCACCAAAGTGGCCAACGCCGGCGAAGGCGCTCTTTGCATGAACTGCCACCAGGCACGCCAGAAAGCCGCGACCTATGCCGCCTCTACAGCCGGAAGCGCTCACTTCGGGCCGCACGAAGGGCCCCAGGCGGACATGCTGGAAGGTGCCAATGGGTTCACTTATGGGCTGAACATCCCTAGCTCGGCCCACGCCTATGTGGCGCAGAACACCTGCGTCGAATGCCATATGCAGGCGACCGCAACCACCGATGCCGCGTTCCTCAAAGCCGGCGGCCACACCTTCAAGGCCGACTTCATGCCGGCAGATTCGACCACGCCTGTGCAACTGGTCGGCGCCTGCCAGAACTGCCACGGACCGGAAATCACCACCTTCAACTTCCCACTATTCGACTATAACGGCGACGGGAAAATCGAAGGTGTGCAAACCGAAGTGCAGCACCTGCTCGACACCCTGAGCGCCATGCTGCCTCCGGCCGGCCAGGCCAAGACGTCTCTGAGCATCGACTCCACCTGGACCCAACCCCAGTTGGAAGCCGCCTACAACTGGCTTTTCGTAACCAACGACGGCAGCAACGGCATTCACAACACGGCATACGCCGTAGGTTTGCTGAAAGCGTCGATCGCGGATCTGACAGCGCGCGGCGGAAAGTAGAAAGGCAGCTACGAGCCCCGGGCTGCGCGCTACCGGACAAACCACTCGGCAGTAGTCTCGAAGCTCATGGCTCGCGGCTCGTAGCTGGTTTCCTTATACCAGTCCCAAGAACGTCGGCTGATGGCCTGGAAACACGCCGTTCAAGGTGGCATTGCCCAAGTGGTTCGCCACCAGGTCTCCCAGCACGTCACGGAAGTCGGTGGTGAGCGCCAGGTCGCGGCCTTCGTAGAGTTGCTCTTTGGCGAGGCCGGGCCACTGGCCGTAGACCTTGCCGCCCTTCACCGGCCCGCCCATCACGAACATGCAGTTGGCGTGACCGTGGTCTGTGCCGCGGTTGCCGTTCTCGTGCGCGGTCCGGCCGAACTCGGACATGGTCACCAGCACCACGTCATGCATGCGATCGCCCATATCGCGCCAGAAGGCCGAGAGCCCCTGTCCGTAATCGCGCAGCAGGTTGGCCAGTTGTCCCTGGCTGGCACTCGGTCCCACTTCATTCACGTGATGGTCCCATCCGCCGACGTCAGCGAACGCCATCTCCACTCCCACGTCTGACTTGATCAGTTGCGCGATCTGCTGTAGGCTTTGCCCGAATCGCGACCGCGGATACTCGGCGCCGCCGGCAGGTGTGTACTGCTGCCGCTGGATCGATTCCAGCATCGACATGGCCTCGAAGGTCTCGCGCCCGGTGGCAGCCAGGCCGGGGTCCTTCGCCGATTCGTACATCTGCTGGAATTCCTTCGCCGCCGCAGCATTGTTGACGCGGAAGCTGCCGATGGTTTGCAGGGCCACCGCCGGCTCCCCACCGCGCATGGCTCGCGGCAGCACCGCACCCAACGCCACCGCGCGCACTGGCGATACCTTCCCCCGCTCCACAGGAAGCGCGCGGTTCATCCAGCCGCTATCCGTGGCCTTGAGGCCGGGCGTGCCCGACTCCATGTAGTCCTGCGCGTCGAAATGCGAGCGTGTCGGATCGGGCGAGCCGACGGCATCGACGATCGCCAGGTGGCGGTCGGCGAACATCGCCTTCAGCGGCGCCAGCGAGGGATGCAGCCCGAAGAACCCGTCAAGATCCACTGCGGCATCAGAATTGCCCGCCGCAGGCCGGGGCACCGCGATGGTGGGCCGCAAATCGTAGTACGCCTTCTCGCCATGCGGCACCACAACATTCAGACCGTCGGCCGCACCCCGCTGGAAGATTGCCACCAGAATCTTCTTCCGCGGCGACGGCGCATCCGCCGCATACAACGCACGCTTTAGCCACATAGGCGCCGTTCCCATCCCAACCATGGCCAGCGCGGAATTACGCAAGAAAATCCGACGAGTATTCATAACCGACCTCGATTTCTTCATCGCGGAGAAGCGGAGGAGCGGAGACCAAAGAGGTTTTCCCCGGGCCCTCCGCCACGCCGCGTCGTCGCAGTGAGATTTTGCTTCATCTCTTCTGGAACTCCGGTGATCCCAACTGAATCCCTTCCTGGTCCACTGTCTTTTCCACTTTCACGCCCGGAATCTTGTTGTCGGCAAGCTGCAGCGCGAAGTTCATGCGCGCCATCAGGCCGGCCGAGTTCATCCACTCTTTGCTCGAATTGGCATAACCGGTGGGTTCGATCTTGCGATAGAGAGGTTCGCCGAGTTGTGCCACCTGGTTGACCAGCGGAAAGGCGAAATCGACGTCGCCACCCACCGCGCGCACGGCGCTCGCCACCATCTCCAGCGGCGATTTCATTTTCGAGCGGTAAGCGCCCTCCGACCAGAATTCCTTCGACTTCAGCATCGTCTCCAGCACGGCCGCGATATCGCCGTTGGACCTCTGAAAGGTCTCCGCCATGCGCGCCACCAGCGATTCCGGCGGATCGTCGGTCACGAACCGCTGCGCCAGCTTGCGCGAAATGAAATGCGCGGTCGAAGGATGGTGCACCAGAATGTCGAGCACCTTCTCGCCATCGCTCTGGCCGCCGCCGGCCGGAATGGTCACGCCGAGGACGACCTTTTCGCCGTTATCGTGCAGCCGCGGATTGAACGTGAACTGGCCGCCGCGCTGCGGCTGATTGATGGTCCAGCCGGTGAAGCAGCGAGCCACTTCGGTGACGTCCTTCTGCGTGTAGCCGCCGTTGACCCCGAGCGTGTGCAGTTCCATCAGTTCACGCCCGTAATTTTCGTTGAGCCCGCGCCGAGCCTGCTTGGCGTTACCGCGTCCGGCACCTGGCGCGTTCGGGCCGACGGACTGCCAGTTGTCGAGGTAAAACAGCATCGCCGGGCTCTTAGCGGTGGCCTCCAACAGATCGTGGAATTTGCCCAGCACGTGCGGGCGGATCGATTCCCGCTCGTATGCGGTCACCAGATAACGGTCGGCGCCCTTGTCGAGGAACACGTTGAAGTGGTTGAACCAGAAATCATCCAGCACTTCCTCTAACTGGTGCGAGCTGTACACCGCCCGCAGAATCTTCGCTTCCGTGAGATCGCGAGCCACCACCTGCGCCGGACCGTTGGCCATCTCCAGCTTGCGCCGCAGCTCGGGGGACGCCACCGGGAAGATGGCCTGCCGCATGCCCCCGCCCATGGCCGCGATTACGTCGTCCTGCCGGTCTTGCGGCAGTGCTTCGAGAGCCGCCATTCTCTGGTTTGGAGTGCCGGTTCGCAGCGAGCGCATCTCGTCACGCGACAGAAGGTCCCCGAGCGTCTTGGTGTCGGGCAGGTTGGGGTTAGCATTGGCATCCTGGCCGGCCTTGAGCCGTTCTTCGTACTTCGCGACGAGCTTCTGGATCATCCTGCGGCGTTCCGGGTTGTTGGGGAACGGGACCTGTCCGTTCACCATCTGCCTCACCATCTGCGGCGTCGGATAATCGCGGACCAGCTCGTTGCTGCTGAGCGCGAGCGTGTCGAGCGTTTTCAATTTCTCGGCAAGCAGCGGATTTTCCGGAATCGAGCCAGGATGAAGCTGACGCTCGATCCAGCGGTTCAGGCCCATCGCCTGGACGCCGGCGGCGTCGCCAGGACGCGGCCCGAAAGTCAGGCGGTTGAGCGCCTGGTCGATTCTCTTGTCTTTGGGAATCTCGGTGGTCCACTGTTTCGCCGGCCGAACGTTGGTGGCGGCGGTCTTCTTGGCGTAGACGCTGGCGGCGGACAGAACTGCCAGGACAGCGAATAGCGCGCCGAGTGCTGGCTTACGCATTCTTTACCCTCTTGTCAATATTAAACTCCAACGAATACTAGCAGTTGCGCCCCTGGTCGTAAATATCCGTAAAAGGGGAGTAGACTGTGGCTAGAGAGTGCCCAATGGTGCAAACGCTATCACTTATATCACTGATTTTGTTGGCTGGCACCTCGTCTTTGCGGGCGCAGATTCAGGGCACCCAGGCCACGCCCACGATTCAGGCTAACGGCAGCGCCACTATCAGCGTCCAACCCGATCAGGCGCAGCTTACGATTTCGGTCTCCACCGACGGCGCCACCGCTCAGCAGGCGGCGCAGCAGAACGCCACCCAGACCAACCAGGTCCTGAGCGCGGTTAAGCAGATCCTCGGCACGAGTGGGAACGTGCAGACCGTCGGCTACGCGATCAATCCACGGTACAGCAATGGCGCCAACCCGAACATTATCGGTTACACGGCTGTAAACACGATTCAGGTAACCACTTACGATCTCTCGCTTCCCGGGCCGCTGATCGATGCAGCCAGCGGCAGTGGCGCCACCAACGTGAACGGCCTCACCTTCGGTCTCCAGAACCCCGATCCCGTAAAGCAGCAGGCACTGACCGCCGCGACCAAACAGGCTCTGGCCCATGCCGGCGCGATCGCGGCCGGGTTGGCCGGCAAGGTCGGACCGGTCGTGTCCGCGCAGGAATCGTCCACCAGCACACCGGTTGTGGCGCTTGCCGCGGCTTCGGCCTCGACTCCAATACAAACCGGTTACGTCACTGTCAGCGCGAGTGTCGTGGTGACCGTACAGGTACAATAAGCCATGGAAACTGCTACCCTCGGAGGCGGCTGCTTCTGGTGCCTGGAAGCCGTCTACCAGCGGATGGAAGGCGTGGATAAGATCGTCTCCGGCTATATGGGCGGCCACGTCGATCGACCCACGTATCAGCAAGTATGCACCGGAGCGACCGGGCACGTAGAAGTGGTTCAGGTCACTTTCGATCCCCAAGTCACTTCCTATCGCGAAATACTCGAAGTCTTCTTCGCCATCCACGATCCCACGTCGTTCGATCGCCAGGGCAACGACGCAGGCCCGCAATATCGCTCCGTGATCTTCCACCATTCCGAGGCCCAACGCGCGACGGCCGAAGAGGTGATGCGCGAACTGGGCAACGAAGCGGTGTTTGACCGGCCAATCGTGACGCAGGTGCTCCCGGCGGAAACTTTCTATCCCGCGGAAGACTACCACCAGGACTACTTCCGCAACCATCCCAATCAGCCCTACTGCGCGTTTGTGGTGTCACCCAAGGTAAACAAGTTCCGGGAGAAGTTCAAAGAGAAGCTGCGCGCGTAAATCGAGCTCGACCAGATGCTACCATCAGCGCAATCATGCTTCTCCGCCGAGGATTTCTGAAGACCGCCGGCCTTGGAGTGCTTGCCTCAAAGACCGGGCTGCGCGCGGCGAAACACTCCGTAGCTCCAGCGCCACCCGCGAAGCCCAAGCTCTCTCTTAACGTCCGCGATTTCGGCGCCAAAGGTGACGGCAAGATCAGAGACACCGCCGCGATGCAACAAGCCCTCGACCGTTGCTGGGCGCTCGGCGGCGGCGAGGTGGTCGTCCCATCCGGGAATTATCTGACCGGCGCACTCGCGCTCCGCTCCGGCACCACGCTGCGATTGGAAAAAGATGCCGTGATACAAGGCTCGCCCGATTTCGCCGACTACCCGGTGACCCAGGTCCGCTGGGAAGGAAAGTGGATCCAGGGGCACGTTGGATTGATCTATGCCCTTGACGCAGTGCGCATCGGCATCACGGGCCCAGGGAAGATCGCGGGGAGTCCCACGGTCGGCGGCCGGCCGACGCCTCAAAGCCCACTGCGACATCCGGCACTGATCGAGCCCATCAACTGCCGTGACATCGTCTTCGACGGCTTCTCCACGGAGCACCGGCTCATGTGGTCGATCCACTTCACCTATTGCGAAAATGTGACGGCTCGCAACCTCACCATCCGCAGCACCGGCGGCAATGGCGACGGCATCGATGTCGATTCCTGCAAGCACGTGCGCATCGAAGGCTGCGACATCTCGACCGGTGACGATTGCATCTCCCTCAAGTCCGGCCGCGGCAGCGAAGCCTACACGCTGCTCAAGACCACCGAGGACGTCGTGATTTCGAACTGCACGTTTGCCGATTCCATCTTCGCCTGCATCGGTATCGGCAGCGAGACCTCCGGCGGCATCCGCAACGTCCGCATCGAACATTGCAAATTCACCAAGGCCCGCACGTTCGCGCTCTACCTTAAAAGCCGGCCGGGCCGGGGCGCGTTTCTGGAAGACATCTCCGCGACAGACCTGGATGTCGCCGGCACCACCGGAGGATTCCTGCGCCTCAATATTCTCAACAGCGGCATACAGGATCAGGAACCGGTGCCGGGTGAGGAAGGCATTCCGATGCTGCGCAACCTCCGATTCACGAATATTCGCGTCACCGATTGCCCGGTGCTGGTGGAAGGTATTGGCATCCATCCGGCCAGGCCTCTCGACGGGTTTGTGCTGTCCGACGTCACCGGCACCTGCGTCAAGGGGATCACGCTGGCGAATGTGAGAAACGCCGACATCAAACGCATCAAGGTGACGGGATTCTCCGGATCGCTAATTGGGATTCAGAACGTCACCGGCAAAGGCTTGGCGGGAGCCGCGCAGATCGACGGCCCCAAACTGCCCGACGCCGTGCCGAACCCGGTAGCGCCTTACCGGCTACACTGACGCAAGCTATTCACAGAGCGGAAGATGCCGTTCGCCGTATACACTAATACAGTGAACCAAGGGTCTTTATTGCTACGTCTCGCGTGCGGGGTTTTGCCCGCCATCGCCGCATGGGGGCAGCAGTATACCATCAATACGTTTGCGGGCAACCAGTCGCTGGGTGCGGGCTATGGCGGCGATAACCAGGCCGCGACGTCCGACCAGTTGAACGGTCCTATCGCGGCGGCTGTGGATGCCAACGGCAACATCTACATCGCCGACGCGCTGAACCATCGAGTGCGCAAGGTCTCCGGCGGAACGATCACGACAATCGCCGGAACGGGCACGGCCGGCTACACAGGTGATGGCACGGCGGCCAATACGGCAGAACTGAACACGCCGTCGGGCGTGGCGGTAGATTCCGCGGGCAACGTCTATATCGCCGATACCCAGAACAACGTCATTCGAAAAGTGGGCACGGACGGAAAGATCTCTACCTACGCCGGCAATGCGTCGTTGGGCCCCGGGTTTGGTGGGGACAACAACCCCCCAAACTCGGCTGGCGCGCAATTCAGCAAACCCATCGGGCTGGCCTTTGACCCGAGCGGCAACCTTTACATTGCTGACTCCGGCAACAACCTGGTTCGCAAGGTCAAGAGCGACGGCAGTTTGCTGACGACGGCTGTGGGCCAGGGGCTGACTATTCAGACCCTCAACAATCCTGTTGCTTTGGCGGTAGACCCCACCGGCTCGTACATGTACATCGCGGACCTGGGCGGCAAACGCATTGCGCGCTTCCAGTTTTCCAATAACGCCGTGACCACTTTGGCAGGCAACGGGTCGAGCGGATATTCCCCTGACGGTCCAATATCCATCGGAACCGCGCTCAATAACGCAGCGGGCGTGGCGACAGATGCGGCCGGCAACGTTTATATCGCCGACACGGTGAACAGCCTTATCCGCGTGGTAACGCCGAACGGCGCCAGCGGCTACTTGACCACGATCGCGGGTCACGTTCTTTCCGGCGGCCGCCCCATCCCCGGTTTTTCAGGCGATGGGGGACCGGCCACCAGCGCGCAAGTAAACTCCCCCAAGGGTCTCGCGATCGACAAGTCGGGCAACGTTTATGTGGCCGACACCGGGAACAACATCGTTCGCATCCTGCAGCCCAACCGCCCATCTATCGCCAACGGCGGTATCGGCAATGCATTCAGTTTTAAGACGCAGATTTCGCCCGGCGCCGCAGCATCGATTTTCGGGACAGGGCTGGCGACAACATCCTCCACGCCTTCGGCGCCGCTGCCGGTCAACGTGGGCGGCGTGACCGTGACGGTGAACGGCCAGTTCGCGCCGCTCTACTACATCTCGTCCGGCCAGATCAATTTCCAGGTTCCGTGGGAAACGGGGACAGGAACGGCTTCAGTAGTGGTGTCGGCGAACGGGCTCGCGAGCAGCGCGGCTTCCGTGCAGGTAGTTTCGGCGGGGCCGGGGCTCAACCAGTACATTCAGAATTACCCCGCGTATTCGATCAATAGCTCGACAAACCCGATTCCCGCCGGCGGCACCATTATTGCGTATGTCACAGGGTCGGGCCCGGTCAGTCCATCGCAAAACGACGGCGCGCTGCCAGGCTCTTCGAACGTGAACGTGACTTCCACCTGTACGGCGACGATCGGATCGCAGAACGCCGTCGTCGGATTCTGCGGCCTGCAGCCAAACTCCGTGGGACTGGTGCAGGTGAACATCACGGTGCCTAGCGGTTTGAGCACCGGAACGTATCCGCTCACCATCTCCATCAACGGTCAGGCGAGCAACTCGCAGAACGTAAGCGTGAACTAGGGTGGGATCGGGTCTAGGCCGCCGTCATCTTGAGCGCCTTCACCCTATCCCTTAGCTGCGCCGCCTTCTCGAATTCGAACTTGCGGGCCGCTTCTCGCATCTTCTCTTCCAGTTCGGCGATGAAGCGGTCGCGCTGTTCCTGCGTCAGCGTCTCCACCTCTTCGTCGGCCTCCAAAGGTACCGTCACGTAATCGGCATCGGCAATCGCCACCAGGCTCATGTCGATCGGTTTCACGATCGACTGCGGCTCGATGTTGTTGAGCTCGTTGTATTCCATTTGCACCTGGCGGCGTCGCGAGGTTTCGTCCAACGCCTGCTTCATGCTGGCGGTCATCACGTCGGCATAAAGGATGGCGTGGCCCTCCACGTGGCGCGCAGCTCGTCCGATGGTCTGGATTAGCGAACCAGTCGAGCGCAGGAAGCCTTCCTTATCGGCGTCCAGAATGGCTACCAGCGAGACTTCCGGCAGGTCGAGGCCTTCGCGCAGAAGGTTGATGCCGATAAGCACGTCGAACTCGCCGCGCCGCAGGTCCCGCAGGATCTTGATGCGGTCGAGCGTGCTTACCTCGGAGTGCAAATAGTTGCACCGCACCCCGACCTCCGCGTAATACTCCGCCAGGTCTTCGGCCATGCGCTTGGTGAGTGTGGTCACCAGCACGCGCTGGCTGGCGGCGGCGCGCTTGCGGATCTCGCCGAGCAGGTCGTCCACCTGGCCCTTCACCGGGCGAATCTCCACGCTCGGATCTAGCAACCCGGTCGGGCGGATGATCTGTTCGATTACGACGCCGCCCGATTTCGTTAGCTCATAAGGGCCGGGCGTGGCCGAGACATACACCACCTGGTTGACGCGGTGTTCGAACTCCTCGAAGGTGAGCGGACGATTGTCGAGCGCGCTCGGCAGGCGGAAGCCGTGAGCCACCAGCACTTCCTTCCGCGAGCGGTCCCCGTGATACATGCCGTGCAATTGCGGAACCGTCTGGTGGCTTTCGTCGATATACATAA
>Ga0126381_100003981_pt1 | contig 16030 bp, 15 predicted proteins | sample PanSoiMetPlot_28_FD_96465 | JGI IMG/M metagenome (GOLD analysis project Ga0126381, IMG submission 96465) | Tropical forest soil microbial communities from Panama - MetaG Plot_28 | ecosystem: Environmental > Terrestrial > Soil > Tropical forest > Bulk soil | place: Panama | collected 2016-02-17 | reverse complement strand
GAGCGGATCGCCGCCAGCCTTGCCGAGATGCGCTTGAGCGGGGCAAGCCCGAAGCGGACCTGGAACGTGGTGATCAACAGGAGCACGATCCCCAGCACCGAGAAGGTGGCGATGAGGATGCGGTCGAAGCTGTAGGTCGCCTCGTCGATCTCGGCGGCGTCCCCGGCGACCGCGACCAGATAGCGCCCGTCCTCGCCCAGATCGATGTTGCGCTCGACCTGCCGCAGCTTCTGGTCCTCCGGGCCCTTCACATAGCCTTCCCGGGTGCCGACCGCATTCGCGGCCACGCCCTGGCGCTCGAGATTGGGCAGCGTCGTGTCCCAGAGCGAGCGCGAGGAGCGCACCTCGGGCCGCGCAGTATCGAGTCGCGTCACCTGCCAGTACCAGCCCGACAGCGGCAGCTCGAACAACGGCTCGCCGAGCGATTGGGGAAACTTGTCGGGCCCTTCGTCCGGGCTCGCGACATCGGCAACCAGCGTGCGCAGATAGACGCCGAGCCGGCCGTCGAAGGAGCGCTCGACCGCCGCGCGCTGGAGCCTGGACAGCACCATCCCGGTGACGACCAGCATGACGACGGCCCAGATCGCCGCCGACACGAACAGACGCAGCGCGAGCGAGTTACCGCGCATCGCCCGGGCTTAGCAGATAGCCGAGCCCGCGCACCGTCTGGATCACGTCGACGCCGAGCTTCTTGCGGATGCGTCCGACGAAGACCTCGATGGTGTTGGAGTCGCGGTCGAAGTCCTGGTCATAGAGGTGCTCGACCAGTTCGGTGCGCGAGACCACGCGGCCGGTGTGGTGCATCAGATAGGCGAGCAGGCGATACTCGTGCGAGGTGAGCTTGACCGGATTGCCATCGACCGTGACCCGGCCGCTGCGGGTATCGAGCCGCACCGCCCCGCACACGAGCTCGCTCTTGGCGTGCCCGGTCGAGCGGCGCAGCAGGGCGCGGATGCGCGCCAGGACCTCCTCGAGATGGAAGGGCTTGGCGACATAATCGTCGGCGCCGGCGTCGAAGCCCTGCACCTTGTCGCTCCAGCGGTCGCGCGCGGTCAGGATCAGCACCGGCATGCCGCGGCCGGCGCGCCGCCAGGATTCGAGCACGGAAATGCCGTCCATCTTGGGCAGGCCGATGTCGAGGATGACCGCGTCGTACGGCTCGCTCTCGCCGAGATAATGGCCCTCCTCGCCGTCGAAGGCGCGGTCGACCACGTAGCCCGCATCGCTGAGCGCGGTTGCGAGCTGCCGGTTGAGATCAGGATCGTCCTCGATCACGAGCAGGCGCACTTGTCATCCTCCGCCCGCCGACACGACATTTAGTGCTCGGCGTTCAGCGCTCACCGACCACGGCGCCGCTGGCAGCGTCGATGCTCGCCCGCCTTACTTTGCCATCGCGCCCGAGCAGAGTCAGCATATAGATCAGCCGGTCCCCCTCCTGGCAGAGCCTTGCCCCGATGACGTCCTTGGGGGCGCGATGGAGGGTGCGGATGACCGAGGCGAAGGGAACCGCCTTGCCACTGGCAATGGCGGCCCGTTCGTCCGCCGCGCTGAGGCAATGGGCCTGCTCGGCGGCAAAGCCGCCGGCCGCCGTGACGATCGGCATGATCAGGACCAGGGCGGCCGCCGCGGCGCGGCCGGCGAGCCGGAACCGCGGCGGGGCGATCGGGCGAGCCTTGCGGCTCGGCCTGCCGATTGAGTCGAGCAGCCACATGCAACGCTCTTAGGTACGCCCGGCTGAACCGCGCGTGAACGGGAGCTATCCCGGGTTGCGGACCCTTAACCCTAAGTCCCAAGGTTAAGCGCCAACAAATTCGCGCCGGATGAATCCACCGCCGCGAGACTGCGGTATGGAAAGTGCAACCGGATAGCGCCCCCCTCCCCCCGAGACCCAGCTATCCGGCAAGGCAGCTCCGGCAAATCGCCGGAGCTGCCGACCCTTCGCCGGCAGTTGATTTCGGCGCCCTGCGTGTTTCCTTCCCGGCCTGCGCTTGCTACCATCCGCCCGGCTTTAACGGTGCGCATGGGCGCTGGGGCGCAAATCCCTCGAGCGGCCGCCGACCGACAGAGGAGGCCGCCATGATTGTCTTTCCGGCATTGATGGTCGGCGCAAGCCTGACCATCGCGGTTGCCGATCCGGTTCCCAGCTTCGATGTCAGTCCAAGCTGCCGGGCGGCCGCCAACGGAATGGTCGGCGTGAAGCAGGACTTGTCGGTGTGCCTGGACGACGAGAAGGCCGCCCGCGATCAACTGGTCAAGGAATGGGGCCAGTTCGCCGGCGACGACAAGACGCGCTGCACGCGGGTATCGACCCGGGGCGGCAGCCCGACCTATACCGAGCTTCTGGTCTGCCTGCAGATGGCGCGCGACGCCAAGAAGCTGCCCGAGGAAGATGCGAAGCCGCAGCGGCGCAGGTGATTGAAGGGAGAACGCGATGACCCGCGTGGCCGCGATCGGCACCTTCCTCATCGCGCTGTCGCAGGGCGCATTCGCGCAGGCTCAGGACGGCGCCGCGCTCAACGATACCCAGAAGCTCGGGCAGCGGCTGTTCTATCAATCCTGTGTCGTGTGCCACACCAAGCCGCAGATCACGAGCGGGCAATACGGGCCGGTTCTGTCGAAGAACACGCTTAGCGGCGACGCAGATGCGCTGCGCGCGTTCATCCGCGAGGGGACCGCGCGCATGCCGGGATTCAAGTTCCAGTTCGAGCCCGCCCAGATCGATGCCATAGCGGCATATCTGAAGACCGTGCCGGCGCCCGCGGCTCCGGCCCCGACCGCGCGCTGAAGCAGCGCCGGTAACCGCCCTGATGGCCCGTCGAAGACGGGCGTAACCGCCCTGATGGAGAAGATCCATGAGACACGCCAAGCCACCTGCCAGGCAGTTCGCCCTTCCCGCCATTGCGGGGGCCGCATTGGCGGCGACCGCCTTGATGCCGATCCCGGCGCTGGCGGCCGACGTGCTGCTGAGCGGCACGGTCGCCTCGGCGGCGGGCGAGAAGATGGGCGGCGTGACGGTCTCCGCCAAGGCCGATGGCGCGACCATCACCACCACGGTCTACACCGACGAGAGCGGCAACTATTATTTCCCGCCCCTGCCCGCCGGCAAATACCGGGTGTGGGCGCAGGCGCTGACCTTTGCGACCGCCAAGAGCGAGGTCGATCTTGCGGCCGCGCGGCGGCAGGATTTCAAGCTCGATCCGCTCAAGGATTTCGCGCGGCAATTGCCGGGCGACCTGGTGATCGCCTCGCTGCCGGACGAGACGCCGGAGGATGCACGGCTCAAGAACCTCGTCCACAACAATTGCACCGGCTGCCACACGCCGAGCTATCCGCTGCAGCACAAGTTCGACGCAACGGGGTGGAACGGGATCATCGACCTGATGAAGCATGTGAACGTATCGGGCGTCTATCTCGGCCCGGACCGGGTGAACGGCGTTCTCGATTACAATCAGAAGGAGCTCGCCGCCTATCTGGCGCGGGCGCGCGGGCCCGGCGAAACCTCCATGAAATTCAAGCTGCGGCCGCGTCCCACGGGCGAGGCGGCGCGCGTGGTGTTCACCGAGTACGACGTTCCGCTCCAGGCCGACGCCAACATGCCGGCGCAATACGCGCTCAACGACGGCAGCGACTGGTCGAACGGCACGCCTTCGCGCATGGGCTCGCTGGTGCATGACGCCTGGGCCGACCTCGACGGGAATCTCTGGTTCACCTCGAACGTGCCCAACCATTTCACCTCGATCGGCCGCATCGATCACGTCACCGGCGCGGTGAAGATGATCAAGGTGAACGCCGCGAACGGCATGGCGGCCAATACCCACGGCATTACCCGCGATCCGAACGGCATTCTCTGGTTTAATGTGAACAACGGCCGCGGCAGCCTCGGCCGGCTCGATCCCAAGACCGAGCAGATTCAGGTGTTCCAGCCGCCGACCGGCATGTCGCCGACCGGCGGCGCCACCACGGTCGACTGGGACGGCAAGGGCAAGATCTGGGTGTCCTCGCCGGAAGGCGCGCTGCGGTTCGATCCGGTGACCGAGACGTTCACCGAGTACAAGTCGGTGACCTACAAGACGCCCAACGGCACCGGCACGACCTACGGCGCAGCGGGCGACCGCGAAGGCAACGGCTGGTGGGCGGAGATGACGATCGACACCATCGGCCATGCCGACGGCGCGAGCGGCCGCACCTCGGAGCTCAAGCTGCCGCCGGTGCTCATGGGCAAGGACCAGATGAGCGACCAGCAGCGCGCCTTCTACGAGAAGTTCGCGCCGGCCGACTTCAACCAGCCGGTGCCGTGGGCCGAAGGCCCGCGCCGGATGGGCTCCGACAAGAACGGCGACGTGCTGTGGGTCGGCAACTCGTGGGGCGGCAGCCTGGCCAAGATCGACATCCACACCATGGAAACCTCGTTCGTGCCGCTGCCGGGGCCGGGCGCGATGCAGCCCTATCACGTGGCGGTCGACAGCCGCCACAATGCCTGGCTCAACATCTGGACCTCGGACGTGATCATGAAGTTCGATCCGGCCTCCAAGCAGTGGACGACCTTCGACCTGCCCACGCGGGGCACCGAGGCGCGCTACATCTCGCTCCTCGAACGCGACGGCAAGATGGAGGTGGTGCTGCCCTATTCGCGCACCAGCAAGGTTGCGGTCATGACCTTCCGGAGCGAGGCGGACCTGCAGGCGGTCAAGGCGCAGGCGCAGTAGGCGAAGAATTGCGTGAGCGGGCGGGCCGGCGCTCCAGATAGGCGCCCTGCCCGCCCGCTCCGTTTATAGTCACAGCCGTTTACTGATGAGTTGACCGCCCTCCGGCGCGCTCACGCCGGTCGGCGCGCTTCGTTTCGTAGGGGCGGGCCTTGTGCCCGCCCGCTCAGCAGTGCGGGCGCCCACAAGGGGCGCCCCTACGACAGCGCCGCCGCGCTCGGGGGAGCAGTGGCGGTCGCGGCTATTCGGCCGCCGAGAGGTGAGTGAACTCCGTGGCCTGACGCTCGAACAGGCCGCGATAGATGCCGCCAGCTCGCGCGATCAGCGCGACGTGGTTTCCCTGCTCGACAATCTCGCCGCGGTCGAACACCAGAATGCGATCGAGGCAGCGCACCGTCGACAGCCGGTGCGCGATCACGATCGAGGTGCGTCCCTTCATCAGCCGCTCCATGGCCTGTTGAATCAGCGCCTCCGATTCGGAGTCGAGGCTCGAGGTCGCCTCGTCCAGGATCAGGACTGGCGCATCGGCGAGGAACGCACGCGCCAATGCGACGCGTTGCCGCTCGCCACCCGACAACTTGACGCCGCGCTCACCGACCAGCGTGCCGTAGCCCTTGGGCAGGCGCGTGATGAACTCATGGGCGTTGGCAAGCCGCGCGGCCTGCTCGATCGCGGCCAGGCTCGCGCCCGGACGGCCATAGCTGATGTTCTCGGCAAGCGAGCGGTGAAACAGGACCGGCTCCTGCTGCACGATCGCAATCCGGCTGCGCAGCGACTGCTGCGTCGCGCCCGCGATATTCTGGCCGTCGATCAGGATCCGCCCGGCAGAAACGTCGTAGAGCCGCTGCACCAGCTTGACGAAGGTGGTCTTGCCGGAACCGGAGCGGCCGACCAGGCCGACGCGTTCGCCGGCACCGATCTCCACCGACAGGCCGCGGTACAGCGGCGTGCGATGGCCGCCGTAATGGAACGTCACGTTATCGAATACGATACGCCCGCTCCGGATGTCGATCGGCCGGGCATCGGCGGCATCGGCGATGCCAAACGGCTCGTCATGGATCGCAACGAGCTCCTCCATGTCATTCACCGAACGCTGCAAATTGTTGATGTGCATGCCGACATCGCGCAGGTAGGCATGAATGATGTAGTAGCTGCTCAGCACATAGGTGACGTCGCCAGGCGATGCGCGGCCGGCCATCCACAGCAGCAACGATCCGCCGATCACCGACGCGCGCACGCACAACAGCGTGGCGAGCTGGGCAGTGGAGGTGTAGGTGTAGCGCATCCACGTCCGCCGCACGCGCCCACGCCATCGGCTCAGCACGCGGTCCAGGCGGTCGTCCTCGCGACCCTCGGCGCCGAATGATTTCACCACCGCGTTGCAGGTCAGTGCGTCGGCCAATGTGCCGCCTACCCTGGTATCCCACGCGTTGGAGACGCGCGCCGCCGGCGCGATGTAGCGCGTCGAGAACAAGGCCGTCATCGACACATAGATCAGCGCGCCCAGTGCGATCAAAAGCCCGAGCGAGGTCCAGTGCAGCCAGAGCAGGACCATCGATCCCACCAGCACCATGAGCGACGGCAACAGCGCCATCAGGATGGTGTCGTTGAGGAGGTCGAGCGCCCACATGCCGCGCGTGATCTTGCGCACTGTCGAGCCGGCAAAGCTGTTGGCGTGCCAGTCGGTGGACAAGCGCTGCACGCGCATGAAAGCCTCGCGCGCCACGTCCGACATGATCCGCAGCGTGAACGTCGGAATCGCGCGCAATCCGGCAAAGCGGAGGATCATCGACAAGAGGCCGAGCGCAACGATCGCGCCGAAGGCCGACCACGCGTCGTGGCGGGCGGCGGGGTCGGCCGCGCCCTGCGTCATCGCGTCGACCAGATGCCCCGAAAACAGCGGCATGAACAGATCGGCTACGGTCGCCCCCAACAGACCGCCCGCCACCGTCAGCGCCAGGAGGGGCTGATTGAGCCAATGCCGAAATACGAATGGAAGGACCATCCGCATCGCGGCGGATCGCTTGTCGCTTGGAGCGGTCATGTCGATATCCGGCCATGCTTGCGCACGCGCCGGCTCCGTTGGGTGACGCACGGCGGCTTTCGGCCGAACGCGAGCGTCGCTAAAGAAACGAGTGATGTTACTGGGGGTTAGACATCGGGCTCTCAGCCCGATCGATGCTGTCGCAAAGCGCCCTCAAAAGGCGATGCAGGCATCCGGCTTCGGACGCACGGGCGCGATTCGCGAATAAGACATAACCATGCAAATCCTCCCGGGTTCGAGCGATGAAGCGGCGCTTATATCTGCGTCGCGGCGGTTTTGCAACTGCGAAGCAGCGCACTCAGCCATGCATCTACATGCAATACTGCTGAGCCAAGCTACCCCGCCGGCGGCGTGACCGTCGCCGGGCCGCGCAACGGGCGCTCCTCCAGGCGGATGATGGCGAAAAGCGCCATCAGCGACACCACAAGCGCGGCGACGAATACCCATCGGAACACTTGCGCGGCATCGATGCCGGCCGCGGCGGCGGTTGCGGCCACGAGGTCTGCGCCGGAGCCGCCGCGCTCGGGGGTGACGCCGAAGCCGGCGAGCACGATCGCGCCCATCACGGCGACGACGAGCGCGCTCGCGAGCGCGCGGAAGAAGTTCATGGCGCCGGTGGCGGTGCCGACCTCGTGGCGCAGTACCGAGTTCTGAATCGAGACCGTGGCGATCGGGAAAACGGTGCCGACTCCGAAGCCGATGATGCCGGCCGCCACGATGGCGCCGGCGAGCGGCATCGTGGGGTCCCAGACCAGCGCCGCGATCGCCGCAATGGTCAGGCCGAGGCCGAGATACGGCGAGAGCTTGTAGTGACGCAGGTACATCATGGCGCGCCCCGACAGCATCGAGCCGGGCGTGGTGAAGATCACGACCGGAATGAGCGCGAGCCCCGCGTCGGTCGCCGAGAGCGCGTGCACGACCTGATAGTAGAGCGGCAGATAGATCATGAGCCCGGTCATTACGCCGAGCCCGCAGGCCGTCGCCATGGTGCCCACGCGCATCACCGGATTGGTCAGCACCGTGAGCGGCAGGAACGGCTCGGGCGCGCGCTTGAGCCGCACGCCAAAGGCAAGCGTGAGCAGGATCGCGGCGCCGACGAGGCCGAAGATCGTCGGCGACAGCCACGGGACGCGGGTGCCGCCGGAGGTGAGCGCCAGGAGAAGCGCGGTCGCGGCCGCCGTCATCAGCGCGGCGCCCGGAATGTCGAGCCTGTGGGGACGCTCATGGCGCGGCAGGCGCTGCATGGCGCGGCTGGTCAGCAGCGCCGCGATGAGGCCTAGCGGCACGTTCACCCAGAAGATCGCCGACCAGTGCAGATGGTCGGCGATGGCGCCGCCCAGCGCCGGGCCGAGCACGCCCGCTGCCACCCAGGCGATGCCCATATAGGCCTGATAGTGGCCGCGCTCTCGCGGGGTGACCATGTCGGCGATGGTGATCTGAACGAGCGGGGTGATGCCGCCGCCGCCCACGCCCTGGAGCGTGCGCGCCGCGATCAGCATCGCCATGTTGGGCGCCATGGCGGAGGCCGCCGAGCCGGCGACGAACAGGCCGAGCGCTGTCAGCATCATGGCGCGCCGGCCATGGATATCGGAGAGCTTGCCGTAGAGCGGCGCGGCGACCGTCGAGGACAACAGATAAGCGAGGATGACCCAGGAAAGATTGCTGAAATCGCCAAGGTCGCGCCCGATCGTCGGCAGCGCGGTCGCCACGATGGTCTGATTGATCGCCGACAGGAAGCCGCCCAGCATCAGGCCGTAGAAGATCAGGCGGATCTCTGCCTTGGTGAGCGGGGAAAGCGGCTTGCGCTCGGCAGGCTCGTCCGCGAATGCCGTCGCCTCGGCAATCTCGCCGGCCGGAGAAATTCGCGCCTCGACCGCGGATGCGGATGCTCGGTTGCTCTGGCTCGACAACTTGCGGCCTACTCCGCCGCCAACGGCTTGGCGGCGCGCGGCGCGGATTGCTGGCCGGGCGATGGGCCGCGCAGCGGCCGCTCCTCGATCAGAAGGATCGCGATGAAGGCGGCGGACAGGAACGCCGCCGCGGCGATGAAGACCCATCGGAACGAGGCGGCGAAATCCGCTTCGGCGCCGGAGAGGCCTTCGAAAGTCATGGCATGTTCGGGCCCGGCGTCGATGCCGCCAATCACGATCGCCCCGAAGATCGCCACCACGATCGCACCGCCGAGCTGGCGGAAGAAATTCAGCGTGCCGGTGGCAATGCCCATCTGATGTGGCAGCACGGCATTTTGGATGATCACGGTGGTGGCCGGATAGAGCGTGCCCATGCCGAGCCCCGCGACCGCGAGCAATGCTGCCACCTCGATGACGGAGAAGCGTCCCGGCGCGATCGCAAAGATGGCGAGCGCAACGATCGCGAGAGGCAGAGCGGCAATCGGCACCCGCTTGTAATGGTCGAGCCGCGAGATCAGGCGGCCCGCCATCAGCGAGCCGATCGTCGCCCCGGCCATGAAGGCGATCAGCACCAGGCCAGAGGCGCTTGCCGATTCGTTGAGCACCAGCTGGATGTAGAGCGGCATGAAGATCGAGAGGCCCACGATCGTCCCGATGCCGAAGAACCCGGCCGACACGATGGCGCCAATCAGCGGCTCCCGCACCATGTCGAGGGGGATCAGCGGCTCGGGCGCGGTGCGCAGCCTTCCCACGAACAGGAGCCACACCAGCGCGGAGGCGCCAAACAGCGCGAGCACCGGCGCCGAGGTCCAGCTGTAGCGGCTGCCGCCCCAGCTCAGCGCCAGGAGGAGCGCGATCGAGGCCACCACCATCAGGGCGGCGCCGACGAGATCGAGCCGATGCGGGCGGTCGTGCCGCGGCAACAGGCGCAGCGCCCGGCTGGTCATGACGAGCGCGACCGCGCCGAGCGGAAGGTTGATCCAGAAAATCGTCGACCAGTGGATGTAGTCGGTCAGGAAGCCGCCCATCACCGGACCGAGGATGCTCGCGGTCATGAACATGACTGACGAGTAGCTCTGCACCACCGGCCGCTCGCGCGGCGACAGGAGGTCGGCGATGACGGTCTGCGCCAGCGGCAGGATGCCGCCGCCGCCCAGCCCCTGCAGCGCGCGCGCGAAGACCAGCGCCCACACCGTCGGTGCGAGCGCGCAGGCAAGCGAGCCGAGCACGAACACGCTGATGCTGGTGAGCATCATGGTGCGCCGCCCGTAGATGTCGGAGAGCTTGCCGAAGAGCGGGGTCGCGACCGTGGCGCACAGGAGGTACGAGGTCATCACCCACGACAAGTTCTCGACGTCGCCGAGGCTGCGCCCGATCGTCGGCAGCGCGGGCGCCACGATGGTCTGCTCAAGCGCGCTGAGAAACATCGCCAGGATGATGCCGACGATGATGGCGCGCAGCGTGGCCTGGTCCACCGGCGGCGTGGGCTTGTGGGCCTCCGCGGAGGCGCTGTCTCGGCTGAAGCTCATGAACTCCCGAAGGTCGGCGGCAAATTTTGGCTAACTGCACCGCGTTGCAACATTGCCCGGCAGCATCCCCTTGGCAATGGCCGTATCCAGGTGCCAGCCATGCGGTCCGGCGCTGCGCTGCGCCGCCCAGCCCTCCTCGTTGCGGCGCGTCATCGCGCCTTGATCGGCCGCCCGACGCGGGGGGTCGGGCACACACCCGCACGATACTCCGCGGGTCGGCGGGCTGCCTGTGACCCGCATCACAGCGGATTTACATTCGTGACGCGTTATTCGATCGCCTAGTCGGCGCCGCCGAGCAGCGTGATCGGAAGATCGAGATTTCCCAGTTGGTCACCGCGAGAAATAGATGGCGAAAATCGAAATGCCCATCCGCGAGCGTATCACGGGGCCAGGCGTCGTGCATGGGACGGCCTTGCCCAGGGGACCGGCGATGCCCGCCATGCGGCCACCCCGGTGCCGATGGCTCACGCAAACCTGGCCGCGATCGAAACGTAGAACGCGATGTTGCCGACAAGGGCGATCAACAGGAGGAACTCGGGGTGACGGGACAGCTTGGCGAAGCGGGTTTGCATGGCGTGTCTCCGGGCTGGGGCGGGTCGACACGCACACCATGCCAGGAAGCGCGGCGAACACCTGTGACCTGCGTCACAGCAAATTCGCGGCGCGCGGCGGGCGCCCGCCCCGGCGTCACTTCGCCGGCTTGCGCCGCGCGGCCTTCGGCACCTTCAGGGGCCAGCTCACGATCCAGTCTTCGAGGTCTGCGTCAGGCACGTCGTCTTCGCTCGCCTCGACACGACCCCGCACCGAGATACCGGCCTGATGCACGGTTTCCGGGTCACCGGAGACCAGCGGATGCCACCAGTACAGGTCCTTGCCATCGGCCAGGAGGCGGTAGGCGCAGCTTGGCGGGAGCCAGACGATTTTCTTGAGATTTCGGGGGGTCAGGCGCACGCAATCATCCACTTCCTCGGTCCGGCGAGCATAGTTGCGGCAGCGGCAGGTTTCGCCATCGAGCAGGCGGCAGCCCACATTCGTGAAAAAGGTGCGGGCCGAGTCATCAGCGTCCTCGAGCTTGACCAAACAGCAGCGGCCGCAGCCGTCGCAAAGGCTCTCCCATTCCGAATTCGTCATCTGATCCAATGACTTGCGTTTCCAGAACGGGGGCTCGTCAAGGGGCATGGTATGGTTTTCCGGACTTTCGGCGGATCGGGCGGGATGAATTTTCATTCACTTTGTGACCATCGCGCCATAGTGCGGCCTGATCCGATCGGCTAAGACTATACAACGACGGGACGATTCCGTTCCGCCGGCGCTATTTTGCGCCGCGAGAGACCTGAGGCCTTGCGCGAGTTCTTTCACGATGCCCAGGGCAACCACTGGAAGGCGCGGCTGCGCCGGATCCTGCTCGACCTCGATTCGCGCATCGACACTGGCATCTACCAGACCCGGACCTGGGGACGCGAGCTTTATGAGCGCTACACGGTCTTCATGGACCGGTTCCATGTGGCCGGCTGGCGGCGCTGGATCTTCGTCGAGCCGCTCTCGGAGGCGGCGACGCTGGGTAGCGGCGGGCTCGTCCTGATGCTGGCGCTCGCGGTGCCGGCGTTCCGCGAGACCTCCGACGAAGATTGGCTCAAGAAATCCGAGCTCGCGGTCACCTTCCTCGACCGCTTCGGCAACGAGATCGGGTCGCGCGGCATCCGCCACAATGATTCGATTCCGCTCGACGAGTTTCCGGACCATCTGATCAAGGCGGTGCTGGCCACTGAAGACCGGCGCTTCTACGACCATTTCGGCATCGACGTGCCGGGCCTGTTCCGCGCGGTCATGACCAACGCGCGGGCGGGCGGAGTGGTTCAGGGCGGCTCCTCCATTACCCAGCAGCTCGCCAAGAACCTGTTCCTGTCGAACGAGCGCACGATCGAGCGCAAGGTCAACGAGGCGTTCCTGGCGCTGTGGCTGGAATCGCGGCTGCCCAAGAACGAGATCCTCAAGCTTTATCTCGACCGCGCCTATCTTGGCGGCGGCACCTTCGGGGTCGACGCAGCGGCGCAGTATTACTTCAACAAGTCCGCCCGCGACGTGAACCTCGCGGAGGCCGCGATGCTGGCGGGCCTGTTCAAGGCGCCCTCGAAGTTCGCGCCGCACATCAACCTGCCGGCCGCCCGCGCCCGCGCCAATGTGGTGCTCGACAACCTGGTCGATGCCGGGATCATGACCGAGGGCCAGGTGTTCGGCGCCCGGCGCAATCCGGCAACCCCGGTCGACCGCCGCGACGAGCATTCGCCCAACTACTACCTCGATTGGGCCTTCGACGAGATGAAGAAGCTCGTCGACACCTTCCCCAAGTCCATGACGGAGCGCGTGTTCGTGGCGCGGCTTGCCATTGATCTGAGCCTCCAGAAGCACACCGAGGAGGCGATCCAGGCCTCGCTGCGGCAATATGGCCACGAGTACAAGGCCAAGCAGGCGGCCGCGGTGCTGATGGAGACCGACGGGGCGGTCCGCGCCATGGTGGGCGGGCGCGATTATGGCGAGAGCCAGTTCAACCGCGCGGTCGACGCGCTGCGCCAGCCCGGCTCCTCCTTCAAGCCCTATGTCTACGCGACCGCGCTGATGCACGGGTTCAAGCCGACCTCGGTGGTGGTCGATTCGCCGGTCTGCATCGGCAACTGGTGCCCGCACAATTTCTCCGGCGGCTTCTCGGGCGCCGTGACCTTGACCCAGGCCATCACCCGCTCGATCAACGTCATTCCGGTCAAACTCTCGATCGCGCTCGGCAACGGCAATCCCAAGATCGGCCGCGCCATGATCAAGGAAACCGCACGCGCCGCCGGGCTGCGCACGCCGCTTCCCGACACGCCCTCGATGCCGATCGGCGCCGACGAGGTCACGGTGCTCGACCACACCGGCGGCTATACGATGTTCCCGAACGGCGGTAAGTCGGCGACCCCGCATGCGATCCTGGAAGTGCGCACCGGCGCGGGCGAGCTCGTCTGGCGCTGGGACCGCGACGGGCCCAAGCCGCGACAGGTCCTGCCGCCGAACATCGCGACCGAGATGAACCAGATGATGAATCACGTCGTCGATGAAGGCACCGCCCAGCGCGCCAAGCTCGACGGCATCGAGGCCGCCGGCAAGACCGGCACCACTAATGCGTTCCGCGACGCCTGGTTCATGGGCTTTACCGGCAACTATGTCTGCGGCATCTGGTTCGGCAACGACGATTATACGCCGACCAACCGGATGACCGGCGGATCGCTGCCGGCCCAGACCTGGCACGAGATCATGACCTACGCGCACCAGGGGATCGAGCTCAAGCAGATCCCGGGTCTCCCGGCACCGACCGGCCCGCAGGGCAAGGTTGCCGCCGCCACCGGCGGCAAGGCGGCGCCGGAGGACACCACGCCGCGCGCCCCGACCCTGACCAAGAGGGGCGCCGACATCCTGGTTCAGCTCGAGCGGCTGATGGATGATGCGACCCGGGCGATGGCGGATCGCGGCAGCCCGGGCAAGCGCGCAGAGGCGCCAACCACGCCCACGGCAGCGCCGGGAGCGCGGCCGGGCTCGGTCGCCCAGGCTTCCGATGGACAGCCGGCGCGGGTCCGCGGTAATTGACCCTTGCCCTGCCTTTGCCCGTTTGCGTGATAGGATTGGCATGGGGCTGAGGCTCACGTCATTGCGAGGGCCGAAGGCCTGAAGCAATCCAGAGGAGCCTGCGCAAGCGGCCCTGGTTTGCTTCGTCGCTTTGCTCGCAATGACAGCCTTTCATCGGATCGCACGTGCGGCTGCTTTTCGGATCCCTCCTCGCTTTCGCGGTCGCGGCTGCAATCGGCCTCGGCACCACTTGGCTTGCGCTCAACGAAGGCATCGCCTACGGGGGCGTCACGCTCGGCGCCTGGACTGCCTGGCCCAAGAACGGCACGCCCGGCATCGATCCCTATTCCCGCGCCATTGTGGCGCGCAGCGGCGAGCTGCCGGTCGGCTCCGGCGACGGCGTCACGTTCTTCGCGCGCACCGATGACACCGGGCAGCCGCTCGACGGCCGCTGCGACATTGCGCTGAGCGGCACCACGCCGCAGGCGCGGTTCTGGACCCTTACGCTCTACGATCCGGACGGCAAGCTCGTGGCCAATTCGGTGCACCGCTTCGGCTTCACCAGCCAGGAAGTCGTGCGCGGCGCCAACGGCGCGTTCGAGATCAGGGTGGGGCCGCGCGCGCGTCCCGGCAACTGGCTGCCGACCGGGGGCGTCGAGCGCTATGTGCTGGCGCTGCGGCTCTACGACACGCCGGTCGGGCTTGCGACCCGTTCGGGGCGCGATGTCCCGATGCCCACCATCGCACAGCGAGGCTGCGCGTGATCCGCCTGCTGCTCTGGCTGCTCGGCGGCATGCTGCTCGGCGGCGTCGTCCACCTTGGGACGATCCTGATCCTGCCCTCGATGGCGACCAACGACGCCTATTCCCGGCTTGCGCCGCTTGCGCCCGTCAACAAGGTGGTGCCGTTGCCGCCGCCCGCGCCCGACAGGGCCGCCATGCCGTTCATGGACCCGGCCTTTGCGATAGCGGTGTGCCGCTACGATCTCTCCGCGGCGCCGCTGAAGTTCTCGGTTCCCATCAGCCAGGCCTATACATCGGTCTCCTTCTACACGCGCTCCGACATTGCCTATTACGCCATCAACGACCGCGCCGCCGGACGGCGCGTGATCGAGCTCGATCTCATGACGGCCGAGCAGCACAGCGACGTGCCCGACAACGAGGAGGTCACCGCGGCCGACCGGCTGATCGTGGAATCTCCCGGCAGAACCGGCCTGATCGTCATCAAGGCGCTCGCGCCGGAGCCCGGGCTGCTCGCGGCCGCGCAGAGCACGCTGGCTGCGGCGAAGTGCCAGCCCCAGCCGCAGTAAGTAAACACTCCAGGTGGGAACCCTCGCGGTGAGTTCCGGAGGACACCGGACATAAGGGAACGTTGCAGAACCAGGTGCGGAGTCGCGCGGACACTCACCGGGTGGGAGCAAGCGAACCGGAAATCGGGATGAGGATGACCACGCGATCTTCGGTTCCGACCGTTCTGGTGATGTGACCCTTGCCGGTGAGGTCTTCCGCCAATTCGATGCTGCCGGGTCCGACCTGAATCGTCTGTCCGTCGGACAACACGAGCTCTGCGTGGCCGCTCAGCGTGAACACATATTGCCGGCGGGAAGCCGTGTGATAGTCGTTCACGCGCCCCGGAGGCGTGCTGCGAAGCTCCGCGCCGGAATTGCCGAGCAGGTGATACACGCCGCCGCCTGAGGCAAACTTGACGTCGATCTCCTCGGCGTGGGTCAATCCGTCCGGCCCCGTAAACAGCCGGGTGATCATGACGGGCTTGCTGCTTTGAGCCGCGCCTTCCGCGCCGTGCGCCGGTGGCAGCAGAGCGGAAATGCTCAGCAGACCGGCGGCGATGGGCAATACGTGCTTCGCATTCATGTGGGGCCTCCCGCTTTGTTGATGGAGGCTACACTATCACGGTTTGGAGTTCGTCACCCCTGGCCCGGTCATCGTCATTGCGAGCCGCGAAGCGGCGAAGCAATCCACCGGTCACGCGGGTCTCGGGGACTGTCGGCCTGGGTGCGCAGTACTGACGGACGAACGTCCGTCAGATCGCGTCCGTTGCCGGCCTTTCTTCGGCCGGTGCACCGTCCGCATTGAACGCCAGCAGATCGCCCGGCTGGCAGCCGAGCTGCCGGCAGATCGCGTCGAGGGTGGAGAACCGGATCGCCTTCGCCTTGCCGGTCTTGAGGATCGACAGGTTGGCCAGCGTGATGCCGACGCGATCGGCGAGCTCCGTCAATGTCATGCGGCG
>Ga0126381_100003980_pt1 | contig 16030 bp, 9 predicted proteins | sample PanSoiMetPlot_28_FD_96465 | JGI IMG/M metagenome (GOLD analysis project Ga0126381, IMG submission 96465) | Tropical forest soil microbial communities from Panama - MetaG Plot_28 | ecosystem: Environmental > Terrestrial > Soil > Tropical forest > Bulk soil | place: Panama | collected 2016-02-17 | reverse complement strand
TGATCGTCGCTCCGAGCGTCGCCGGAGAGCTGGTACAACTTGTCGGCGCGAACTCCTGTTTCCTCTACGACAGCTTCAGTTTCTTTTTTTCGGCGGCGCTTGTGATGACGCTGACCATCGAGCGACAGGCGCCGCCCACGGAGTCGAGTGCGGTGCTCAATTCGATGCGCCAAGGATTCGGCTTCATCTTCAAGCACTCGACAATTTCTTTTGTAATTCTCTCGATGACGGCTGGGATGTTCGCGATGCGCTGCTTCGGCGCTCTACTCTCCATTTACGTGCGCGACGTGCTAGACTCGACCTCCGCAACATTCGGTGTGTTGAATACCCTGACTGGCATCGGCATGATCATCGGGACGCAATTGCTCACGCGATTTGCGCGACACATCCCACAAGAGAACCTGGTAGTGTACGGTCTGGGCGGAATGGGCATAGCGGTACTGACGACAGTGGCGTTCGGTACGATGGGATCCACCGCGGCGGGAATGCTCGCCTTGGGCCTGTCAGCATCCGCAATTTTCATCACCGCAACGACGCTGATTCAGCACGAGACGCCGCACGAACTACTGGGACGAGTGATGAGCTGCTTAATGTCGCTCGTAGCGGGGTCGCAAGTGATCTCGATGTTCGTGGCTGGTCCGGTTGCGGAAAAGATTGGGATTCAGAACCTCTACTATGCAAGCGCTGCGATGCTGGTCGGAATCGGCTTGGTGGGGCACTTTAAACTGCCGAAGGCCCACGAGGTTAAACCTGAGACGGGAGAACCGGCGAGGACAGGTCAGCACGCGCTTCGGTGATCTCGCGACGACGGTTGGGCATTCCAGCCGTGATCGCCTATTGCGATGGCCAAAAAGCGTCTTCCTACCGAAGCGGAATGGGAATTTGTGACGCGTGGCGGGTCAGAGCAGAAGCTCTATCCCTGGGCTACGATCTTACTCCCTAAGGACGGCATCTTTGCAACGTGTGGCAAGGGGAATTCCCCGTGGTGGATCTGGCCGACGATGGCTTCCAGGCGTACCTCCTATGGCACTTGCTGAACAGATAGCCCGAGCAACGAGTCTCGGGTCGCCCTTCTTTTGTCCAGAACTAAAATCACGAGCGGCGGTTGGTTCTGAACGATTCCATCGCCTCGGGTGAGAATCTTTCAAGGAGAGATGATGGTGCGCGCTAATTCCATTCCCGCCATTGCTTGCTGGCTCTTCATTTGTGGCGTAATGCTCATCGTGCATGTGGGTCGAGCTGCCGAAGACCTTTCCCCTATTCCGGTAGGGATGGACACTTATCGCTTGTGGGACCGATGGCCCAACCAGCGGATAGGAATGCGTGCTTATATGCGCAGCACGCATGACCGGCGCGGGGGGAATGAGGGGGCTGATGCCTCCCATTTCCTCTACCAGCTTTCGGACGGCTGGAACGTGACGCTTGATCTCGAAGGTCCCGGCGTGGTGGTATTTAGCCGGTACAACCATTGGCATGGCAGCCCCTGGCACTACATTGTGGACGGGACCGACCACGTCGTGGAGGAGACCAGCACACGCGATCCCTTGCACCCCGCGCCGGATTCCACTTTTGTACCGGCGGCTCCGTTTCCGAGCCCTTTGAATTGGACCTGGGCGACCACGAAAGGAGCCGACCTTGTTTGGACACCGATCCCATTCGAGCGCAGTTTTCAGATGGCCTATACCCGAACGCATTATGGGACCGGCTATTACGTGTATGACCGCTTCGTGCCCGGGACGCCACTCTCGCACCCGTTGCGCAGTTGGAAAGAAAGTGATATCCCAGATCAGGACGGGCTCGATGTTATCGCCAGGTCCGGCAGTGACATTTCCCCCAAGACCGGCCTTAAAGGTCTCTCAGGAAGAACAGATCTGCCCGCGTACGGCGAGATCGCACTGGCACGCCTGAAAGCTAAGGCCGTAGTCCGTGCGCTCGAGTTCTCGATTCCTGTCGATGAGGCTGCCGCTTTCGAGAACGCCCACCTGCGTGTCACTTGGGATGGACGGAGGAATCCATCCATCGATGCCCCCATCGCTTTGTTTTATGGAACGGGCACGCTTTATAACCGTGACACCCGCGAGTACCTTGTAAAAGCGTTCCCCGTCAACGTGCACTTTAACAGAGGCCGCATCTATCTGAACTGCTATTTTCCGATGCCCTTTTTCAAAACCGCACGTTTTGAATTGATAGGGAGCAACCAAACGGTACGCGAAATTGAGTGGAACATTCGATACATGCAGTTAGACGAACCCACGAATCAGCTTTCCTATTTCCACGCCACTTATCGGGATTTTCCCCATCCGACGCTTGGCCATGATCTGGTTCTTCTCGATACGCGGGACACCGAGGGTGGTGGCGACTGGTCGGGTCAACTCGCCGGTACGTCGTTCATCTTTTCGCACGACGCAAATCTCGAAACTCTGGAAGGCGATCCGCGGTTCTTTTTTGATGACAGCCTCACCCCACAAGCCCAAGGTACCGGAACGGAAGAATGGGGCGGAGGCGGAGATTATTGGGGCGGGCTCAACATGACGTTGCCCTTCGTGGGACATCCGGTGGGGGCTCGTTCCCCGCAACTGGCCGTCAACGACAAAGACAAGATAGAGTCGGCATATCGTTTCCTGCTGGCGGATTTGATGCCGTTCGGACGAAATGCAGTAATCGATCTCGAACACGGTGGCTCAAATGAATCCACCGAACATTATGAGACGGTCACGTATTGGTATGGCCTGCCATCAGCTTCGTTGGTTCAGACTGACACCCTCCAAGTCGGCGATCCAGTGAGCGAGAAGAAGCATAAGTATTTGTCTCCGCAGGCTTCTGATCCCTACTCGATTACGTCCCGCTATGAATGGGGCGTCGATACGCTTGACGATAAGGAGATTTATCCGACGGAAACCGATCACGCGCGCACGACACAGGGCACCTCGGAATTCCAGCTTCAGCTTCAACGCGACAATTTGGGCGTCCTTCTCCGGCGCAAACTCGATTACTCATTCGCGAATCAAAGAGCGGAAGTCTATGTTGCTGGCGAATCCAGGTCTGGGTGGAAACTCGCAGGCGTTTGGTACCTCGCCGGATCGAATACCTGCGTGTACTCCAACCCGGAGGAAGAGCTTGGCGCAACGCAACACATCATCGAGACATCGAACCGTCGCTTTCGAGATGACGAATTCCTGATATCAAAGGACCTCACTCAAGGACGAAAGGCGATCTGGATACGCGTGAAATTCACTCCGGTTAGCCGGCAACTGTTTCCGGGATACCCACTCAGTGAGCAAGCTTGGAGTGAGATCCGATACACCGTGTACTGCTTTGTTCTGCCGCGTACCCCGGATTGAAAATCTCGGGTTTCGATGCCGTAGTGAGAATCTGCTCGCGTTTTGTAATCCACTGTTCACTCCGGGGAATTCCCGACGGTGCGCTAGCCGTACGAGAGCAACTGGTCCAGTAGGCCGCTGGCCGGGTACGAGACCCAGAAATTGCTGCTCGCACTGCACACGCCCCATCCAGAACTGACCGAGCCATAAAGCTCCAAATGCGAATGTGAACACCGAACCGCTTTCTGCTGTTAGCGTCCTCATATGTAACTGGTTGCTCGTTGTAAGGATCTTATTTTCTTAGGTAAATCAAGGATGCTTCACTATGAATCAAACATTGAATAAAACGATGAAGGCTGTGGCGATCGATCGATTTGGGGGAATTGAAACACTAAAAACGCGCGAGCTTCAGATCCCGGATGTCGGCGCTGATGAAGTGCGGGTTCGAGTGGAAGCCGCGGGGGTGGGCGTTTGGGATCCGTTCGAACGCGAAGGCGGATTTGCGAAGGAGTTCAATGTGAAGCCCCGGTTCCCGCTCGTGCTGGGGTCGGATGGCGCTGGGACTGTCGACGCCGTGGGAGACAACGTACGGCATTTCAAAAAAGGGGACCGCGTCTACGGAATCGCTTTTCTGAATCCGAAAGGCGGATTTTATTCGCAGTATACCGTCGTGAAAGAAAATAGTGTCTCGCGCATCCCGGGAAAACTGAGCATGCCGCAGGCCGCCGCTATGGCGGTTGACGCGATCACAGCGCTTGCGGGTCTGGATACAACGCTCGGCTTGAAAAACGGGGAGTCGGTGCTCATCCTTGGTGCGAGCGGCGGTATTGGCCACTTAGCTGTTCAATTGGCCAAGCGCATGGGCGCGCGCGTACTTGCCGTAGCGTCAGGCGATGACGGTGTCGCCTTGGTGCGGGGTCTTGGCGCGGATAAGGTTGTGGACGGAAAAAAGGATGATATCGCCGCCGCAGCGCGGCAGTTCGCTCCCCAGGGGCTCGATGCCGTCCTCTTAACGGCTGGCGGAGAAGCTGCCGAAAGAGCCTTATCTACGTTGCGCCAAGGCGGACGCGCCGCCTATCCCAACGGCGTCGAGCCCATTCCCAAAGATCGGGCTGGAATAAAAATCCAAAGCTACAACGGCGAGTATGCGCCACCGCCGTTCGAGAAGCTCAACCGCCTTATCGAAGCCGGTCCGTTTGAAGTCCATGTCGCGCGGACATTCAATTTGGACCAAGCGGCCGATGCCCAGCGCGCACTTGAGGATCACTACATCGGCAAACTCGCGCTCATCACGCAATAGAAGCCCCACGCTATTGTCGACCTGTGCATCCCGTAAACTCAGGCGGCTCTGTTTTTTACCCGATCATCCCATTTGGACCTTATCTGATCCGTCGAAGGTCGATTTCGTCCTCCTGAGGACTTTGTGTTCCACCACTACTCCTCGTTATCCGAGAGTGGCCGCGGTAACAAGCGAACAAGGAAGTGCAAGCATAGGGCCCTTGAGGCTGAAGAATAGGAAATGGCGGGTGGTCGATTGGTAAGCAGCGGTCTGGGCAATACCTTTATGAGTGTAGTTCGGATCCGGTCTCTGTACTGAGGCTTAGCCTTCTGGAACGGAATCGGGGTATCTCAGACGCGGAGAAACCAGCCGCGCTTGTACATGAAATGGGCTAGCGTATACATGCATAGCGTGAAGGCGATAGCGTATAGTAATGAGGCGTTCGGAGGAGAAGCCAACGGCGCGAAAAGCGTGATGTACAGGACCTGCTGAAGCGAAACGTTGTGCCACTTGATGGCCTGAAGAGCCTCGTTAAGAAATTCAGATGCGAGATAGACGGTAATCGCGTTCATTCCGAAAATGGCGAACGGGCGCGCTGCCCAAGTCCACCGGCGAATGTCGAGAGTCCAGAGCAGAATCGCCATTACCACGAAATTCAGACCCGCCATAAGCAGCGTAAACGAATCTGTCCACAGCTTCTTATTGATAGGCAGCCATATACTGCAGATGTAACCGGCCGCGACCAGTAAGTTGCCGGCAAGGAAGAAGCGTACTGTGCGTTCGGTAATTGATTCTTTGAGCCGTAGAATATGGCCGGCCAATACACCGAGTAGTGTCGTAGCAATCGCCGGAAGTGTGCTCACGAGACCCTCCGGATCCCAACTGTGCGTGCTTGCATAATTGTGGTGGCCAAGAACGATCCGGTCAATGTAGTGACCGAAGTTGCCTTCCATATCCAGGTGTCCGGCTCCGTATCCAGGCACAGGAATCAGTTTCATCATGAGCCAGTAGGCAGCGAGCAATCCCACTGTCCACAGGACCTGGCTGCGGATGCCCGAATACAGGAAGATCAGCGACGCGATCAAGTAGCAGATAGCGATGCGCTGCAGGACTCCGAGAATCCGCTGGGTGCCAAGATTGAAGTGCGGGAACGCGTAGATCGCCATACCGAAAAGGAACAGGATTGCAGCACGGCGCACGATGCCCGGCAACAGTTCTCTCCGGGATGCGCCGGCTGTTACGCGCTTGCCGAGCGATAACGTAATCGCCACGCCGACGATCCACAAAAAAGATGGAAAAACCGTATCGGTGAGCGTCCAGCCGTTCCAGGCTGAATGGTTCAGAGGCGCGTAAGAAACGCGGCCGCCGGCATCGTTCACAACGACCATCAGGGCGATAGTGAGACCTCGGAATACGTCTAAAGAGAGCAATCTCTGCCTCTGGAAACCAGCAGTAAATTCAGGTAGTGACTGCGAGGTCGCGATTTCGAGCGGCGTGGACAAGGGAGTAATAATCTCAGATTATGCCGGCGTCGTGCTATGTTGCATTGCTATTTTTCCGCGCAATTGGAAGTTGCGAATGGTACCGATGGGCAGATGCCCGAATGAGTTCCACGATCTTTTTGCGGAGGCCACCTGCCCCCACTTAAGGGGAAACTTGAGCGATTTTCCTTTCTCCTGAACCCAGGGTTACGTCTGCGCAAGAAAGCACTTGGTCGGCGGCTGTTTTGGCGTGCGTTGCCCGAACGGGCCGACCATTCACAAGCAGAGTGTTGATAGAGCCGGGAAAACACGCCCGCCAGGCCAGGGAGCGGCCCTTCACATTCTCTGTTACCGTTCGGGTGAGCCCATCATGGCGGACGCTCACTTCATTCGCTCTCACAGGCACGTGGTTCAGCTCCGCCCAGGCTGTGGCGTTCGTGAGCCGGGGAATTGTCACAATGGCGCCATCCACATATGGGCTGTTGGACCCAGCGTTCTCCGCTTTAGCCGCTTCCAGCTCAATCCCCATTAGCCCGGTCGCAATAGCGCCAATCAGCGCGTACGAAACTTCCGGATATTCACGGCGATTCTTCCCCTCGCGCGCGAGATCGATAATTTGCCCATAAGCCGCGTCCAACTCTCCGTACCGATACAGGACCTCGGGAAAGTGGGACTGTCCTTCTACTTCCACTGGGGATTTTTCGTTGATTGCTCGAAGCAACCCTTTCAGAACAGATAGGGATTTCGCGCCTCTCTCGGCGGCGCCATAGTAGAGCACAGATAGATTGAGGCCACGACCTTCCATTTGATGAGCGAGATTGAGGCGCGAAAAATAGTTCTCAGTTTTGGTGTCCCACCACACACGATTCAAGAACGATTTCATCTCCCGAGCCCGAGCGAGAAATGTATCCGCTTCGCCTTCGTCTCCTTTCAATTGTTGCAAGTGGGAATAAGCTAGATAGCCGGCGTACTGAACAGCAAGCTGATCCAACGCGACGACAAAATTGGGGTCACCTTCGTCATAGCTCGGAATGCCTCTGTTCTTTTGAAACCGATTGGTGGGATCGTAGCGACCTCGGACATTTAAAATGCGCCGCCGCTTCATGATGCTATCGACGCTTAAGTCCCACCGTTCGACGTAGTCGTGAACCGTGCGCCGATAGAAGCGTTGAAAGACCGGATCGGTAATGTATCGCTGATCGCCTGTCCAAACGTACATGCGGTAGCAGGCATCTACGACGTCGAAGTTCGCCGGCAGGTTATACCAGAAGTGTGCATCGTCCAAATAATCGACGGGCACCGGCAGGTTGTCCCGGTTAATCTCCCAATAACTGCACCAGTCTTTGGATTCGGAAATGTTCTCCGCAAACTTGTGCAGCATGTTTCGCGTGTGATCCGCGAGACCGAGCAGGTGGGCCCCCATACTTTGGTGCGCAGTATCGCGCATGCAGAACGCTTGACGGCCCGGTAAAGCTGCCTCGTACCAGTCGCCGACGGGATCGCCACTGAAAGCGTACGCCAATGCCTGGCGGCGGGCCCATTCGAATGCGCCTGCGAGGGCAGTGTCGGAGGTCTTTAGTTCAAGTTGAGCACCACGTGGCCCGACGAGCGGGGCCGGAGCAGATTGAGAGTCTGCGCTGCAGGTCACTGCGAAACAGCAAACGAGAATCCGAAAGGACTTCAAAACGAACCTTGTCCTTTTCGTAATCGAGAAATCCAATTGTTGATGCCCGCCTATAGCTGCATGGTGCATTGCACCAAGGTGGAAGGTGAAACGCAGCGCACTTTGCAACGGAAATTTCCAGAAATCTTTCCCAAACAAGAAAACGAATCGGCCATATTGGTCGCTCAGGAAGAAAGATTAGCATGCAAATTCGCCAGTTTCTTCGAAGACTGTACTAGCGCGATCACTTTCACAGCCGGGGAGGTGATATCAATCCTTTCCGGCTTCATTTGCCGTTTGGTCGCCCGCCACAGAATTCGCGCTTTCCGAATTTATTCTTTACACAAATAGTCCGGGCCTTAGCGATCGGATGATTGGACGCCATCTCCGGGTTGCTTCGCTTCCGGTTGGGCAGAGTTAAAAGCTTCTTTCTCCTGGCCTGCGGTTACCTGGAGCTCTATCGGAGCGGATGGATGCACGGTAGGCGAATTAGACTCCACTCGGCCCACCACGTACACCGGCTGAGTGATCGGCTTGGCCCAGTCTTCGGCGTGCAGCGTAAATGTGCGGCTCGATTGCGCCTCCGTCACCAGCACGCCGTTCAATCCTACGTTCACCACTCGCACGCCGGGTGGCAGATTTTCGACCGAACACGGTACGCGGCCTTTGAAGCCGTTCTGTCGCGCCACATGCAGCGTCACGGTAACCGACTTTCCCGGTTGAACGGCAAGCTGCGCCGGCTCCGCCGTCACTCGCACATCCGGCGGAGGAATCACAGAAGCAAGCTGCAACGGCGCATCCGCGTTCGCTACTCGGATTAAATCGCGCCCCGCCACCTTTGCGCGCCCTACGATCTTTATGGGCGAAGCGAGCGCTCCGGTAGCGGCGTTGGTGCCCGCGGAAAGAACTACTACGGTGGAAGTCTGTCCCGCCGGTATCGTAGCCTGCCCCGCCGTTACCCCTGTCGCAAGGCCCCGCACTTCGATCTCGATCGGACCGTCATAACCTGCGAGGCGGTCCGCAATGACCGTGACCGGAAAGGAGCCCCCGCTCGGAATATTCGGATTCTCCGGATCCGCTTCGAGTCGATAATCGACATGCGCGTCTCGAACGGTCAGACGATACGCAAAATCAGACCCCCCTAGATCGCGGACATCCTTGAGGTGCAGAATATAATCGCCATCTTCCGGTGCCACAAAATCGAGCCGCGAGTCTCCTTCGTATCCGGGTCCGCCGTCGTCGTTCCGCCAGGTCAACCGGAACACCGGTAGTCCATTCGGTGGAAACTTAGCGTCGGCGCGAAGAATCTCTGCTTTGTAAACCGGTGTGTTGATCGGGCGCACGCCCGGCGATGTGCCCAGAAAAGCCCTCCGAAGGCCATCGATTCCTTCCGTCTCGATGTCGGCGTCGGGCTGGTCCGGGATCATCGCAATTCGGTCAAGCTCGTCGCCAATCATGAGGTAATCCCCTTCACGAAGACCTGAAGTGGATACCAGCCGCATACCGGTTGTTCTCGAATCCCTATCCGCAAGCGTGGTTATCGTCTGGTTCTGACAGCGAACGGTGGCGCGAGGAATCTCCTTGCCCTGCGCATCGAGCACTTCGATCACCGAATCAAGCGGCGAATCGAGTCTCGCCGCCGCCACCTGAATATCTAGACTCTCGCCCTTCTTCGCGTGAAACCGAAAATAATCTTCATCGGACTTCCCGCCTGTCTTCGCGGCGGCATTGATATGTCCGTTGATCGTCGTTGGCAGCGAAATCACTTGTGCGTGCGCTGCACTATCATTGGGTTCCTGCTCTAGAGCTTCGGGCTCGTTTCCAACCGCAAGCGTCGCTTTGTTCAGCGATGCCCCATTGCCGCCCTTCAGCTCGAGCGGCAGTGTCGTCCAGCCATCGGCCCGTTTCGGCGCCCGGACAGTTGCCTGATCCGAATCGAGATTGACTCCGCGCACCGTTACCCGGCCCGCTTCCCCCGCGCGCACGCCCAGGGGGAAAACGCCCGTTATATAAGGAAGAGGCCCCGCCTGTACGCGGTAGAAATGGTCCATCCCTCCGCTCTTTTCGCGATCGGCAACAGACAACGTATAAGCGCCTTGCGCCGGCAGTTTGAAAATGAGCACCGCATCGGGGCTGTTTTCATTGCGGCCGGCTTCGGCTAATCGCTTGCCGGAAGAATCGCGCAACACCAACAGCGATTGGAGTTTTGAACCTAGCTGCGATCCCACAACCTGAAACACAACCGCTTCGCCGGCCTGGCCCTCGAAAGTGTAGTTGTGTCTCTCACCGGGCGTGTCAATCGTGCCAACCAGAGTCGCTGGCAGTTTTACCCGCTGTGCTTCTGTTCCTGACACCTTCTGAGTCTGAATTTCCGGTAGCGAACCAATGGCGATCACGGCCATATTTGACGTTCCGAGCGGCGTCTGAATCCGAAACCGGTGGATTCCCGGTTCCACATCTTTTGCGGCCGTAACCTCCAGGCGGGCCATCGCCTTCTTGCCCTGCGCCACTTGCGCGACGAGGTCCACTCCGGCACGGGGGCCAGTGATCTTCTCGGGTACTTCCTTGATATCGGAGATCCTCGCGGTCATGCCGGCCGCGTCGAAGATCACATCCTTCGCTCCTTCCAAGCTTCGCCCGTCAATCGTGAACGTCACTGTGCCACCCCGCTGCATGCCAGCCGGCCAGACCTTGGAAATCGTCGGTGGAATAATCGGCTCGGCCGCTTGGACCGCTAGCACGAGCAGCAACCCAGTGGTAAAAATGTGAAGCGTCATCGGATCCCCCTAATCCCCAATAGCCGCCCCGCGGTTTCATCTGCCCGAAGTTCCCCTTTCGGAGCATCCTGCGCCTTGGTGTCGTATAACGTTAGGCTGCCGTTATAACGGCCCGCGGCGAGCCGCGTTCCATCCGGACTGATGCTCAACGCTTGCACCCAATCGGGTTGATGATCGATTACTCGCAGCGGATCAAGCGTACCCGCATCGCGGAAACGAATGGAGCCGTCCGAAGAGCTGGTGACAATCGTCTTTCCGTCCGGCGTCCAGACCAGCGCCAGGATGCTGTCCTCATCCGCAATCAGCGATTGAACAAGGCTGGAGTCGCTATCGCCCAACCGCCAGACGTAAATTGTCTTGTCATAGCCGGCTGCCGCGATCCGGTCGCCCTTGGGCGAATAGTGGAGGCTCGTCAGGCCGTCTGAGGCATCGCCCAGCGTGTATAGTCTCTTGCCGGAACCCACGTCCCAGATCTTGACCGTCCTGTCCTGCGAGGCTGAAGCCAGGCGCTTGCCGTCGGGACTGAACGCTACCGCGAACACCGCGTCAATATGGTCCTGCAGATTGCGGACCTCTTTCCCTGATGCCACATCCCAAAGCTTTACCATCTTGTCGTAGCTGCCTGACGCAATCAATTTTCCGTCCGGACTCCATGCCACCGAATAAATGCAATCGGTATCGCCGTTCATAGTCTTGAGAAGCCGGTGCGATTCCGTATCCCAGATTTTGATTTCACCTCCGCGCTGCGGTGGCCCTCCGCCTGCAGCAAGCATCTTTCCATCTGGGCTGAATGCGATCGAACGTACGTAATCCGCATGGCCGGTAAGTGTGGCGAGCAACTTGTTCGTAGCTGGATCGATGAGCCGGACTTCCCGATACGCCCCGACGGCCAGAATCTTTCCGTCCGGAGAAAACCGAAGCGACGCAATGGGCGAAACAACGGGAACTTCGAGTTTAATGTCCGGAATGGCAAGCGGTGCTAGCGTCGTTGTTTCTCCGGCTGCCGGCCCCACCCCACCTGCATCGATCCACGCTTTAATCGTCGCAATGTCTGCCGCCGATAGCGGATCGCTTCCGAATGGCATCCGAGGCTGCACTTTCCCCTCGAGCATCATCACCATGCGGCTTTCGTCAGACTTGCCCGGAACGATCGCCGGCCCATGTGCGCCGCCCTTCATTAGCAGGTCGAACTTATCCATCACGAGCCCGCCCATCTTGGCCGCGCTCGAATGGCACGCCAGGCAGTTCTTTTGAAGGATCGGCGCAACGTCCGGCGTAAAGCTCGGTGTTGCAGCCTGCGCCGCGCCTCCCAGGAGTGTCGTGACGGTGGCTGCGATCAAAACGGCTTTCATGGAAGACCCGCTCTAGTGATTGAACATGAAGGCTTCGCTCGTCAGCATGGCCCACAGCATATCGTTCAGCGCGTTGCGACGCATGTCGTCGACCCCGGACGTCTTCTGTTGCTCAGCCGTGTGCAGAATCTTCACCAGCGCCGCCCGTTCAGTCTCGTTCGGATAACGGCTGAACGACGCCAGGTAGAGATCGTTCACGATCTGTTCGTCAGAAAGCCCGCGTTTGATCATCGCATCGATCGAATTATCAGGCGCACGTACCTTATTGTTGAGCGTATCGCCGTTAATAATGTGCAACGCTTGCGTGATGGTTGGCACCGACGTCCGCTCGCTCTCCCGTGTCTGCTGGCGCGCCGGCCGCCCGAAGGCGTTCAAGAAGTACGATTTCACCGCCGTATCCGGCAACTGCAGCGCGCGAGTGCCGGCAGGATATCCATCGAACTTTTCCGGTTCGTGCGTCACCTGCGAATAGGCATCGAGTAACACCTCCGCTGGCAGGCGCTTGATCAGATAGTGCGAGCCGTATTTATCATCAGGCGCATTTTCCTTCAGCGGCTCTGACGAAGCCTGGTACGTGGCCGATTGCATGATCGTCCGAATCATGTGGTTGATGTCGAAATGATGCGACGTAAAGTCCCTCACCAGTTCGTCCGGCAATTCATCGTTAGTGGCTGGATTGGTGGCCCGCAGATCGTCCACCGGTTCGATCAGCCCGCGGCCCATGAAATTCCGCCAGAGCCGGTTGACCAGGCTGCGTGCGAAAAACGGATTATCCGCTGCGGCGAGCCACTTGGCGAAATAAATTCGCGTATCGCCGGGAGTCGTTTCCGGAAGGGCCTTAGCGTCCAGCGGTTTCGGCGGCAGCACCGTCATGTACCGGTCGTCGGTAAATTCGCCCGTAGGCGCGGAATAGACCGTCACGTTATTGAACAGCGGACCAATTCCGGCGCGCGCCCCGCTCGGCGAGAAGGTCTTCAACCGCACCCGCGCGAACAGGTTCGCCATGCCGTAGTAATCTTTCTGCGTCCACTTGGCCAGCGGATGATTGTGGCAATGCGCACACGTGATCGTAATGCCAAGAAACGCCTGCGCCATGTTTTCGGAAGTATCCAGCGGATCGCGATGGATCACCCAATAGTTCGCCGCCCCGTTTTCAACCGTATTGCCCGTAGCGGTGACAATCTCACGCACGAATTCGTCCCACGGCTTGTTCTGTGCAACGCTATCCCGAATCCAGTTGTAATAGCTCCACATCTCCTCGTCCGAGAGGCGATTGCTCGAAACCAGCAGCAGGTCCGACCACTTGTAAGCCCAATAGTCGACAAATTCGGGCCGCTTCATTAGCTGATCGATCAGCCGGTTTCGCTTGTCCGGAGACGTATCCTTCAAAAATGCTTCGACTTCCGTCGGCTTGGGCAAGATTCCGGCGGCATCCAGGTACGCTCTCCGGATAAATTCCGAATCGCTGGACGTGGGCGAAGGAGGAATGTGCAGCGCTTCCAGGTGTTTCAGGATCGCAGTGTCAATGTAATTGTGGCGCGGCGCATTCTTGAATACCGTCTCCTCGAGTTGGTAGGGGAAGGGAATCCGCAGCCGCGAAAACGCCACATGGCTCTGATACCAGACGGTCACCGGCGCCTCTCCGAAATTGTGCATGGTCACGTCGCCCTGGTTGTCGACCGTTGCTACGCCTTCATCGCCGCTGTCATACTTCGCCCACCGCGTCACGTCCTCCCGGCGGCCGTCGGAAAACAACGCCGTCACGACTAACTGCTGCTTGGCGCCGGGACGCAGGGACGCCTCGTGCGGCAGGGCTTGGATCGCCGTCACCTGGGCATCCGTTTCCTCCGGAGCAGGCATTCCTTGTGCGATCCAGCCCGAAATCACTTTGTACTCGGGCGAGTTGAGCAGGAAGCGCCGTCCGCCGCCGTGCGGAATTGTCAGCGTGGGCTTCAATAGGATTAAACTTTTCGCCGGTTCCATCCGTTCAGTCCGGCGCGCCAGTGCCTGGTGCGTGAGCGTGAAATAATCCGTTTCTGGATCGTAGCCCCGCAGCGTCAGCTTGAATCCGTTTTTGCCCGCCGCCGCGCCGTGGCACGGTCCGGAGTTGCAGCCCATCTTGGTCATCACCGGCAGAACGTCATTGCGAAAGCTCAACGGCTTGATCTTGGAATAGTCCTTCACATCGAGCGAGGCGCTGGCACGCTGGTCTTCAACAGTTGCCGCAATCGTCGTGTGCCCATCCGCTCGCGGCTGCACAAAATCGTCTTTATCCACCGCCGCAATATTGCCATCGGAGCTGGTGATTTGCGCTTGCGCGGTCAAGTCTTCCTGATGCCCATCCGCGAACGTGCCTTCCACCACCAGGCGCTGGCTGTATCGCGGGCCCACCAGCGCAATCGAAGCCGGCAGGATGTCGATTCTTGCCAATGCGCTCTTCGGGTAGTTGACCGGCTCCGCCGGCGGTCCCGGCGGTGGAGCCTTCGGCTTGACCTTTTGGTGATACGTAGCATCGTTGCCGCTTTCTTGAAAGGCTTGCCCCGCATACGACGCAGCAAGCAGTGCTATCAGTGCGGCCGGAAGAAAGTACTTGCAGCGTTTCATACTAGAAGCTCATCAATCGGATCAAAGCCGTGATCCACCAGGCGCACCACGCGGCCTTGCGGAGTCTTCAACTCCTTGTCAATCGGTATGCCCAGGCACTTGTAAACTGTCGCCGCCACGTGGCTCGGCATTACCGGCCGATCCTTCGGCGCGCCGCCGATCGAGTCGGAGGAGCCTACCACCTGGCCGCCCTTCACTCCGCCGCCCGCCATCACCACAGTCCAGCACTGCGGCCAGTGGTCCCGGCCGCCAGCCGGATTCACGCGCGGTGTCCGCCCGAACTCACCCGTCGCCAGCACCAGAGTGTTATCGAGTAACCCGATCCTGCTCAGATCCTCGAGCAGTGAGCTGTACGCGTTGTCAAACATCGGTCCTACCAGCTCGCTATAGCAGCTGATCGGGCTGAATGGCGCGGAGCCGTGAATATCCCAGGTGATGTCGTTGAAGACCGTTTCGAACATATTGATGGTTACAAAGCGCACGCCCCGCTCCACCAGCCGCCTTGCGAGCAGACATCCCTGCCCAAATCGATTGAGGCCATACCGCTTGCGCATTTCTTCGTTTTCCTGCGTGAGGTCAAACGCCTCGCGCGCCTTGGCCGAAGTCATCAGAGTATACGCCTGGTCGAAAGTCGAATCCATCAGCTTGGCGTCCTGATTGGATTCTTCAAAATATTTCACTGATTGGTCGATCATTTGGCGCCAGTCGCGCCGCCGGTCGACGCGCACTGCCGAGATGTAATCGGGCGGCAGCATGTCGGGCACTTTGAAGTTCGTCTCCGACGGATCGGCGTTCAAAACGAACGGATCGTAGGCCTTACCTAGAAATCCAGCCGTATCGCCGTGCGGTAAGTTGCCGCCAAGCTGGCCGATCATGTAAGGAATCAACACATTCGGCGGCATATCGCCACGCGCGCCTTTTTCGAATCGCAATACCGAACCGTAGTTCGGTGATTCCAGCCCGCCCTGGAACAGACGTCCGGTTTGCATCATTTGGCAGCCAGTGTCATGCACCGCAGCCGCGGTGTGATAGACCGAGCGCAGCAGCGCAAACTTGTCCGCGTGCTTCGCCATGCGCGGGAAGATCTCTGAGATTTCGATGCCCGGAACGTTCGTCTTGATGGGCTTGTATGGTCCGCGAATTGAGGCGGGTGCATCCGGCTTCATGTCCCATGTGTCAAGCTGGCTCGGACCACCCACCAGCATCAACTGGATGCAATTTACGTCTTTCTTGGGGTCGACGGCCCCACTGGCCTTAACGGCGAGGAACTCAGGCAACGTGAGACCCAGAAAGCCAAGCGAGCCCGCGTGCAGAAAATCGCGCCGGGTCAGACCATCACAGAAGGTCACCGAACGGTTGGCATCTAATCGCAACATGAGCCGACCCCCAACAAAGGGACACGAGGCGCGCGGCAGCAATGAGAACCTGGATCGATTATTCAAGCTATCGGGTTGGGCGAGTTGGGTCAATGAAAAATGCGGCCAATGCTATATCTTGGGGTACATGAGGACCGCATCGCCGGCCAGACGCGCATGATCGAACCGCTTTCTTCAG
>Ga0126381_100003979_pt1 | contig 16032 bp, 16 predicted proteins | sample PanSoiMetPlot_28_FD_96465 | JGI IMG/M metagenome (GOLD analysis project Ga0126381, IMG submission 96465) | Tropical forest soil microbial communities from Panama - MetaG Plot_28 | ecosystem: Environmental > Terrestrial > Soil > Tropical forest > Bulk soil | place: Panama | collected 2016-02-17 | reverse complement strand
TCCTGGAATGCCGGATTATCCTGGCAATTGGCTCGATGCTCTTGAAGTGCTCGGCAACTCGCCCGAGGGCGCAAGCGAAGCCTTCATGATGGCGCACGGCATCTCGGCTGCGGTCGTCGCAGCGCTGGTTGACTCGGGGCTCGCAACGACGGTCCCCGAGCGCAGGACCGGCGAACGCACCGTGAGTGTGACGCGGTTCAAAATCACCGACCGCGGCCGTGTGGCGCTGGGGCGCTGACCGTGCCGAGCGCTCGCTACCGCGGCCCTCCGATGACCCTCGCCAACATGGGCCACACCGGCGTGAGTTCGCTCGCCGTCAGGTGCGGCTACGCCGCTCCCGATGAAGGTGCCTATGAGAAGGAAGGTCGGCTACCAACCAACCGCCTGTAACGCAGTCCGCCGATACGAGAAGCTCATGAGTTCTCGAAACATCGGGGTTCCCCCGGCCGCATTAGCGAGAGTAGTGACATTAACGCTCGCAGAATGGAGCCGCAGCGCCATCGATCGCAGGTGCCCGCGCATCGCGTAATGGCTTCGTGCCCACGCGCGACCAAACGGCCGCAACTGGTAGTCCGTTCACCCGACTCAAATTATGACCGGCGACCGGAAAACACGGGCGAGAGCTGGATGCGTTTGTGTCACACCTTCCGCAATTCGATGACAGGTCGGATAGCACCAGCACAGGCAGGGTTGGCCGCAATAGTCTTGCTCGATGACCGACACTTCCATTGCTGCGGCTCACCTCGCCATAAACGACTTCCGCGTGGGCAGCGTCATCAGCCGCTCTGGCGCGGTGCTGTCGCGTCATCTTCTGACATTTTTCATCGTGGCTGTCATCGCCTACTCGCCATTGCTGCTGATAGTAAGCGTGCGGACCAAGCCCATCGAGCCTTCGGAAGCTCTCAGCCAGGCCCTTTGGGCATTCTTCGGGGTCGTCCTGCTGGTGGTGCTCCCCCAGCTCGGTAACGCAATTGTCCTGCACGCGGCGTTTCAAGACATGCGCCGCCGGCCGGTCAGGCTGGTCGAATCGTTCAATGTCGGCTTGAGCCGCTTCCTGCCTGTCATCGGGATCGCCTTTGTCCAAGGCTTTCTGATCGCGCTGGGGATGATTCTCCTGATCGTCCCCGGCTTGATACTCTACACGATGTGGTTTGTTGGGTTGCCGGCCTGTGTCGTCGAGCGTCTGGGGCCGTGGACGAGCTTACGCCGAAGCCGGGAACTGACGAAGGGGTACCGCTGGAAGATTTTTGCGCTGGCGCTCCTGTTGGCCGTCGCCAATGTCGGCGGCAGAGTGATCGTGACTGTCCTGACTGCCCTCGCAGGTCCCATCGCGGCTCTCACCGGTCAAATGATCTGGACCGGAATAGCGGTGGCCTTCGCGGGCGTCGTCTTCGCCGTCACCTATTACGACCTGCGGGTGATCAAGGAAGGTGTCGACATCGAGCAGATCACGGCCGTGTTTGACTGATACCCGCAGCGAGCGAGCCTGCGACTTACCTCTGAGCCGACACGGCGGCGCGCTCACTCGCCAGTGAGCCGCAGCGCGCACGTCATCAGTCCCGCCGCCGCACTGGCAGCCAGCGCGGCACATGGTCGAACCGGGTTGTGCGTAATCCTGCCAATTTCAATTTTCATTGCGATACTGATTCAATGCGTCTATCGGGCACGAGCCATATAAGCGCGATCGCAAAATAGATCACGATAGCAATCCATTCTCTGACGAAAGCAAGCGGCACGGCTGCGACGTACATGGCCAAGGACAACTTGCCTTTGAAGTCGCTGCCGACGGCTGTCGCCAAAGCAGAGCTTCGGCCATTACGAGCTATGATCGCCGACTGCAGCACCGTGTAGCCGATCGCCGCCATGGCCAACACGACGCCATAGGCAGCAATCGGCAGCGATCTGAACCCGGTCTCGTCAATCCAGCGGATAACGAACGGGATCAGCGAAAGCCAGAACAGCAAGAACAGATTTGCCCACAGAACTCTGCCGTCTACCCGGTCGGTGGCATGAAGCATGTGGTGGTGGTTGTTCCAGAAGATACCGATGTTGATATAGCTGAGCACATAGGTGAGGAAAATCGGCAGCCCCTCTTGAAGAGCTGCGATATCGGCGCCGGGGGGCACCTTCATCTCGAGCACCATGATGGTGATGATGATGGCCACCACCCCGTCGGTAAAAGCCTCGAGCCGCCCCTTGGTCATGTTCTACCTGCCACGCCGGGGGCGCCACCACTTGCGTCCGTGCTCGGTTTGGTTTTGCCGGCGGATCATACAGCCTTGCGATGACCATGCCATGCGTTCGAGACGCCTATCCGCGATGGCACGCGAATGGCAGCCGCGGGGACAACCGCTCCGGGGGACTGGGAGCATGTTGCTCGCGCACCGAGCGCGTCTGGGCCGGTAGCCGCACCGTCGAGATGATGCGCCTCGAGTGCTCGCGACCAAGGCTGACTCGGGCTCGGAAAACATTCGATCCTACTTCCCGCCTCGTTCGACTGATTTTCTGCCTCGGACAATCGTCCCCGGAACCGCTCATACTGCAGCCAGACGCAGTAGGTATTGACGACGTCGCTCTCGCAGTATTCGGCAATCTCCCGGCTTCCGGCCATCCCGTCGGGCTTCCCTGGCAACCCCATCACCCGCGAAATCTCCTGGTTCTCATCAGCATTCTTCTGGCGCTGTTCTGGCATCACTGACGAAGGATCCAAGCTTCAAGGCGCGACTTGGAACCTCCTATCACCATACCGCGTTGTTGTTCGACACCATCGTTTTCGGAAAGGGCATGAGCATGCCGGAGAACCATCCGCGTAGTGACTTCGGCCGCGCGATGGCCGATGCCAAGAAGCAAGCAGGAGGCGCGGCCCGGGAAGTTTCGGAGGCGGCGCAAGATCTCTATGATCAGACGCGCGAGAGCACGGCGCAGGTGACCGATGCCACGCGGGTAGCGGCACGCAAGACAACCGACTCTTTCGAAAGGGCATTGCAGCGGACGGTCGAGACTCAACCCTACACGGCTGCGCTGATCGCCTTCGCGCTCGGCTGGCTGTTCGGACGAACTCACCGGCCGTTCTGATGCCGTTCTGATGCCGTTCTGAGGCTGTTTGCCGCGCCGGCCAGCGGGAGACCGCGTTTTACGGGAGCATCGCCATAGCGGGATGAGTGTGTGGGATTTCGTCAAGGCGATTTTCGCTCCAGGTCCGGGTCCCTCGGATGCCGCCAGGCTTGATGGCATGAGTGAGGGTGCGCTTTCGCGGTCGCTCAGCAAGCTGCATTCAGAGGAACGAGGCTGGATCACCATCAGCGAAGCCCGCGCCTTGTTCTCGAGAATGGACCGTCAATACGCATTTGGCGAAATGGACGAGGAAGGAAGGCGGCGCATCGAGTCCTTTGCGGCAGAGAGTGATCATACCTCCCGACTCGAATTCATGCCCGTGGAGGAACGCGTGTATTTTGTTCGCAAGGCGGCTGCAGGCCCGTCGCAAGCAATCCCGGATTCTCCGCCGCCGACAAGCATCTAATCGTCGCCAATATCCGGCATGCCGCCGTCATCGAGAGCGGCAGCGCGCCTCTGATATTCCTTGGCTATCCGGTGTAACTTCTGGCCAACCTCTCGTGGAAGCCGCGCGGGCCTGGTGCATGCCGATCCGAGCAAGCGCCCCGCGTTCCGGGTCAGGCCTGCCGGCCTTGAGCCCATGCCTTTGGGATGCACGCAGTCACCTTGTTGCGCGCCTCCACCGTTTGAAGAATCGGTCGGACAACCGCCAGGCGCAGCCTCAATCGCCCTTGCCAGGGTTGGTCGAGAAGTGTTCCTCGAACTTGTTCGGCACGTCCTCCCACTGCTTGGCGTCGGCTGGATGATCCTTCTTGGTGGTGATGTTCGGCCAAACCCGCGAGTACTCGGCATTGATGCCGAGCCATTTCTCGGAGCCGGGCTCGGTGTCGGGCTTGATGGCGTCGATCGGGCATTCCGGCTCGCACACCCCGCAGTCGATGCATTCGTCGGGATGAATGACCAGCATGTTCTCGCCCTCGTAGAAGCAGTCCACCGGACAGACTTCAACGCAGTCGGTGTATTTGCATTTGATGCAGTTGTCGTTGACGATATAGGTCATCCGATCCAATCCGAGTTTGCTGTCGCGCATCCCGCAGGCCCCTTGCCGGCGGTCGGGCGTTTGCCTACAACCTCAACCATGGTTGAGGTCAAGCGGCAATTAACGGCTGACGGGGGCGAAATTCGTGCCGAGCTCGGGGTCGGCGAGGTCGCGCGGCGCAGTGGCGTCGCGGTCTCGGCGCTGCATTTCTACGAGGCCAAGGGCCTCATCCGCAGCACCCGTAGCCGAGGCAATCAGCGCCGCTATGCCCGCACCGTGCTGCGCCGGATCGCCGTCATCAAGGTGGCGCAGAAGGCCGGCATCCCGCTCGCCACGATCCGGGATGCGCTGGCATCGCTGCCGCAGAATGTTGCGCCCACGCCCGCCGACTGGCGGCGACTGTCGCGCGCATGGCGGCAGGACCTCGACGGCCGCATCCGCAAGCTCATGGAGCTGCGCGATCGGCTCGACGACTGCATCGGCTGCGGCTGCCTCTCCACCACCGCCTGCCCGCTGCGCAACCCCGACGACACGCTCGCCAAGAAGGGCGCCGGCCCTCGGCTCCTGGATCAAGCCTAGCCCATGAACCGTACCGAGCGCCTGTTCGCCCTGATGGACGCACTGCGCCGCCACCGCCGGCCGGTCACGGCGCAGAGCCTCGCCGAGGAGCTCAAGGTCTCGCTGCGCACCATCTATCGCGACGTGCAGGTGCTCATCGGGCTCGGCGCGCCGATCGACGGCGAGGCGGGGCTCGGCTACCTACTGCGCCCGGGCTTTTTCCTGCCACCGCTGATGTTCGACGCGGACGAGCTCGAGGCGCTGGTCCTCGGCATCCGCTGGGTCGCGCGCCAGAGCGACACCGCGCTCACCCAAGCTGCCACCAACGCGCTTGCCAAGATCGCCGCCGCCTCGCCCAAGGATTTGCGCGACACCTTGGCGGATACCGGCCTGTGGGTGGCACCCTTGTATGAAGCCCCAGATACCGGCGCGAGCCTCAAGGCGGTGCGCGAAGCCATCCGCCGCGAGCACAAGCTCAAGATCGCCTATGTGGCCGAGAGCGGCGTGCCGACCGAGCGCGCGATCTGGCCGATCGCCATGGCGTTCTATGAGCGGCGCCAGACGGTCGCGGCCTGGTGCGAGCTGCGCAGCGCCTTTCGCCATTTCCGCACCGACCGGATTACCGCCATCACGGCGACCGGCGAGCGCTATCCCAAGCGCCGCGTGGAACTGGTCAAGGCGTGGCGGCGCGAGGTGAACCTTCCCGAATAGAGCTTGCTCGCGAAAAGTTGATACCGGCTTTCGGGAAGGATCAGGCCCCAGCAATGATCCAGAGCGCGATGACCTCCCTGGTTCCAGGCTGCTGACACGACCTGTCAGCACATAGGCGCATAAGGGACGCACGCCGACTTCCGGCACTCTCGCGCAAGGAGCTGCCCCGTGACCTTCCATCCGCGGATCGATGCGTTCGAGACCCTGCCCGCTGCGCCTGCGCGGGCGGAGACCGATGAGGCACTCATCGCGCGCATCGCGGCGGGCGACAAGCGTGCGATGCGGACGCTGTTTGATCGCCATCATCTGCGCATCTACCGTTTCGCGCTACGCCTGCTCGGCGAGCGGGAGGTCGCGGAGGATGTGCTGAGCGAAGTGTTTCTCGACGTGTGGCGCCACGCCGAGATGTTCGGGGGACGATCGCAGGCTTCGACCTGGCTCATCGCCATCGCCCGCTTCAAGGCGCTCACCTGGCTGCGCCGGCGCGGCGAGACGCCGCTCGACGAGGCAACCGCGGCCGCGATCCCGGACACCAGCGACGATCCAGAAACGGTGATGCGCAAGAAGCAGCAAAGCCAGATCCTTCGCGATTGCCTCGCACGGCTTTCGCTGAAGCACCGGGAAATCGTCGATCTCGTCTATTACCAGGAAATGACCATCGCCGAGGTCGCGCGGATCGTCGGCATCCCGGAGGCTACCGTCAAGACGCGCATGTTCCACGCCCGCAGGCAGCTCTTCGACCTGCTCGCCGCCGCAGGCGTCGACCGAAGCCCGCCGTAACCGACACGCAAACGGGGGATCATCATGACTACCAAGACCTATCGCGGAAGCTGCCATTGCGGCGCCGTCCGCTACGAAGCCGACATCGACCTCACCAAGGGCACCGGCAAATGCAACTGCTCGATCTGCGGCAAGTCGCGTTACTGGGGCGTGGTCGTCAAGCCCGATGCGTTTCGCCTGCTCGCGGGCGAGGCTGACCTGTCGGACTATCAGTTCGGCACGCATCACATGCATCATCTGTTCTGCAGGCATTGCGGCATCCGCTCCTTCGGGCGCGGACACCTCGATGTGCTCGGCGGTGACTACTACTCTGTCAACCTCGCGTGCCTCGACGACGCCGATGCGGGCGAGCTGACCGCGGCACCGGTGCGCTTCATGGACGGGCGCAACAACAACTGGTACGCGGCGCCCCCCGAAACCCGGCACCTGTAAACCGCAAAATCCATCCGCCCCATCCAGTTCTAGGTCCAACGATGAAGCCCGAGACAGCGGCGACGGAATTCGTTGAGTTCATGGCACGACGCGCGCTCATCCGCGACGACCTCACCGCTGAGCACGGCGTTCCGGCAATGCTCGCCTATTACCAGGAGGAGCGCGCCGAAGGCTGCAGCTTCGAGCAGGACGCCGACATGCTGCTCTACGAATGGGGCACCTATGACTGGGGCCAGGGCCAGTTCTTCCAGCTCGGCATCACGCGCCAGCTGCTCCACAACGACGGCGGTGAGGATGAGGATTTCTGGCAGCTGCGGCTCACATTCACGTTCAAGCCGACGGACCTGCTGCGCAATTTGCGAAGCGGCCAGCGCTGGTGCTCGAATCCCTCCGAGCTTGCGGAGTTCGAAAGCTTCATCCGGGCGTCGGGGGCTTACCGGGCGGTAGCGGCGGTCGCGCCAACCGCGATGGACCTCCAATACGAATGTGCAGGCTGAGCGGACAAATGCTCACCTGCCCGCACGCTACCGGGCGGAAGAAGCACGATCGTTACGCTCGAGCGTGATCTTCGGCTCGGATAGCCTCACGTGAAACCGGAGATGCCTAGTGGGCGGCGAAACCTGCGATCTGCTGATCGTCGGCGCAAGCTTCGCCGGGCTCGTGGCGGCGCGCACCGCGGCAATGCGCGGCCTCGACGTGGTGGTGCTTGAGGCCAAGCCCGAGCCGGGTGCCCGCGTCGCCACGACCGGCATCCTGGTCAAGGAGGCGGCCGAGGCGATCGACGTGCCGCACGCGCTGACGCGACGCGTCCATGGGGTGCGCCTCTACGCGCCGAATCTCACGCACATCGACCTCTTCTCGCCCGGAAGCTTCTTTCTCACTACCGACACCGCGGGCCTGCTGCGCTGGCTGGCATGCGAGGCCGAACGCGCGGGCGCCCGCATCCGCTGCAGGGTAGGCTTCGCAGGTGCGGCCCGCCAAGGCGGCACATTTCAAATCGCCGGTCTCGATCTCACCGCGCGCTACATTCTCGGCGCCGATGGCGCCCGCTCGGCCGTGGCGAAGCACTTCGGGCTCGGCCGCAACAAGCAGTTCCTGGTCGGCGTCGAGGCCGAATTCGACGGGCTCGACAGCGTCGATCCGCGCTTCCTGCACTGCTTCCTCGACGGCACGGTTGCCCCCGGCTATCTGGCCTGGATTGCGAGCGGCCCGCAGGTAACTCAGGTCGGCCTCGCGGCGAGCGCCGGGCGGCGCGCCGACCTCGCGGCATTTCGGTCGCGCACCGAGCCCCTGTTCGGCTTCTCGCGCGGCCACATCGTCGAGCGTCGCGCCGGACGCATCCCCGCCGGCGGCCTGGTGCACCCGTGGTCCGCGCCAGGCGTGTTGTTGGTCGGCGACGCGGCCGGCATGGTCTCGCCCGCCACCGGCGGCGGCATTCGTCTCGCGTTCCAGTTCGGTCGCCGCGCCGCGCAGGTGATCGCCGATCATCTCATGCATCTCGGTCCCGCTCCCGAAGCGGTGCTGGCGCGCGAGTTGCCGTGCTTCGGGTTGAAGCGGCTGATGCGCGTGGGCCTCGATCTGGTGCCCTACAACTTTCTGTTCGATACCGCGATCGCGACCGCGCCCATGCGCCGGCTCGCCGCTCACATCTATTTTCATCGCCGCAACGTCAAGGGAATGAGCTTCGCCGAGTTCGAGGCTCACATCACGGCGCTCGCCGGCGACATGGCGGCACCGATGACCACGCCGCTATCGACGTCGGATTCGTCGTGACGTTCACCACCGCTCCCGCACCGGCGTGATGCCGAGCTCCCCTGCCAGGCGATCGAGCTGCACCAGCAATTCCCGCGACATCGGCACGCCGTTCGCCACGCGATCGACGCGGCGACGGCGGCGTTCCTCGCCGGGGAGGCGGATGGCGTCGAAGCCCGGCAGTTTGCGCGAGGCGCGCAAGTCGCGCAGGTGCCGGTCGACCTCGGCGGTGAAGTCGGCGAGCGGCGTGAAGCGCGCGATGTCGAGCGCGATGATGAAGTGGCCGGTGTCCCCGAAGCTCTCCTCGTCGGCGTTGAAGTCGATCACGTCGCGGCCGAAGGCGGCGCCGTTGAGCGTGCCGGCGAGGAGGCCGAGCACCAGCGCAAGCCCGCTGCCTTTGTAGCCGCCGATCGGCAGGAGCAGACCTTCGGCGCTGCGTTCGGGATCGGTGATCGGGCCGCCGTCGCGGTTGCTCACCATCCAGCCTTCGGGCATCTGCTTGCCCCGCAGCCGATAGTTCTTGACCGTCCCGTAGGATGCGACCGTCGTGGCGATGTCGAGCACGACCGGCGCCTCGCTGGCGGCGGGGATCGCGACGGCGAGCGGATTGGTGCCGAGCAAGGTCTCGGCGCCGCCCCAGGGCGCCATGTGGTTGGCGCTCGCCACCACCGAATAGATGCCGACCATCTGCTCCGCGAGCGGCAGCGCCGCATAGACGCCGGCGGCGCCCGCATGATTGGAGCGCCGCGCACCGACCCAGCCGACACCACAGACGCGCGCGAGCTCGATCGCCGTCTCCGCGGCTTGCGCCATCACCAGATGGCCCATGCCGTTGTCGCCATCGACCAAAGCGGTCGCGGGCGCGGTCTTGCACACCGTGATCTCGGGGCGCGGATTGAGGCCGCCGGCGCGCAGCCGCCGCACATATTGCGGCAGGCGGAACACCCCGTGCGCGTCGGCGCCGGTCAGGTCCGCCTCGGTCATCAGCTCGGCGATCTTGGCGGCGTCCGTTGCCGGCAACCCGATCTTGGCGAGCGCATCGGTGATGAGGCCCGCAATGGCGGCCGGGGGAACGCGGTTCGAGATTTGCTCCATGGTGTCCTTGCTCGCATGCACTGTCCGCGTCCCTGTATGCAAGTGGCGTGCTCGGCACAAGCGGGTTGCGTCCCGCGTCCGGACGGGCTTGAATCGCTCAAGCCACAGTGGAGGCCGCAATGGCGAAGTATCTTTTGGTCAGCTTCAAGACCTGCCCGTGGGTGCAGCGCGCCGCGATCGTACTGCGCGAGAAGAAGATCGACTTCGAGTTCCGTCACATCGAGCCCGACAACCGGCCCGACTGGTTCCTGGCCATCTCGCCGCACAAGAAGGTACCGGTGCTGCGCCTGGACGACAAAGTTTCGTTGTTCGAATCGAACGCAATCGCCGAGTTCCTGGACGAGACAGTGGCGCCGCGGCTCGCGCCTGAGGATCCCATCGCGCGGGCCGTCAACCGCGCCTGGACCGACTATGTGCCGAGCTTCGCCGAGGCCGTGACCGCGACCGCCTATGCGGACACCGAGGCCGACTTCGAGAAGGCGGCGGCGCGGATTCCGCTGCCGTTTGAGCGGCTCCAGACGGCGCTCGAGAAGCAAGGCGCCGGCCCCTTCTTCAACGGCGAGCGCTACGCCCTGGTCGACGCCGGCTTTGCGCCCTTCCTGCAGCGCTACTTCTATCTTGATCGAATCAAGAAGCTCGGCCAGATCGAAAAATTTCCGCGCCTCAAGGCGTGGGCCGAGGCGCTCATCGCCCGCCCGTCGACCCATTCATTCCCGCCCGCCGAATTCGAGGCGCTCTACCGGCAGAACGTGAGGCGCCGCAACAAGTGGATTTCGCAGTTCATCGAGGCGGTTCCGGTCGCGGCCGAGTAGGTACGCCTCCTGATAAGAGACAATCGAGATGGATTCGAAGACTGCAGCAAGTCACCCGCGCCATCAGCCGCGGGTCGAGGATGATGCTTTGGTGCGCGGGGCTGGGCATTTCGTCGCCGACCGGCGCGAGCCGAACCTGGCCTACGCGGCATTCGTGCGCTCTCCGCATGCGTTTGCCCATATCCGCGCGATCGACGTCACGCGCGCGCGGCAGGCGGCGGGTGTGCTCGCGGTTCTGACCGCGGCCGATATGGCGGCGGCGGGCGTCGGCAATGTGGGGCGGCATCCGCCGCTCACCGGGCGTGGCGGTGCCAATCTCATCATTCCGAGCCGGCCGGCACTCGCCGGCGAGCGCGTGATGCATGTGGGCGAGGCGGTCGCGATGGTCATCGCGCAGTCGCAGCTCGCAGCCCTCGATGCAGCCGAGCTCGTCGAGGTGACCTACGAGGAGCTCACCCCCGTGATCGATGTGGTCGCGGCGGCACAACCCGGCGCTCCGCAATTGTGGCCGCAGGCGCCCGGCAATCTCGCGATCGATTGGCCGGGCCTTGCGGGCGATCCGGAAGCGAATGCGCGCGAGGTCGATCGCATCCTCGCGGAGGCCGACCACGTGGCCCGCGTCACCGTGCGCAACCAGCGCCTCATCGTCGCCACCATGGAGCCGCGCGGCGCCACCGCGACCTACGACGCGGCCTCCGACACCTACACCTTGCGCACCTGTTCGCAGAGCGCCGGCACGCTGCGCGACAACGCGCTCGGCATCATGAGCTGGCCGAAGGAGCGGCTGCGCGTCATCACCGAGGATGTGGGCGGCGCGTTCGGCCTCAAGACCGGCGCCTATCCGGAATATATTGCGGCGCTCGTTGGCGCGCGCATGACGGGACGTCCGGTGCATTGGATGTCGGGCCGCTCCGAGGCGTTTCTCACCGACAATCAGGGGCGCGACACCGTCACCGAAGCCGAGCTCGGTCTCGATGCCAAGGGCAAGTTTTTGGCGCTGCGCGTGCGGCATCTCGCCAACATGGGAGCCTATATCGGATCGGTCGGCGCCAATATCCAGACGCAGAATTTCACCCGATGCTTCCCGGCGATGTACGACATCAAACACATGGACATCGCCGTGCGCTGCGTCTTCAGCAACACGACCCCGACCGCGCCCTATCGCGGCGCCGGGCGCCCGGAGGCGAACTATGCGCTCGAGCGCGTGGTCGAGGAGGCCGCGCGCCTCACCGCCAGCGATCCGGTCAAGCTGCGCCGGCGCAACCTGATCCACCCCTCCGCGATGCCGTACCGCACCGCCATCGGCACCAGTTACGACAGCGGCAATTTCGAAGCCGTGCTCGACAAGGCGCTCGCGCTCGCCGATGTCGAGGGCTTCAAGCAGCGCCGGCGCGAAGCGGGCAAGCTCGGCAACTATCGCGGGCTCGGCATCTCCTGCATGCTGGAGCACGCAGGCGGTGCGCCAATCGAGGGCGCGCTCGTGGAATTCGGCGAGGGGAGCATGGTGCTCGGCCTCAATGTGCAGTCGACGGGTCAGGGACATGCGTCGGTGTTTCCGCGGCTCGCGGCCGAGAAACTCGGCATTCCGGTCGAGAAAATCCGCCACCGGCACGGCGACTCGGCACAGGAGATTCCGGGCTTCGCTTCTGTTGCCTCGCGCTCGGCCATGACGGCCGGCAGCGCCGTGCTCGCCACGCTCGACGCCATGCTCAAGAAGGGCAAGACGATCGCCGCGAACCTGCTCGAGGCAGCCGAGACCGACATCACCTACGGGGCCGGAGCGTTCACGGTCGTGGGCACCGACCGGCGCATCTCGCTGTTCGAGCTCGCGGCGCGCGCCGCGGAGATGAAGGCGCGCGGCGAGATTGCCGAGAATCTCGATACGCGTGCCAAGTCCGAGACACCACCGACCTATCCCAATGGCTGCCACATTGCCGAGGTCGAGATCGATCCGGAAACCGGCGGCGTCACGGTCGTCTCCTACGCGGCGGTCGACGATTGCGGCAACGTGCTCGACCAGATGATCATGGAGGGCCAGTTGCACGGCGCGCTGGCGCAGGGGCTTGGCCAGGCCCTGATGGAGAACGCCGTCTACGATCGCGACGGCGGCCAGCTCGTCACCGGCTCGTTCATGGACTATGCGATGCCGCGCGCGCAGGACATGCCCATGATCGCGGATGCGATCCACAGCGTGCCGGCGAGCACCAACCCGCTCGGCGTCAAGGGCGCGGGCGAGGCCGCCACCACGGCCGCGATCGCGGCGGTGATGAACGCAATCTCAAACGCGGTGCCAGGCGGGGGGGCCGACAAACTCGAAATGCCGGCGACCCCGGAGAAGGTGTGGGCGGCTTGCCGCAGGGTTGATTAACGCTCCTCTAACTTCTCTCTGAAGGAGAAAGCGGCAGCGTGTACGCGCTTTCAGCGCAACCGCACGCCTTGTTGATGTTCCTTGCCGCAGTGTCGCAATTCCGCCGATTTCGCTTGCGGGGCGGCCCCTCCGCGCTGATACTGCATAAACGGCAGTAGGGCACCTTTGATGCGGTTCGAAATCGTGTCCGGGCGGGAATCGTCCCATAATAGGACATTTGGACGACTCAAACCCGACCGCTTGGCATCGGTGCGGCTTTGGTAGTGCCGGCTTGGCAGATTGAACATACCCGTAGTGGGGAGAGAGACGATGCGACTGAAACATCTTTCGCTTTTGGCGAGCGCCAGCCTCTTCGGCTTGCTGGCCGCCACAGGAATGTCCACGGGCGCGCTGGCGCAGGCTGCCGCGACGCTCAGCGGCCAGGTGAGCTCCGCCGAGGAAGGCCCGATGGAAGGCGTGCTGGTCAGCGCCAAGAAGGACGGATCGACCGTCACCACCACGGTCGTCACCAACGAGAAGGGCGAGTACAGCTTCCCGGCCGGGCGGCTCGATGCCGGCCACTACACGATCTCGACCCGCGCGATCGGCTACGACCTCGACGGCCCCAAGGCGGTCGATGTCGCGGCGAGCGGCGCCAAGGCCGATATCAAGCTGGTCAAGACCAAGAATCTGGTGAACCAGCTCTCTAACGCGGAATGGCTGCTGAGCGCGCCGGGGCCCGACAATCTCAAGACCAATCTGGGCGCCTGCGTGAGCTGCCATACGTTGCAGCGCGTCTTCGCCTCGACCCATGACCCCGAGGAGTTCAAGCAGCTCTTCAAGCGCATGGGCTCCTACTCGCCGGGTTCGACGCCGCTCCATCTGCAGCCACTGCTGCCAGGGCCCCGCGCCGATCGCGCCCCGATCGCGCCGACGCAGTTCGACGCTCAGGCGGATTGGCTCGCCAGCGTCAATCTGAGCACCACCGACAAGCGCGGCTTCGACCTCAAGACGATGCCGCGGCCCAAGGGCGCCTCGACCAAGGTCATCTACACCGAGTACGACCTGCCGCGCCCCCTTGCGCAGCCGCATGACGTGATCGTCGATCAGGACGGCATGGTCTGGTACTCGGACTTCAGCAACATGTTCGCCGGCGAGCTCGATCCCAAGACCGGCAAGGCGACCGAGATCGCGATCCCGGTTCTCAAGCCCGAGGAGCCCAAGGGCAGCCTCGAGATCGAGCTCGAGCCTGGGCAGAAGAACGTGTGGCTGGCCCTGATGTACCAGGCCGGCGTCGCGCGCATCGACCGCAAGACCCACGAGGTCAAGACCTATCCGTTCCCGAAGGAATGGGATTCGACCACCGCCCAGGCCTCGATGGTGTCGCCGCAACATGCCGACGTCGACGGCAAGGTGTGGACCAACAATCAAGAAGAGCACCACATGTACCGGATCGACGCCGCGACCGGCGCGTACGAGAATCTGGGCCCGTCCAAGAGCCCGGCCGGCAAGCAAATATCCGCGTACGGCATGCCGACCGACCAGTTCAACAACGTCTACCAGCTCGAGTTCGGCGGCACCTCGATCGGCCTGCGTGACGCCAAGACCGGTGTCGCCACCATCTACCAGACGCCGATCAAGAACTCCCGCCCGCGCCGCGGCCGGGTCGACGAGCAGAACCGCCTGTGGTTCGCCGAGTTCGCCGGCAACGCCATCGGCCTGTTCGATCCGAAGACGGCGGAGATCAAGGAATATCCGATCCCCTCGAAGTTCAGCATGCCGTACGACGTGGTGCCCAACAAGGACGCCTCGGAGGTGTGGACCGGCTCGATGATGAACGACCAGGTGTCACGGCTCGACACCAAGACCGGCAAGGTCACCGAGTATCTCCTGCCGCGCACCACCAACATCCGCCGCGTGTTCGTGCAGGACGACGGCCCCCGCACGGTGCTGTGGGTCGGCAGCAACCACGGAGCTTCGATCGTGAAGGTCGAGCCGCTGGATTGAGCTGCGGCGGTTCCAATTGAACAAAACCGCGATGGCCGGGCACGTCCCGGCCATCGTTTTTTGAACCCGGTCAACAGCGTCGATTTGCGCCTGCCTGATGAACGTCCGGTCTACCCCGAAAAGCGGCACAAGAGCCGACATGCCGGAAAGCCCGGATCGGGTCGATAGCGTTGATAAAGTCGCTGGTGATCTGGACGAAGCCCACTGAATGGGCCTGCGGTTAACTCTGATTTTGCCCCGCCCGCCGGCGGTGGCAGCTTCATCTGCGAAGGCGTCCAGCGGTGATGGAGGTTGGACGTATGTTCAGGCAACGCACGCCGCCGGCACATTTGGTGGCGGCCGCCAGATACGCATGGCAAGCGCTTTAGGTTTTGCACGATTGCGGCGAAGTGGAACGCATCACCGGATGCGTTTTGCTTACCTGAAGACCCATCATCGCTTTGAGAATGCGTTTTTCATCGCGCGTCGCGAGCAAGTCGCCGCGCCTGCGCCTAACCATAGGATAGCCAATATGTCGTCGTTGCGTAGCCAAACAGGCCGGCGTTTACGTGAGCCGCATTCTCAAGGGCGAGAAGGCCGGCGACCTGCCGGTCGTGCAGCCGGCGAAAATTCGAGCTGGTGGTCAACCTAAAGACGGCCAAGGCTCTCGGCATCACGATCTCCGATGCATTCCTCGCCCGCGCCGACGCGGTGATCGAATAGGCCCGTTTGCTGCGGTGCATGAGTCCGGCCCTGGCCCTTTTCACAGAGCCTGGGCCCTTTTGCGACATGCCGAGACGTCCGCTCTATGTCGGCAGTGAGTGGGGCAAAGCGGTCTCGTTCCTGCTCACTTTGAGCTAAGCCGCTATTGGACCCATAGCGGTCGCGCATTGATGGCGGTTTCACTTGATATTCGCCTCGCGAATGACCCGCCCGAAGTCGTCATATTGTTTGCGGAGAAGAGCGGCAAAATCCGCACCGCAAATCCCGACTGAAAAGAGCCCCAGGGGCACGAGCTTCGCCCTGAATTCGGGTGCCTGCAATGCTGCCGTCGACCAGCCGGCGAGTTGCGAGACCATTTTCTTCGGCGTATTCGCCGGAACCAGCACCCCAAGCCAGTAGTCCCATTCATAGTCCTCGTAGCCGGACTCAGCGACCGTCGGCACCTCCGGCAGCTGCTCGATCCGCGTCCGCGTGGCGACGGCGAGCGCACGCAGCTTGCCCGCACTGAGTTGCTCCGACGCTGTCGAGTAGGTTGCGAATACCGAGGTCACGTGCTGACCCAACAGCGCGTTAACCTCGGGAGCGGCGCCGGGATACGGCAGGAAGGTCATATTGACGTTGGCCGCGCGCATGAGCTTCTCGAACGCGATTTGAAAGCCAGTTGCAGGTCCAAAGCCCGCCAGCGTCAAGGCGCCAGGCTTGGCGCGAGCCGCATTAAGCAGATCGGCGAGCGTTCGGTAGGG
>Ga0126381_100003978_pt1 | contig 16032 bp, 12 predicted proteins | sample PanSoiMetPlot_28_FD_96465 | JGI IMG/M metagenome (GOLD analysis project Ga0126381, IMG submission 96465) | Tropical forest soil microbial communities from Panama - MetaG Plot_28 | ecosystem: Environmental > Terrestrial > Soil > Tropical forest > Bulk soil | place: Panama | collected 2016-02-17 | reverse complement strand
GAATCCCAATTCCGCCAGCAGTCGCTCGAACCAGCGCGAATATCCGGTAGCCTCCATTCCTACCCGAACGCTGACTCCTCGCTGCTGCAAGTCTCGATAGAATCGTTCTGCTTCGCCGCCACTATGGTTCAGTTCTTGTTCCCCACACTCGCCAGTCTCTTGCACAAAAAACGCAATCGTCTGAAAGCTCGGGTGGTAATCTACGCCCAGTAACATCATGTTCGGCTCCTTTCTCCCGAGCCTGAGGTCATTAAGCAACCACAGTCTACTCGGGTCGAGGAGCCGACATTGTTATGCAACCATCAGGCTCCCGGTGCGAGCTTGACACCCCGATTTGCATTTCCCGCCGTCCCTCGGCAAACTGAAAATCTATGAAGAAATACGATTTGATTTGCATCGGGGCTGGGCCGACTGGCCTGGCATGCGCCATCGAAGCGGTTCGCGCCGGACTGACGGCTTTAGTGCTCGACAAAGGCGCAATCTGCAATTCTTTATACCACTATCCCGTGAACATGGTGTTTTTCACCACGCCGGAGCTTCTGGAAATCGGCGACTTGCCTTTGGTGTGCGCGGCAGAGAAACCCACCCGCATGGAAGCGCTGAAGTACTACCGCAAGGTCGCTGAGCATTTCGGGCTGCAATTGCGCTTGTATCAACAAGTCACGAGACTGCAAGGAAGCGATGGGAATTTCCTAGTCTCCACTAATGCGGAAGACGGAACCGTGAAGAGTTACCACTGCGCAAAAGTGGCCGTGGCCACGGGCTATTACGATTTGCCAAACCAGTTGGGCGTTCCAGGTGAGAATCTTCCGCACGTTTCACACTACTACACCGAGCCGCATGAATATTGGGGCCAGGATGTGGTGGTCATTGGAGGGAAGAATTCGGCTGCCGAGGCGGCCCTGGATTTGTGGCGGAATGGCGCTCGAGTAACCATGGTTCACCGAAAGGCTGAATTGGGATCGACCATCAAGTATTGGGTACGCCCAGATATTGAAAACCGCATCAAGGCCGGCCAAATTCCCATGCATTTCAATTCCACGGTCAAGGAAATCACTCCCGAGGGTGTGGCCATCGAAAACTCGCACGGAAACAGAGCGCTTCCAGCCAAGCAAGTTTTTCTTCTGACGGGATATCACCCGGACTTTGAATTCATCGAGAGTCTGGGAGTGAAGTTAGATCCCATGACCAAAAAGCCGGCGATGAATCCGGAAACACACGAAAGCAACATTCCTGGCTTGTATCTGGCGGGCGTGGTGATTGGTGGCCGGCACACCAGCGAAATTTTCATCGAAAACGGGCGTTTTCACGGCAAACAGATCGCCTTGGCGCTTAAGGCGCGCCGCCCGCAGCCCGTTTAAGCGGGCGCGTTGCCGGGCTAAGCTGCGTTTGCTAAACTTTTCCATATGAGTTCTCCGATCCGCGAAATCTACGATACGTTTAGGACGATGTTCAACGGCTTCAGTGTGACGTTTCGGACCATGTTCCGGAAGTCGGCCACCGAGAGCTACCCGGAACAGCCGGTGAATTTCCAGCCGCGCTATCGCGGAATCCACGTTCTGCACCGCGACGAAAACGGCTTGGAGAAGTGCGTGGGATGTTTTCTCTGCGCGGCGGCCTGCCCGGCCAACTGCATTTACATCGAGGCTGCGGAAAATACCGATGCGAATCGGATTTCGGCTGGCGAACGCTACGCTTCTGTTTACAACATCGATTATTCACGATGCATTTTTTGCGGCTACTGCGTGGAAGCGTGCCCCACGGATGCCATCACGCACGGGCACCAATTCGAACTGGCGCCCTTCGACATCAATTCGCTGGTGTACCGCAAAGAGCAGCTACTCGAAAAAGATATCCTTCCTAAGGCTGCAGCAATCTCGAAGTAGTTCCGACCAATACAGTCCCGCGCTTGATGCCCGCCTGTTCCTACGTCCGCGACACCCAAGGATACAGACACCGCCAAGGCTGAGAAGCTCCGCCATGGATCGAAAACTACAGCACCAAAGCGTCACCGGCGCGAAGGAGTTTGCCCTGTTCGGACGTGGGGACGCGGGTGTTGGTGGCCAGGCGGTAAAAATGGTCGAAGCGACCGGCAGGCGATGATGGGGGCAGGGAACTGCGGCGCATTTCGGCGAACTTTTTCTGGAAGCCGGGGAGGTCCGCTCCGGTGCGAGGGTTGCGGGGCGGAACAGGACAACGCGCACAGGGATTGCTGCCCTCGAAGGCCACATCGCCGATTTTGAAGCGCACTGGATAATTTTCCTCTTCGCCGAACAACTGATCTTCCCAAAACGCGGGTACACCATCGATTTCCAGCGTGGTGCGGAAACGCTCGCGCGCTTCCTGCAAATCGATTCCCGGAAAGTGATCGCAGACCGTTTGCAGCGACGCGGTGGAGACGATGGTCGGGCCTGAGGCCAGGCCATCGTCGGGTACACCTTCGGGAATGTGGCGCACGATCACGGTTTGCGCGAAATGGTCGGAGAACCAGGTAGCGGCGCGCTCGTAATCCGTGGGAAACGCAAATCGCGCCGGTTGGGGAGCCGTCTTGTTTTTGGAGCCGCCGGAAACCGACAGAATGACCGTGGTAACTTGCGGATCGTATTCCGCGCGGATGCGATGGATGGTAGCGGCGCGTTTGCCGTTGATCCACTGACCGTCCATGGAAAACAACGCCCAGACGCGATCTAATTCCAGGCCACCATTTGAGCCAATGCGGGCTTCGGGAACGCTGACAGGATCAAGACCCTTGATGGGGTGGAGGCGAATGTTAGCCAACCACGCAGTACGAAGGCCGCCGGACATTAGAGAATTCTAACAGAGCGCAGCACAACCGCAGGTGGGCACTTTGACGTTGGGGGGAATCCACACCCGCGCCGAAGGAACGCAGCATGGCTTGAATCGAAGAAGAAAAGAAGGGCGCGGGCGAGTGTCCGCGCCCCTCTCGGGGACGCTACCGCCCGGCGGCGGTCGCCGCCGTGCTTATCGGTTTATAGCCGCACGTTGCGGCTTTACGCATTGCGTCCTGTGCCTCTGCAGCCGTCAGCAGAGCGGTGGTGGTGCAATTCCTAAGCTCACCGCCAGCAGCAAACGCGAGCGCGATAGCTGCCGCGGACACGGTGTCCGGCATTTCCGTGATGAGGATGGCGTCATGTTCGCCAAATGCGAAATAACCGTGTTCGATTTTTCCGCCCAATTTTTCAATCGGGCCGCGCACCGCTTCAAAGCGGTCCTGCGGATTGGCGATCATTCGAGCCATGGCTTCGGAGGTGTAACTGACTTGATGCAAAAAACGTGGCACGAGGGGACTCCTTTCGAGCGAGGGGGGATTACCGGGGTAAAGCGCACAATGCTCCAAAGTTTTGCCAGAGTCAAGAGTGTTGTGAGAATTTTCCTGTGAATTTCTGAGGAGAAGGCCAGCCGGCGCGACATTCGATAAAATGCTCCCCAACCGGCTAGTAGGTGTCTTTCACCGGCGGCGGATTGGGCCGGCTGGACGGCGGCACGATGCCGTTGAGACGCAGATAAATCGTCATTTGTCCGTAGTGGTCGGCGTTGTGCCAAATCACGACCGCCGCCAGGCCCAGCCGGGTATTCGGTCCGGCGTAGGGCCCTTCAATTGGATCAAATTGATTTTGCGAAGTGATCGCTCCCAGCGATTTGTCAATAGCCATAAACGAATTGCGCAGATAGATCAGCAGTTCGCGCTTTGTTTTCGCCGGGTCCGGACCGCCTTTGTCGCAGGCCTCGGGCGGTTTCTGGCCAGCAAACTCGGCGGCAAAAGCAAAATTCGCGCAAGCCACATGCTTAACCTGTTCGGCAAAGGTGCGCACTTCGGCTGAACCGAACTCCGGCTTTTCGCTCTTGAATTTGCCTTCCGCCGGCCGATAGCTGTAAAGCTCTTCGGGCATGGCTTCAGCGGTGGAGCGGACTTCGTATTCTTGGAATTGCAACTGCCGGAGCATAGCGGAGGACACGGTCTCTTTTTTGCTGAGCTCGGCGGCGGACGGCGCAGGGGGCTGCTGGCCTCTGGCAGTGGCCGCGCCAGTGAAGATGAAAATGATGAGAGCGACGCCAGCGGTTCGCTCGGAAACTGGCAGGAAGGGAGCGCGCATGACGGACTCCTTAAAGCGCAGTGTAGCATGAACAAATTTTCGGCGACCAACGGCGACTGAAAATGAAGGATTTCTATTCTGCGCGGAGAAATATTTTGGCGAAGCCGCACTTGTCGCTTCACAAACCAAAAAGATTAAGCAAATGATACGATCGAAATTGACGATGCGCTTCGCGCGCGTCACGAGAATGACTTTCCTCTGGACACTGGTTGCGTTGTTGCTGCATCTGGTCCCCGGCGTGGTCGATCCCAGCCGGGGGCAGAGCTCGCGCAAGGACGACATGGTATCCAGCTGGCGCGGAGTCGCGCTGGCCGAAGCGGCCATCCGCGTGTGCACCGTGCCCGCTACGGGACAGCCGTGCATGCCGCCTAGTTCGGCCGGCTCCGGCCCAATAGATCTCTCCGCAAAATCCGACAAAAAACGGCATTACCAGGACGAGACCGGAACGGAAACCGGCCCGATCGGCAGCGCCGGTGGCGCAAGTCCCTCAGGCCGCAACGGCCACCGGCAGTCCAGAAATGGCACCGCGTTGCAGGAGAGCAACGGCAATGACAGCCGGACAGTGGCGAAGACTAAGGTTGACGCGCAGTTTGCTGGCCCAAATCCGTATATCGATGTGCGAGCGTATGGCGTGCGTGCGGTTTCGGTTGTGCCGACCACAACCTGCACCACGAATGGTACGACTTCAATTTCCTTGCCGGGCGGACCGAGCACCTTTATCAATGGCGATGGAATCGTTTGTCGTGGAGCAGGTGCAACAGAGCGGATGAGTACTCCTGCGGCTCCAACGGTAGCTGCCGTCAATGCGGGAATTTCTACTGGGACGGGAAGCTTTGTCGCCAATCCTTCCGGTGCGGCTACCTACCGGTATCAAATAGTGGCGGTTGACCAGGGCGGCGGCTATACGGTTGCCAGTGCTGCGACTTCTATTGCTAACGGCCCAGCGACGATGGGTTCAAACAGTGTAGGCATCTCCTCTTGGACGCGTTCCGATACTACGGTTACGGTTACGACCGCGGCGGCGCACAATCTAGTTCAATTTGCGGGGTTCTGCATCACCGGAGATGCTAGTTTAATCGGTTGTTATACGACTGCGACGGCCACGGCAGGCACGACCACCTTCACGTTCAACAGCGGTCAGGACACTCGCAATGGAGCAGCGACCTCTGGCGGCGGCACTGGAACCGTAACCTATTTTCTGGCAAATCACATCAGTTGGCCGCATGTCGCCGGGGCTTATAAGTACCTCATCTATGGGCGCACATCCGGCGCAATGAGGTTACTGGGGATTTCCTTACCAGACATAACAAAGGTGAACCAAGACCCGCTCTACAATAACTTCGACGACTTCGGCGCGACGATGACCTTCGCCCCGACCTCGCTACCGGATTGGGTACCCTCGACTCCGCCCAGTGCGGCTAAGAATGATGACCTCGTAACTGTGATTGTCAGCGGTGCGGGTACCACCAGTATCGTGGTCCGAAACGCCGCCACGCAGAGAGTCACCGCACAGGTCTGTAAATTTGACAATGCTCCTAACATCCTCTCGGCAATTCAAGCCGCCGTGGGGGTATCACAGAACGTCCAAACCGGGTTCATTTATTTCCCGCTCATCCCTCACAACAAGTTCTATGTTACTCAGTCTGTCTTGAACGCCACTACATTCCCCGCCGAACTCACCCTGAAAGTGGGTGGAGCGATCGCGCTCGGCGATACGCTGATTGTGGGTAATACCAAGATTGTCGGCGAGCGTAATCCGGTCAACGCTCCGCAATTTTCTCGCGAAGCGAATGTCCAGATTTCTGGTGGTTCTGCCCACCCGATGATTAACTCGTTGCTGACAGTGAACGTCGAGGACATTACCTTCACCCACAATCCGAACGGCGTCATTTGGGTTTCGGACGGTGGGGGTATTCCGGCAAACTCTTGGAGAAACGTCAACTTTAGTACCAGTGGCCCCAATGACTATATGGGACGCCATATCATCCTCCGTAATGGCGTTCTCACGGGCGGGCCGAGCGATTTCCTGTTCCAGACTGTAAACTTCAACCCCGGTGGCATTTCTGCCGGCCAGTCTACAACCCCGGTATTGGTCATCACCACAGGCGGGGCGCCTTTTACATTGCACGATGTTTTTATGTCCTCCCGCGGACTGTATTTCGGTTCTGGCTCTAACACAACGCAGGCAACGCTCAACACGGTGTACTGTCAAGGCTGCATCACACCTAAGATCGTTGCGGAAAATCGCGCTGGAGGGTTGGTAGGACTTTTTCTTGAGATTAAGAATTCTGTCGAAGATACCACCACGTGGCCCATCGTTGCATACGGAGCTAACCAGTCAGGTCTAATCAGGATTATCGGGACCAACGGTCTTGCGGGCCAGCCCCTTGTTTCAGGACAGGGTGCGGTTGCGATTCAGTATCAATCGGTTGGGGCCAACCCGGCTAATCTGGGATCTAATACAGGTACGTTTTATGGACCGATTCTAGAACCCGCTGTTGATGGAGTCAACTTCACGTCTGGCGGAGGTTCCCCCATTGGCCAGATTCAGGCCAATACCCAACTTCTCGTCGGACCGATGAATCAGGTCATAGTCGGAGCGATTCCCCAGACTGCCCCAGTTGCGGCTGCGATTTCCGGCGGGAAGCAAAGCCCCGGCAGGGTCAACTTCCGAGTGGCTCCTGTATTCTCGACCGGCGGAGAAGGACCGCTTTCAGCCATCTCGAATACCGTAACCTTTCCCGGAACTTGTCCTGGCTCTGGCACCTGTCAAGCAAGCGTGACTTGGAATACCGTTCCGGGCGCTATCGGATACGACGTATACCACAACGGCACCTCTATCTCTTGCGCGGCGCCGATGATCTCAGGCGGAGCCACCACTTCGTTTACTTGGAATGGGCTGAACTGCGGTCAAGGTGCTCCTAAAATTCCTGGCACGGGCCCCACCGCTCTTACCAGGGGCAGCGTAATCTCAAACGCTCTCAAGCTCTCTGCGACCAATAACGGTGGAGTGGCAACCGTAACTGCTCCTGCTCTTACTGCTAACCGTGCTCAGAGTCTTCCTGACTCCAGCGGAACCTTCTTGCTTAGCCCTTCTTTATCGAATCCTGCGGGCTATCTCCCACGTCATTTTCCGATTGCGAACGCTGGAGGACAGCTAGTAAATGGCATCCCGCCGATGAATGTGTACGATAGTTTCACGCGGGCGAACGGTTTGTTGCAGTCGGGGAACGCGAACTGGACGGTAACGGTAGGCAGCGTCAAGGTTATAAATAACGTAGCTACGGGTGCCAGTGGGTCTCAAAATATGGCTGTGTACAACGGCGTGAGTTTCCCGACCGATGACCAGTCGGCACGAATTACGGTCGGACAAAACGGAAGCGCCGGCGGAAATATCAGGGTTATCGTCCGTGGATCTGCCACCGCAAATACTTCATATTTTATAGATTATGCTGGGACTTCAACTACGCTCTCGATTGCCAAGTTCGTTGCCGGCACATTCACGCCTCTGGTGACTTCCAATGCGTTCACGGCATTGTCTGCTGGCGACACCCTGGAAATAAATGCTCAAGGCACAACTCTTACAGCCTATGTGAACGGTAAGCAGGTAGCACAGGCGACTGACGTTTCTATTGCTAGCGGCTTTCCAGGCATCGGATTTTTCGCAGCGCAAGCTGCCAATACCATTTCAGATTTTTCTGCGAGCTATGGCGGAGTGAGCTTAAACGTCGCGCAAACCTGGTCGCAGCTGCAAACTTTTTCGCCCGGCATCAAGATTGGCACAGAAACGGTTTCCGCGAGCCCACGTGGCCCGTTCAATGTGTTTTTCCCGGGGGCGCTCACTTCGATCTGGACCGGCGAAAGCTGGACGCTCGATAAAGCCATCACCGTTACGCGTGTGAAGGCCCAGGCGAAAACCGCGCCCGCCGGTTGCACCACCAACGCGGTGATCCGGCTGACAGACGGAACTTCTCCAGTCAATCTAACCATCACCGGGGCCGCAAACGATTCCGGCGCTATTACGCAAGATTATTCGGCAGGCGTCACGCTGACGGTCGGCGTGCAAACCGCAGCGGCCGGATGCGGCACCTCGCCGGCTGACGCCAACGCCGTCATCCAGTTCCGCATGCAGTAGCGGCTCGCCTTGTGCCGTGGCTTGCTAACGGTTGCCTTCAGGTGGCCATCCATTGCCGCGCCGCGCTGGCGATTTGCTATGTTTTTTTATCGAATGCCGCACTCTTCTTTTTTTAAGGGTGCGGATTTTTCTTGAAGTTGTGCCGCCGCTGATGACGCCGCTGTGCTTTGTTATACTTGCGCAACCATGAAGGAACGTGGCGCAAAATCGTCGATCATCGAAGCGCTCCTGTGTCTGTGGTTGATCGCCGCGCCCATCTGGTATCTGCTGCAGTTCCGGCCGCTGATGGCGCTGCTGGCCGCACGATTGCTGCACAAACCATGAGCGCTTGGCACACGCTTGGCTTGTGCTTTGCGCTTGCCGTTTCCGTGATGCTGATTTCCGGGGCCGGGGCCATGCTGCTGCGCGTGCCAACCAGGTTGCTTGGCACCGCGTTCGAGACCCTTCTGTTTTCGGCGGCGACGGGCGTAGTTGTGTTGTCGCTCGCGGTGGATCTGGGCCAGCTTGCTAGGAACATTCGCGTCGGCGTCCGCCTTTCCGTTTTGCTGGTCGCGCTGCTCGGCTTTGCCGGATTGCCCACGATCGTCACGGCGTTTCGCCAGCAGATGCAAAAATGCTTGGCGCTAGCCGGCATCGAGAAATTTCTGGCCGCCGCCCTTCTGCTGGTGCTTGTCATCCAGGGATTCGCGTCGCTTGCGCCGCTTACCGGTTCCGACGCGCTGCATTATCACTTCACGATGCAGAAGCTATATCTCGAGGACGGTTTTCACGCGCCGTGGTCTTTGCTACACGGGTTTTTCTGCGGCCTGAGCCATCAGCTGATTCTTGCTGGGCTGGCTCTCGGCAGCGACCAGCTGGCACAAGGCTGGCTTTTTTTTGGCGGCGCGTTGGGCGCCCTGTGCACGTTGCGTCTCGCAAAATTGTGGATTGGCGGTATCTGGCCATGGCTTGCGGCGCTGTCCTTTGCGCTTACACCTGTGACGTTCTGGCAAACCATTTCGGCCGGCGCGCCGGACGTCTGGATGTGCGCCTTCCTTCCGCTTTCTTTGCTGATGATTCTGAAAGCGCGCGAAAAAGGCGGCGCCGGATTTGTTGTTTTGGCGGGAACTCTTGCCGGCGCGGTCGCCGGAACCAAATATACCGGCCTTATTTTTGCCGGCGCTCTGTTCGCCGGGTGCCTAATCGCAATTCGCTCGGCAGGGAAGTACGCGTTGTTCTTCGCCTGCGCTGTCGTCGTGGGGATCTGGCCGTACCTGCGCAACTGGCTATGGACCGGGGATCCCGTTTTTCCGTTTTTGTTCGCGCGCATAGAGCGCGTTGGGGCCATGCCAAACCAGACCGCCCTCACATCGATCCTGCTGGACACTGGGGCTTCGCACACCTTCAGCCTTGGGGAACTGTTGAAGTTTCCGTTCTTCGCCGCCGTGGACCAGAGCCACCTCGGCGCTTGGCAGCTCTTGGGGCCACTGGTGTTGATGTTTGCTCCATTTACAATCCTGCACTTTCGCAAGACGGGCGAAGGCCGCGTCGTGCTTGCGGTTTGGATCCTGGGCGCGCTCGGAATTGGCTTGACCTCGGCGATGTCGCGATTTTTGCTGCCGCTGCTCCCGGTAGCCCTTTCGGCCAGCGTGGCGGGCGTCGCGCTGGCAACGCAAAATCGCTGGCGCCTCTTGCGTTCGATAACGCTGCTCAGCCTTGGCGGATTTATCTTCGCCGGCTTCGCCGCCATGTTGGTTTACTCGAGCCCGGCGCTGGCAGCCGTCGCCGGCCGCACGCCAGCGGAGAATTACCTGGCTGCCAATTCGCCGGATTATCGACGCTCCGAATTCGTCAATCGCGAAGTAACCCGCATCGGCCAGCCCGGCCGCACGCTGATCTTCTTTCGCCATCTTTATTACCTGCGCGTTCCTTTTTTCGTTGGCGACCCGGGTGATAGTTGGGAGATGAACCCCTCGGTGTTGCAATCCGATGCCGCTTGGATGCTTCTTTTTGACAAGCATCAAATCCGCTGGGTGCTGAAGTCGCCAGAATATCAAGCGGACCTCGCGGCCTCCCTCAGGCGCCTGGAAAAGGATGGAGTGCTGCGAGCGTGCGCTTCCGGCGAAGTGGAGAGCTTTTTGGGCAACCGCCTCGAAGGCATCCGCGTTCGCGAACCGATCAGTCTTTACTGCGTGCAAAGCGTCTCGCCGGCTCGTTAGGTGTCGTAGCCAGGGGAAAACTGGCAACTGCGTTGGGATCTGCGCTTGCCGCCGACCATCTCCTGGGATCGCCCACCTACACATTCCAGAAGGGCAGGCCTCGGCAAGCAATGTCCACAGGACCGCGGAGCGATTCCACTTTCCCCTTGACATTACGTCCTATAAGTTATATTATGTTAACTAGGAAGAGAGTCTAGTTTCGCCTCCTGTTCGGAACCTGTGCAAAACCCATACAGCCCGAATCGGGCTGGCTCTTCCCCCTTCCGCCCTAACTGCCCCCACGATTGCGTCGAAAGCGGCGCGGCGTTTTTGGGACGTGCGCAATCCGCGCGGGGGCTATCACGCGTTGCCGGATCGGCGCTGCAAAGTTGCTTGCAAGTGGTGTCACGGTCGGCTGTCGCAAGGGAAGAAAGCCGAGCGGGGTTAATTGCTTCATGGGCATAACTACAGAGGGGGAAAAGTGATACGCTCCTTTGCGCGGGTTTGAGGCGACCAGCTTTAACTTTTTCATCGTTAACCAGACGCTTGCCGAGTTGGAGACTGATTCGGCATGCGGACCTCGTCAGTTCCTGTGGCTAATGCTACTATCTGCCGCAATGCCACAAGCACGGTCCCTGATTGGCGAGACGATTTCGCACTACCGCGTTCTGGAACAGCTCGGCGGCGGTGGTATGGGTGTTGTCTACAAAGCTCAAGACACCCGCCTCGACCGTTTCGTCGCTCTTAAGTTTCTTCCCGATTCGCTGGCCCACGACCCACTGGCCCTTGAGCGCTTTCGGCGCGAAGCCAAAGCGGCCTCGGCGTTGAATCATCCAAACATCTGCACCATTCACGACATTGGCGAAGAAAACGGCAAAGCCTTCATCGCCATGGAATTTCTGGACGGACAGACGCTGAAGTACGCAATTGCAGGGTGTTCGATGGACCTGGAAAGGTTCCTCACGATTGCGATTGATGTGGCCGATGGACTGGATGCCGCGCACACTGAAGGCATCGTTCATCGAGATATCAAGCCCGCGAATATCTTTGTAAACAAGCGCGGACACGCGAAGATTCTCGATTTCGGTCTCTCCAAGGTCAGTACTTCGAGCACTGTGTCTGCCAGCGGGGAAACACTCGCTACACAGGAAGTGAACCCGGACCATCTGACAAGTCCCGGCAGCACTCTGGGCACCGTCGCCTATATGTCACCTGAACAAGCGCGTGCCAAGGAACTGGACACACGCACGGACTTGTTTTCGTTTGGCGCAGTTTTGTATGAAATGGCCACGGGACAACTTCCCTTTCATGGCGAAAGCACCGCGACGATATTTGAGGCCATCCTGAACCGTGGGCCGGTCGCTCCGGTGCGCTTGAATCCCAACCTTTCGCCGGAGTTTGAGCGAATCATCAACAAGGCTTTAGAGAAGGACCGGAATCTGCGCTACCAACATGCTTCGGAGATGCGCGCAGACTTGCAACGCTTGAAGCGCGATACGGACAGCGGACGCAGCGCCTCGGTCATATCCGGTACGGCGAAGGAGGCTGCCCCAGCTCCGAATAAGAAACTGTGGAAGATAGCTGTTCCGGCATCAGTTCTGTTTCTCGCCGCGTTAGTCGCAGGCGGATTGTACTACCGTTCGCAGCGAGCCAGCAAGCTAAGCGACAAGGACACCATCGTACTCGCCGACTTCGACAACCGTACAGGTGACCCGCTGTTCGACGACACGTTGAAAGAGGCACTTGCCATTCAACTGGAACAATCGCCGTTCCTGAACGTCCTATCGAGCCAAAAAATGAGTGCTACGTTGCAGCTGATGAACCGTCGGGCTGGCGACCGCATCGCGCCAGACGCGGCACGGGAAATTTGTCAGCGAACGAATTCGAAGGCTCTGCTGGCAGGTTCGATTGCCAGCCTGGGCAGCCATTATCTAATCGGACTGAAAGCGGTCAATTGCCGGACGGGAGAATCGCTGGGCAGCACCGAGGCAGAGGCAGAGAGCCGCGAGAAAGTAGTTAAGGTACTAAACGACGTCGCAAACACGCTTCGTAGCAGGCTGGGTGAATCACTCGCTTCGGTGGAAAAGTATGATAAGCCTTTCGATGAAGCCACCACTTCGTCCCTGGAGGCATTACAAGCATTCACTCGGGGAACGCAAACGGCAGGAGCACAAGGGGACGAAGCTGCATTGCCATACTTGCAGCGAGCGGTTGAACTCGACCCGAACTTTGCGCGTGCTTATGCTTCACTTGGCGCAAGCTATATAAATCTCGAGGAGCCCGGCCTAGCGATACCCAATTACAAGAAAGCTTTCGATTTGCGCAATCGAGCGAGTGAGAGAGAGCGCTTCTATATCGAGGGTATGTACTACCTCAACGTCACGGGCGAATTAGACAAAGCAGCTCAGGTTTTAACGGAGTCTGCGCGTGCTTATCCCAATGATGCTGATGCTCAGGGTTACCTTGGATTCGCCCTATATCAGTTGGGTCAATGGGAAAGGTCGGCGACCGCATCTCGTGAAGCGCTACGCCTCAACCCGGACAACGGGGTTGTCGCCTCCGTTCTGATTGCTGACTATCTCTGCCTGAATCGCTTAAAAGACGCCCAGGCGGTGTACGACCAGGAAAGTGTGCGTAAGCTCGAGAACCTTCTCCCAGATTCTGTTATGTATGTGCTGGCCTTCGCAGAGGGCGACGCAACCGCCATGCAGCGTTACTTCGACGCGGCAATGGGCAAACCGGGCTTCGAAGACATTTTACTCACCATGCGGTCCGACGTTGACGCTTATTACGGGCGTCTCGCAAATGCGCGGGAATTTTCAAAGCGGGCGTCCGAATCAGCCAAGAAAAACGGAGCTAAAGAGACTGCGGCCCTCTGGCAGGCCTACGCCGCGTTGCATGAGGCCGAGTTCGGCTATACCCGCGAAGCCTTACAGCTAGCCGACGCAGCCCTGTCTGCAGCGCCAGGACGCGACGTACGAGTGCTCGCGGGGATGGCTCTGGCGAGGGCGGGGTACACCAGCGAGGCAACCAAGCTGGCCGAGGGGTTGAACCAGGATTTTCCGCTGGATACCACAGTCCAGGTTTACGTCCTTCCTTCAATACGCGCCATGCTTGCTATCAACCATAACGAAGGTAAGCAGTCGCTAAAGCTGCTCGAGGCGGCTTCCGGCTATGAGCTCGCTTGCCCGGCCGCCTTCGTGTATACACAGCCGCCCCTGTACCCGACCTATCTACGCGGCCAGGCTTACTTGAAGGCGGGAGAGGGTCAACTGGCTGCTGCTGAGTTCCAAAAGGTGAGTGCGTTTCACTACAGCTATCCTCTGGAGTCTCTGGCACACCTTCAACTAGGTCGTGCCTACACGATGGCGGGCGATCCGGCCAGGGCTCGTACCGCTTATCAGGACTTTCTCACGCTCTGGAAGGACGCGGACTCTGGCATCCCCGTCCTGAAGCAAGCTAAAGCGGAGTACGCGAAGTTGCAGTAGTAAAACGCTGGGTGTACAGGCTGGCGATCGGTTGCCCTTCTGCCGGGACCGCTTCGAATCTAACCTTTTCTCAGCTCGAGATGTCGTGGTCAATCATGCTCGGGTCTTCACCGTGTTCCCAATGCCGGTCCGTTTCTTTGCCGACCGCGCAAGTGCTGCACCAACCAAGCGTTTGAATCCGTTGGGTGTGTACCGAAGGTAAACTTCAACACTTTCGAGTTGTCGATGAAATTGTTGGTGATGACGGCGGCAAAATAGCATCGTGAACCATGCGATGAAATTCCGCCCTCCGGCGTGGTTCTTCGGGCGATAGAAAGATTATCTAAACAAGCTCTCGGGCCGGATGCAACGGACGCGGAAATAGCGGCGGCGCAAAATTCGGCGGTGAATCAGCAAGATAATTTTCTCAAGGGCATAGACGCGCACCCTTCGCAAGCCGGGCTGCGGATACCGGGGCTCGGCGTGGTCGGCACTCCGGAATTTCTCGCCAGAGTCGAAAAGATTGTGTACGGCCTAATTGCTGCGGGGGCCGTGCTCGGGGTGTTTTACTTCTCGCGGCGGTACGGCTCGACTCTCAAACAAACTTTTCGAAAGAGGTGATTCGGTGAAAAATATTTTTACCACGGTGTTCGGGGTTCTGGCAGCGCTGCCTCAGTTCTTGCAGGTTTCCGGCATCGGCCATTTTGGACACATCGGGGGCGCTTCGATTGATAGCGCAATCGGCGTGCTCGGCACGATCGGCTTGGGCTACTTCGCGGCGGACAAGCTCAAGGGTTCGCAGGCTGCGCAGTAATTCACGAGTTCAAAGCGTAGTGCGGGCGGGGAATCGCTTCCCCGCCTTTGGACTGTCAGTCTCCGATAACGTCTAGTTTATCAGGAGTTGTCCGAGTCGATTTCATCAGCGAAGGACCACTGACCGAACGGGCGTCATGTCTTCCAGATATAAAAGTTCTCACGGTCGCTGGACGTTTCAATGCTTATCTTTTGAGCCTTGGTCGCTCTGTGAATCGCAGACCTCAAATCTTCTACTGATACTCCGTTCGTTCCCGAGAGCGGTATCTTGATTGCCGAGCCCGTCGGGAGTTGCGCCAAATCGAGCAGCACGCCTTCAAGTAACAAATGATGCTTTCCCCTGCGGTGGCCTTTTACGCCGGTTATTTGAACTATTTCGTACAGCGCCTTTCTTCTTAGGGCCATAGTCCACCGTTCCTTAAGGCTGGTTTAGCCATTTGCCAAACTTTTTTTAAAACCGCCTTAGCAATGAGCCACGCTTTTTTTAAAGCTGCCTTAGCGATAGCATAAGCGAATTATAGGTCTCGTTTCAAGCATTTCCATATAGCGATTCATCGGTGAGACTGGAGCAATTCGCCGATGCCGCTAAAGCTCTTTAATCCTTTTGGTTGATTCGTTAAGGGTTCGCCTTAGAGTTGCTGTGAAGGACGGCGCATCATGGAAAAAACACTGGACATCTTCGAATGTTTTCCGGATGGAACAAAGCTGTGGAGAGAAGCAATCGTCGGAGCCGAATCCGCCAAGAAGCGAATAGAAGAACTGGCAACCGCTTCCACTAATAGATTTACGGCAATCGACCTTCTCGCAAATCGGGTTGTCGCCGATCAAATTGAACAATCACCTTAGCCCCGGCTACTGTGATTCGCGCAATCGTGCCTGTGGGTGCCAACTCGGGCGGACTGCAAAAGGAGACGGTGCGTGGTTCATTATCACATTCGTTGGTCGGATTCGAAAATAGACTGGCAAGTGTTCACCACCTCGGAAGAAGCACAAGTTGAAGCTGTGAGGCTGGTGCGTCCCGGTGAAACCTATACGATTGATGAGTTTGGCGACGAATGCCCGCAGTGCCGCGCAGCCCTCATTCCAAAACGCAGCTAGCTTGAAGGCTCAGCTCGACAACTTTGTTTCCGTCGGCAGCCATTCAGTGCTCCTGCCCACAGCGCAAGCATCATGCTTTATGCAGGCGGATGGATCTTCGCTCAAAGCGATTCGCAATTCCAGTACATAGTGTCTCGCTGCAGTTCGCTTGGCTTGCTCACAAGATTTAGTAGATTGGCGGCAGTGAAATACATACTACCGGAGAATTTAGATAAATTGGTTCATAG
>Ga0126381_100003975_pt1 | contig 16037 bp, 8 predicted proteins | sample PanSoiMetPlot_28_FD_96465 | JGI IMG/M metagenome (GOLD analysis project Ga0126381, IMG submission 96465) | Tropical forest soil microbial communities from Panama - MetaG Plot_28 | ecosystem: Environmental > Terrestrial > Soil > Tropical forest > Bulk soil | place: Panama | collected 2016-02-17 | reverse complement strand
GCAAAGTTACATTTCTAGATGGCTTGACACGTCAGTCATTACTGCGGCTATCTCGGATGGCCGCCTCGTTTATGCTGCGATTGGTATCCGGAGAGAAGGGTGCGGATACCAACGCGGTACAGCCACGCCGTGTTATGGACGGGATAATCGGCTGAGAATCCACCGAGATAGAGCACTTGATCGCGGTCCTCAGGGAAGGGCGAAATGAGTATTGTCCGTATGGCTCGCAGCGAAGGGTCAGGCGACAGCACCGGAAATTGCGGACCCGGTTTTCGCAGGGAGGGTATCTTCCTGAGCGAGTAGCGGGCGTCTGCGTCCCGAATCAAGATCCACCCGGAGTTTCGCTCGCTCGGAAGAGGACACTCGGCGAGCAAACCTATGAAATTGACAATCATCCCGTCCTGGTCCTCTACGAGGGGCATGTCGTTATAAGCGGCCGTAATGTACCGCATTGCGGCCTCGACCACAGACCGACGATTTGGAGCGGACAGGTTGGCATTGGGCGCGCGGGGCATTCTTGTGCCCCATTGCTTCTCCAGGAAGTCCGCGATAGTTAACTCCGTCACAGCTGTGCCGGTGACCGGATTAATGCGAAGAAGAGTTCCAGGTACGCCCTCCAATGCCGCCAAGATCACCTGCCCGCCCCCCTCAGGATTCATTATTGCAGTCAGACCGCGCATGCCGCTGTTGAATGGAGCACCCAACGAGTGCGCCAGAAAGACCCTTTTCCACTTCGGATGAAACCCATTGACTGCCCTTTCGTATAACCCCCGCTTAGCCGCACAGTATAACTTTCCATTGCACTCCACAAATGCCATAACTCGGCTGTGCTCGCCGTCGTCTTTCGCAGCAATAAGTTCGGGGACCGGATCCCAACGTATCCGGCCAGGCACAGCAGACTCATAGGTTCCACTAAAGACTGCCGCTGCACGACTCCCGCCACCGGTTTCGTGACCACCTCCGCCGATGAAAACACGTTGGGTCCCTGTGACGGGATCTTTGTACTGTCCTATCGATCGGACCGAGCCTAGTGGTAAGCGGGTCTCTGTCCATTGGCCGCTCCTGTCATCGCGGGTAAAAACCGCTCCCTCTCCCCACGATTCGAGCCCGGCTAGAAGCATTGAAATTGGACGTGGCAGGACCTTGCCTTCTCCGTCGGTCGTAAACGTTACCACCTTTAAGACGCTTACACGCAGGAACCGCGGCGCACCACTAGGCGTCTTTTCGGAGAAAGCGTGCTCTTCCCGCCATTGCCCGGCAGGCGAGTCCAACACGAGAATCTGTGGCCCAGGAGTGGGATCAGAACCGGGAACATCTTGTAGGTACCCGTTACCTGCATAAAGCTTCCCCTGGTAAACCACTAAATCAATCAGTTCGGTGCCACCCAAAAAGTGACGGAACTGATCTCGCTGCCCAGCTTGGAAGGAGACTCCGTACGGCTCCTCGCCAGTTTTGAACTTATCCTCGCCGATTGTCCTGTATGCAGGTGAAACCTCACTCCCGCCGCCGAATTCGCCCGGCCCCTCCCAGCGGGTCTGAGACAATTTGGATTTGTGCTGCTCATAGCAGTGAATCCGTGGACCCTGTCCCAGTCGCACGCTGGGGCTCAGCCGCCCGGTACCCTCTGCCGAAAAACGACCCTGATGAGGTCCCTCGCCGTGCTCGGCAACAACCAATAAAAGTACAACGAGACCCACGTGCGGCATTTTCAAGAATCGCTGCATGCTACTACCCGCAGATGCATTAGCGAAGATAGATTCGACGGCGCGCAATTAAGCTGGTTGGGGTTCACGGACCAGTGGACTTTCGAGCGCACACTAGGACGTACGAACCCATTTCTGAGTTCCTCCGAACGAGATTTCTTAAAACCCGTGTGAATGTGGGCCGGTCGATTTCCTCGATAAGCAGCCTATTGCGAAGTCGACTTAAAACGTGCCTATAAAACTGACCCCAGCACTCGTGAGTGGCATCGATCGTCACAACCTCCTTAAACCCCGACTTGATGCACAAGTTCCTGTACTCTTCCCGGTTTTTCAAGTAGTTCTGAGTAGGAACTAAAGTATTCCCTTTCCTCGTTGGTCCTTTAAAGAGTACATCCGAGAGCACCAAGCGGCCTCCGGGCTTCAGTACGCGGCAAGTCTCGCAGAGGAATTTTTCCCGAGTGTTGAAATGCATCGCCGCTTCGACGCAGATCACATCTTCAAAGTAGTTATCCTGAAACTCCAGCTTGGTAGCGTCCATGAGAAGAAAGTTGCACCCTGCGGCATTTAGCCTGCAACTCTGTAGTTGCTTTTCAGAAATGTTAATTCCTGTGATAGTTTCAGGACTGTAGTAGTTCAACAGATGTCGGGTGGTGGCTCCTTTTCCGCATCCGACATCGAGGATCGTCCCCTTCTTCTCCGGGATGAAAGACAAAAGCTGTTCCATCAGATTCTCGCATGCCTCTCTCGGTGTCCGGGTGTTTGAGAGCCAGTAGCCATAGTTGTGAAAGTCGCTTCCACTGTAAAAGTTTTGAGCCGGAAATAAATACATACGCCTGTCGTACCAACCATTAATTGCATCGACCGCCTGAACCTGGCCCTTGTACCCTAACCTTTGTATCTCCTTGCTGCCGTCACATCCCATCGGTCCGACTCGCTGACTGTTCTTAAGCGCGACCGATCCTGAAGCTAGTGTGGCAGCCGCGGTTAGGTAAATGTTTCGTGCAACGCCGTTTTTTGTCGCTCTTCCTAGTCTCTTAAGGGCCTCCGACCTAAGCGCAATAGCAACGCTCGTTTCCGGTCGAATATCCAAAACAACCTCTGTAAGCTCCAGCACCAATTGATACCGGCCTTCACCGAGCGCCTTGCGTGCTCTCTTAGTAACTCGGTCGATGCCTCCAGCTGCCTCCGCCAGAACACGGTGGAAGTCTTCACGTAACCCGGGATCAAGATCCTTGGGATTCAGACCGCACCAGCCTGTGTACTGGCGAAATATGCCATTGACCGCCCACTTTACGGTTCCATATATCTGGCGCAAATACGGTAAGCGCCGTAACTCTACGGGCAGGTGAACCCGCTTGCGTGTCTCATCGAGCGTTAGCCCTCGATTAATGCACTTCACCGTCTCATCATGAACATGACGAATCGCGCCTGCGTAATTTTCTAACACTAAATCTATATTCTCAGCTCCACGGCGAGGCCTGCCGTGCGACGGAACCAAATACTCTGCGTGGAGGAGCCGCATGCGCTCCAAAGATTCCACCCATGCCAACACGGGTCGGTCCGGTTTCAATGGGTTGCTGAGCATAGGGAAACAGGGGTAAAACAAATCACCCGGAAAAAGGACTCTCTCCTCCGGGAGCCACACCATTAAGTGATCGAACGTTTCACCTTGCGTGTGGTAGAGCTCAAAGCCAACGGCACCCTCTACGAAACGATAGTCTTGGTCGAAGCTGACGTCCGGTGGCACGTACCCGTTTCCCGAATGGGAAGCAACGGAAACTGCTCGGTCTTTCGAAGCGAGACGAAATCCGAATTGAAGCGCGTTCAGCCTGCGTTTGTAGGGCAGCAACATCCTTGCTTTCGCACGCTCCTCAGAAAGCCTATTCTGTGCGATTACTTGGGTCCCGGGCGCATGGAAGACTTTCGCTCCCTGAATGTGGTCATCGTGGAAATGCGTATAGATGATATGGCTAACGGGCAACCGACAGATCTTGCGGAATTCACTGAAGGCCGCCCTAGCGGCGGCCATACTATCAGCCGTGTCGATCACAACCACGCTTCGATCAGTGATCACATAAAGGACGTTACTGACCGCATAATGTACGGCGGAATACACGCGGTCAGTGACTTTGACGAGTTCGGGTCTGCGAAAGCTGCCTTGCCATCCGCTGGCAGAACTTGACCGTCCCGAGGGATTAATCGAGTGACATTCAAGCATCGGCTCCTCGCGTCATAGAATGTCCCTATTGACTCTGCCTATTTCGTCGTTTCATTGCAAGTCGTATGACCTGAGGGCTCCTCGCAACGCCATTACTCGTAACCAAATTGTTTCGCAAGTTGCTTAACCTTTGGCATCAAACCCTGACCACCTTTTCTCCAACTGAGCTCTCCGTTGATTCTTCGCGGCGTTGCTTGTTGCGGACGCAGCGCGGGGTTCTGCAGGAAGAAGCGGTCGTTTCCAAAACGCGCCACGGGCGGGCCGAACCGTGCATATGGCGATCGTTCGGGATGTTTCATTGCCTCGATCGCTTCGGTATCCGTCCGGAGGCCCATCCAAGCGGCGATCTCCGGCAGATACCGGTCTGGGGCCGTTAAGAGTTCTTCGCCGCGCACAAGCATCTTCTGATCTTCTGGTACTACCTCGAGGAACTCCCGAATGTTCATGTTGAGAGCATACCAGCCCCTCTGGGGATCCAGGTCGGGCACGCAGCGTGGATCGTCGGAAGTAGCCGCTGAGGTATCCGGAAAAGAAGCGAGATGCAGTAACCAGTGTGGAGGCTTGATTGGGCCCAAGTTGCCCCTCTCCGCTATAGACTTCACGACGGACTCGCCATGGCTTCTAGGGTGCCGTACCAGATGTATAAACTTGGCTCCAGGGAACATGCGGTAGGCCCGCTGCATGAACTCAATCTTATAAACGTTGCTCGGGCTCTTTTCCACCAGGATGAGCGGGGATACGATGCTCGCCAAGGTCTCGAGTAAAAACCCCGTGGTGAAATGGGATCTCCGCAACAACCATCCACGAGCCAGTTTGACGGTTCGCTCTGTTTGCCCGCCGAAGCACAACTCCGCGACTGCGCGCAGGGTTCCGTGCGCTCTCGTTGGAAACGCAGGCCTGGAGCAGAGTTCCCACCATTCTGCCACAGTTCGGGCACCAAATAGCTCCGTTTCAGGCAACCCATACATCTGGGGATGCTGGCCAATCATCGCTGATATAACCGAAGAAAAGGAGCGGGGCACTGCGAGTATGAAGACAGGAGAATTAACCTGCCCTTCATCTGAGTTGAAACGTCGAAGCTTCGGTTCAGACTCTCGGGAACCCACACTGTCGAATGTCTGATTCACAATCTTCTCTATATCCCGACATTTACTCAGATCACGATGCATATCCTATGCTAGGGAATTCGGGCCATCTGAGGTTGTTCACCTGCGGCTGCACGGCGAGCATCAGAATCGAAGGACGCGTCGAGCTGCGCAACTCTTCGCTTTTCCGGTGGTCAAGTCTAGCTCATTAAGGATGGAAACAGAAGAGGAACATCCACGACTATCTGCCAGGTCCGAGAACGACCAGGGACTGGCAAACGAGACCGGCGTGGCAGCAGTTTTTCGAGCTGCAGTCGAAGCTGCAACGCGAACCGATTTTCGGGCTATTACGAGCGGGATGTCGAGACCCGCTTCGGTTCACTTCGATACCCATTCCGCGGACCCGCGGCCTAGATTCTTTTTTGCCAGTGGGGCTGAAGCGTTTTCAACGTCGTGCCGAAGACGTCTCGCTGTTGATCCGAGAAGCGTGATGAACTCCGAGCCGTTGTCCGAATCCACTCCCAAGCAACGGCAACTCCGTCTGAATTTCAGACAGGCACCGCGGTTTCGCTCTTCCCCAAAAGCGCCCGCGACTCGGTCCAACCCGCGTGAATGTCGGTCAGGTTCAGCGTGTGCGCGAGCTCCTTTTCGGCGGAATTGCCCGAATGCGAAACCAGGTTCACCTCGCTGAAGCCCGGTGCTTGTACATTCCAGCTGTCTGTTTTCAGCGGGATACGGTGTTTCAACAGGGTTCCCGGTTTGGTGCGGCCATAAATTCTCCGCTTCTGTTCCCGTTTCTGACTCTGCAGGCGCCGGCCCATCTGCCGCGCGCTCATCGCCAGCAGTTGCTCCTCCAGTTTGGCGACTCAGCCGGTAGCGCTTGCGCATCCATGGCATCCACCCCGGCAGCAGCGCCTTCAGCCGCATCGACCAGGGATAGCCGGCGCTTCCCACACCGCGCCGAGGATGGCAATCACCTGCTTGCAGTCCTGCATCTTGCGTCGTCGCCGCAACCTCACTCGCTCTTTCTCGGGTCGTGGCCGATTCAGCATGCGAATCGCATACTTGCGGTTGTACCCCGGGGTTAAGCACAACTCGTCCAAATAGCCCTCCGCGTGCTTGTCGTCTGCCTGGTGGTACCGCTCATACATCACCCGGAAGTATTGCCACGTCGCCTCGTTTCCCAAACTCATTTCTCCCTGAAATCCGTGTGTGGAGCTGGGGGAGAAGCGTTACATCTTGTGCGTCTCGACGGCCTCATCTTGGGTTACATTTTGTATGGCGCGATTCGCCATCTTGACTTTAATGGCCAACTGCTGGTAACGTATGTGCCCGGTATTAGGGCCGTTTTTTCTCCAAGGGGTTCCAAGAAACAACTGAATTGCTAAACACTGAACGTCTTCCCCTCAGTGTCGTCCTGTATTGCAACTGATAATCGCCTGAAGACTGTTGCATAACCCAGTCTCCCAATCGGAGACGGCGGGCACCGACGCCACGACCCTGGAGGCGAACGCGGCGATGCGCTCCATTGTGCGACGGATACGGGCGAAGGCTACGAAGAGTTTTTGCGGCGACTGGCGCAGGAAACGGGGCATCGCGACGCCGGCGCGGGAGCAGTTGGCGAAGCGGGATCGCAAAGCGAGCGAAGAAGGGATCGAACGAGGACTGGGTAAATCCCCACGATCCGGAAGCCGGCATCACCAAGACGAAAGGCGGGCGCACGCACTCAGCGCACAAAGCTGAGCACGCACTGGATTTTGAAACCGGCGCGGTGGTGGCGGTGACGGTGGCGACGGGGGCGACACGCGACGATGGAGACCTTGCCACAAGCGGGCGAACACATCGCGGAAGTGGCCCGCATCACCAACCACGAAGAAGTCGGGAAACAGTTCATCCCGAAGGGCCGGTGGAAGCGGTGGCCGACAAGGGACATCTCAGCAACGACACGCGGACGGCGCTGGGCGAAGCAGAAGTTTGGACGTATATCTCGGAACCGGAGCGTGGGCAGCGGCGATGGCAAGACAAGCCGGAAGCGAAGCAGGCGGTGTATGGCAACCGGCGGAGGATTGGCGGGGAGCGGGGCAAGGCGCTGTTGCGACGGCGGGGCGAGTTGCTGGAGCGCAGCTTCGCGCACGCCTATGAGACCGGCGGCATGCGGCGCGTGTACTTGCCTGGCCGGGAAATTGTCTGGAAGCGGATGCTGATTCACGTCGGCGCGCGCAAGTTGTCGCTGGTGATGCGGCAGCTGTGGGGCAAAAGCACACTGCGATGCGTACCAGCTTTGGGTCCTTTTGCGGCTCTGGATGGCCCTCCTGGTGCGCTACAGCCTCGAAAATGCGTCGCCAACTCAGCTAATGTCTTCAAACCCGCAGCGTCCCGATCTAACTATGCCGCCATCGTTACAGAGTTGGGAAATCACTTCTGCCACGGGCCGCTAGACAAAAGATATCGAAGCAGTCGTATTTAGGAGGTGGCCGAATGAGTCGAGTTGGAGTTCGGCCTGTAGACATAGCCGTTATTGGGATAAGCTGTCGATTTCCAGGAGCGAACGATACAGCAGCTTTTTGGCGGAATTTGCGGGATGGCGTCGAAGCAATCTCCTTTTTCTCTCCAGAGGAGCTAATCGAGTCTGGCGTTGATCCATCGACGCTAACCAATCCCAACTTCGTTGCTGCCGGCAGTATTCTCGAGGAAATAGACAAGTTTGATGCGTCGTTCTTTGGCATCAATGCTCGTGAAGCCGAAAGCTTGGATCCACAAGAGCGTTTCTTTCTGGAATGCGCATGGCATGCACTAGAGGATGCCGGTTACGACCCGGAGGAGTTCAACGCACCCGTCGGTGTTTACGCAGGTTCCTCCATGAGTTCGTACCTACAGGAGATATATCGGAACCCTGATTTCGTCAGCTTAGTCGGCTACCTACAGATTCTGATTGGAAATGACAAAGACTATCTCACCACGCACACTTCATATAAGTTGAATCTCAGAGGCCCAAGTCTCGGCGTCCAGACAACTTGCTCTACGTCTCTTGTGTCGGTTTGCCTCGCCTGTGATGGATTGCTCAATCAGCATTGCGATATGGCCTTGGCGGGAGGCGTTTGCATCCGTGTACCGCAAAAAACTGGCTACTTCCACGAACCGGGCGGGATATATTCGCCGGACGGGCATTGCCGGGTTTTCGACGCACGCGCGCAGGGAGTGGTATTTGGAAACGGTGTAGGGGTTGTTGTACTGAAGCGAGCCAACGACGCGGTTGCCGCTGGGGATCCGATCTACGCCCTCATCAAAGGCTGGTCGATCAACAATGACGGTTCGGCGAAAGCGAGCTATGCGGCGCCTGGATTGAAAGGGCAGGCAGAAGTGATTGCGCGCGCACAGGCTAGAGCTGGTATTAACCCGCAGGACATCACTTACGTGGAAACCCACGGAACCGGAACCACAGTGGGTGACCCTGTTGAAATCGCCGCGCTCACGAAGACGTTCCGCGAGAAGACGGAGGAGAAGGGTTTCTGTGCCGTTGGTTCGGTTAAGTCAAATGTCGGACATTTGGATCATGCAGCGGGTGTGGCTGGTTTGATCAAAGCTGTGCTGGCACTTACACATAAGATGATTCCTCCAAGCTTGCATTTTGAAGTGCCAAATCCCGAAATCAACTTTGAAAATAGTCCTTTTTATGTAAACCGTAAGCTCGCGGAGTGGGATACGCGGCGTCTGCCGCGGAGGGCGGGAGTAAGCGCGTTCGGAATTGGCGGCACCAACGCGCATGTTGTCTTAGAAGAAGCTCCGGCGACCGACGACCGTCCGAGTTCGAGACCTTATCATTTGCTGACATTGTCGGCGAGGACTGAATCCGCGTTGGAAACCAGTACTTCGAACCTGGTCAGACATCTGCGAACCCATTGTGACTCGGATCCGGCGGATGTTGCTTATACGTATCAGTCTGGAAGAAGAGCATTTAACCATCGACGCGCCGTTGTCTACGGAACTCTGAATGACCTGGCCAGCTCGTTGGAAACACTAGAGTCCAGGCGAGTGTTTACGTCGACCGCTTCACCCAAGCGACGACCGGTTGCTTTTATGTTTTCGGGGCAAGGATCGCAGTACGTCAACATGGGTAGGGACTTGTATCGTTACGAGGCTGCCTTCCGCGAGCAGTTTGATCACTGTTGTGACTTGTTGCAGCCACATCTCAACGTTGACCTTCTAAAAGTTCTGTACCCAGACACCTGTGACACAGATAAGTCTGAAGAGTTGCTCCGACAAACCGCTATTACTCAACCCGCCCTGTTTGTACTCGAGTACTCTCTCGCAAGATTGTGGATGCTCTGGGGCATACAACCTCAGGTGATGATTGGCCACAGTGTTGGCGAATACGTAGCGGCATGCTTAGCGGGCGTATTCTCACTGGAAGATGCCTTGCCCCTGGTGGCAGGGCGCGGACGGCTGATGCAGGAGCAACCGGGCGGAGCAATGCTCGCCGTGCAACTGCCGGAGTCCGATGTACTCAGCTTTCTGGATGATCACATTTCATTGGCTGCCTTGAACGAACCGTCGCAGTGCGTAGTCTCCGGAGATTCGTCTGCCATTGATCGACTTGAGACCCGTCTTCGCGACCAGAGCGTCACCTATCATCGCTTGCGTACGTCTCATGCTTTTCATTCCCAGATGATGGATCCCGCCATAGTTCCATTCACCGAAACGTTGAGTAGGGTTACTCTGAAGGCTCCCGAAATACCATACGTGTCGAATGCAACAGGCACCTGGATTGCCCCATCTACTGCGACGGACGTTGCGTATTGGGCTCAACACCTTCGGCTGCCCGTGCGTTTTGCTTCAGGCCTAAGCGAAATCTTCCGAAATCCGGAGCAGGTGCTTCTCGAGATAGGTCCGGGCGAAACGCTGTGCGGTTTTGCGCGGCGACATCCCGATAAGACGCCACGACACAGCGTGCTGTCATCTCTTCGGCATCCCCTCGAGCAATGCTCTGATTCGGAATTCTTGGTCAAAACAGCGGGCCGCTTGTGGTCAGCAGGAGTGTCTCTTGACTGGTCAGGTTTCCATAGCGGGGAACCACGCCGTCGCGTCCACCTGCCCACTTATCCTTTTGAGCGTGACCGTTTCTGGGTAGATCCTCCCGGCACCGCAGAGCGCCCGGTTCCCTTGACCAAGAACCCTGAAGTATCAGAATGGTTTTACGCACCTTCGTGGGCATTCACTCTTACCCCGGAATATCCCGCTCTCGAAGCTGCCGAAAATCGAGGCTGGTGGCTTATTTTCAAGGACGCGCTCAACACAAGCTCTAAAGTTGAGAGTGTTTTGAATCAACTGGGTGCAGGCGTAACGACCGTAAAGGAAGGGCAGCAGTTTGCTAGCATCGGGCCGAACGAGTATGCCATCAATCCTGGACTAACCACCGATTATCGTTCTCTACTCCGTGAACTCCGCGCTACAGGAAGATTCCCTGCGCGAATCTTGCATTTTTGGAGCCTGACGCAGAACCGCCAGGAGTCGGGAACTGCCGACTTTGACCGAGCTCAGGAGGTGGGCTTCTACAGCTTGATGTCTATCGCGCATGCTTTTATCCAGGAAAACATACATGAGCCTGTGCAGATCTGTATGGTTTCGAATTATGTTCACAACGTCAGCGGCCAGGAAGAAATCTGTCCGGCGAAATCGACGCTGCTGGGGGCCTGCAAAGCTATACCGCAAGAGTATCCGAACCTAAGCTGTCGCAACATTGATCTTTCTGCCTTGGCCATATCCGGCGATGGCGAGGAGATCGCGAGGCTACTCATTGCGGAGTGCGCGTCAAACTCCACCGAGCCGGTAGTTGCTTATCGCAGCGGGCAACGATGGATTCAAGTGTTCGAACCCATGCCTCTGTATGAAGCTCCTGAGATCAATTCGCTGCTGCGCAAAGGGGGCGTTTACCTGATTACGGGTGGACTCGGGAAAATAGGGTTGACACTCGCACGACATCTCGCTGTCAAAGCTGGCGCGAAGTTGGCCCTCGTCGGTCGGTCGCAGGTTCCGCCTAGAGAACAATGGAAGGAATTGCTTTCGCGACAGGATAACGATCCGGTAACCGCAAAGATCGGCGCACTGCACGAACTGGAAACTCTCGGATCGGAAGTCATGGTGTTTAGCGCCGATGTTGCCGACGAGAGCAAAATGCTACATGTGGCAGAGGAGATCTCAAAGCGATTCGGCGAACTGAATGGTGTCATACATGGAGCGGGAGACCTGAGTCCTGATTCATTCTGCGCCATCGACCAGGTGACTCCTCATCTTTGCGAGCGGCAGTTCCACTCAAAGATTCGTGGGTTGTTGGTGCTACACAATATATTTCAAGACAGCCCCGTGGATTTCTGGATTTTGATGTCGTCCATTTCTTCAATATTGGCAGGATTGGGCTACGCGGGCTACTCCGCTGGGAATATCTTTATGGATTCATTCGCGACCGAACAAAATCGAAGACAAGGGTTACCTTGGATCAGCATAAATTGGGATACTTGGAACTTCGACGGCAATGTGGACGCGAACACTATGTCTCTATCGATGAGCCCGGGAGAGGGTTCGGATGCCTTCGACCGTATCCTGGCGTGGGCTGATATCCCGCAGGTTGTCGTTTCCACTGGAGACTTGGCTACCCGGATCAGTCAGTGGATTGACTTGTTGTCTCTCCGAGGCAAGAAAATCGAAGAGGGGCAGCATGCGCACAGGCGTGAGACAACGGAGCTATCCACCGCTTATGTGCCTCCCCGGAACCAAGTAGAGCAGACAATTTCTGAAGTCTGGCAGGATGTCCTTGGGGTCTCGCGAATAGGGGTGATGGATAACTTCTTCACTGATCTAAGCGGAAGTTCATTGCTCGCCGCCCAACTCGTGAGCAGGCTGCGCAGTAGATTTCAGGTGGAGATTCCGTTGCGTCGGTTCCTCGAGGCACCTACCGTGGAAGAATTAGCCTTAGCCATCCAGGGATTCGTTGCCGCCAGCGCGACAGAAGATGTGGCAACGTTATCTAACCGAGGAAACGGCACTTCACGCCAGGCTTCTCGGAGCTAACCTAAAACTACCTCGGGTCGGGTAAGTTCATGCGGCGGGTCCGGCATCGGTTCATACGGCAAGGTCCTGTTCCAAAGTGAGATTAGTCGAGAGCAACTTCATGCAAGAAGCTTACGTTTTCCCCGCCTCCTTCGCTCAACAGCGTCTCTGGTTCCTAGATAAGCTGGTACCCGGCAACCCGTTTTACAACATCGGCAATGCAGTCCGGCTCTCGAAACGCATTGAGGCTGATGTCCTCGAGCGTAGTTTGAACGAGATCGTGCGGCGGCACGAGTCTTTGAGAACAACTTTCAGGACAGTTGAGGGTGAGGCTGTTCAGGTGATTGCTCCCAGCCAGAAGCTTCAATTGCGAGTGGTCGACCTGAGGTATCTGGAAGACGCTCAGCGCAAGGCAGAAACAATTCAGATTGCTACCGACCACGTTCAGAAGCCGTTCGACCTTGAGCGAGGCCCGCTGTTGCGGGCGTCGCTCTTGGAATTAGGAGACGAGCACTTTGTTTTTCTGCTGGCGATTCATCACATCATTGCCGACGGGTGGTCGTTGGGAATCTTTTTTCGAGAGCTATCCATTCTTTATACCGCGTTCTTGGCAGGAAGGCCATCTCCACTCCCGGAGCTCGCCATACAATACGCGGACTACGCGGTGTCGCAGAGAGCATGGCTCCTCGGAGCGGAGGGCGAGAATCACCTGGCATATTGGATGGAGCACCTGCGGCATCTCCCTGCACTCCGGCTGCCGACGGACCGCCCACGACCAGCCAAACAGAGTTTCAAAGGCGCCATGCACTCCTTTTGGGTTCAGGAGGGACTTCGATCAGCGATTGCCGAATTGAGCCGACGAGAAAATGTTACTCAATTCATGACTCTGCTGGCAGCATTTCTGACACTTCTGTATCACTACACAGGCCAGATTGACATCGTGGTGGGGGCGCCTATTGCCAATCGCAACCGATCCGAAATCGAGAACGTGATTGGGTTCTTTGTGAATTCCCTTGTACTCCGCGTTGATCTCTCGGGGGACCCGTCTTTTTCCGACCTCCTGAAACGAGTCCGCAAAGTCACTCTCGAAGCATACGACCATCAAGACTTGCCTTTCGAGAGATTAGTCAAGGAACTCAACCCAGAGCGAGACTTGGGTCGGAATCCGCTCTTCCAAGTTAGTTTTCAGCTCTTTAGCTCGTGGGAGGTGCCCACACATATCGCGAATAAGTTCGGCTCAGATCAGTATCTCAGTGCAGACGGCGCCCTACCGGACAACGATCGTCGCCTTCCTGTTGATGAGTGTTTCGATGGAGAGTTTGTGGACGTTGACAAAGGAACGTCGAACATTGATCTGGCTGTCGACATGTTTGAAACTTCAGATGGGCTTTATGCGGAAATCGAACACAGTTCTGACCTGTTCGACACACCTACCATCGTCAGATTGGAGGGGCACCTGCTCACCTTGCTGTCCGGCATCGTAGAGAATCCTGAACAGCGGATTTCTGAATTCTCGCTTCTGACCGATGCCGAGCAGGAAACGCTATTGGTGGATTGGAATAAGACCGATGTCCATCAGCCAAAAGAGCTCCTATTGCATCAGCTGTTCGAAAAGCAAGCGGAATTGACCCCCGAGGCTGTCGCGCTGGATTTTCAAGCGCAACATATGACGTATGGGCAGTTGGAGCGAAGAGCAAACCAGGTAGCCCACTATCTCATGACAAAGGGGATCGGCCCGGAGAGTTTGGTCGGCGTGTGTATGGACCGTTCGCTCGAGGTGATCATCGCGCTGCTCGGGATTTTGAAAGCTGGGGGAGCGTACCTACCACTCGATCCCAACTATCCGCAAGGGCGATTGACCTGGATGCTGGACGATGCGAGGCCGGCACTGCTAATTACCCAGCGAGCCTTCGCGAATAGACTGGCATCGTACACGTCGGCGTGCTTAGCTTTCGACGAGCTGGGCGAGGTGCTGTCCGCCTGCAGCGAAGCAGTTCCATCAGCCGGAGCTTCGCCCAATAACTTGTGCTACATGATTTATACCTCCGGTTCCACAGGCCAGCCCAAGGGTGTGATGGTTGAGCACCGAGCGTTGTGTAACCATCTGCTCTGGATGCAACACACATTCCCGCTCTCGCGGGAAGACAGAATCTCACACAAATATTCCCTGAGCTTCGACGTCGCCGCTTTGGAGCTTTTTGGTCCCCTGTTAGCCGGAGCCAGATTGGTTGTTGCGGAGCCAATGCGGAATCTGGACCTCGATTACTTTATACCTTTCCTAATAGAGCAACAAGTTACAGTACTCGACGTTGTGCCCTCAATGCTTCAGATACTTCTTGAGGACGAAAGAACTCAGGCTTGTCATGCGCTGCGACGGGTTATCTGCGGTGGCGAAGCCATGTCGACGGAGTTACAGGAGAGCTTCTTCGCTAAAATGGAGCGAGAACTCGTCAACATCTATGGGCCGACCGAAGCGACAATCGGTACCACCTATTGGCGTTGCCGGCGCGATTACCCAGAAGACTCCGTCCCGATTGGGCGTCCCATGGCCAACACGCAGGTCTATTTGCTCGACCCCGAGCTGAATGCAGTTCCCGTAGGTATTTCCGGGGAACTTTATATCGGCGGAGACGGCTTGGCACGCGGCTATCTCCATCAACCGGATTTGACCGCGGAGAAATTCATTCCTAACCCGTTTTCGAAGAAGGCTGGATCTCGCCTGTATAAAACTGGGGATCGAGCGCGCTATCTGGCTGATGGGAACATCCAGTATTTGGGCCGCCTCGACGATCAGGTCAAAATTCGAGGCTATCGCATTGAGCCGCCTGAGATCGAATCGGAACTTATGACGCATTCCTCGGTCCAGGACTGTGCGGTGGCGGCCAAGGAAAGCGATCCTGGCGATGCGAAGCTCGTCGCTTATATCGTGCCGGCCCCGAATCCCGCTGAATTCTGGCCATCGGTGGGCGAATATTCCGTCTACGATGAAGTGTTGTACTACGCCATGAGCCACGACGAGCGGCGGAATCAGGCATACAGAATCGCTATCAACCGCTCTGTCCCAGGCAAGATCGTCGTTGACATTGGCACGGGGGCGGATGCAATCCTATCCAGGTTCTGCGTGGAGGCTGGTGCATCGAAAGTCTATGCAATTGAGAGACAAGAAGACGCATACCGCCGTGCCAAGCAATTGCTGGAGAGCACTGGCCTGAAGGACAGAGTCACGCTCCTTCACGGAGCTTCCGCGCGTATTGACTTGCCGGAGCAAGTGGATGTCTGTGTGTCAGAGCTAATCGGAACGATTGGTTCATCTGAAGGAGTCGTCCCGATTCTGAATGATGCTAGAAGGTTTCTCAAGCCTCAAGGCATCATGATCCCACAAAGATGTGTCACTCGTATCGCCGCGATCCGCCTACCTGAAGAGTTGGCTTCGCGTCCCAGATTGAATAGTCTGCCCAGGCACTATATGGGAAAGGTTTTCGAGGCCTTTGGATATCCGTTTGACCTGAGATTGTGTCTCAAGAACTTCCCTGTTCAAAACGTTGTTTCAGACTCGTCGGTGTTCGAAGAACTGAAGTTTAATGACTACATAGCAGAGGGTAGTAGCTTCGAAATCCAGCTTACGATAAGAACACACTCTAAGCTGCATGGACTCTTGCTGTGGCTTAATCTATATCCGGTTCACGACGAGCTCATTGATACTTTGAGTGGCGATTACAGCTGGTTGCCCGTATTTCTCCCCGTTCTGCATGGCGTCGAGGTTAAGGAAGGCGACAAGATCAAGGCGCAATGCTACCGTCGTCCGGGTGAGCGTGATCAGGAGCCGGATTATGAGATTCGCGGAGTCCTTACCCGGCGAGGTAGCGAGGAGATTTGTTTTGAATACCAGTCCGCGTTCCGCACGAAGTCGTATAGGCACAATTCGTTCTATGATTCTCTGTTCAGAGAATACGGGGCGGACCTGACCGAGATGTTTGCCAACAGTTG
>Ga0126381_100003974_pt1 | contig 16037 bp, 9 predicted proteins | sample PanSoiMetPlot_28_FD_96465 | JGI IMG/M metagenome (GOLD analysis project Ga0126381, IMG submission 96465) | Tropical forest soil microbial communities from Panama - MetaG Plot_28 | ecosystem: Environmental > Terrestrial > Soil > Tropical forest > Bulk soil | place: Panama | collected 2016-02-17 | reverse complement strand
TCGCTTCGAGCACGTCCAATTCGCTTCCTGACACCGGCCTCTCGACCGAGTCCGCGCCTCCGCTGTTCGCGTCCAGCTGTAGCGGTTTTACCCAAAGGGTTCCCCTTCCCTTTGACTCCCGGATGAAGGCGAGCCATTTCCCGTCCATCGAGACTGCTGGCTTCTCAGCGTCTTGCTGTTGGATGGATATTTGACCAGGCGTTGGCATCTTGGCGTCCGCCGGGAACCGAATGATTTCAGAGCGCGCCGACGCCAGCTCCACCCAGGCAGCCGACGAGTTAGGCCCGGTTGCAACGTGGAAGGAGTCGTTGCTGAACCGCAGCGGTGTCAGCGAGGTTCCGTCGAACATGCCCGTGACGTAGCCCCGCTCTGTCATCATCGTAAAAAAAACCTTTTCACCGGCCACCGCCGGCTCGGTGTCCAGGTAAGACTCGGGCGCCACGACAAGGCGAGTGGCGTAGTTCGCAAACTCGCCTTTCAGGTGACGCAGGTTCAGGGCGACTGCCGGCACGACCAGGGCCAACCAGACGGAGGCAAAAACCACGGCCTCACGCGACTTCAGCCGCACTCTCATCGGTGCGGACGTAGAGCGAAACGAAATTACCAGCAGGCAAATCCACAATCCGGTCATCGCCCAGAGCCGTGGTACCGCGAGAAGAGTTCGCCACCCTGAGGGTGAGCCGTGAACCCAATGGAAAAGCGGAAAACAAACTAACCCGTACAGGGTGACCACGATCGCAGCTTCCCGCGCCCGGCCCGCTTCGGTCAGGTAACCAACCGCCAAAACGGCCGTCAGGATCAGCGCATTGAACTCGTAGGAACTCGGATTGGTGGAAAGGATCAGCAGCATGGCGACATACGTGCCCCAGTGCAGTTTCTCGCGCTCTCCGGCGGCGCGAGAAGAGCCCATCAACCACAGGAATGGCACGAAGATCAGTCCCTGACAAATCGGCTGCAGAACGGCATAAAGGACGGGAAGATGAGCGACCGGGTGGGGATTCAACTCCGGCTCGGCAATAAAGAGCCGATGCAGAACAGCCGAGAAGGAATTCCAGACGATGTTGTAGGGATCTTGCCCTTCGCCCCGCAACGGCCATGGCAAAACCTCCACTAGATAGGTGCGGATGGTTTCAAAACCGAACAGGCTCAAGGACAGCAGCCAGAGCACAGCGGATCCCACGACAAGTCCGGCCGCGGCTCGCCATTGCTTCTTACGAACGAAATAGATCAGGAACAGGCCCGGGTAGATCTTGAGCGCGCCCGCGACCGCTAGAGTTAGTCCCGCCGCCAGCCCTCGGTTTTCGAAATAAAGCCAGGCGGAGGCAGTAAAAAGGAACAGCAGCAAAACATACTCTTGACCGTTAAGGAAGTTCGTGCGCAGCGGTATGATGGCGAGAAATACCAGGATAGCCACGCGCCGTGCGCCGAGTTGCGACATCCGTTTCAGGAGGTAGGCCGCGAACCCGAGCAGAACCAAGTTGAGCAGTAGCCAGCCGCGCTTGGCCCAAAGCGGCGGCAGCGAAGAAAACGGCAGGACCGGCAACAGGGAAAAAGGGGTTAGAAGAGTGAAGGTTACGAGGGGGCTTTGAATTCCTGCGTGGTCCTTCTGGCGCTGGATCCAAGTCCAGTCGGAGATCTGTTCGAGAGGGTAGCCCTGGCGATAGAGCCGTGCGGCCAGGTAATAATCCTGAAAATCGGAGTTCACCGTTTTCCAGGCGGGAACGAACCCGCGCCAAACGAAAATTGCCACCAGAATGGCAAGCAACAGGCACTCGACGATGAGGCTGAGTGACGAGTACCGAGAAACCAATGAGGCGGTCGATGACGAATGGTATCCGAATAGCGCCGAGATAGATCCTCTGCGTGCGCTCCGCGCAACCGCTTCGCTTGACTCGGGTGACCTTTCCTGCTGCTTCTGTTGTATGTTCCTGGTCACTTTTCACTCGCCGCTGTCGCCGCTTCAAACACCGTTCGCCTCCCGCCTGGGCCATCGGCCACTGCCACCGTGTAAACCGACGTCTCGGCCAAGGGTGATTCCGGCAGCTTTCCGAACGAGAAAGTGTTGAACAGCCGCCGCAGGCGACCCTCCGTCAGATTGAGCCCCGCGTAATGGTAAAACTTTGGTCCAAACCAACGGGCGAGCCGAGGCTGATCTGGATCGAGCTCCCAGGGATGAAAGTATAGAACGATAGGTTGAGCGCGACTCGCCATTCGGTTCAGCCCCAACCATTGGAGACCATAGGGCAGGAGCCGCAGGTAAACGCCTCCGGTCACAGGCATTCCCCATCTCGCCAGCTTCAGAGCGGGGAGGGGGAACTCCATCAGATCGCTCCCCTGGATACGAATCCGGAACGGCCGGCGAGGAGCGCCGGGAATGCCGTATAGATGATTGCGCGTGGGAAAGACGCTACTGTCGACCGTGAAACCCAGCTCCAGCAGGATTTCGAACGCCCAGAGTGAGCGATTTGTGATCGAAAACGCGGGCGCGCGATAGGCGTGCACCGCCGCACCGGCGGCGTCCTCGATGGCCGCAGTCGCGCGTCGTGTGTCGTCGCGAAATTCTTTAGGAGTCAGACGGTAGATGAGTCGGTGCGCATAGCTGTGGCAGCCGAGGTCGTGACCCGCCTCCTGAATCTCGCGTACCAAGGAAGGGTACCGCTGGGCCACCCATCCCAACACGAAGAAGGTGCCGCGGAGACCGAACTCCGCCAATAGTCCCAGCGCCTTTTTTGTGTTCTGTACCACGCGAGAGGGTTGATGGTCCCAGGCTTCGCGGGGTACCAGTTCGCTGAAAGCTGTAGCGTGAAAGTACTCTTCGACGTCTACGGTAAGAGCGTTGGACTGGGGCAAGGCTTCAGTCATTGCCTTGCACAACTCCTAGCCCGTCCCGGCTGCCATTTCTGGAATCCAGCCGGAAATTTCTGCGATCTGTGCAATCTTGAAGCTGGGAGTTCGTCGGCATGATGAAATCCGCAATCTCGGAATCAACCATTTTTCGCCTTCGATCCCTCGCGCTCTGGACCCAGTCGAACCCACAAAGTGTACGACATCGCTGAGCCACTCTGAAGCTTCGATCCTGGAACCTCTAAGTGTCTTTCCGATTCTGAAGCCAACTCCGGTCATAGCAGGGGGTCGCGGAGAGTGCGATAGTACAGCGAAGTTGGTTAGAGTTTGGAAATCGGAAGTTGGGTCGGGCGAGCAGGAGAGGCCTGAGAAACCAACAAAGACAGAGAGCGCTGTGCGGCAGAATCCGCGCGATGGCGGCAGGCTCGAAAAATCGCGCCCCGAAATGGCATTGAAAACTGCTCTTCCGCCCACAACGGTGCTAACGAGACTAACGCACAACACCAGCCTGCCGTGTGGTCCATGAGAGCAAGCGTTCAGGAAATTGCAAACATTTGACAACTTAATGACCAGTTCAGAAATGTCATTCGTTATGCTCTTCAGGCGGCTAACGAACTATACAGGATCTAGACATCATCTCGGAAATGACTAGCCAGAACTCTCTCGCCAGAATTGAGCCGGACGGGGAATCGCCACTTCCCTTTGAGGCGCGGTTCGCTGTCGCTGGGTCCATATGGCGGATCGCGACCAACGCTGCAGAAATCCTGGATGCAGTCCGCGAGACCTTTCCCGCAAGCGATGGGGCGGTGGGGCCTATTGCCTTGCAGGTCAGTTGTTTTGTCAATTCGGAACTGAGCGGGGAGAAACCCTGGGCACAGCCACATTTCAGGGGCTTGGACCATTTCGTCTACGCGGCGTATGGCGCGGGTGGCGCAATGTTGATCGACCTTCGCCAGCGGCGTGTGATCAGCACGTTTTCTCCGGCCATGGCCCGGGACTCGACTTATTGGAGATGTGTGCTGTTACCCATACTTCTTGGAGTCAGCAGCGCGTCCCTTGGAATAACGCCTCTGCATTGCGCTTGTCTGGTCAGAAGTGGACACGGATTGATTTTGGGAGGCGACGCCGGGGCGGGCAAATCCACCTTGGCGGTGGCTCTGGCCCTAAACAATTTTGCGTTTCTTTCCGATGACTGGACTTATTTTTCACGATCGGGCTCGAGTGCACAGGCGTGGGGCCTGCCCACTCCAGTCAAGCTTCTACCGGATGCCGTCAAATATTTCCCGCAATTGACCGAAGCGCAACTTGCCACTTCGTTGAATGGCGAATTAGCGTATGAGGTGGATCCGGTTGAAGTGTTCGGTGTAGGTCGATCGTTATGCTGCGAGCCCAAGTGGCTGGTCTTTGTCGAGCGCACTGAGGGCGTCGGGATGTTCTTTAAACGAATCAGCTCCGACGATGCTTTTCGTCGCTTCGCTGAAGAGCTTGAGGAGCTGCCCGCTGACATCTCCAATATGCGGAAACAGCAACTACAGACGATCCGTGCGCTCGCCAACCGAGAATGCTGGGTATTGCAGCATCGGCTGCCGCCGGCAGTGGTCGCTGAAAAGCTGGCGGAATTCTGTGTAGCTTAGGCCTTGCTAGCGCGATAGGACACAACCCCCAATGCCACCAGACCTGCTTAGGAGATTTACTCCAACGCCGTTCCAAGCTACCTTCGCACACGACGGCGTTTGCATCGTGGTGTCGACAAACTGGCAACTCCTGGTCGATCGGTTGCAGGACGCATGGGGCTCCGCGGCATCAGAGCGCGCAGGTGCTTCAGCGTTCAATTGGAAAGTTGTAGTGGAAGCCGATAACCATCCGGAACCTGAATCCGCGAGCAGGCACCAGCTGAATCACGATGGCTTGGCTCTCATCACTTTTGGACAGAACAGTTTTTTGGCTTGCGACGTAACAGCCCGGGAAGGGATCGGCTTCATCCCCCAATACCTTGTCGACAACGCGGACGTCTTTCAGCGAAATTTACTGCCCGCGCTGCTTGCGTTAATGAAAGCAGCCGTCGACATACCTTCGGTCAGTCGATGCTGAGTTCGATTGCGGATGGCGGTGAGGCCATTCAGTCGAACTCCGCATGGAGAACGCGCTGTGTCGGTTCTGGACGTGCAGCAACGTCTGCCGACCCGCCTTCTACTTTGCTTCGGAATGGCAACGCCCGATCGCGTTTTGTGTTCGTTTGGCTGTCGCCATCGTTGGCGGGCGTGAAATGCACGCCAGGCGCTCAAAATGGCGATCGCCCGAAGCCCGTCCGGTTCCTTAATCCGGTCCGTAATGCACCTCTCTCGCGGCGGCCGGTCAGGTCTAAGCTGTTGAGTTAGAGGGCCCTAAGTGCAGCTGGGCGCGGTTTCCGGCTGCAATCTCTTCGCGTCCACACTTGGTTTGGGCAGCTTCACGATGTTCTTCAGCTGACGATTGATCCAGAGTTCAACGGGGAAGCTGTAGAAATCGTAATTCAGCCGGGCCCGGGCGGGGTAGGCGGTGAGATGCTGAATCGCCTTAGCAAACCAGCCGTGCCCCTTGGTGGCAATGGGAGCGCGATCGAATGCGATGCGCAGATAGTCGCGCATGGTTTGCACGCGCTGGTGGTCGCTGCCTTTAAGCCAAGGCAGAACTGTATAGCGGGGGAAATAGTCCGCCCAGCCTTCAAGCGATGTCGGGACTTCGATGCCCAGCTCCGCGGTGTGATGAAAAATTGGTGAGCCCGGATAGGGCGTAAAAATATTCGTCCAGAACTCTGCCCCCGGAAATTTTCGGCAAATGTCCATCATGAAGTTGACGGTCTCGCGCCGCTCTTTCGAGCCCTCTCCCGGAAATCCGAAAATAATGTTGAAAGAAGGAATCACACCCGCCTTGATGCAGCGTTCCGTGGACTGATAAATGTCCCCGAGAACCTGAAAATCCTTGTTCATCAGCTTCATCACGGTCGGCGAGGCGGTCTCAATCCCCTGACAGACTTGATGGAGTCCGGAGCGGCGCAGCAGAGTCAGTTCATTGATGCTGAGACGCGCCGTGAGATTGGTGGTCGCCTGAATACTCCACTTGAAAGTTGAGCCTGCACGAACCAGGCCCTCTGCGATTTTCAGGGAGCGGTCGATATCCACCAGGAAGTTATCGTCAGCCATCCACAGAAGTTCGAGGCGGTAGCGCCGCGTCAGTTCGACGGTCTCTTCGACCACTTGTTCGACGGGCAGGGCATTCCACTTGCGTCCGTAGACTCCGGCATTCGTGCAGTAGGCGCAATTAAATGGGCAGGCCAGGCTGGAAACGTACATTGCCCAGCGGCGACCGCAGATTTTTTCGTAAGCGTCGAAGTCCGCCAGTTGATAAGCCTTGCCAGGCATCTGGTCGAGCCTTTTGAGTGGCCGCTCCGGAGTGAAATGGAGTTTGCCATCACGCTTGAATCCGATCCCGGGAACGTCATCGAGCGGTGCGTCGTCGCGCAAGCGATCCGCGACTGCAAGCATGCTTTCCTCGCCCTGCGCGCGCACCACAATGTCCACGTAGGGGGCTTCCAGCGTCTGCGTCGGAAGTAGCGACGGGTGCCATCCCCCGAGGACCACGGGGAAGTCGGGATCCCACTTCTTAATGGCCTTGGAGACGTCAACTGTCTCGCGGATCATGGGCCCGGTCACGAGGGAGATCCCCAGGCAAAGGGCGTCTTTCACTTCTTCCATGATCAACTTCTTGTAGTTAGGCGCGATGGAAGCATCGACGATACGGACGTCGTATCCCGCATTCAACAGTGGGGTCGAGATGGCTAGAATGCCGAGGGGGGCGGTCGCCTCAATACTCGAGAAGGAAGCAACGAAAAACACAATCTTTTTCGACGACTTCACGTGAGTGCCTTTCAGGGCTTTAATCGTTTCGAGCGATCTTCAGTTGGCGCCTTCGCTTGAACGGCCCTGGGTTCTCCTCCCAAGCACAAGTTCGTGCCGCAGGGGTTTCGTTGACGACCCGAATAAGCTCGGAAATTAGACCCAAACCGTATCAAGCGCCAGATTTGTTTTTGTCCCCAAATTGTCAAAACTCTGCAAATTCCAGGCGAGGCATAGGCTTAGCCGACCCGGCTGAGTTCAGCCTCCTTGGAAACCGTTTGCATCCGTGTGCGATTCAGCCACCTCCAGGGAGGGAGCCCGAGCTGTACGCCTTCCTGGCCACGCTGATCGACGCGCTTGAGATGTCGACACCCAGCACGCGTTCGGCTGAAAACTGACGGCGAGAATCGGCACGTTGGCGCCGTCGCCGCAGCCGTAGTCCAGAATGCTCTGCGCCGAATATTTCAACTGCGTAAGACACTGCCGCGTCCAGTCGATCCGTCTTTGCGCTAAAATTCGCGACCCTCGCCGGTAACGGCGAGTGATCTCGCCAGATCCTGTTCGTAGGTGTTCGCAAGACGATCGAATTCGGCCTGAGTCATCTCAACCCGCTTGAGGAATTCATCGCGTGCTTTTCATTGGTTCCTTTCCCAGATTATGTCGCCACTGGAGAATGTCTGCGCGACACGGTAGTGGTTCCGGAGATAGCGACGCAGTGGAGCAAGATTGTCTCTGGCATTATCGACGGGAGGATCCAGGCCGTTGTACCAGCTCACGAATCGTACTTGATGCTCTTCCAATCCTCGGATCAGGTCCTGGACCTCATCTGGCCTTGTGAAGTCGAATGGCGTGGCGAAGGCAATCCTGCTAGGAGCTCGCAGTCTCAGCGCAAAGCACAAAAGCTGATCGCCGAAAAAGTAGTCGTACGGCTGCGTGCGCTGATCCAGCCACTTCGCCTGCAGGTAGAGTGTTGGATCAAGGAAAGACGTGCGGCCAGTAGGCAGATTTAGATAAGCCCTCCAGTGCACCTGAGTAACGATTGGTCTTACCACTGCCAGTACCATCACGATCGCCCACAGGCCTCGCAACAGGTTTTTCTCCAGCTTCAGTGGCGAATTAAGAAACCACACCAAGATGATCAGTGCGGGCAGAGAGACTGTGTACAGCCTATTCCAGGCGGGACCAGAGGCAACTGCAAGAAACAAACACAATCCTGTTATGTTGACCAGCATCAACCGTTCCCAAGGCTTCTGCGGCCAGAACCGGGCTTCACGCCAATAACGGACGAAAAACAGAAGGTACACCAAAGGGATGAGAAGGTGGATTAGAGGCCACGCCACTAGATCTGGCCAGTTTGCCCAGACGTGGACCGAGGGCCGGCCTGCCATATAAGCTTTCCAATTGTTGGCCGGGTACGTGGAATAGTACTTGGCAATGAATACCACCGTGTAAGACAAGAACCGACGTGGTCCCGCCTTCCAGACAAAATACGCACTAAAGGCAGCAACCGTTGCCACGTAGCTGGCAAAGAGACAACTTTCCTTCTTGAGCAGCAAGCCCCGAGTTTCTTCCTTTCGTCGATGCTCCCACACGAGAAATAGACCGAGGCCCATTGGGCCGAGCGCCAAAGACTGGGCAAAGCAAGTTGCCAAACCCCAGAGCAAACCGGCCCACATCAGGCGCCCCGGAGTTCTTTCCTCGATCACGACCGCAAGTGCCGCCACGGCACACAGGGTGCTGTACCAATGATGGGTTGCGTCCAGGTAGCTGCTAAAGGGAAGCGCGAGAAACACGAAGCCGGGGAGAAAAACCGCCCAACCCTTCATCAGTTTCCTGGAGATCCCAATGCTGAGCCACGTCGTGATCACCCCGACCAAGACCAGCATCGCCTGCGGAATCCAGGCTCGAATACCAAATAATCTGAACAGAATCGCGTACAGCACATCAGTACCAGGCAAGGTGAAATAGTCATAGTCCCGGTAGATTATCTGACCTTCTAACATACGTGCCGCGTTGTGCAGGTAAATGGATTGATCGCCAATTGCGACCCGGGGTATATCAGGAAGGCTGAATGTTTCTAAATAGAGGAAGCCACAGCAAGCTATCAAGATGATGGGCTCAAGCCAGGGCTTGCTCCCCGGCCCTGTGGCTACCCCACCGAATCGCGACTTTTCCGAAGGGGCGGGTTTTTCGTCAACAAGGTTCACCGAAGATGTTTCCTCATGCCTTCCCGCGACCGTAAGCGGGTGGTAGTCGAAATTCCCGCGGTAGAATTCAGAGTACGAATTGGATGCTTGTCTGCGTCCGCACCATTAGGAACCGAGACCTTAACGGCTACAACGAAACCAGTGATGGGATAGGTTAGGTTCACATAGTTGACGGATCCTGCTCGGAACTAAACCAATGTTCAACGGATTTGTCATAACGCCACCTGAGTCCGCGCCACAGTGCACCCAGCAGGGTTCGACATTGTCTGCCCTCGCCGAACGCCGGCACGCTATTCGCGCCGCCTGAAATGGCAGAACAGGACCGCAGGAATCTGGCAAGCATGTTCGAAAGCGTGGATTCTGCCGGCTTGAACAAAAATCGGCTTTTCTGGGCTGCCCAAGCATAGGGGCAGGTATGTAAGACACTCGAAGCCGTTGGCGTAGAATGCCCGCGCAATCTCTTCAACTGGCCGTGGCAGCATTTCGATTTGGACGGCGCTGCGCTGATCCCGAAAGCCGACTCGCCAGCCGCGACCGTAAGCTTCCGGATGAAGATCGCTCACGAAAACATCGGCGCCGGGTTTGGTAACACGTGCTAACTCGCGCACCATCGATCTCAGATCTCGGATGTGCCCCAAAGCAAACGAGCAGATGGCGAGGTCGAAAACGACGCTTCGAAATGGGAGTTTATCACCAATGGCCTGGGCAAGCCGACCGGTGATTGCACTCTTGTTTCCGGCAACCCGAAGCATCGCGACTGAACAATCGATTCCCACGCCCGATTTGATCCCCTGAGCAAGCAGCTTCTCGAGCCACCGGCCAGTGCCGCAAGCCAGGTCGAGCACCTGTTTGTCTTGTAAACCCACCAGCAAGGGCAGCAAATGGCGCTCCTCACGCGCGAGAAGAGGGTTGGGGACATCGTCGTAGACTGCAGCCCACCGGCCATAACCCTCCACAACCGGGACCACGATAGGGCCGTCTGCGGCCAAGGGTGGAGGCGCAGGATGCGGCGCCTTCGGTTCGATATTGACTCCACCCTTCACAGGCTTTCTGCTTTCGGCTTTCGCAGGTCGATGAACTGTTGCATCCATTTCAGCTCCCATGGCGCGCCGTAAACTCCAAGGCGATAGCGCCAACTGCTCAGCGCCTTCAGGGCTAGGCGTCCCCAGCCGGGCAAGCGGATGTCCTGGACCGTGGGCCAGCGGGATGACACCACAAGCTCGAAATTGTCGATCAACTGCTTGGTCAAGGGCCGCAGCCACGGAGTCTGCGGATCTTTCTGGGTCGCAAAGCGCTGCCAGTGGTCTGTCGCCCATTCATCGGGTGTAGTCGGGAACTGAACCTTGTCTTCAACCTCGCCGTACATGCCAGCTCTCTGCGGGACCGGAGTGTAGTGCTCCACGATGATTTCGGCATCCGGATTCAGAGCCTTCAGCTTGCGGATGAAGGTGATGCACTCACTCGTGTCACCTTCAGGATCTTTTGGGTCGCCGAAAATAATGGAAAACTCCGGGATGATGCCGAAACGTCGAATTCGCGGTGCGAGAGCGAGCGTGTCCTCGGCTTTTAGGTCCTTGTTCATCTGCTTGAGTCGTTCGTTAGAGCCGGATTCAGCGCCGAAGAAGATCATGGTGCAACCGGCCCGACGCAAGGTTTCAAACGTGAGGTCGGAATACCGCATCATGATGTCGGCCCTTCCTTCGCACCACCAACGCAGATTGAGCGGTGCGAGCCGTTCGGCCAACTCTCGTGCGTGATCTTCCCGCAGGAAAAAGTTGTTGTCGTAAAACTGAACCGCATCGACCCCGTAGCTGTGCACAAGGTGCCGCAGCATGCCCTCCGTGCGCGCCGGCGATTCCATCTTTTCGCGACTTCCGGAAAACGTGACGACCCCACAGAAGTTGCAGCGATAAGGGCACCCCATGCTGGCTTGATGAACCGCCGTCCGACGGCCCAGAAAAGTGGGCAGAAGATACTTGTCTACCGGGACGCTGTGATAGGGATACCAGGGAAAATCATCCGGACTCCTCATCGGGCGTTCGGGATTGTGTCGTTGAGCCCCGTCCGGGAGTTTGTAGGAAAGACCGGCGACGTCTTTGAGATCGCGGTTTCCACGGATCGCTTCGAGCAAATCGAGAAAGGTCTGTTCTCCCTGCCCCCGAACCGCATAATCCACATAACTCGCATTGAGCACCGCCGGTGTGTAGTTGGAGGCAAAATAGCCACCCCAGACGATGGGAAGATTCGGGAAACGAGAACGAACCTCGCGACAGCTTGCCACTGCCCCGACGGTCTGGGGTCCGGGCATGACCGTCACCGCAAGCAACTCCACGCGACGCTCTTGAATGATCGCCAGAAGGCTCTCGGTCGGATTGGGGTCAAGATTGCCATCGACGATGGCGTACTGTTCCCTCCCTTCAATCACCGCCGCGATCGAAAGGATCGACAAAGGCAGGCGCCGGTTGCGAGGCTTCGTGGCTTTCGGGTTATAGAAGAGAATCAACGCTTTGACCCAACGCTCCGGCCAGTCTTCATCGCGCGCAGACACCGTCCCTGCATGCAGCGACACAAATACGGCAGATAAGTTAGCAATCCCAGCCAGCCGATTTGTCTCAACTTTGTCAAAGATATGCAAATTGCTGAGGGGCCATACCAATGCAAGCTCAATTTGCGCTCCCAAAGGCGGGTTTAGCCCTCCAGAAGTGACAGAAAATTAACAATCCCCTGACAAGTTGTTCCACCTCCACACCTACATTGCTGTAACCGAATCCCCGATTAGACTTGTCCGCCAAGAACAAAGTCGTGCTGTTCTATCCGCCCTATGAAGGGCCTCCGCTGGGAGCACCCCTTTCTCTTCTGTGTCTGGCATCCCCGCTGTTGCAAGCCGGATTCGAGGTCAAACTTGTCGACAATCTGCTGCACCCTGACTACGAAAAGACGATTCTGCAGGAGACCGACGACGCCCTTTGCTTGGGCATTTCAGTATTAACCGGACCTCACATCGGTGCCGCCGTGCGGGTATCACGGGCAGTCAAGAAACTGCGCCCGGAGCTTCCCATTGTCTTTGGAGGATGGCACGCCAGCTTGGCAACCCATCAGACGCTGCGCGAACCGTTCGTGGATGCCGTGGTGCGTGGCCAGGGCGAGCTGACTCTGCTCGAATTGGTGCAACGCATGGCAGAGGACGAAAGCTGGCATGGCGTACGCGGGCTCTCATTCAAAGCTTCGGATGGAACGATCATTCACGAACCGGAGCGACCTGTCGCCGACATCAATACTCTTCCGCCACCCGCATATCAGTTAGCCGATCCCGCCATCTATGCCTCGGCTTCCGGCGTCAGACAACTTGCCTATACCAGCAGCGTGGGCTGTCCCTACCAATGCAACTACTGCACCGACCAGGTTTTCTACAGACGGCGTTTCAACGCTTACCGTGTGGAGCGCGTGGTTGAGGAATTGACCGAGTTTGTTCCCCGATATCGCATCGAGCACGTGCCCCTTTTCGACTCTAACTTCCTCGTGGATCGAAAACGCGCGGTCGCCATTGCAAAGGGCATCGTCTCGAGCGGAATCCGGTTTCGCTGGGATTTTCAAACTTCAACGGATTTTCTCGCCCTGATGAGTGAAGAAGATGTTCGACTGCTTGCCGAAAGTGGCGTGCATCACATCGGTTTTGGCACGGAATCGGCTTCGCAGGAAGTCCTGACCATGATGAACAAGCGATTCCAGCATGTGGAACAGATGTATGAGACAGCCCGAAAAACATGCCTGGCAGGAATTCACATCGTGTTCAACATCATTTTGGGGTATCCGGGAGAAAGCGAAACCCAACGCCAGCAAACCTTTCGCACCATGAGCGAAATCGCCAGGGAGTATCCCAACGTCAGCTTTTCCCCCAACATCTTCACCCCCTATCCCGGAATTCCGATCTGGCCGCAGCTCAAGCAAATGGGAGTGCGCGAGCCCCAGTCTCTCGAGGAGTGGGAGACGCTTGCCCTGGGGAGAAATGTGCTTCCCTGGTTGCAAGATGAAGAGTTGCGAACCCTGCGTCGTAGTTTGGAGTACTTCCTTCTGAACAACCAGATCCGCAAGGTGACGAAAAAAATCCCCTGGGCGAACCGAGGTATTCGGCGACTGCTGGGAGCGCCAGTTCGATGGCGAATCGGAAAGAATCGTTACTCGTTCCCCTGGGAATTATGGTTGTCACGCGCCATCGAGAGTGTGGTGACGAAGCGGTCTTTACTGACGGGTCAGCCATTGCCACAACGTACCCAGCAAGTGTGCTAGGCAGCATTGAGGACGGAGAGGGAATCGTGACGGATGTCTTGCTAACCCATTCTTATCACCTGTACTACGACCGCAAACAAACGCGGAAAATGCAGCCCTATCCTCCTCTCGGTACCCTCCACGCTGCCGCCCTGCTTCGCCGTGCGGGAATTTCCGTCGCTCTGTTTGACACGATGCTGAACGATCCAGAAGAAAACTTTGTGTCTGTGCTCAAACAGCACCAGCCCAAGGTCGTGGTGATTTATGAGGACAATTTCAACTTCCTGACCAAGATGTGCCTCACCCGGATGCGGGAAGTTGCGTTTCACATGATTGAGAGCTCGCGCCAAGCGGGAGCCGCGGTGCTTGCTAATGGCTCCGATGCTTCCGATCAGGCCGTCGAGTATTTGCATCGTGGCTGCCGGGGCGTGTTGCTGGGCGAAGCGGAGTGGACCTTGCTTGAAGCGGTGTCCAGTCTGCTGCGAGATCACGACTGGGATCTTGCGCAGATTGCTGGTCTGGCCTATCTCCAGAAAGAAACCGGGAGACTCGTAAAAACAGAGCCCCGTAGCTTGATGCGCAACCTCGATTGTTTGCCCTTTCCGTCGCGTGATCTGATCGACATCAACCAATATCGTCACGCCTGGACGTCCGCACACGGATATTTCTCCCTCAATCTTGTGGCCAGTCGCGGTTGTCCTTATCGATGCAATTGGTGCGCCAAGCCGATTTATGGTGATTCGTTTTCGGTTCGCTCTGCCGCCCTGGTAGCGGAGGAGATGCGTCAGCTCAAGTTCGAGTACGAAGCCGATCACTTATGGTTTGCGGACGATATTTTCGGTCTGCAGCCCCGCTGGGTCCGTGAGTTCGCCGCCGCCGTGGAACGACTCGATGCCGCAGTCCCTTTCAAGATGCAATCGAGAGTGGACCTGATGACCCGGGCCAGCGTCGCGGCTCTGCGCCGCGCCGGTTGCGCCGAGGTGTGGATGGGCGTCGAGTCAGGATCCCAGAAAATTCTGGATGCGATGGACAAGGGCACGCGCCTGGAGCAAGTTGCAAAAGCTCGCGAGAACTTGCGCCAGGAAGGAATTCGGGCATGCTACTTCCTGCAGTTCGGCTACCCGGGTGAGGCTTGGCATGAGATTCAAGACACGATCAAGCTGGTTCGCGACACGCGCCCGGATGACGTTGGGGTGTCGGTCTCCTATCCCCTGCCGGGAACCAAGTTCTTCGATCGGGTGCAGGCGCAACTCGGGGAGAAAACGAATTGGTCGGACAGCGAAGACCTGTCCATGATGTTCCAAGGCACTTACAGCAACGAGTTCTATCGCGCCCTGCATGATGCCGTGCATGCCCAGGTGGACAGTTGGAACTCGTGTGCGTCATCGGGAGTTGGCCAGGAACGCCATCCCGACGGAGAGACAGAGGTGTTGTGGCAACGAGTGATTGAGCTCGAGCAAACGTGCCGAAACCCTAAGCCCACGCTGCTGAATGCCAGTTCCCACCAGCCTCTCGTGCAATTGCAGGCCGCCGTCCGAACGGTGACGTTTGAAGAATTGCTGACGGTCCTTGCGGGCTAATCAAACATGGACATTTTGCTGACGCACGGATATTTCCTTTACGAAGATCCCAAGGAGCTTCAGATTATGAAGCCCTATCCGCCGCTGGGGATCCTGTACATCTGTTCTCACTTGCGCAGCAAGGGGCTGAACGCACAAGTGTTCGATTCCACGTTTTCCTCGTCTCAGGAATTGTGGAATCGCTTGCAAAAAGGCCCACCCTCTGTCCTGGGGGTGTACGTCAACCTGATGACGCGGGCGAACGTCATTGAGATTCTTCGCGTCGCTAAGGACGCGGGTTGGCAGACCGTTGTCGGGGGCCCAGAACCGGGTGCCTATGTTGGCGAATACCTGGCGGCGGGCGCGGATGTGGTTGTCATCGGCGAGGGCGAGGTCACGTTGGAAGAACTCGTTCCCGCGCTGCAAGCGCATGCCGTTGACCGCCTGCCTCAAATCGATGGAATTGCGTTTCGCGGACAAGACGGCACCGTCGTGCAGACGAAGCCACGTCGGCAGATAAAGGACCTCGACGCTCAGCCGTGGCCCGCTCGTGACTCCATCGATATCGCTCAATACGTTGAGACCTGGCGCCAGCATCACGGCATGGGATCGGTTTCGCTGATCACCGCACGCGGGTGTCCTTATCATTGCCGCTGGTGCAGCCATGAAGTGTTCGGAAAAACGCACCGCCGCAGGAAACCGGCGCGCGTGGCGGACGAACTCGAATGGCTCGTCAAGCGCTATCAGCCGCAAATGGCGTGGATGGCAGACGATGTCTTCACCATTCATCACGGCTGGCTCTTCGAGTATGCCGCCGAACTCAAACAGCGCGCCTTGAGGCTGCCGTTCGAATGCATCTCGCGAGCCGATCGGCTAACCCCCAAAGTGGCACAAACGCTCGCCGAGATGGGCTGCTTCCGGGTGTGGATTGGCTCGGAAAGCGGATCGCAAAGAATTCTCGACGCGATGGAGCGCGGCGTGACCGTGGAAGAAGTTCAAACGGCGGTGGCCCTTTGTCGATCGGTCGGAATCCAGACAGGGATGTTCTTGATGTGGGGCTATGAAGGCGAGGAGCTCTCCGATATTGAAGCCACCGTCGAACATGTGAAACGCACCGATCCCGACATTTTCTTTACCACGGTTGCGTATCCCATCAAAGGCACGCCATATTTTTCTGACGTCGAGGACCGCGTCGAGACTCTCAAAGCGTGGACAGAGGGGTCGGATCGCGATTTTCGAATTCGCAATCGCCACTCCCGCCAATTTTATCGTTTCGCCGACCGGCT
>Ga0126381_100003973_pt1 | contig 16037 bp, 10 predicted proteins | sample PanSoiMetPlot_28_FD_96465 | JGI IMG/M metagenome (GOLD analysis project Ga0126381, IMG submission 96465) | Tropical forest soil microbial communities from Panama - MetaG Plot_28 | ecosystem: Environmental > Terrestrial > Soil > Tropical forest > Bulk soil | place: Panama | collected 2016-02-17 | reverse complement strand
CTTGCGCGAACGCCGCCAGCGAGGAGCCAAACAACAACGCGCCAGTCAGGAAGCACGTCGCTGAGCATTTGGTGACATCCGAGCGGTTCCATCCCATTGGCTGTTCTCCCGGCGTGGATCCAATCCTGCTCCGATGATTCGATGACCGCCTCACCGGGAACATTCCAAGCGCCTCCCAGCGGGCCGGGCCGGGAACGGTCGGATGAGTATGGAGAGACTAGTCTCGCCGCGGAGAGAGGTCAAGGCGATCCAGCAGCGCTCCAGCATGCAGCCGCGAGGTGAATCGCTGTCAATCCGTCACGAGCCCTCGCCCTTGGGCCCGCTACCCGATCGTTGTCAACTCCCACATGTCACCTCGATGGCGACAGTCGAGAGAACCTCCCAGTCAGATCCCCACGCCCTGCCTCGTGAAGCCGGTGGCCACCAGAAGAGACTTCTTGGGCTCAGGTGGGTTTTTTCCTATTGGGGCCCTCCTGCTTCAACCTGGGCTGTTTCTGTCAGCCTCACGGGCACTCGTCTGGGAGGACCGGTTCATCCACCCAAAGGTTTGGGAATCCCTTGGGTGGCTGCAAGACCCTGATATCGAACATCGGCGAGCAGGGTTGTGTCAGAAGTGTGTCAACCGCGATGGACCGATTGTCTGGAGGCCCTCATTCCAGAGGAAGGGGCCCAAGGAACCGGACGCGACGGCAAACATCCAGCGTGCTGACGGGCTACCCAAGAACCCGAACCTTGGACCCTCTGATTAAGAGTTCCTCTCCGGGCCGATCTGAGCAGACGCAGGACGATCTAAGACCACATAAGACTGGTGATCAGGGGTAAGTCGTAGCTCTCCCTCTGCGTGCTGGTGCGAGGTGGATTGGTAGCAGCGTGGTAGGACACGCGTGTGAATTCCCAACGAGATGCGACCGCCTTTGGCAGGGTCTGCGTCACGGGGGTGTCTGGCCGCGTTACCGCACGCACGCGCGACCACCGGGTTGCCGCCCTCATTCTCCTGAGTGCATGCACTAGGTTGAAGGGATGCCGGCATGACGGCCCGCACACCAGTTGCCCTCCTCGCCACGCTTCGACACGTCGGCCCTGCGTCTCGGAACTCGCGTCCACGCCGCTCCGAAGGCGCGGCTCGTGCCGAGCAGCAGCAGGGAACTGGGTGCTGGCACCGCCGCCAGAAAGCCGTGAGTTCCCGTCTCGTTTCCCAAGTAGCCTACAATTTCTCTTCTGTCGTTGAGAGCATAGGTAACATAAAGCCCAGACTCAGACACGGCCCCTCTAGCAGCCGATGTCACAGCGGATACGCGATGCCGATGCCATCAAACCCTGGCAGTACCAGTATTGGATTTTCCCCCGCGACCCCTCCTGTGCGGGAAAAGCCGGGCGCGTACTGGATTTGTATGCTTGGTACTGGCAAGGAGCACCGCTTGGCCCCCAGGATTACATCATCAGCGCCGATGAAAAGACCAGTATCCAGGCCCGCATCCGGTGCCGTGCCGGCCTGGCGCCGGGGTCTGGGCGCGCGAAGCGTATCGAGCACGAGTACGCGCGCGGTGGGGCACGGCAATACTTGGCGGCCTGGGATGTCCGGCGCGATATCGTCAGGGGTCGGTGTGAAGCGTCGACAGGCATCACGCCGTTCGGGCGCTTGGTCACGCCAGTGATGGAGCAGGAAACCTACTGCACAGCGGAGCGCGTCTTCTGGGTGGTTGATAACGGCTCGTCGCACCGGGACCAGACGACGGTCCGTAGGTTGGCCAAGCCTATGCCAACCTGATTGTGGTGCACACGCCCGTCCATGCCAGCTGGCTCAATCAAGTGGAAATGTACTGCTCGATCGTGCAAGGCAAGGTGCTCACGCCGAACGACTGTGCCACTCTTGAAGAAGTCGAACAGCGCCTGCGCCTCTACGAAGAACGCTCAATCCGACAGCCTCGCCCCTTTGCTTGGAAGTTTACGCGTGCCAAGCTGGCGCAGTTTCTCAAGCGCCTCGAAGCCCATGGAGTGAGGCTGGACCAGGGTGATGCCGCCTGCGAGGTTCCTGACTCGCATTAACGCGCAGAACCTTTGGCCGCGTAACCCTACAAACATTTATGAAACGGAGCACTAAGTCACACGAGTACAGCAAACCAAGCATAACTATCGGCATTGTCCATAGCGTCTTTCGCGCTCAAAGTCGCGTACCCCCGTTCCCACTGATACATCTTATCGTCAACGCCGGCGTGCCGGTGCGCGGCCTCATGGATCACCAGGGCAACCTGATTATTCGCGGGCGTCGTTGAGAAATCACAGCCGCCGGCCGTATCAAAGCAGATGTGAATTGGTCCTATTCCACCAAACCACATGGTGTTATAAGCATAGCCGCATACTGCGCTGGTTGCTGTTTTCGGGCATGTGGTCTCGCACTGAAATTTCAACCCCGAGTCAAACGCACGTCCAACGGAAATATACGTCCCAAGAATATCGCGCAAGTCGTCGTGGCTGGTTGTGTGAAAATGATCCATCAAGAGCTGTCGGTTAGTGGCACTCACTTTGCTGGGATTGCCATAGGTGGTTCCTACAACGCTCGTTGCCCTGTTAAGCGCTTTCTTGGCATTCTGGACCGCTGCATTTATCTGATTCGACTGATTCCCGGTACAGCTACTAAACTTGGTTTCGACCGGCTTGGGCTGTCGCATTGCAACACTTTTAGAATTATCACCTGGAAAGCTCTGCTGTACTACATGCGTTAGCTCATGGGCCAGCAACCGTCTGCCCTCTGCCGTACCCGGCGCATACTCCTCCGGGGCGAACACGATGTTTTGGCCGACGGTATATGCTCGCGCGCCCAAAGCTCGAGCAGAATCTCCTGCTCTTGCATCCGCACGCACACGTACTTGACTGAAGTCGTGGCCGAAGCGTGACTGCATGAAGGCACGAGCCGAAGGGTCGAGGGGTTGACCGGCCGAGCGTAGCGCTTCGTCGACGTTGGGCGGCACTGCGGTCTTTCCCAATTCACTTGACCCGATGCGCAGAGTCTGCAAACGCTCATGTCTGTGCTCAGGCTGCTCAGTCTGACATCTAGGGCACGCTCCACCGCAGGCGCAGGCACGCTGTAGCTGCGGCTCAGGCATGCGCATCACTTGATCGGCGACACGGTCCGCTTCCTGCTCGTAGATGTCTCCGGGCGTGTTCACCATCAACTTCGGCTGTATGCCTGCGTGAGAGTGTGCCGGTATCCGGCTGAAATCGTGCGCAAAGCGCGGTGGCGCCGCAGCGGTCGATCGAGCTTCGGATTTTTCAACATGAGTCTGCAACATCCGTTGCAGCGCCTGATTCCCGATCGTGCGCTGTAAGTGAAGGATCGAGTTCACCTCTGGACTTTGCCCAAAGTGAGATCGAGCGGGTCTCGTAGGCTTGGCGGGTGTAGCCTGCTGAGGGGCCTTCGGTTTCTGTGCGAAAGTCCGCATAGTTTATCTCTTTTCGTTTCTTTCGAAGCCTCTCCATGGATTCACATGCTTTTGCCCTGATAATATGCTATTGGAGGTGTTCGCAGGCAATGTTGCCTCATGCCCATGATCAGTGATACCCGGCGCGCCGTCGGCTGAATTTCAAGGCGCGACTTTGGACGCCTTGCGGATGACGTCCGCTGCGTCCGCGTATTTCGTCTGATACGGCGCCGAGATCCCCAATTTCGCGCCCATCAGCCGGATCAGGTACTTGGTGCGACCGACGTCGCCGAGCGCGGGCACGAAGAACGGCGGCCCCACGGTGGCCGTCTGGTTGAGCGTCGGAATTCCGGTCCCAGTCGCCGCGCCGCCCCACGAATCGCTCCCCGGAGCGCCCTTGGTCACGTTCACCACCTGCCGATCCAACGCCGAAAACATTTGTGCGTAGCGCTCGCGCATGCCGGCAAAGCGTTCCATGTCGTCGCGCGTTGGCAGCTTGAACGGCGCGGCGGCTCCCGGGTCGCCGATGTCACCGGCGAAGACGCCCGCCGCGGCCAGATTGTGGATCAAGGGCGGTGCCCAGTTGTCGGCTGCCGGCCAGGCGCGGCCGGTGAGTGCACGGTTCGCTGCTGCGTAGAGCGAATTCGAGGTAAACGAGCAGTAGTTGAGCCAGCTCTCCGCGAAGGCGATTGCGCGCTTCGCCATGGTTTCCTCTGGGTTCGTCATCCCGACGAACTTGTCTGGTGTAGGAGGGCCCACGGTCATCGCGTTCGCCGCGTGCGTGAGGCGTATCGTCAAGATGTAGCTGTCGGTGTTCTTCGCCGAGAAGGCTGGGGTGAGCGCCTCGATCTGACGCGAGAAATAGTACGCCGTGTCCTCTGCGCCGATCGCCGGAGTGCCGTGCGCGCTCTCGTGCAGGATCATGTAGATGCGAAAATCGGGGGACTCTGTCTTGAATTCGGGACAGATAATCAGAGCGCCGATCGGAAACGCCGGGGACGGGCGCTGCCAGTAGCCGGCGCGATCGCAGTTCCGATCGCAGGCGCTATGGCAGGCCACGTGCTTCGACGTGTCGTCGACGACGTCTTTGAGGGCTTTGACGTTCGCTTCGATCGTCGGAACTGCCACGCCAGGGAAAAAGCGCGTCATGTTGGCGACGGCGGCCGGAGTCTTCGCCTTGATCTTCGTGTGGGCGTCGAGAATTTCTGCCTTTGCTACGGGGAGCGCGGGAGCAAACTCGACGGGGCACCCGGCATTTTCGGCGCCGGGGGCAGTGCAAGGATCGAGACCCGGCGGCGCGGGCTTGATGCCGGGCGCCTGGCCTTTGGCGGGCGGCGGAGCGACGATCGACGGCAGGACCTCGACCATGCGCACGGCGCGATAGTCCTGATTGCCCAGCGAGCGCGGGGCGTTGGGGACCAGATCGCGCTTGCCCTTGTGCTTCTGGGTGCCGAGCTCCTTTGATACCGCCTTCATGCGGCGATCGATGATGTCGGGAACCGCGGCGGGCTCTTCCTCACTGGCATAGCCATTCAGGGTCAGTGCGCGGTCGACGGGGCTAGCGAGCGCTTTGATCTTCGGGAGCTGGGTGGCGTGGATGGCGTCGCTCGTGTAATCGAAGAAGACCTTCGATGGATCCGGCGATGGATCGATACCGGTGATGCGGAAATCCGCGGGCACCGGCGCGCGGCGAATCACCGAATCGTCCGCGCACGCTGCGCACTTGCCGGGGGACCGCGCAAGCTTCGGCTGCTGCTGGACCACATGCGCGCGCTCGTGCGCGAGCAGCCGTCGCTCGTCGCCCATCGCGGGGGCGTATTGACCCGAGCCGAAGTGGATGTCCGAGCCGTGCGTGAACGCGCGGGCGTCGAGCGAGGTAGCGAGCCATTCGGCTGCGGAGTCCGTGTGCACGCGCACGCTTCCGAAGTCCGAGCCGAGCCGCGACTCGAAGTAGGCGCGCTCCGGCGAAGAAAGCGACCCGATTAGTTTGTTATCGAATGGTTTCGGGTGAGCTACTTCATCTTCGCAGTCGGCACAAAGCAGTTGAACAGAGGGAGTGGATGATGCCATGCAGATCGGGGACATTCGTGGGGTTTTTGATAGCGAGCCGGAAAGCGATCTTGCTTGGACAGTCTCCTCGTCTTCCTCCTCCAGCTGACGCTGAATCGAAGTGGCAGACGGGAACGCTTCTTCTTCCCTTTCGTCGTATCCCATGGCTTGACGTTGAATGGGTCTACCTGTTGCCAGTTTTCCCCGGATGGCGTTTTCTCGCTCGTCTTCTTGCAGTTCATGGCCGGGTTCGAGCTTCGGAGCAACCCTTTCTTCCTCGCCGTCCTCCCGTACCGCTACGGGCACTCGCCGAAGCTGAATGAGCGGCTTTGGAGCGACTGTGCCTCCACCTTCATCGTCGGGGACCTGCTCCGAGATGCGTTGCGAAAGTGGAGTAGTTCGCTCTGCGAGCGGCTTTGCTTGAACTTGCGGGCCCTCTTTTTCGGTCGCCGCCGGTTCCGTCATCCGCTTGCCGGTGTCGGCCACACGGTCCGCTTCCCGCTCGTAAGGATCGTCGGGATGACTAATGTTCACCTTCGCTTGGACGAGGCGACCCACTGCACGGTTACCCAGTGTTCGCTGCAAGTGCAGAATCTGGCTCGGTGCAAACTTGTCTACAGCCGATAACCCGTGTGACCGGTTGTGTCTGCGAACCTCGTGGCTGATCGTCGGATTCTTGCTGGAACGCGCCCTCGTTACGCGGGCATGAATCCCATTCGCCTTGCCGGAAGCTCGCTCGACGTAAGTCTGCTCCATCTTCACTCACCTATTCACAAGAACACAAGAGCGAAGCTGACATTGGCGCATCTGGTGGTGATCGCCTCGCCCGTGGGCCTTCGTCATCGCAACATAGTCTGTCTACACGCCGTCTCACGAGCTCTGCGGCGAACTCCTCCGAACGCCACGATCATGCAGACGGGCTTCCCCCCACGTCTTCGCGGGTTGTCAAGTTTTTCGCGGCCGCGAACGAGTTGCTCGCGCCAACCTGATTCCCGAGCGGGAACGCTGCATCATCGAGACGGCCCCCAGCAGCCGCCTCCGGCGCACGGTCAGCGCGAGCTGCTGCTTCGCCGCCCGCTCCGTCTCGGGATCGTTGCCCACCGCCAGGGCCCTACGGAAATCCGCGACCGCCTTCTCATGTTTGTCGAGCCTGGCATGCAGCAGCCCGCGGTTGTAGTACGCCTTCGCCACCTCGGGCGCGAGCCTAATGGCGCGCCCGTAGTCGGAGAGCGCGCGCCGATCATCGCCCGCGTCGAAATACGCGTTCGCACGCTGACGGTACGCGAAGGCATTGCGAGCATCGAGCTCGATCGTTCGGTTCCAGTCGGCGAGCGCCGAATTCCGTTCACCGCGGTAGTACTGCGCCAGACCACGGTGATAGTACTCCCAGGCCACCCAGGGACTGCCCGATCTGGGCTCGAGCGCGAGCGCTCGATCGAACGCGCTGATGGCACGGTCGTACTCGCGATTCTGCAGATGCTCGATCCCCCGCGTGTAGTACCTCCCCGCATCGCGGGAAGCCGTCTTCGCCGGCCTCGATGAAAGCCTCGGCAATTGCTGGATGACAGCGCGCAGGCCCTTGGCGATGCTCGCGAACGCCTCTTGGCGGTTCGCCCATCGCGTCACGGGCTTGGCGCCGGGCGGCAAACCCTGAAGCTCGCCGAATGGCATACCCTGCCAATCGCAGGGCTGTAGATAGATCGGAATCACTATCGCATGGCCAGCCGCGTGCCGGTCCATGGCCTGTCGCATCTCGACGTCCACGCAGTAGTCCGACGCGAGAAAGTTGGCGCTGATCAGCAGGAGGATCACACGGGCGGTCTGAAGATGCTGGGCGATGTCTCCCCTCCACTCGTCGCCCGCGCCGATCTTTCGGTCGGACCAGCTCGTGATCACAGCCTGGCGCTTGAGGAGAGCGAGATGCGTCTCCAGGGCGTCACGCAGCTTGGCGTCCTTGTGCGAGTAGGAATAGAAGACTTCGACCGGACCACCCCCGTCAGCCAACAGTCCCCTGCCTCCTGTCGCGGGGAGAATCGCGCTGCCCGGTGAAGAAAGTCAAGTCTGCTGTTGCGACCCGGGTGACGCTGTCGCATCGGCTCCTGAGGGCTCCTCGGGGGCGGTGTCCGAGTCTGGCAGATTCCGTCAGGGGACCGGAGGACCAGCCGGAAGGCGGCGGCCGCCGCCGCGGGCCAATGTTGAGTATCCTCTCCTAGTCACTGAGTCACTATAGTTGGTTCCTCGAAGCGAGCGCTGAGCGCTGCTGCTTTCTCGAGGGCCTCGCCGTGTACGCGTGCACCGCGGTCGCTGTCACCGCTCGCGCGCGTCGCCGCCGAAGAAGGGACGGAACGCATGACTTCCTCGCCAGCACCTCTGCCCGTTGTGTCGGCCTTCGACAAGCGTTGCCCGACCGCATCGAAGTGAACCCGGACGATCCGGTTGTCTCAGCGGCCATGGTCAAGGCCCGGGTGGCGCACCTACGATTCCACGGCTGGACGGAGAAGGATCTCGGCCTGGTCTGGCTCACTCGCGCGCGGCACGGCGTGACGCGATGAACCTGCTGGGGAAGGCGCGGTTCGTCCAGATGGGATTCGTCAATCTTAGTGAGTGTGACGGTCACGATGGTGGATGAACCGGAAGGGCCTACGCCAGTCGATGCAGGCGCAAGGACCGACAAGACTCTCGGCTTGATACGCCTTGTGTGGCGTCCACACGGGAACCGGGTGGGTGTACTGGGTTAGTGGGACGTCCCGATACGTATTCATGGCGCAATATGGGTACGGGTGCCCCGAGGAGACGCAAGCTCGGCGTGCGACGGGAGAGCGCGATTGAAGGAAGCCAGGGGGCGACTCAAGTGTAAGGACACATCGCGGCCTTGACCCCTCTCTCGCGGAGGCCTAAGCTCGCGGCACCTGTCTGACCGTCCTCGTCCACGCTCGCGGGGAGGCCCCGCCATGCGGTGTCCGCGCTGCCATGCCGAGAACCGAGATGGCCGCCGCTTCTGCGGAGAGTGCGGGTCGTCGTTCGCGCTCGTGTGTCCGTCCTGCGGATTCGTAAATGAAGGCAGGGAAAAATTCTGCGGCGGCTGTGGGGCGTTGGTGGCCGACTCTACAGCAGTCCCTGCTGGCAAACTTGGGCCACCAGAGACGTACACTCCCAAGCATCTCGTCGAAAAGATCCTGACCTCGAAGTCCGCCCTCGAAGGTGAACGCAAGCAAGTGACGGTCCTCTTCGCCGATTTGAAGGGTTCGATGGAAATGCTTGCCGACCGTGACCCGGAAGAAGCACGCAGGCTTCTCGATCCCGTTCTCGAGCACATGATGGAGGCCGTACACCGTTACGAGGGTACGGTGAACCAGGTCATGGGCGACGGCATCATGGCACTGTTCGGAGCGCCCATCGCCCATGAGGATCACGCGGTGAGGGCCTGCTATGCCGCCCTGGCGATGCAGGAGGCGATCCGTCGCTACACGGCAGAGATACTCCGCACGCACGGGATCACGCTGCAGATCCGGGTTGGTCTGAACTCGGGGGAGGTCTTGGTTCGCACCATCGGTAACGACCTGCATATGGACTACTCCGCCGTCGGCCAGACCGTGCACCTCGCGGCCCGCATGGAACAACTCGCGCCTCCAGGCAGCATTTGGCAGACAGCCGAGACGCTCCGGTTGGTAGACGGACTGGTGCAGGTCGCCTCCCGCGGTCTGATTCCCATCAAGGGACTGCCGGGACCAATGGAAGTTTTTGAGCTGACCGGTGCCAGTACCAATCGCGGACGCCTGCAAGCTGCCGTGGCCCGTGGGCTCACGCGCTTCGTCGGACGGCAGACCGAGACAGAGGCTCTCCGCCAAGCCCTAGAACGGACCAGCGCCGGTCACGGTCAGGTGGTCGCGGTGGTGGGGGAGCCAGGGGTAGGGAAAACGCGACTCTTCTATGAGTTTATCCATTCCCATCCGACCCAAGGCTGGCTCACTCTCGAGACCACGTCCATGTCCTACGGGCAGGCCACAACCTATCTTCCCATCATCGACCTGCTCAAAGTCTACTTCCGCATCGAAGAGAGCGATGATCAGCGACGCATCCGTGAGAAGGTCACCGGCAAGCTGCTCACGCTCGATGAAGCCCTCAGGCCGACTCTACCCGCCTTCCTCTCGCTGCTGGAGGTACCGATCGAAGATAGTGCATGGGAGCATCTCGACGCTCTCCATCGCCGTCAGCACACCCTGGATGCGGTGAAGCGCCTGCTTCTGCGCGAGAGCCACGTGCAACCTCTGATCCTGGTGTTCGAGAACCTGCATTGGATCGATTCTGAGACCCGGGCTTTGCTGGACCGCCTGGTTGAAAGCCTCCCAACCGCTCGGCTACTGCTTCTCGTCAATTACCGCCCCGAGTACCAGCATACCTGGGGAAACAAGACCTATTACATGCAGCTGCGGCTCGATCCTCTGCTGCCGGAGAATGCCTGGGAACTTCTTCAAGACCTCCTCGGGCAGGACACCGGCCTCGGGGCGCTCAAGCGCCGCTTGATTGAGTGGACGGAGGGCAATCCTTTCTTTCTCGAGGAAACCCTCCAGACTCTCGTAGAGACGCACGCGTTGGATGGGGTGCGGGGAGCCTATCGCTTGGTCAAACCCCTCGGAACCATTCAGGTGCCGGCGACCGTCCAGGCAGTTTTGGCGGCTCGGATCGACCGGCTTCCACTTGAGGAGAAGCATCTCCTCCAGACCGCAGCCGCGATTGGCAAGGATGTCCCGTATTCGCTTCTCCAAATCATCGCCGCGCTGCCCGAAACGGTGCTCCACCGCGGCCTGGATCACCTCCAGGCGGCGGAGTTCCTCTATGAAACGAGCCTATTCCCCGAGAGCGAGTACACCTTCAAGCATGCCCTCACCCAGCAGGTCGCCTATGGGAGTCTCCTGCACGAGCGGCAGCGTGTGCTGCACCGGCGCGTGGGAGAGGAACTGGAGAGACTTTCCGAGACGCAACCGGAGGAGCCGTACGAGAAGTTAGCGTACCACTACAGCCGCAGTGATCGGACCGAGAAGGCACTGGAGTATCTCGTCAAGGCGGGGCACAAGGCGGCCCATCGGTATGCCAATCGCGAGGCGCTCGACCACTTTCAAAAGGCGTTGGAGCTGATCCCGACAGATGAGGAATATGATCGCGTTCTCGGATCCTGCGCGGAACTACTCCTAGGCTTGTTCCGCGGCAAAGAAGCCGCCAGCGCCTACGAGCGGTTGCTCAAAAGTGCTAGGCAATCTGGCAACCGCCAGCAAGAGCTCACATCGCTGCTTGGGCTTGCCCAAGCCTATTACATTGTCACCCTCGATGAACCGGACTTTGGCGCACGATCACTTGAGCTCGGGAAGCAGGCGTACAGCCTGGCTCGTCAACTGGATGACAAGCGAAGCATGGTGCAGATCCTCCTTCGTCGGGTTCTCCATTTGTTAGATTTCGACCCTGACTCTGGGGACGACACAGCCGCCAGTTGTGCAGAGGCATTGGCGCTCAGTCAAGAGATCCGGGATGAAGAATTAATCATCGATAGCTCCTACGTCAGAGTCGTTCACAGCTCCTTGAGGTCCGGCCCGACCGCTGACATCGAGCAGCAAGGAGAGGAACTCCTTAAGCGCCTCGAATCGCGGCACGATCTCCTCAGACTCAAGGAGCTGTATTTTCGGCTCATGCAGCTCCATCGTGCCCGCGGCAATTTTGCACGCTGTATCGAATGCTGCGATGCAGGGATACGGCTCGCTGCAGACATCGGGGCCCTCCCCGTAATGTACCCGACCGAGAAAGCCTACGCCCTACTCTATCTTGGGCACTATGACGAGGCATGGGCTTCTCTACAAAGAGAGATTGCCGACGAGGCGCATCCATTTGCTCGAATGGCGAAAGATTTGTGCACTGGTAGATACTTCCTGGAACTCATGGCCTATGAGAAGGCATCAGCAGTGCTCGAGCCGGCGCTCGATCAGGCGAGCTGTCTCCACCGCTGGCGGTTTGCCCTGGGCGCTCGCTTACTGCTGGCGATATCTATTGTTCGCGCCGGGCACTTCGAGCCCGCGACTCTCAACCGGGTGACGCAAGATCTGTTGAGTATAGTCGAGGGTCCGCCTGCAGAGCCAGGCCACACAGTCACGGCGGCACAGGCGATGGCAGAACTGCTTCTCGCCGAGGGAAAACTGGACGAGGCGCTTCGCCGGGTCGAAGCTTCGGCCCGGCACGCCGATCAGTTCGGTTTGAAACCCGCGTATGTCTCCGCGCTCGCACTTCAGTTGCGCATTCTCTTGCGTCTGAACAGACCAACGGACGTCGTCGTGCTGGCCGATAGCGTGCTCCCTGTCGCCGAAGCGATGTCCTATCGGCCGATGCTCTGGCGCATTCGATCGGCGAAGGCGCAGGCACTGGCCATGCTTGGGGATGGAGCAGGCGCAGCAGAAGAGTCCGACACAGTCACGGCGGTGATCCGCGAGCTCGCGGAGACCATCCCGGACGAGGAACTCAAGCGCGGGTTTCTCACGCGCGCCTCGAGCATGGCTGAGGCACATGGTAGCCCTGCATCAGAGCGCGGTTGACACTCGGGAGGTAGAAGGAGGGAGCGATGCAACTCCGGCCAGGAATACCCCAAGAGGTCGGGATGTCTGCGCAACGACTCGAGGGCGTCGTCCGTGTAGCGGACAGTTGGGTGGCGCAAGGTATCACACCGGCGCTCGTGCTGCTTGTGGCACGACGTGGAGTCATCGTTCTGCACGAGGCCTTTGGCCGTTTGACGCCCGACGACGGCGCCCCTCCAGTCAAGCGCGACACGATCTATCCCGTGACGTCTCTCACGAAACCGATCACAGCAACGGCGGCTATGGTGTTGGTGGAAGATGGTCTCCTTGGCCTGCAACGACAAGTCTCAGACTACATTCCCGAGTTTGTTGCCGAAGGGAAGCAGGCAGTGATGGTGCATCACCTGCTCACGCACACTTCAGGGCTGAGAGATGAAGATGTCGTAGCACATGTGGCAAAGAAGAAGGGTCTGGTCGCCATCCCTCCTCCCGAAAAGACGCAACACGCCTTGATCCATGAGCGCCTCTATCTCAGCTTTGATGCGCCTTTGTGGAAGCCCCCCGGTGTAGAGATGTCCTACAGCAACCATGGTTACTCCTTACTGGGGGAAATCGTGCGGCGAGTCAGTGGACAGTCGCTGGCAGACTTTGCGAGAGAAAGGATCTTTGAGCCGCTGCGGATGGAGGACACATTCTACATTGTGCCGGATTCCGTCAGCACCAGGATCGTCCAACGCCCATTGGATGCGCCGTTCGCCGTTGGAGTAGTCGGACCGGGCCTCGGCACGCGAGAACATCAGGAGCTGCCTTGGGCCGCCGGGGGTGTCTATTCGACCGTGATGGACATGGCGATATTCGGTCAGATGTTCCTCAATCGTGGGAGCTACGGGGATGTGAGAATTCTCAGCCCAGCAGCGGTGGCCGAGATGACGCGAAATCAGATCCCGGGTATCAGTTCGCAGATCCCCGGTGAGTTCTTCCCTGAAGCCTCTTGGGGATTTGGCTGGAGTATTCATGGAAATAAAAAGGGGCTGCGATATGGATCGCTGCATTCCCCACAGACCTTCTACCATCATGGTGCAGGAGGCATCCAGTTCTGGGTTGATCCAGCTTACGAGATCGTGGGGCTGTATTTCTCGGTTGCACTCGAGCTCATCGACGAGCTCCGCACGAAGGAATGCCACGACCTGTTCATGAACGGGGTGACGGCGGCCGTGGTTGATGCTTAGAACAGAGGAGCCAGGATGTCGAGGGCGGAGAATCCATTCGAGGATTGGCGCCCAGTCTGGGCGCACTGGCCACGGCCAGAAGCTCAGCCGCCCGGGTTGAGATCTGGCGAGGAAGGAGGGCAACACCATGGACGACCACGCGCTTCGTGAGCTAATCCGGGAGGTCAAGGCAGGCCGCCTTAGCCGTCGCCTCTTCGTCCGCACGATGGTCGGCCTGGGCCTCTCCGCCCCGATGGCCGCCCAGATGCTGGCCTCTGCCGGCATAGCCAGGGCCCAGTCTCCACCTTCACCCTTCTCGCCTACACAACGAGGTGGCGGGGGACGGCTTCGATCGCTGGCGGTCAACGCACCCACGCTACTAAACCCGCGCATCGCTTTGGGTCTCAAGGACTGGTCGGCCTCGCGCATCTTCTACGAGCCGCTCGCCTCCTTTGACGCTGAGGGGGCGCTGATCCCGATTCTGGCTCGCGAGATCCCCACAGTGGACAACGGCGGGGTCGCGAAGGACGGCTTGTCAGTCACCTGGAAGCTGAAGCACGGGGTGACCTGGCACGACGGGCAACCCTTCACCGCTGATGACGTCGTGTTCAACTGGGAGTACGTGATGGACCCCGCGACGGGCTCGCCGCGCCTTGGGGTGATGCAGGACGTGGAGCGAGTGGAGGCGCTCGATGCGCACACGGTGAAGCTCAAGTTCAAGCGCCCCACGCCGTTCTGGCCGCTCTTTTTCTGCGGGTACGACATGCTCATCCCCAAACACGTCTTCGCCGCCTACCGGGGCGCCCGAGCGCGGGAGGCCCCGGCGAACCTCAAGCCGGTTGGCACCGGGCCGTACCGCCATGTCGACTTCACGCCCGGCGACCTCATCCGCGCCGAGCTGAATCCGGCGTATCACGTGCCAAACCGGCCGTTCTTCGACACTGTCGAGGTGAAGGGGGGCGGGGACTTCGTCTCGGCGGCGCGCGCCGTGCTCCAGACCGGCGACTACGATATGGCCGGGGTGCTGGTGGACGACGAGATCCTCAAGCGGTTGGAGGCGGGCGGCAAGGGCCGCATCGAGTTCGTACGCGGCGGTAACATCGACCACATCCAGGTCAACCAGACCGATCCATGGAGAGAGGTCGACGGCGAGCGGTCGAGCGTCAAGACGACCCACCCTCTCCTCACGGATCCGGCGGTCCGCGCAGCGTTGCCGCTCCTGGTTGACCGCGGTAGCATCCAGGAGCAGACATACGGCCGGCAGGGCCGCGCGACGGCGAACATGGTCAACGCGCCGGAGCGTTTCGTCTCCCAAAGTATGCGCTGGGAGTTCAGCATCGAGAAGGCCTCCCAGCTCTTAGAGGCCGGCGGGTGGCGGCGCGGCCCCGACGGGGTCCGCGTCAAAGATGGGAAGCGCCTTCGGCTCCTATTCCAGACCCAGACGAGTGCCACCCATCAGAAGATCCAGGCCATCATCAAACAGGCGTGCGCCAAAGCCGGGATCGAGGTCGAACTCAAGTCCGTCGTCGGGTCGGCCTTTTTCTCGTCGGACCCCGCGAACCCAGACACTTACACCCACTTCTATGCCGATCTTCAGATGCTCTGGTACCTCATGTCCACCCCCGATCCAGGGCGGCTCCTGAGCGTGTTCACGTCGCGCGAAGTGCCCTCCAAAGCGAACGGGTGGCAGCGCTACAACGCTCCGCGCTGGAGAAACGAGACGTATGACCGCACCTTCGATTCCGCCCAGATAGAGCTCGATCCGGTCAAGCGTGCGGCGTTACTCATCCGATGCAACGACCTCCTCGTCCAGGGTGGAGCGGTGATCCCCGTCATCTGGGTGACGGGGACTGTGGTCGTGGCGAAGACCCTGAAAGGTGTTCAGGGGTTGAGCAGCTGGGATCTCTCGGCCTCGGGCCTTGCCTACTGGTATCGGGAGGCATAGCATCGGCAGCGCTTTGGCACCTGGCGGGCGCAGTTTGGAGAGAGTTTCAGTGGGACTCGTTGTCAATTCATACGTGGTCTCTGCCGCTCAGTCCGCAAGGCGGATCGTTGTCAACTCCCACCAGTTGCCCAGATAGCGCTAGTCGGCAGAGCCCCCGCCCCGCTTGATGCCCGGAGGCTGCCTCGTGAAGCCAGAGCCTGCCTGGGCAGACTTCTTGGGGTGGTCCTTTCTAAGATCAATCTAGAGCCCCGGCTTCAACCTGGGCTGTTTCTGTCAGCCTCACGGACACTCGTCTGACACATCGGGCATCCACCCAAAGGATTAGGAATCCTTTCGGGCCATCCAAGTCCCTGATCTTTCTGACTCAATTCACGGGCTGTGTCAGAAGTGTGCCAGGCGGACAAGTCCGATTGTCCGGACGGGCTCAGTTCGAGTCGGTTCGATGGGGAAAGTGACTGGGAGGACGACGGCTGCCCTACGGGCTCGAACCTCCGACCGCTGATTCCTAGTCTCTGTAGAACGCTAACGACTCAGCGGCCGCAGCACACTGCTACCAGGTTGCTACCCACTTCAACTCCCCAGACGGGGTTTGCCCAAGGAGACCGGCCTCGTGAACGAGGTGACTCCAGGCTGAGAGTTCTCTCAGCCCAGAGAAAAGAGAGCCCCTTCGCGGTTTTGCTTCAGCGTGGGGGCACTCCGTCAGTCTCGCGAGACTCCGGATCCCGACTGCTACGGGGTCAGGTCGTCTTCCCCTTCTGGCCTACACGCTTCTGCTTCTTTGGGCGGTGGGACGCACTCACATGTCGAGCGAGGGGGAGGCGGTGCGCGAATCGGCGGTCACACTTCGGGCACTTGAGGTGCT
>Ga0126381_100003972_pt1 | contig 16041 bp, 10 predicted proteins | sample PanSoiMetPlot_28_FD_96465 | JGI IMG/M metagenome (GOLD analysis project Ga0126381, IMG submission 96465) | Tropical forest soil microbial communities from Panama - MetaG Plot_28 | ecosystem: Environmental > Terrestrial > Soil > Tropical forest > Bulk soil | place: Panama | collected 2016-02-17 | reverse complement strand
TAGATTCCGTCGCTGTTGGTGGTCGCGGGCCAGGTGGTCCCGCGATCCTGGTCCTTGGCGGTCACCGTGGCGCCTGCCAGCGGCGCCCCTGAGGGATCGGTGACCGTGCCGGTGATGGCTGCCGTAACTTCCTGCCCCCGCGCGGCCCTCGCGCCGCACAACAGCGCCCCAAGCGCGCAAATCGCCATTCCTAATTTCAAATAACGCGTTTTCCTCATGCCTTAATCCTCCAATTCGAGGCCGTCGGCCACCCAACTGCCTCTTCCCCTAAACGAATTTCCTCGACTGTCAGTTAGCACCCGCACCTGCTATAGGTCCGATTGGTGTGTAGCTATATAGCACTATTTTTTGCTTGTCAAGCGGAAAATGATGGTTTATAAAGATTTCTTTGCGAGCTACAGAACGATAGCTATAGCACGGTACTAGGCCGCACTATAGCAGTCATGTGCTCGCACTATAGCACCAAAAGGCTTGCACGAAGAACGCCGGCCCGTTATCTTCGGGATTCTGGTGCCTAACTTCGCTACTATAAGAAAAAAGGTGCAACGGATGGCTTCCAACAAAAAAACCCTGGCTTCCCTCGAACGTCTCCCTGCCCGCGCGTCGCGGGAACTGCCAGCTTATCAGCGCATTCAGAACGTCATCCGCAAACGCATTGATTCTGGACAACTTCAGGCAGGCGACGCCGTCCCCTCCGAGCGCGAACTCGCCAAGACCCATCACGTCAGCCTCATGACCGCGCGCCACGCCCTTGCCTTTCTCGAACGCGAGGGCCTCGTCGAACGCCGCCGCGGGATTGGCACCTTCGTCGCGCCACCAAAAATCCACTTCAACAAGTTGATGAGCTATACCGAACAAATGGCCGCGCGCACGCTCACCGCCGGCGCAAAAGTCCTTTTCGCCAAGGTCGTCAATGACGAAAACGAAGCCGCCGCGCGTTTGTCCCTTCCGCAGACCAGCAGCATCATCAAGCTGGAGCGCCTTCGTCACGCCGCCGATGAACCTTTCGCGCTGGAAACCTGTTACCTCAGCGCCGCGGAATTCCCCGGCTTGGTCGAAGCTCCGATCACTCGCGAATCGCTTTTCGCCATTCTGGAACGCGAATTCAAAGTCGAGCTCGGCTACGCCGACGAGGAAGTGGATGCCACTGCCGCCGACCCGCGCATCGCCGAGCTTCTGGCGATCCCGCGCCGCGAGCCTCTCCTGCGCATTCGACAAGTTATCTATTCGACCAAGGGTAAAGCCATCATGTATGTGCTGGGCTTTTACCGTTCCGACCGGCACAATCTAGTCATTCGCCGGTTTCGCTGATCGTTCGCCTTAAGTCTTTGCGGGCGCCGAATCATTTTTCGGCTCTCGGGGATTAGCGAATTTCGAAAGGGCTGCGCATGCTGGTCATCCTGAAACGCGACAACGACGAAGTGAACGAGCAGGCCGCGCAACTCATCGCCGGCGCCATCAAGAAGAAACCGGCGCTTAACCTCGGGCTCGCCACCGGCAACACCATGGTCGGCCTCTACAAACATCTCGTTCGCTTGTATCAAGCGGGCTCGCTCGATTTCTCGCAGGTCACCACTTTCAACCTCGACGAATATCTCGGTCTGCCTGCCACGCACCAGAAAAGTTTCCACCACTTCATGCAGGAGAATTTCTTTCGCCACGTGAACGTGCCGCCTCGCAATATTCACATTCCCGATGGCGGCATCCGCGGCCACTACGATGCTTACTGCGCTTCCTACGAGCAGTCGATTCGCGCCGCCGGCGGCATTGACCTCCAGCTCCTCGGCATCGGCCGCAACGGGCATATCGGCTTCAACGAACCGACCTCGAGCCTGGCGTCGCGAACGCGTCTCAAAGTCTTGAGCCGCGAAACGCTTGACGACAACGCGAAATTCTTCCGCCCCGGCGAAGAAAGCCCTCGCTGCGCCATCACCATGGGAATCGGCACGATTCTCGAGGCCCGCAAGATTCTTTTGCTTGCCGCCGGCGCCTCCAAAGCCACCGCGATCTCCAAATCGATTGAAGGCCCCATCACTTGCGCCGTTTCCGCTTCGGCCTTGCAACTTCATCCCGACGTGACGTTTCTCCTGGACGAACCAGCTGCCGCACAACTCACCCAGCGCAACTATTACAATCGCGTCCTCGAAATGACGGCTCTCCTCACTCCCGACCGCCTATCCTAAGCCTGAAAATTAGAAAAAGGAAAAATGGCTCGCCCCCAATGCCCTTTTCCAATTTCCCTCTTCCATTTTCCGTTAGAATAAGCTGGTGCAACCCGTCCCCAAGAAGGCTTCTGCTCCCAGCCTCTTCCCGATGTTCCTCAAGCTCGAGGGCCGGTGTTGCCTCGTCGTCGGCGCGGGCGCTGTCGCCGAGGGCAAAATCTCCGGCCTGCTCGACGCCGCGGCCAAAATCCGCGTTGTCGCCCCGGAAGCCACTGCCCAAGTAAAATCTTGGGCTGCCGAGCGCCGCATCGAATGGCTCGCGCGTCCGGCTGAGCCATCCGATCTCGAAGGCATGTTTCTCGTCGTCGCCGCCACGAACTCACACGAATTGCACGAAAATATTCACGCTGAAGCTCGCCGCGTCGGCGTCCTCTGTAACGTCGTGGACGTGCCCGAGCTTTGCGACTTCTACTACCCCGCTGTAGCCCAGCGCGGCGCTTTGCAGATCGCCGTTTCTACTTCCGGTCAAAGCCCCGCGCTGGCCCAGCGTCTGCGCAAAGAACTCGAAGAGCAGTTCGGCCCCGAATACGAAGCGTGGCTCGAGCGGCTCGGCGAAGAGCGCGAAAAACTTTTTGCCGCCAACAATATCGATGCCGAAGAGCGCAAGCGCCTCCTACACGACCTCGCGAGCGCCGAGGCCTTCAAGTCGTTCCTCCGCAAACGCAAGCGCACCAAGAAATAACGGCGACTTTGACACGCGTTATAGCACCCGTCTGGTGCCGCTCCGACTCTCGTCGAGGTCCCACGCCGCCACGTCCTGCACAACATCCCTATCCTCTAACGGTCTCTGAACTCAACGCGAGTGCGAATCTGACGCTACTAAGCAGCGATTAAATGATTCTCGGGCCTTTACCCTACAGCGGTTGGGGTAAATACCGGATTGCAACCCCGATAACTAACGTTTTAACTGTCCTGCGCTTCAGGTAGTTCGTCGTCGTTGCATGGGGCCAAGAAGCCCCGCTGCCAGCCCGCCCTCAGAATGCTTGGGCCTGGAAGATGGACGGCCGTAAAGAAAAGCGAACTCTCCGCACGCATCGGGTCTTGTTATCAAGCGGCTTACAACCAGTCGTAGCCGAATACGCCTCGGTCGAGAATATTAGCTCCTACGGTGTGCGCGTGCGCACCGAGCGCCCCTTAAGAGCGGATACCAGGGTGTTGATCAAATCCTCCCGTGGGGAGTCTTGGGCAAGCGCTAGGGTGGTGTATTGCCAGTCGCTGAAATCCCATACCTTCGCGCTCGGGCTGGAATTCCTTGGGCGAACGAGCAGTTGGCCGCTCTTCGCGTACCCCCCCGCCCGCTCCGGCTCTTAGGTTCTAGCTATCTGCCGCTCGGCGCGCTGTCAGTAAAGACCGCCGCCCATTCTCTCCAGCTGTGACCCGATGGCAGAGACTCTTCTCCGAGTACTTCGGTTCCGGCCTGGAAGGTCCCGGCGCGGCCTTTGGCCAGGTCGGCCCATTTCGTATCAAAATTTTCGATGCATAAAATGAAATGTTCCGGGGAATTAAGCATCCAACCGGGTGGTAGCCTCAACTAGAGAACCTTGGCAAAACCTGGGTGCGTAATCAGGGCCAAGGACCAACGTTGAGGAAAACCGCTTTGTATTCGGATGGAGGCGGCAGGGACCAGGCCATGAACACACCGATAGGAAGAGGAAGAGTCTACTTGATGGGAGCAGGCCCGGGGAATCCGGAGCTACTGACCGTGCAGGCGGCGCAAATCTTGAAGGACGCTGAGGTCGTTTTGCACGACCATTTGGTGCCGCAGGAAATCTTGGACTTAATTCCTGCGTGGACGCAGGTGCGCAACGTAGGTAAGCGCTGTGGCCAAGCCGGAATCTCGCAGGACCAGATTCATGCGCTGCTGATCGCCGCGGCGCGCGAAGGCAAACATGTGGTCCGGCTGAAGGGCGGCGACCCGCTCCTGTTTGGCCGCGTGGGCGAAGAAATGGAAGCCCTGGCGCGCGCGGGAGTCGAGTTTGAAGTGATTCCTGGAGTGACTTCAGCGATGGGAGCAGCGGCAGCGGCGAAGATTCCGCTAACGGACCGGAGGCACGCCTCCAAGGTGGTTTTCTTGAGTCACCACACAGCGGGTAACGTCTCGCCGGAATGGGATGACGTGGCGCTGAAAGACGCGACGTACGCGGTCTACATGCCGGGAAAAAACTACGGCGCAATTGCCGCGAAATTAGTGGAAGGCGGACTAGACGCAGCGACGCCGTGTGTGATTGTGGCGAACGCTACGCAATCGGAACAGCAAATCCACCGAACGACGCTGCAGGAGTTGGCGCTCGAAGAGCGGCTCCCCGCTCCTTCCCTACTGATTATCGGCAACGTGGCGAAGCCACTTCCAGCGGTCGAAAAGGAAAAAGACCCCTCCGGCTGGGAGGCGCCAAAGACGAGCGAAGTAGTTTTGGATTTAGGCGAGTCACAAAAAGAAGAAGAAAGGCCGTACACGAAGACGGCGAAGGCAGGCTCAAGCTGACGTAGTTCCTTGACGCTTTTTTCTGAGGAGAGTGGCGGCTTGCTCGGCGGCTTCCTTCACGAGAAAACCCATCTTGGGGTGCGAAGGCTCGAGGTCGGGCCGGACTCCTTGACGCTCTAATTCTTCTGAAGTGCTCGGCCCAATCGAACAAACGACCGTGCGAGCCAACTCTCGTCGCATCGCTTCTTCCATTTTCATTTCAACGGCAACTTGAAAAAGATGCGCTGCCTGAATTCCCGTAGTGAAAAGGACGGCGTGGAACTTTCCCGCGGCTAGTTCCTCAATTGCCGATTGCAGCCGCGCAACGTCCTCCGGCAAAGCCCATTGGTAGACGGGGACACGCGTGACGATGGCCCCACGCTGCGTGAGTGCAGCAATTAATTCAGGATTGGGAATGCCGTACTCCTGAAGAGCGATGCGCGCGCCGCCAACGCGAAATTCCAGTGATGATTTTTCAGCTTCGTCGAGCGATTGAAGAAGCTCACGCCAGGTGTTGGGTTCAGGGACGATGAGCGCCGGCGCGACTCCGAGTTCGCGCAAAACGGCGATGGGCTTGGGGCCGCGAGGAACAACCTTTGTTCGCTTCAAAGCCGAGACCAAATCTTCGCGCCGATATTTTGTTTCAGCAACATCGAAGACGGCGCGTGTCCCAACGCCGGTCAGGAGAATAACGATGTCAAATTCTCCAGCGAGCAACGCTTCGGCAAAGGACAGCGCTTCCCTATTGGAATCAAGCGGAACCTCGCGCATGGCCGGGGCGATGACCGGTTCGCCGCCGTAGTTGGAGATGAGTTTGGCTAACTCAGCAGGGCGGCGGCTTTCGAGCGCCAGGACGCGCAGGCCAGCAAAGTCACTCATGACATACGATTGTTAAACAGAATGAAGGACAGCGCTAGCGAGAAATCGCAAAAGAACCAGCAGATTTACGATGCAAGGCATCGGCGAAATCAATCGCTTGTTAAGACCGATGACTGGTCCTAACTCGCGGAGCGATCCAGGTAATGGGTTTCGCTGGTTTCGCGAAGGCGGGAGGAAGCGGACTCGGGAGTGATGTCGCGCTGCGGAGAAGCGAGAAGTTCGTAGCCGACCATGAACTTGCGAACGGTGGCGGACCGCAAGAGAGGCGGGAGATAGTGCGCGTGCAAGTGCCAGGCTTCGTGAAGCTGGCGGTCCGTCGGCCGCTGGTGGAATCCCATCGAATACGGGAATGCTGTTTCGAACAGATTGTCGTAACGAATGGTGATGCGGCGGAGGATATCACCGAGGAGTTCGCGCTCGTCCGAGTTCAATTGGTCAATTGAAGCGAAGTGGCGTTTGCTCAAGACGAGTGTTTCAAACGGCCAGACTGCCCAGAACGGCACCAGCACGACAAATGCATCGTTCTGACAAACGATGCGCTCATTGCGCTGGAGTTCGAGTTGAAGATAATCACACAAAAGGCAGGAATGCTTTTCTGCGTGATAGGCGTTGAGAGATTCATCCTCGCGAGCCGGAAGATTCGGCAGTGTGGCGTTCGCCCAGATCTGGCCATGCGGATGCGGGTTGCTTGCACCCATGAGTTCGCCGCGGTTTTCGAAGATTTGCACGTAGCGGACCCACGGAATTTGCGCAAGCGATGAAAACTGCTCGGTCCAGGCATCCACCACCCCGCGCAATTCCTGGGCGTTCATTCGAGGAACCGTGAGGTCGTGACGCGGAGAGAAGCATAGGACGCGGCAGATACCCTGGTCGGATTGCGCGACGAGCAAACCGTCTTGTTCGTATCGCATGGGCTCGACCTCGGACAGCAGAGCGGAAAAATCATTGTCGAAGGTGTAAGTCCCCGCGTACTTCGGCGTTTGATTGCCCCGAGCGCGCTTGCTTCCCGGGCACAAATAGCAGTTGGGGTCGTAGGTCACCAAAGGCGCCACCTGAAGTCTTTCGACCTGTCCCTGCCAGGGCCGCTCGGTCCGCTGCGGAGAGACGAGGACCCATTCGCGCAGGAGCGGATTGAATCGCTTATGAGGCGTCGTGAGAAGTTTTTCGAGATTCATGATCATAGAAAGTCCATGAATGGTAGCAGAAGCGTCGACGGTCCGCCTCAGAAGGCGGACCCTACAAAACGTTGACTCGTTGGACGCCGTCGACGGCGGGAGAAACATAAATCTCAGGCTTGAGCCCCGTCTGGGCGTGATACCGGCTGGCGACGTTCTTCTGGAAAGCGTTCACCGAAGCAGACTCGACCAGGCTGATCGTGCAGCCGCCAAAGCCCCCGCCCGTCATGCGTGCGCCAATGACGCCCGGTTGCGCGGAAGCGATCTCCACCAGGAGGTCGAGTTCCCTGCAGCTCACTTCGTAGTCGTCGCGCAAGCTGCGATGCGACTCCCGCATCAGGCCCCCGAAAACGCTCAGGTTTTCGGAGTTCAGCGCGCGGATGGCTTCTTGCGTGCGGTCGTTTTCAGTGACCACATGGCGGCAGCGGGAATAAACGGTTGGATCCAGAAGGGCACGATGCGTTTCCAATTGCGCGAGCGTAACGTCGCGAAGCGCGCGAATTTCGGGCAGCACCTTGAGCAGGACGCGCAGGCCTTCCTCACACTCGGCGCGGCGGCGATTGTATTCACCGGAAGCAATTTCGTGTTTCACCATCGTATTGCAAATCACCAGCTGGATATCCTGCGGGAGCTTCACCGGTTTGAACTCAAGCGAGCGGCAATCGAGCAAGAGCGCGTGAGAAGCACGACCGTGGCAGGAGACAAACTGATCCATGATGCCAACGCGCGCACCCGCAAATTCGTTCTCGGCTTTCTGGCACAGGCGGGCCAGTTCAGAAAGGTCACCGACGAGACCGCTTTGGTCGAGGAGCGCAAAGCCAACAGCGACTTCGATAGCGGCAGAGGAGCTGAGGCCGGCGCCGAGAGGAACGTCGCCCGCGATGAGAAGATTCGCGCCGTGAAGACGCTTCCCAGCCCCTCGGAGTGTCCAAGCGACGCCGAACGGGTAGTTGCTCCAGTGGCCTTTGCCCTTGGGGGATATGAAATCAAAGCTCACGTCCATGGTCTGGTTGAAGTTTTCGGAGTGGATGGCGAGTTTGTTGTCGTCGCGAGAAGCGGCGGCTACCCAGCAATAGAATTGGATAGCCGCAGGAAGAACAAAACCATCGTTGTAGTCAGTGTGCTCGCCGATGAGATTGACTCGCCCGGGCGCGCGATACAGGGTCGCAGGCATCCCGAAGCGCGCGCGAAACGTCTCCAGAAGCTGAAGCGGATCTTTCAAGGCTCCGTATTATTTCAGATTTGCTTTGGGCGACGACGAAGAATTTGCGGCCGCGGAGGCGTTGGAAAAATCGGCAACGCCGATGCGAATGACCGTGTCGCGTGTCGTGATGTTTTCCGGTTTTTCCGTCCAGATCCCGTAAACCCGGCCGTTCATCGCGGCGAGGCCATTGTAGTCGCCGATGAAGCCGCCTCTGGCGTTGAAGGGCTGATCGGTCCAGGAATAATTCTGGAAAGATTGGCCGTCGTCTGTCGAACGGGCCAGGACAACAGTTTGGGCGCGGTTCCGAGGGTCGCCGCGTCGGTCATAAAAGATGACATTCACTGAACCGTCTGCCGGGTCCACAGCCATCCATTGAAAAAAGTGTTCCGCGCCGTTGTGAATGGGATCGCTGTTCACTTTGGTTGCCGGAGACCAAGTGGCTCCGAAATCTTTTGACGAAGAGCAAAACACGTCGATTTCACCATTGCGGTAGTCGGCCCATGCGACGTAAAGACGCCCGCCTTTCGGTCCGCCGCGAGGATCGATAGCAATCTGTGGGAAACCGTTGGCGCAAGCGACCGCGTCAACGCTGAACATGATCGGCGCTGTATCTAGAATGTTGCGTGTTGGCGCGAAGGTAAGTCCGCCGTCCGAAGAAGTAGTGAAAACAAGGTGATTGCCGTCCCCCCAGACGGCGTAGAGCATGCTGTCCGGACCAACCGCACCGGCAAAACCTTCAACGGCGCCGTTGTCGTCGCGCGGAAGGCCGCGCACGTTGTCGATTTCGATGGGCTTCGACCACGTTTTACCGTGATCGGTGGAGCGCACAAACTGAATTTGGGAGTCGTCAATCGTCCAGCGCGTCCACCCAATATAGAGATTGCCCGCAAACGGACCGTGACCAGTGTCCCCGACGAGATAGGGCTTGTCTTCCCAAGGGACAGCCTTGCCGTCGGGGGTTTTGTCGGGCTGCTCGGTGGCGGCGATGTCTTTGACTTCCCAGGTCTTGCCTCCGTCGAGTGAGCGGCGAACGTAGATTCCATTGCGCCCGCCGTTATGGGCCCAATAGCTGTACGTGCCGAGCTTGTCGAAGGCGATGTAACAGATGAAAGCGTGGCCCTGATTGTCGAAAGTTGTGGAAACGTCGCCGGAGACGCGATAGCTGGTGGACTCGACGCCTGTGGCAATCTGCCAAGTGCGGCCCGCGTCGAAAGAGTAGGCTGCGTGTGCGTTGTCCTGATAGACCGCGACGACTTCCTGAGGATTATTGGGGTTGACGGCGATGCCGGGCTCGGTGAAGTAGCCGGGCTGCGGAGTGAGCGTGATGACGTTGGAGTTGGGAGCTTTCGGCGGGAACTGAGCGAAAGTGTTTGGCGGAATTGCGGCGAGCGCAGCGAGCAAAAGAGCTGCGTGAACGGCTTGTCGTGAATTCATGGGCATGTCTCCTTGAAACCCTTTATCGAGCGCGAGCGGGAGGAGCTTCGCGCTCTTCGTGGATGGCAAAGCCCTGCGGTGGAGCGACGCCGAGAAGGTTTTGCACAAAATAATCCCAACGGCGGCGGATTAAATAAGGGTTGCCGCCTTCGCCGTGATACATGTTGGGAACAATGAGCTGATCAAAGTTCTTGTTGGCTTTGATGAGAGCGTCGGTTAAGCGCATGGTTTCGACGACGTGGACGTTGTCGTCAATGTCGCCATGCTCTATTAGCAGGTGACCTTTCAAGCGGCCGGCCATGGTCACGTTCGATTGCTCTGCATAGTCCGAGCCCACCGGATAGCCCTGGTAGAGTTCATTCCACCACGCCTTGTCGAGCCGTGCGTCGTGATCGCCGGAAATCGAGACGCACACTTTGTAGAAATCCGGAAATTGCAGGATGGCGTGCGTCGAGCCATAGCCGCCCGCGGACGTGCCGTATATTCCGACGCGGTCGATGTCCATGTAGGGGAATTTCGCGGCCATTTGCTTGATCACTTCGACGTGGTCTTCGAAGGAGCCCCCAAGATTGTGATAGGAAAATTCATGGAAGGCGCGCGAACGGCCTGTGGTGCCGCGGCCGTCTACCATCACGGTTATGAAACCGAGTTCGGCGATTTGCTGCTGGCCATTGCGGAGCGCGGCGCCGAAAGTTTTTGGAACGAAGAAACCCTGCGGGCCGGTGTAAACCTGCTCGACAATCGGATATTTCTTGGAAGCGTCGAAGTTCGAGGGCTTCCAGATGAGGCCATAAAGATCGGTCGTGCCATCCTTGGCTTTGCCATGAAACGGCTCGGGCGCTTTCCAGCCGGCCTGGGTGAGCTCGCTGGCGTCGGTCTGCTCAAGGACCCGAACATGCGATCCATCTTTGGTCCTGCGCAGAGCGGATATCGCGGGCAGGTCCGGGCGAGAAAAATTGTCGACGAAGAAAGCATGATCCGGAGAAAGATTCACCGTGTGAGTGGCATTTTCCGGCGTGAGCAGCGTGAGGCCCTTCCCGTCAAAGCCGACGACGTAGAGGTGAGTCTGGTACGGGTCCTCGTCCTTTTCGCGGCCATTAGCGAGAAAGTAGACGCGGCGGCCTTTCTCGTCAACATCAACAATCTGACGCACGACCCACGGTCCTTGTGTTAATTGCGCTCGCAATTCACCGGTCTTGAGGCTCGAAAGGTAAAGATGATTCCAGCCGTCACGTTCAGAGGTCCAGAGAACGTCGCCGGTTTGATGCAAGATGCGAAAATGAGTCTCGCCGGGATCGACATAACGCTCGCCCTTTTCGTGAATGACGACTCGCTGCTCGCCGGTGCTGGCGTCAACTTCGCGCAGCTCGATGGATTTCTCTCCGCGCTCGGACGCATCGTAAGAAAATGCTTTGCCGTCTTCGTACCAGTCGAAGCCGGGCCCGCCCTGGAACTGCATTTCAATCGGCGCGGTCTTCACTTCGATGCGCTTGCCGCCTTGCAGATCGAAAATAACGGGCTCCGCTTTTGGCAGGACTTCTCCGGGAAGGGGATAGACGACGGTGTACTCTTTCGGCCGAAGCTGCCCCGGCGGAACAAATTGCAGATAGCTGAACCGCCCGGCGTTGCGCGTGTCCATGCGGTAGGTAACGAGTTTCGACGAATCCGGCGACCAGAACACAGCCGGGCGTTCGCGAACGTCCTCCGTTCCCTGAGCCACCATGGGCCGAAGCGAAGGAATGGGTGTGGAGTAGTCGTAAGAGCGCTCGCCATCGCGCGTCAGACGGAGGAGCTCACCAGTCGAAACGTAGCGTACATACAAATCGTGATCCTTGACGTAGGCGACCCACTCTTTGTTGGGCGACGCGTCTTCGTATTGGCCTGCGACGGGCTCGGGACCTCGTTTGCATTCGTAGTTGTCCAAGGTGCACGACCATACCGCGCCGTCGATCGAAAACGAAACGGATTTCGTATCGTCGGAAAAGTCGATGGAGTCGAAGGGAAGGTCGGTTGGCGAGACTTCTCGCTTCAGTGATTTGGAAAGCGAAACCGCGAGTTTTGCATGGTCAAATGCGGGATTCGTGGTGTTTTGCTCAGCATCCACAAGGATGAATTCCGAGGCTTTTGTTCCCTGCTTGCGATACCAGAAGCGATTTTTCTTGGCGATCCAGTGCGGGGTGACGTCCGCAACGTAAATTCGATGGCGCAAATTACCTGCAAGAAATTGCTCGGCGCGCTGATAGTCTTCGCGCGTGCCCTGGCCTGCGGCTCGGCCCGCGGGAAAGAGCAGCAATGCCAGAATGAGAATTTGAGAACGCAGGACAATCTTCATGAAGATTTCTCCTCTTGAGAGAGTTTCGCAAGCCGCGGAATCTGTTTAGCTGCCACCTTCGTCATCCTCATCGTCATTGTGCGGAGGACGCACGAAAGCAATCGGCGTGATTCCCTTATCAAGCAAGGCGCGGTTGAAGCCTGGAAGCTCTTTATCAATCAAGTTCTGGTAGGCGTTCTGCGCTTCGAACAAATCTGCTTCGATGTCCTTTAGAATCGCTGCAGCGGTGTCTGTGGGAGGATTGTCCACGCCGCCCGCGACGTCACCCGCGCCGGTTCCGACTTCCCCATTCAGCCAAATGAGATGCAGGTAGATTTTCTCCGGAATGGAATAGTATTTGTCGTCGCTGAGCGCGTCCGCGCGAGAGATGAACTTGTACTCGACGTCCTGCATTTTCTGGTCCATGGCTTCGACGGCTTTCAGCAATTCGGGATTGGGATTGGCTTCACCCTTTTCCTCTCCCGCAGCCTGAGCGCCCTCGGCGCCCCCGCTGTTCTCAGTGGGGATTGAAGGTGCACTTTTGCGTCCGCCCAGCATGCGCGCGATGACGTCGAGCTGCTTGCGCATCCATTCCAGTTTGTTGGTGGCTTCGGAAGTCTTTGTGACGTCGTCACGAATGCGTAGCTGCAATTTGAACGCGGCGACCAAATCTTCGTCGCTTGTATGAACATTGGGATTTTTGACGATGGTCAGAGGCTCGGTGAAAACTTGGCCATCCACAGTGAGGCGAACCGCGTATTTGCCAGGCAAGGCCATCGGGCCGACTTCGGCTTCACGAATGCCCCAATGCAAAACCTGGCGGGAATCACTTCCGCGGAAACGGCGCTCCTCCCAGATGTGCGGGTTTTCTGGAGGCGTGGTGCGCAGCGAAACGAGTTTTGGTGGATCGTAGAGAAAATTCCATTCGGCGCGATCCATGCCGACGCGGCTGGGAGCGTTATCAAGCTTGCGAATAACCGTGCCGGTGGAATCGAGAATCTCGATTTTCGGCGGAGCTTTGGGAGCGGCTTTCAGCGAATAGGTGATGGTAGCGCCGCCGTTCGGAAAAATTCGAAACGTTTCACGCGGGACGAAGAGGCGAACGGCAGCGTCCTCAGCTTTTTGCGCCATCTGCTCAAGCGGCGTGATGTCGTCGAGAACATAGATGCCGCGGCCGTAAGTTGAGACGACGAGATCATGAAACTGCTTTTGCACGACGGCCCAAGTAACCGGGGCGTGAGGCAGACCCGCCGTGAAAGCGGTCCAGTGCCCTCCATCATCGAGAGAATAGAAGAGACCGTTTCCGGTTCCCGCGAAGAGCAGGCCCTTTTGGTTTGGGTCTTCCGCAATCGTCTTCACGTAACCCAGCGGATGTTTTGGCAACCCCTCCGAGATTTTCGTCCAAGTCTTGCCAAAGTCGGTGGTTTTGAAAATGTATGGATCGCGGTTGTCCATCAAGTGATAGTCCAAGCTCACATAGGCAGTGCCCGCATCGAAGTGCGAGGGCTCGATGCGGGCGACGGTGCCCCATGGCGCCAAATCCTTAATGTTCTTTGTGACGTTGGTCCAGTTGGCTCCGCCATCTTTCGTGTACCAGATGAGACCATCGTTCGTGCCAGCCCAGATGAGGCCTTTCTGAATTTCCGATGGTGCGATAGCGAAAACGACCTCGCCGTAAAACTGGCCAAGATTGTCGCCGACGATTCCACCAGAGGAGCCGAGGTACTTGGGATCCTGCGTTGAAAGATCGGGGCTGATGACCGACCAGCTCTGGCCGCCGTTGCTCGTTTTGAAAATGACCTGGCAGCCGTAGTACACGGTGTCGTGATCGAAGGGATCGATGGCCAGAGGCGGAGTCCAGTGGCATCGGTACTTGAGTTGATCTGGCGGCGAATCGAGCGAATGAATCCACGGGCTCACGGAGCGCGCGCGCTTGGTCTTCGCTTCCCAGCGCGTCACTTCATTTCCATAACAACTTGCCCAGACAATGTTTGGATCTATCGGGTCCGGCAGCGTAAAACCAGATTCACAACCGCCCATGCGCCGCTCCCATCCGGTGTCCACGACGCGGCCATATTCGAGCGGTGGAGCAACGCTGGGACCACGCATCGTCGTGCTGTCCTGCATGTTGGTATAGAAGTAGTACGGAACCTGATTATCCACGGCGACGTGATACATCTGGCCAATGGGGAGTTGTACGCGAAAGAAGCCGCGGCCGTGAACGGTTGTGATATTCAGGCCGCCGTCGTCGGTGATAACGAAGCGGTCGGGATTCTGGGGGTCGACCCAGATGTCGTGATTGTCGCCGCCCCAGGGAACTTCTTTGAAAAGCTCGCCGCCATCGAGTGACTCGAGAAAACTGCTGTTGGCGACGTAGAGTTCGTTGTCGTTGCCGGTGGAGACGGCGATTCGAATGTAATAGCCCGCACGGCCAATTAACTGGCGTTGGTAGTTGATGGCTTGCCAGTTTTCTCCGGCGTTGTCGGAGCGCCAGAGCGCGCCTTGGTCTTTCGTTTGAATCAAGGCGAAGTAGCGGTTGGGATTTGTGGGCGCAATCGCCACGTCAATTTTGCCGAGTGGCGACTTGGGCAGTCCATGACCTTCCAGCTTTGTCCATTTCGTCCCGCCGTCTTTCGAAATGTAAGCGGCGCTGCCCGGACCGCCGCTTAGTTCTCCCCACGTGTGCATTTCCACTTGCCACATTCCTGCGAGAAGAATGCGCGGGTTGTGCGAGTCCATCGCGAGGCCGGAGCAGCCCGTGTTTGCATCAGCAAAAAGCACGCGCTCCCAATGCTGCCCGCGATCCGTCGTGCGATAAACGCCGCGCTCTTGTTGCGGGCCGGTCGTGCGCCCCAGTGCACAGACGAAAGCGATGTCAGGATTCGTGGGATGAACCAGGATTCTACCGATGCGCCCGGTGTCATCAAGGCCGGCGTGAGTCCAGTCTTTGCCGGAATCGGTGGAAACGTAGACGCCGTCACCCATCACGTCGCTGTCGCGAATGGCCCAGGCCTCACCCGTGCCCACGTAGATGACGCTTGGGTCGGATGGCGCTACAGCAATGGCCCCAATCGCGGCAACGGGCTGCTTGTCAAAAATGGGCTCCCAGCGATTCCCGCCGTCGGTGGTTTTCCAAACGCCGCCGGAAGCGGCGCCTGCGTAGTAAGTGCCGGGGTCCCCGGGGACTCCGGCAATAGAAGCCACACGGTTGCCGGCGCGGGGACCGACAAACCGGAAACGGAAGGTCTCTTCGTTCGCGCGCAAACCTGGTGGGCGTTGTGCGTAGACAATGGGACCGCAAACGGCTAACGCCCCGGAGAGAATCCCTGCTCTCACTGCAAACGTACGGACGTATGTCGCGAGCATTCGCATTATCCCCTTTCGCTGGCAAAGAAGACTTGTGCCCGTGGCATGCTACGCATTTACGCCTTAGATGGAAAGTACGGAGATTGCGTTTCGCCCCATGCCCCGACGACGCGAATCGCGACGATACTCATTCATGACGTCAACGTTACAGTGGCAACCGACATTCGCGGCAAGTCCAGCCGCACCGTCCCACCTTCGACTTTCACAGGATGCGGCTTAGGCACGATGCGATCCGGCGCGTCAAAGCTGTTGCAAGCGTTCCAGTCGGCATCGTGAAGAAGAACTGCGGTTGCATCCTTAGCGGTCGCGCCCCGCAGTGCGCATTGAATCTCCAAATCCTGATCGGGAAATGGATTAACCAGGCTCAGCAAAACGACGCCGTTCTTCGTCGAAGCCGAGACTGAAAGGTCGGGCGAGGATTTATCCTTATCCGAAGTCGATGTTGCTGCATCGGTTTCAACCTTCACGGCGGTTTTGCCGCGATGGCCCTTGAACAACGCGAAAGCGTGATAAGTTGTCGTGCGCACGCTCTGCTTCCCTTCCGGGCCATCGGTCAAAAGCAGCGATTGCAAGACGTTCACGATCTGCGCGATGTTGCACATAAAGAGCTTGTCGGCTTGGCGGTTGAAAATGTTAAGCCCCAATCCTGCAGCCACAGCGCTGCGCATCGTGCTCTGCTGCCACAATTTGCCGTATTTCTTTTCATCTTCCTGTGCAATGCGGTCCCAAACGCCCCACTCGTCCAGAACCAGCGCGATTTTTTTTCCATCGCGATAGCTGTCAAACAACTCCCGCTGTTGCGCAATGGCTTCTTCGACGCGCGCAAAGATGGCGAGCTGTCTTTTCACATGTTCCGCGGTGAAATGCAACGGATGATCTTCTCCACCCTCGTAATAGTGCATGGAAACGCCTTCCGGCGTTCCGTATTCGAGCGTATCCATGAATTTGCGGGACCAGCGCGTGTCGTTTCCGTTCGGGCCGCTGGCAAT
>Ga0126381_100003970_pt1 | contig 16045 bp, 14 predicted proteins | sample PanSoiMetPlot_28_FD_96465 | JGI IMG/M metagenome (GOLD analysis project Ga0126381, IMG submission 96465) | Tropical forest soil microbial communities from Panama - MetaG Plot_28 | ecosystem: Environmental > Terrestrial > Soil > Tropical forest > Bulk soil | place: Panama | collected 2016-02-17 | reverse complement strand
TTATAGGGGGGCGTCGGGAAACGTCAGCCATGGTGGGAATGTGCACCCGTCCTGCAATCGAAAGAGCGGGAAACGGAAACCCCCCACCTACAGCGGGGCGCGCCCGATTTCTATCCCAATCAGCTCGCACCGACTTCACCCACTTCTCCGAAATCGCGTTTGCTCGGGGCGCCCTGAACGGCGTTCGCACCTGCTTAATGCCGAGACCTCGCAAGCGGCGACCGAAAGTCGCGCCATAGCGACTGTCACGACCGTGAATCAGGAACCGCGGTAGCAATCGATCCCAGCGCAGCACTCCTTTGCTAGGCTACCCACTCTGCTGTAGGAAACGGCGTTGTCGCAACGTGCAGGATTTCCCGGTTCACGTGGCGGATTACAAAAACGACATAGAGCGTCTGAAACACGATTGTTTGGACACAAAATAAATCGCACGCCCATATGCTCGATTCATGGCGCTTCAAGAATTTTCGCCAACCCGAGGATGGTCCTCGACCGTGTCGCGAATTCATATATTTGCGACACTCCTAGCAGAAACCGTAAACCCCAGTCTCGCTAGTTCGGCTTGGATCCGCTTTTGACCCCAAAGTCGATTTTCTGCTGTCATCCGTCGGATGAGCACCTGAAGCTCCCGGAGAATCGGGCGACGACCACTCCTCCCCTGCTGCCGACGTGACCGCCACGACCAGTAAGCACGCCGACCCCGACGATGCCACCTCAACGCCGTCTCGGGTTTCACAATGAGAAGCGAACCACGCCAACTACTGAACCATCGGCTGGCAATAATCCAGAACTCGCCGGTCCGCGTTGCCTAGGCGCGGCTGCGGGTGTCTGCGCTGCAGAACCAGCAACTGCTGCCGCAGGCAGAGATTCTCGGCGATCAGCCGCGTCCTCGGCATAAACGCGGCCGCAATCGCCCAGACCAGGAAGCGAACCACGCGCCCCCCGACTAATACCCATCATTGTTCGATCAGACGAGCTCGACTGATAATGCAAGGTTTGCTAAGTGAAAAGGAGCGTCGGCGATGCAAAGCAATTCTAAGTTCCTTCGAGGTCTCCCTCGAGGGTCATCCATGGAGCACGATCGCGGGCATTTGTTGCGATAGTCGCGCATCTGCTGGTTGGCAGAACATTTTGAAATCTCAGATACGGTGACTTGCCTCAACGCTTGGGTCATCGAAGCCGCAAAAGCGCGCCTGCGTGGATAGAGTGGACTACTTTTTGTCAGGTAGCGGTTGATGTGGTGTCTCGCCCATTGGCATCACGACCTCGACTCGACGATTTTTTGCCCGGCCCTCAGCCGTGGCATTACTGGCCTTCGGTTTCTTCGAACCGAGACCAATTGCAAACAGATCTTCCTTAGGGATTCCACCTTCCTTGACCAACCACGTCTTTACAACCTCGGCCCGACGGTTTGACAGGTCAAGATTATAGCTTAACGAACCCACAGAGTCCGTGTGACCGATGACACGCATATCCTTGTTGCCGTCGCGCTTGATCATCTCAGCACATTCCGCGAGAATATTGACGGCGTCCGGCCGTAGTTGGTCGGAATTGAACGCGAACATGATCTCGTTGGGAATCTCCGCCATTTCGCCCATCGGCCCCTCCTTCACGCCAAGGTCCTTCTTTATTTCTTGCGTCGATTTGGAAGCCGCAGCGCTTTTGGCTGACTCAATTGAATCCGAGGCGTGCGAAGTGCTCTTGGAGGGGCCCGAGTCTTGAGCTGCGGCTGTTGGTTTGGCGCCCGGCGACGGATTATGGTTTTCAGCCTCGCGACGGAATCGAACGACCCTGTTGGCACGTCCTCCATCGACGATGATCGGATCAGCCGTGCCGGTCGATCTGGTCCACGCCAAATCGTTGTTGCTTCCACGTAAGCTAATCTCAGCACCAGCAGCCATGTCGGCAAGGATTTGATTGGCGTCACCCGAGATCGTGAGCGAACGACAACCGCCACTGAGGACTAACCTATCATCGTTCCCGGAGACGACGACATCCTTTCCGGCGCAGTCTCGGACGAGCTGACCGCCGCTGTCGGCCAGTACGAGTGGGTCAGCAACCGCGATGGCTGCAGAACTTGCAAGGCAAATGAAAATCAATGAAGTTATGTACGCTGCAACGGGAGCTTGTCGCACTGAAGAACTCATCGCCGACCCCTGACTGCGCATGATATGTCTAAAGTGCGCATCAAATGCGGCTACATTTAGTCCGCATCTGCTTTGATGCCTAATACCTGGACGGGTGCAACATCGTTGCGCGAACCTGAGGATCTTTGTCGTATAGGACGAGCACACCCGTATTTGCGTCTAGCATGTCTGAGCGTGGTATTGCCAGCTGTTGCACTTTCGTTTGCAACGAAGTCAAATTAATAAAAGAAGTCAAATTAATAAAATTAGTATCGTTGGTCTTTTCGTGCGTCGGCGCGATGAAAGCGCACCCAACCGGGTACGCTTTCGTTGAGGTCGACATCCTTCCATTTTGGATGGTGGGTTCCAGACTGCAGTTCGGGAAAGTGAGCGGAGAGACTCTGGACAAACGATTCAAGGAGGTGAAAGCGTTCGTTCCCCGGTGGCCAATTGTACGCCATAAGAGCGGAACGGACACCAATCGTCTCAACGACCGTGCCTGGATCGATGAGATCTGGATAGTCGTCATGGCTGAGTGCCGCCGGAAGGAAGCCCTCTTCTTTTTCAAGAGAAGGCGCATATGGCACTGCCAGAAAGTGGAAACCGGTTGAGGGCGTGCGCGATGCCAAGTATCGCACGGGCTTTCCCGAAATCAGCAGCGTGGCGGCGATTCGGCCGGCCCGCATTTCGTCGAGGGCGGCATCAAAGTCAACGTTAACTTCGTTTACTTCGACCCCGAGGTCTTTGAACATTTTGTGGCCTAGGATTGCGCTGGTGCTGCCTTTCGCGCCCAAATTGACCGTTTTCCCCACCAGATCACGAATGCCGCGATTGTCTGCGGTTGCAAGAACATGGAGTTCTTCGGTGAAGAGCGGTGTGATCGATACCAATCCGTTGCCAATGTCACCAAAGTCTTTGGCGACGCGCAGTTGGTCGGCTAGCACGAGGGCAATGATCGCCATGTCTGTGCTCGGCAGTGTAAACACGTCCCTGATCGTCTGGACGGCGCCCCGGCTCACGGTTGGTACCACTTTGAGGTCGGTTTCACGAGGTGCCGTCTCTTGGCTTGTACCCAGAGCGGCGGCGATTTCGCAAACGATAGCGAAGGCCGTATCATGCGGATCACCGACGGCGATACCAAGTGTGTGCCGGTGATTGGTGGGCAGCCCGACTTGCTTGACGAGCCCTGGCTTGAGCCCACTTTTTGCCGTCTCAGGAGCCGGTACGGGCAACAGGATCGCGTGCGCCTCAGAGGCGGTCGGAGCCGGTGGTTGGGGGATCGGCGTCGTCTGCGCCGCGGACTGTGGGGTCCCATGCGCCGTCCGAACGGGGGCCAGCGATCGTGCGACGCGGAATCCATACCGGGCGTCGCGGGTGCGCGCGCCGTCGTGGCTGCGACTGGCTGAAGCTAGTCGGGCCGGCGCATCTTTCCATGAGCCCCCGCGCAGGACACGCTCACGGCAACTGGCGCTATCCCAGACTGAAGCGTCCAACGGCGCGCTCTTATAACTTTCATGCCAGCAGTCGGCGACCCACTGATTGACGCCCCCGACCATGTCAAACAAGCCGAACTCATTTGGAATAAAAGTGCCTACTGGCGTAGGCTCGTCCGCCTCAAATGGTAGCCCGCATTCATGGCAATTTGCCCTGTCGTCGACGAATCGATCGCCCCACCAATAAGTCGATGTGGTATTTGCGCGTGCGGCGAATTCCCACTCGGCCTCAGTGGGGAGTCGGTATGCTTTGCGGGTTATCTGCGAGAGCCACGCGATATACTGCTTCGCATCATCCCAGTTCACGTTGTGGACTGGTAGGTCATCGAATTCGGACTTACCGATTGGCTCGGGACTGCACGCTTTTGCAACGACGCAGCGCCGCCATTCCCCGACGGTGACAGGGAATTGCGAGAGGAAGAACGGTGACACGTTCACACTGTGGAGCGGAACCTCATCGGGGCTGGCAACGCTCCCCATAACAAAGAGCCCTCCCGAGAGGCTGAGCATCCGCGGACAGTACTCGCAGTCTCGCTCGACCGTCATCGCCGCTGCCGACGAAGCTAATTGTTCCTGCGAAAGAACATCACCGAAAACAAGGTATTGCGGCCACGGCTTGGGCCAGCGCGTCGGAGTTACGCCCGTCAACATCAGCGCCACCGTCCGACGAGCCCGGTTGCCGCCCTTGTGAATGTCACCGCAGAGCGGCGCCGTTATCTGCAGCACATCACCCTTCAATTGCTCGACGTACTGCGGCGCGTGAGTGAAAAGCGCAAAGGCTGACTCGCCGGCCCCGATCGGCTCGATGCAACTGGCGGGCTCGACGCGCATCCAAACGCCTGGAGGCGCGGACGGTGCTTCAACTGCCGCCTCCCTATATTCCACAGGTACGACACGGGCTGAAACGCCGGTCATCGTATCGGCTTGCGCACCGACCAAAGCAAATAAAGCGACTATTGAAACAATGACAACTTTAAGTGACAATGTACCTCCTCAGGGCGCGCGGCGCCATGTAGTTACCATGTATCTGACGCGAAATTGACAAGAGATTATGTCCATCAAATGGCAAGAAACAGGGAGTCCGCCTAAATCGTTTGTTAGAACAACAATTACAATTGCGGTCAGCGATCGAACTCGTCGAGTGCATTCGCAGAAATGCCTAACGCAGCGCGTCGATTTGGCGTACAGGCGACGCACAAGCCGCCTCAGCAATTTCAGAGTCAGTGGTCTGCGGTAGCTCAGCCTCAATCTGCGTCAGCAGAAATTGAACGACGAATGGGCTGTCGGAATCGCTAAGCTTTCGCTTTTCGGCAATCCGGAGATCGGCGGTTTTGCGAACCAAGCGCCATTGTATTTGTCCTGCCGTATTTATACACAAGCTTCGCTACGGCCTGATGAGAACCGCGAGAAGTGTTAGGCTGAGGGATCGGCGATGATGCGGTTACCCTTTCGCAAAGTGATCCGGCACTCTGGATGTTCCCCCTTCGCTTGCAGGCCCGCGAAAACTTCATGCCGCAACCTGATATAATGTGATGCAGCTCGCCGAGCACAGATTCCACAGACGATCTTTCGACATCCTGTCTGAGGAGAGGCATCGCCTCGCCGCATGGAGCTTTCTGTGCTCAACGTGCTGCAGCGCAACACGGGTGAACCTTGGCAAGATGGAGCTTCTGAATAGGGAGGCGGGACGCGTTTCTAGTTGACACTTTTGCAGCGCTTACAGCCTGCTATTGCAGGCAAACAGTGTCAACTCATCATTGATATTGCTACTAAACCCCTGGCCTGTCACGCCGACGCCCTAACCAACTCACCGTTTGCGGTAAGCGGAGACAGGCAAACTGCGTCGAGAACCGTGAGCAGTTGCGATCCGAAGCTCTATCGGCCTCGGCCCCGCTCCTCAGAATCGCAACGAACAACTCGGTCAGGTTTGTCGTTGGCGATCGAATCAGACAGCATAGTTTCGCCAGCCTTCTCCGATAGCGCTTATCCCAGATGACTCCTGTGCGCTCAATCCTCGGATCCACGGAAGACAGAAGCTAACCCCGAAAAGGCTTGCGCAGATAGAGCCGTCGGGACGACAACCATCCCTGGGGAACAAACGTTGTTGCCGCATACAGCCAAATCGCAACTTCTCGTCGTCGTCGCGCAAATACACGTTTGCACATTCTGGACGCAAGGACCGAAACACACCGGTTCACCCGAGCCGTAGGCGCTGTAGTCCTGGGAACAGAGTTTTACGCAAAAGGGAACGCCACCACTGTCAGCTACTGAGCATCCATCGGCGCACCCCATCTGCGTTGGCGGTAGGCTCGGCAAGGCAGCCGCGAGCACCTTGCCGGACCGCTTCACTCCAAACAAAAAATGCGCAAAATCGCCTCAATCCTTGAGGAAGTCGGGTGTCAATCGCGCGTTCGCAGTCGTTGACTCCAGCCGCGAGTGCGGCCGAAACGCCGGAAGCCTGTATCGTACGCCTTGCGTTGTGGGTCGGCGCCCTCCGGTTGTTTCCGCGGCCGGGGGGTCCGCCTTCCGCCGCTATTGTTAATAATGGCAGGACCCTGTATAACACCTCGTAATACGCACAACGCGGCGATGGTGCAGAGGCCAAAACTCAGGAAAGGGGGGTTTCGCCAAAAATCGGCCTCACCCCGATGGCAACTTTGCGACTCAAGCTGGATCTCACGATCAAGATCGACGAATGGGCCGAAAAAACAGGGCTACCCGACGCGCTCAAGAAGCGCGATCCGGCATCTCATCGATGAGGCTCTCGCCCGCCCAAACAAGGCGTGACGTATGCCTGATATAGCTGTCGGCCTGCTCGTTATCGTCATAGCAATCCTCGCCATTGGCGTCTGGCAGCTGCACCGCGATTTTGCCGGGCTCATGACGCAGATCCGCGATGCGTTGCTCGAAATGCGCCGATCAAGCGATGCGGCAACTAGGGCCGCAGAGGGCGCGAATAAAGCCGCAGAGGCCGCCCGAGACATCGCGCTGGCGATACGCGATTCACTCAGGGACCGGTCGCAACCGGGGCCGGCCGAATGATTCAGCACGCGAGGCGATCACCCGCGTGAGGACGCGGCGTGGACGGCATCCAGTAATCGGTTCAGATGCTCAGGCTGACCTGACTCTGCGGCAGTCCTTCGTGATAAGGCTGAGTTCCAGATTGGCGACTCTCACAGGGGGCTCCGCCCTCCGTCATAGTAGTGCCCGCAATAAAGGACACATCGCACAAGTCCGCGAGAGCATCATCATCGCGAGCGATCTCGCTGGCCCTACTTACCCCTCGTCGCACTGCTGCTCATCGTGCCGTTGCTCAGCGCAATTAGGGGTAAACTCCATCCTAGCCTCGCCTCGAGAAACGGCGTTGCGCACTTCCCTCGACCGCGAAGGTGTTCGGGAAAGTGAACGGGCGAAGGCCAGTCGGCGAATGGAGGGCGGCATGGCGAGCGAAACTCACGGCGATGTAGTGATAATTGGCGCGGGTCCCGCAGGCTTAGCGACAGGCGCTTGCCTTCGCGCGCGGGCCGTCTCCTTTGACATCATTGAGAAGGACTCGACAGTCGCGTCATCTTGGAGGGCGCGCTACGAGCGGCTGCGCCTTCACACTGTGAAACGCTCCTCGGCACTTCCGATGGTGCCCTTTCCACGGGAGTATCCGCGCTACGTGCCGCGAGATCTCCTGATTAAATACCTGCAAGATTACGCAGAACGGTTCGACCTTCGCCCGCGCTTTAACGAGACGGTCCGATCGGTGCATCGGGTGGACGGCAGATGGCTCGTGAAAACGAACGACGGTCGGCACCGCGCGAGGGCGGTCGTCGTTGCCACTGGCTACAGCGCGGTGCCCTATCTGCCAAGCATCGAAGGCTCTGAATGCTTCGCGGGCCCCATGTTGCACAGTTCTTCCTATGTCAATGCGCGCCCATTCGAGGGCCGCTCGGTCCTCGTCGTCGGTCTCGGTAACTCCGGTGCCGAGATCGTACTCGACCTCGCCGAGAACGGCGCGCAGACGACCCTTAGTGTCCGCGCCTCCGCCTATCTTGCCCCGCGTGACCCGTTCGGAGTCCCGATCCAACAATTGTCGATCCTGTCGGCGCTCCTGCCCTCCGCCGCGTCACGGCCTGGGGCGAGGCGGGCAAGATCCCAGTCCTCGACGTCGGCACGCTTGCGCGCATCCGCGACCAAACGATCGCAGTCCGCGGCGAAGTCTCGCGCTTCAGCGAGAAAGGCGCAATTTTCCGCGACGGACGCTCGCTCCGATTCGATGCTGTCATCTTCGCCACCGGCTTCCGATCAGGTTTGCGGCAGTTCATTGAGGAGAGCGACATTTTAACGGCGCGCGGGCTTCCGATTTCGAACCGGCGCGCCTCCGACCTTTACTTCGTTGGCTTCGCCAACCCCCTGACCGGCCTGCTCCGGGCGATCTCGCAGGAAGCGAGGGCCGTCGCGCAACGAATCGCGTCAGGTGGCTAGTTGTCGTTCCTCGTAACTTGTCCGCGATGGCCGACTCGAAGACGAGTCGCCGGGTAGGGGAGGGGCGTTGAGGATCATTAGTTCTTGAGTGGGTTGTTCGTGGCAGGCGTGCAGTATAATCGCCTTGCAGGAATTGGCAGACGAACCCGCATCACCTCCGCCGCCAATAGGGTCTTCATCATCCACGCCAGGCCGTACCCGACCGCCCAGCCGAGTGGTTGCGCAAATATTGTGAGCAGCGCCAGCTCTAAGAAAAGGACGCGCGTAATCTCTCCGCGTGTAAACCCAAGGACACGGCGGCTCGCGAGCTCGCGGGCACGTTCGGAAAGCGAAATCCTTGCGCTGTTGTATACCACTCCGAAGGCAATGACCGCCGCCCAGCCCTGTATAGATATTCGCCATCGTAGTGACCAGCACCGCCAGTGTTTTGCGGAAGTTGGCGAGTGAGATTCCCTGCAAGACAGTGCCGCTCACGGTCGGCAATCGCTTGATCGCATCGTAGAACTGCGCTTGCTCATTCGCATCGAGGCTCACATTCACACCGTTGACAGCGGGCGCTTCTCGCATCAGGTGTGCGAGCGTCTCTGAATCCATGGCTTGAATGCCAAAATAATCCTCGACCGGCGTGGTCACCTGAAGACAGACTGTCCGGCGTTGCGCCTCCAGCAGATCGACCTCGACCAAATCACCCAAGCGTACCCGAAGGATCTGAGCGAGCCAGGACGAGGTCGCCAAACCGCTTTCGGGCAACCGGACTGGACGCAAATTGATGTCGATATCGCCGTATTGTCACCCAAGCCTCGCGCGCTGCCCCCCGTGGGGCGTAGCGATCAAATGGCCAAATAAGCCACGGTCTGCGTCCGGACCGCTACCTTCGGTAGATCTACCACCCAATCCCTTCTGATTGAGTTGTCCTATCACGTTCCACATACTGAACTGTTTTTTTGGACTGGCACCATGAAGGTCTCCATCCGATCAAAGCTGCAAATTTTCGCCGCGTGTGTCTCCGATCTCAGCGCGGGCTCAATCGTGTCGCCCACTTTTGAGCCCATTCGTAAGAGCTTTCTTGGTAGCATCCTAGCCGCCAGTTGCTTCATCGCAACATCGATGCTTGTCTCGAGCACTGCCAGCGCGGAGGTGGATCCGCGAGTTGCCAGATCGATGGAAACCTTAAAGGCTTTGACGGCGAAACTCGGTGCGCCGAAAGTAGAAGGGAACGATCTCGTCGGAGGCAACGATACTCCTGGCCTGTATTTCGGCACAACAAAGGTCAACAACAACTTTGACATTGTGGACGCTGTCGGAAGAGAAGACGGTAAAGGGATGACGGCAACCCTTTTCGTGAAAAGTGCCGATGAATTTCTTCGCGCTTCCACCAGCGTTAAGAAGGACGACGGGTCGCGTGCGATCGGCACGACACTCGACCTCAAGGCCGCAGCCGGTATGGCTGTCGCTCAAGGTAAAGCCTACTACGGTGTGGCGCCCATTTTGGGCAAGGCTTATATCACGGGCTATGAGCCGATGAAGGACGGGTCAGGCAACATCATTGGTGCTTATTACGTCGGCTACCCGCAATAAGCCAGCGACGACATGTTGGTGTGACCCGCCGACCAGGGGGAATCCTTCCGGGGGGTTTCTCCGCCTTCAATAGCCAGCTGTATTCGTTCGAATCGTCCTTTTGGGGGAAGCACGGAAACATGCACTCAACGCATAGCGGTCGGCGATGCGCGATTTTCTCCTTTATGTGGCGGGCTGGCTGAGCATGACGACGGCTTTAGTACACAGCTGGCTCGACGAGACGGACGTGTTCGCTCGCGTGCGCATCGAGCCAGAGCGGCTGCGATCGCTCATCCGGCTCGTATGGCACTGCAGTGCGGTGAGCTGGGGCTGGCATTGCTATTCTACTGAGCGCTGCGCCAAAGATGGGGTCGCAGGCCCCGGCAGCTCAATGAGATGCTCCATCAAGGGCGCTTTGGTCGCCTCGATGTCCTCTTGGCTCATGACAAGCGCCCTTCGGCCTTGTCGTAGGAAACGCCGCGCTCTTCTTGAGCCCCTTGGACGGGATTGTCGGTTTGCTCCACCGGCGATTCTGCTGCGGGGCTGGCAACGGCTGGCGGTGGCGGCGTGTCGACCGCCGACGGCGCGGTCTCAGCCTTCGGGTTGGGTTTATCAGCGATCGCGCCTTCGATTTCCTTTCTAACCGTTCCGATCGGATCGAAGTGCGGAATTTCTTTGGCGGCGGTGCCGATATCGTCGAAATGCTGTTTGAGGTCGGCCATCTCGGCTTCGCGCATCGCTTCCTGGAATCGGCCCTGAAATTCCGCCGCCATGCGACGGATCTTGCCCATCCATTGCCCGGCCGTGCGCAGGACCGTCGGCAGCTCCTTTGGGCCGATGACGATCAAGGCGACGACAGCGATAACGAGGATATGGCCCCAGCTGAACTCGATCATCGTGGTTCAACTCCCAGAGGTCATAGCGTCGGTTGTTAGATAAACAACGCTAAGGGGGAACTTTCGCGAACAGTGGTCCTTAGGCGGCCTGTGGCGCAGATTGCGTAGGCGCCTTTTGGAGGCGGTCGCCGCGGCGCGGTCGCACAAGAAATCCCCCGAGAACCCGATGTGTTTCCAAGTCAGCGGTGTCCTTGTGCAGGCTGGCTCTCGCCGACCGCTCCAACCAGGCTGGTTGGGTCAGGACGCTCGACGGTCGCGCGATCAGCCGCACCGGTATCGAACGTGCCCCATACCCCACCCAAATCTGCAACGCGGGGCCGGTGTTCGGGGAGCGTTCCCTCTCAGGTTTATTTATCTAACAACCGACGTTATGACCTCTAGTAACGATGCCACCGGTGATGCCAGCCGCGATGCCAGTATGGCGCGCCAAAGCCGTAGGGACGAGTGAAGTACCGGTAGCGAAAGGGCCTGTAGCCGTAGTAGCCATAGGGCCGATAGCGGTAGTACTGGTAGCCGTAGTAGCCGTAGGGCCGGTAGCCATAAGTGGCGGCGTACGGTCCGTAGCCATAGTCGTAGTAGTATGGTGGGGCCGTGGCCGCGGCTATTGCGCCCAACGCCAGTCCACCAATGATCGCGCCAGCGGCCCATCCGTCGTTGTGCCAAGCGTGGTGACGTCCGCGGACGTTCGTGACCGAATCAGGAGCAGCCGCTTTCATGACGCTGGGATTGGTCGGTATCGAGGCGGCAATCGACGGGCCCGCGGCGCCGAGGGCGAGTGCGCCTGCGAGCACAAGCGCGATGGTGGCCCTCTTGGCAGTCTTCGTTTCCATGACGTTTGCTCCCTTCTGTTGCTGGAATCGCTCGCTCGTCTTCGCCTGGGGATTGCTGCTCCTGGAGCATAGCGTGCCTGCTTCCGCCGGTTCTGTTCGGCGTTATCTATCCTGCTGAGGTCGCCGTTCGGCTGGCTGTCCTGGCAACGGGGTGGTCCTGGAAAAAGGGGTCCATGAGAATTCAAAGCTTTGGCGGTACAAGTCAAAAGAGCGATTTGGCAATCCGAGTCGCCGCTTTGTCGAGTTCTCGGGAACCGGCTTTGGCGACGAGTGCGTAGGCGACTTCTCCAACCTGCCAATAGGCGGCGTTGAAATCGTCTTTGTGCGTGAACCTGACCGAAGCGACTTTGAACTTGCCCGGTCTGACAGCAAACAGCGATGCCGTGCCCAGCCCTTCCGTTCGGATTACTATCTCGACGCTCGGTCCAAACGTTGAGGGGAAAATCTGGACATTTGCGACCTCCCAACCTCCTGGCAGGGGCGGCATGACGATTGCCGTCGCTGTGCGGATCTCCGCGGGGTCGTACGACGGAATCTCGGGCTGCGAATGCATCGCTGCTCGAATCAGAGTGGTGCGATGGGCCATGATGGCATCTGCCACATAGGCGGGGGGGAGCGTCGAAGCCACCACCTTGCCGACCCCGAGCGGACCGATTTCAGCGTGAGCGAACCAGCCAGCCGCGGCTAGGGCCGCGGCAACGGCAACCCGGCGTACTTGTCGAAGCATCCGATCGCGCGATAGCCCAGCCTCCAGTCGCAAAGCCGCGTGAGTCGTCGTCACTCGTGCCAGCCTGGGCGTGTCCGCCAGAGCCAGCCGCAGTTCGTCGCGGCTCCGCAGGTCGGCCATGACCTGTGTTGCTTTCGCAGGATGACGGCACAGATAGGCCTCGATTGCGATGCGATGCGCGGGCGGAAGCTCGTCGTCCACATAAGCCTGGAGATCAATCTCGGTGATCAGATCAACGTGACCTTCCATCCGCCCCTCCCACGACTCTCAGATGGCGTCCCCTGGCGTCTGGCGATGCCGCAGAATCGCTGTCCTCGATGGCTCTGAGCCTTTCCCGGGCACGCGAGATGCGCGACATCAAGGTGCCGACCGGAATGCCGAGCGTTGCAGCCGCCTCGGCGTAGGTTAGGCCCTCAATCGTGACCAGATGGAGAGCTGCACGCTGCTCTTTGGGCAACTCGATGAACGCCTGTCCAACTTGGCGGAGGCGCACATGATGGTCCTGCCCGGGCGGAAGATACGGCTCCGTCAGTTCGCCGGCGCGTGCGAGGCGTTGAGCCTCCGCGTGGCGGGCCCGGCTCCCGTCTACGTAGACATTGTGTAGGATCGACAGCAGCCAGACCTTTAAATTGCCTCCGTGGAAAGTTGCGCGTTTTTCGTAGGCGCGCACGAGTGCGTCGTGCACCAGATCCTCAGCATCGACATGGCGGCGCGTGAGCGACCACGCATAGCGGCGCAACGCCGTCAGCTGGCCGAGCACATCGAACCGAGCCTCTCGAAGCATCATGTCTCGTATACGAAGCCGAGAACCGAACTATTCCCCCTAAAGAGAACGGCCTTCACGGATTTGATTGCCTGTACCCTTCGTTTTGACTGACTCGGACGACTAGCGTGAACTTCCCTCTCACTCTTTCAAGGGCTTGATTTTGCGCGCCACACCTGCCTTCCGGTGTTCATTCATATGCCGTCATCGAGCCCTTAGCCGAATCTCCATTCTGCGCCACCACATGACCTCCGGTCCTGGCATCGAGTGCGAGCAGGGTGGTGTCAGCCTGGCGCTGGAAGATTTTACCGTCGCCCCTTAGGCCATCGACATGCAAATTGGCGGCGTAGGAGTAGCCAATGCACACTGGGCATCAAACCAGTTACATCGCTGTCGAGGGCAGACGCGGTTCGCCCATGTACGGCAGATATTCCTATAACAATGAGTTCTTTGTCTTCTTGTAGCGAATCGGGCGCTCACGAGGACGCCTTGGCCGCCCGACGTCAAGCCAGGCCGCGCTTCGTTCGAATTCAAACATCCGTCTTAAGCATTTCGACCATAAGCAATGGCCCGTCCACGCGGGCGACCTTGACTCGGCTGCCGGCCGGACAGTCCGGCCCGCTGACCCGCCACACCGTATCATCGATTCGCACGGTGCCGCGACCGTTGGTGATCGGCATCTCGACGGTGAACACCCGTCCAATGAACGCCTCGGTGCGGCGGTTGAGGAACGACCGGTCGATTGAAGTCTCCACCCGCCTACCCAACCGCAACCATGCCAGTGCCGACACCAAGGTCAAAAGCGCAAACGCGATAAGCTCCATCTGCCAGGCCAAATCAATGACCAGGCTCATCAGGCCGACCAGAATGGCGGAGATGCCGAGCCACCACAGAACAACGGTCCCCGGCGTGATGACCTCCATGACGAGCAGCGCGGCGCCAAGCGCTAGCCAGGTCCATGGGCCGAACCCCGCGAGCATGGCCGCGCCTCAGGCCGGGGGAGCCGGTGCCGCTGCAGGGGAGGGCGCCGGCGCGGTCGGCTGCCGCGGTGCCGGCGGTCCCGCCGCGCCATCCCCGAAAGTGTGCTTGGCGATTTCGGCGATGCCGCCGAGCGTGGCAAGCACGCCTGCCGCTTCGATTGGCAGCATCAGCACTTTTTGATTCGGGGACTCGGCGAGCTGGCCGAACGCTTTGAGATACTTTTCCGCAATGAAATAGTTGAGCGCCGCTACGTCGCCATGCGTCACCGCCTCGCTGACCACCGCGGTTGCCTTGGCTTCGGCCTGGGCGAGCCGCTCCCGCGCTTCGGCATCGCGGAAGGCCGCTTCGCGCCGCCCCTCCGCCTGCAGGACCTGCGCCTGCTTCTGGCCCTCGGCGCGCAAAATCTCCGATTGGCGCTCACCCTCCGCCGACAGGATCTCCGCGCGCTTATCGCGCTCCGCCTTCATCTGCCGCCCCATGGCCTCGACGAGGTCGGCCGGAGGGGCAATATCCTTGATTTCAATGCGGGTGACTTTGATGCCCCATGGCGAGACCGCCGCATCCACCACGCGCAGCAGCCGTTCATTGATTTCGTCGCGATGGGACAGAACCTGATCGAGATCCATCGCGCCAATCACCGAGCGAATATTCGTCATATTGAGCCTCACGATTGCCTGGTCGAGATTGGCAACTTCGTAGCTTGCCTTGGCTGCATCAAGCACCTGAAAGAACGCGACACCATCCACGGTGACGGTGGCGTTGTCCTTAGTAATGACCTCTTGCTGCGGCACGTCGATCAGCTGCTCCATCATGTTGACCTTGCGCCCGATCCATTCGAAATACGGCGCAATTAAATTGAGGCCTGGGCTGAGGACCCGAGTATAGCGGCCGAAGCGCTCCACAGTCCAATGATAACCTTGTGGCACCTGTTTGACGCCAGCAAGCAGTGTCAGGAGCATCAGAATGACAAACAAAATCACGAATGCATTGATGCCAAGCAGCATGGGACTATCTCCCTGCGAGCAGACACGGCTGTAGCAGGCTTGGGATTTGCCGCCAAGGTCTGGCCCACGCGCGCAGCGGTGTATCGTTCGGCACGCCAGAATGAGGCATCAGCACCGACCAGGCGGCTCGATTGGAGTTTTTGGCTTCTGGTCCTTTAAATGCAAGAATTATTGCTGCACCCAACCGTATCGCCCCACAGGCGTCGGCGTATCGGCCAAGCCCGATCGCCTCGACTCATCTGTAGACGGCTCCGAGCTGGCAAGGAGAATCTCCTTGGCCAATCCAGTCGCGTCGAGGCGTGATGAAATTGAGTGCGGGTCGTCAGGACTCCAGCGGCCCCAGAGTCTGCTGCCAACGGCCGTCATCGTTGCCACATTGACCCCAAGAGTGGCTCCAAACCATAGATGCAAATATACGCATCGACCGCGAGGCTCCGAAGCAACGGTGCCCATTCTTGGTTTTGGTATGAAAGCCATTGGAGTTGGCGAGCAACCGCTACCTCGGATCGTTCTTGGCAGATCGTCACTCACAAGCGCCAGCGTGCCCAAACTGATGATCTTCTGTTTCTCCTGTTGACGAGTGTGTTGTCACCGAACGTCTGCGAAGGTGCCTAGATGCTCACTTGGAAACCGAGAACACCCAGATGACGCCACCCTGCGGGACGTCTTTCTGCCACCCGACCAACTCGCTCATGAGCCCTTGCTGAAACGCGGCGTCGACGCCCCAGCCGGACTGCACCGCGAGATATTGCACACCGTTGACCTCGAACGTGGAGGGCGGCGCGACGATGCCCGAGTTGGTCTTGAAGTGCCAAAGCTGCTCGCCTGACTGGGCGTCGTAGGCGCGGAATTCGCGATCGTTGGTGCCACCTCCGAAGACGAGGCCACCAGCGGTCGTGAGCAGAGAGCCCCACATCATCGAGCCAGAATACAGCTGTCGCCAGATCCGCTTGCCGGAGTTGACGTCGTAGGCCTGAATCTGACCAAAGAAGCCGGCCTTGGTGTCAACCGAGAAGTTAAGGTCTGGTACGGCAATACCCGTCCACCATTGCCCAGGGACGCGCTCCTCAACCTTGCCTTCCATTTTGTTGCAGTGGTTTTCGTTGGACGGAATGTAGACGAGGCCCGTCTTCGGATTGTAAGCCTCGAACGGCCAGTCCTTGCCACCCCATAGGCCGGGGCAGAACTTGGCGGA